>Ga0206129_10001886_pt1 | contig 27228 bp, 23 predicted proteins | sample Helgoland_Spring_8_FD_148616 | JGI IMG/M metagenome (GOLD analysis project Ga0206129, IMG submission 148616) | Pelagic subsurface seawater microbial communities from Kabeltonne, Helgoland, North Sea - Helgoland_Spring_Bloom_20160502_2 | ecosystem: Environmental > Aquatic > Marine > Epipelagic ...
TTGCCTGTCTAGTTCCATTCGCGATGCTAGTTAGCGGCGTGGTGTCAAATTCGCTCGGGCCGGATCCTGCCGAGCACCTCATGCACGTCACGGGCGAATGGGTCATGCGTTTTTTGGTATTGGTACTGCTGGCAACGCCGCTTGCGAGATACGGCTGGCCAAGACTGGCGCGCTACCGGCGCATGCTGGGCCTCTTTGTTTGGTTTTACGCAACCCTCCACCTGCTGGTATTTGCCCAGGTGTTCATTGGTTGGTCGGGAGAACAACTCATTGAGGAGTTGGCTGATCGACCCTACGTGTTAGTGGGCTTCCTCGCATGGCTCATTCTCGTCCCTTTAGGCATTACCTCGGCCCATGCCATTCGAAAAAAAATGGGCCGTCATTGGAAGCGACTTCACAAGGCAACCTACCTCGTTACCGTTTTTGGTTGGCTTCACCTCTTGTGGTTGTCGCGCTCTGATGTGGGCGATGCGGTTGTCTACGGGGTTATTTTTTGCGTCCTACTGCTTTATCGCCTCAGGCAAGCAGCGACGGAGATGTCTCCTAAACGCGTAGACTGACAAATACGACATTGGTATTAGTGGTCTCGAAACATTTGCTGCATTTTGGAATAATTCAAGCATGAGACTTTTTTCTGTCATCTTGAGCGGGTCTAATCTGCCCACTAGCAATGTTTTACGAAATGCGAGCGAAGAGCGCCTGTGAGTTTCACTGACCGATTAGGAATGACTGTGCCCCAAGCAATTCTGGCCTGGGTGCTCGTGGTATTTGTCGGTGGCGCGTCGGGTGTCATCGCGATGCTATTGTGTCACTACCTTCTAACTTTTGGTGGCCAGGATTCAGCCCACAAGCATGGCATCTCTAAGGTGACAGCAACACGGCTAGGCGGTGTGGCGATTGTGAGTTACTTGATTTTGCATCTCGGGTATCTCTATACACAGGGCCTCTCCATACCATCATCGGGAGAAAGCTCGGTGATCCTTGCGTCTATCGCTTTTTTTGTTCTGGGTATTTACGAGGATATGACGGGCACGTTGTCTGCTCGATTACGATTTGGTTGCATGTTAGCGATCGCACTCTGCACGTTGTTAATTTTCCCAGAACTCGCGCTAGAACCTGTGGGTATTTTCCTCGTTGACCTTGTTTTGGGCGATTCGCTTACTGCGCTTTTGTTTACGACGTTGTGTGTTGCCTTTATTCCCAATGCGTTTAACACGGCGGACGGTGCAAACGGCTTGGTGTCGGGTATTTCCGTGGCAGTGCTCGGTGGATTGTCTGGTGTGGCACCAGCAGAGCTCTCGCCCTTTTTGGCGGCCGGCGCAGTCGGATGCCTTGTGTTTTTGGTGTTTAACTTAATCAGCGGGCGATTCTTCCTAGGTGATGGTGGTGCTTATTTTCTCGGAGCGTTTTGTGGCCTCGCTGTTGTGATTGTTTCCAACACAACTGATGTTTCAGTGTGGTGGTTGCTGGCCATGATCTTCTATCCGGTGGCCGATCTGCTTTGGAGTATGGGGCGTCGTTATCTGGCTGGCTCATCCCCGTTCAAGCCCGACAACCAACACTATCACAACTTGTTGTTTGCATGGTTGGACTCGAGTCGGCGGTCAAGTATGCAAGCAAATACGACCTGTGGCGTAGGAATTGCTGTATTGTTCTCGGGATTACCACTGGCCATAGGGATGAGCGGGAGTCTGCCTGTGGAGTCCGGGCAGTGGCTCTGGATTGTGATTTTGCAGTGGATTGCTTACGCGGTTGGATGGCGGTACTTAAGCCAGAGACTTTGTGTACTGCCCATTGATCAGACTGAAACTGACGTGTCGGCAGCCCTTGATACGCCTTAAATGTCGTTTTTGAGGCGGTTTTCAGCATTTTTTGATCGAATTATTCACAAAGTCAAAAAACCGTCACAGGTTTTCAGTATGCTTAGGATCATTCGGAAATTAATGCACTACACATTTGCCGCGGTTTTTGCTGCGGCCCTACAGGAGATCATCATGAAAGGTAAGTTCAGAATCCTAAGTGGCGTTAGCGGTGCTGTTTTATCGTTACTGTTGTTGTCTTCTCAAACCTATGCGCAGACTGGTTCAGAGGGTGCCGCAGGTGGAGCCGGAGGTGCCGGCGGCGCGGCTGGTGGAGCAGCGCCCGGAGCAGCCGGTGGCGGTGCCGCTGGAGGCGCAGCGGGCGGTGCAGCTGGCGCTGGTGCCGCAGGTGCTGGGGCGGCTGCGGGAGCAGCGGCAGGTACAGCAGCAGCGGGCACGCTCGCTACAGTAGCTGGTGCGGTCGCGGGGCTTGGTGTTGTCGGTACGGTAGCAGCAGTTGTTGTTGTCGCAGCCGTGGCAAACGAGGTTACCGACGACAGTACGACTGGCACAACGGGCACTAATTAATTCCCATTAGTAGCTTCCGTTTTAAAAAGGGGGCTTTAGGCCCCCTTTTTTTTTGATTTTACGTGTTGATTTAAGCGCTCATGAGTTCAAGCCGGCTTCATACAAAAATTGAGTCAGTCAAACACTTCTCGTTAACGATGCGCGGTGCGGTGATCGGTTTGGCGCTCTTTGCAACATTAGCGCAGTCTAGCGACTTCGGTACAACCGGCCTCATCGATACGCCAACCGCGCGTATGAAACCTGATGGTTCGCTGACCTTTACCCTAGGGTACGACCAGCGACATAAGCAATTTGGTTTAACCTACCAGGCATTGCCGTGGCTCGAGATGACCTACAGGTACACCGGCTTCGAAGATTACGGCTGGGATCGTAACTACGAAGTCAAAGCGCTGCTCTGGGAAGAGGTTGAATACAGTCCCTTGCCTCAGGTGGCGCTAGGTATTCGGGATGCTGTGGGTACGGGCGTCTTTGGCGCAGAGTATCTTGTGGCTTCCAAACGCTTTGGCCAATGGGATGCCTCCCTCGGTGTGGGTTGGGGGCGGCTTGCCGGTAAGGGGATTGCGACCAACCCATTGACCTATGTCGCGGATCGGTTTGAGGTTAGAAGCACTCAGACCGATGGATTTGGTGAAGGTGGGGAACTCGCATCTGGAGATTTCTTCTCCGGGCCTAACGTGGGTGTGTTTGGTGGTTTTTCCTACGCGTTTTCGTCCTTACCGCTCACGGCTATGGTGGAATACAACCCGGATCAATACACCCGTGATGTCGGGCGTGGCGCTTCAGCACCCTCGAGCGCATGGTCCGCTGGCATCACCTGGCAAGCGAGGGATAACGTTGATTTGGCGTTGTCCATTCAGCACGGTGAAGAAATTGCGCTGAGGTGGCAGTCGTTCTTCGACTCGAAGGCGGAACCACCTAAGCAACGCGCAGCGCCGATTATCTCGAGCTATTACCTTCCGCAATCTGAATTCCCCGAGGGTTTTTCCAAAGATAATTGGTTTGATCGCTTGCGCTTTGATGCCGATCGATCAGGTCTGACGATTAAGGCCGCAAAGTTGTCTGCTGATGAGACAGCAGCTGAGATTGTGGTGGGTAATCTGTATTTTCAGTTATGGAGCGATGCACTAGCCACGCACTTGGCTTACGCCGACCTTCATTTGCCTGCCACTGTCGACACTATCTACTTTGTCATCGAGGAGAGAGGCCACACAACCGCGACGGTCATCATGCCCCGACCGTCCGCGTCGCAGGGCACCCCTGAAGAAAATTTGTACCGGACACGCATTATCTCCGCGCGAGGTTTAGATCACCCCTTGTCGGCAGGTAATGAGCTAGGCAGGCGAATTGAGACGGTGGTGAATTTGCGAACCCGAGTACAGCTGTTTGACCCTGACGCGCCCCTTCGCTACCAGGTATACGCTGCAATTGACTCGGGGTATCGGCTGAACGATGCGTGGGCTCTGCAGTCCTCCATTGCGCTTAACTTGGATCACAACTTCGACGAAAGTAACCGTCGTGACTCAGATTCGTTGCTGCCGCCCGTAAGAACGGACATTGTGAAGTATCTCGATGATGGCGCGACACGATTGAATAAATTGGCGTTACGAGGTCGTTTTACGCACAAAAATGACTTTCACACGCGAGTGACGGCAGGCGTGCTTGAACAAATGTACTCGGGTTTTGCAGGAGAAGTGTTGTACTGGCCCGTGTCGTCACGCATTGCTTATGGTGCTTCGCTCGCCTACGCCAAAAAGCGCGACTACGACGGTGGCTTGGGTCATCTCGATTATGATGCAGTGACAGGGTTCGTATCGGCGTATTACGCATCGCGTTTTTATAATTACGATTTTGGTGTCCACGTAGGGCAGTATCTCGCGGAGGATCAGGGTGTGACGCTTGAAGCACGGCGGACCTTCCGAAACGGTTGGCAGGTGGGACTCTGGGCGAGCTTTACTGACGTGTCCTCAGAGGAGTTTGGTGAAGGCTCCTTCGATAAAGGCTTCTACTTCCAAATTCCTATTGGCAGTTTGCTGGGAGGCGAGTCGGGTCGCTCGAATCTGACCAGCCATTTGCGACCTATTCAGCGTGATGGTGGACAGCGCCTCGAGGGTTTATCGGGCGACATCTTCTGGGATCTGCGGCAGGGTCGATTTGATAGCTTCAAGGCCGATGCGAGGTTGATGCCATGATGGTTAGACAAATCGTTAACCCTCGTTTATTTCTGAAGAGCCTTTCGATAACGGTTCTACTCTCGGTCTTGGCTGGCTGTAACGTGACCTTTCCTCAAGTCGATGCCTTGCGCTCTCAGTTTTCGGCATCGTCAGCGGACTCGCTGACCGTTCCCGAGGACGCTTTATGGATGGCTTCGTTTCAGGGAGAGGGGCGACTCTTGGCGGCGTATCAGCGCGAAGGGTATGTGTTATTTGCCAACGCAGATAATGACGCAGAGATAGAGTTCGATGGCTGGATTATCCGTTCCCTGAGCGGATTCGGTATGAATTCCGGCGCTACCTTATCGATCTCGGATGAGGCAGGTACGCGCGCCTTTTTAACGAATGGTGCTGAGAGTGCGCTGGTAAATTGCGACGAGTGGAAATGGACGCCACGCGGTCAGCATTTGGCCGGAGCATGGGTGCAGTCCTGTGAAGGCATAGCATCAGGCACGATTACCTTGAACGAGGCCGGTGAGATTATTGCCATTGATCAAGCCCTAGACAGATCGGGCAGGCGGCTCATACTCCAGCGTTACAAGCGCTCGTAGCGCGTTAATTGATGAGATAAGCCTGCTGCAGTTCCGCTCTCTGCCCATCCGCTTGTCGGTGGCGGGTAGAGCAGCCACTCCATTAACGGTGAGCGGTTCTTGTGTTACTACCGCAGTCGGAGGGGCCCATTAGGCCCGGTTCTTTGTAGGATATGTGCTGTCGCTACTCTTCGCGGGTTTTGTATTTGTACCCGTACCCATAGCCGTAGTAACCACCGTAGCCGTAGTAGTTACTCAGGCGCTTTTCTATACCGTTGAGTACAGCGCCTGTAACCTTTGATCCATCCCTCGCAAGACGACTGGTCGCATGTTCGATTTCGCGCTTTGATGTCTTATCAAAGCGACAGACTAATAGCGTATTGCCCGTAACCTGCCCCACGATTGCTGCGTCGGTGACTGCGAGAATGGGCGGCGTATCGAAAATAATAAGGTCGTAGTCTTGGCTGGCTTGATCCACCAAACCCTGCAACCGTTGATGGTGTAACAGCTCTGACGGATTGGGCGGCGTCTTACCACGGGTTAGCACATCAAGATTTTCGATGTCCGTGGAGAATACAACATCGGACAGAGACGACTGACCACTCAGGTATTCGGACAAACCATCTTTATTGGTCTTGTTAATATACCGGTGCAGGTAACCCCGTCGCATATCCGCGTCAATTAGAAGCACCTTTTGACCGGCTAAGGCGCACACTGTTGCCAAATTAACGGATATGAACGACTTACCCACGCCCGGGCTGGGTCCTGAAATCATCACCGCCTTATTAGAGGCTTCGGACAAGTTGAAGTACAGGCTTGTTCGAAGGTTGCGGAGCATCTCCACCGCGAGGTCCGTGGGCTCTTTCTGCGCCAGAATATTCAGCCCTTTCTTCGCTTTATGACCCTTCTTCCCGTCGTTAAACGAGTCGTCCCAGCGCTTTTGCTCGTCTGAGAATGGAACGCTAGAGAAAACTGAAAGCCCGGTGGACTCAATTTGGTCAGCGGACTCGACGCCGCGGTAAATGGCTCGACGAATCAGAACCCAGACAACACCGGCTAGCCCACCGAGCAGCGTGCCCAAGACGACAATAAGTGATTTGCGGGGCGCCACCGGGGCCGCCCTGTCAACGATGGCTGAATCAATAATACGAACATTGCCTACGGTGCTGGCACGCGCGACTTCCATTTCTTGTGATTTGTAAAGCAGCAACTCGTACATACCGCTCGCTACTTCCACGTCACGACGCAGACTCACTAGCTGTTGCTGGGTGTCCGGAAGCGCCTCGATACGTCGATTAAAGCGCGCACGCTCAGAGGTCAGTTGGCGGTATTGCTCTTCGGCGGCAATGACGTTCGGGTGGCTTCGGGTGAACCGGCGATTTAACTCCACGCGCTCGAGTTCGAGCTCCTGAATTCGGGTATCCAGCTCCACCAGCTGTGTTAAGACGGCCTGATTTTCCGCTGTGACGTCGATAGATTGGTTTTCAGAGGCGAAGCGGTTGAAGGCTTCTTCTGATGTTTGCATGTCCCGTTTGATGAAAGGAATTTGCTCACGCATGAACGCCAGACTGTTTTCGGCTTCGGCTGAGAGCCGGCTTATATTTTGATCGACATAAACGCGCGCTACCTCATCGACAATTGCTTCGGCGCGATCAGGGTCGGCGTCGCGGTAGGAGATGCGGATTATTCCCGACTGCCTGCCGGCTTCACTGGCCGAAAGTGACTCTTGAATGTCCTGCACCACTTTTAACCAGGGGCGCTTGCTCATGAGAAACTCGGTGCCTTCACGCGCTGAAAGAGCAGATATAAACACGGTGATGTCATCACTGATGGCGGTCTTTCCAACCATCCCGTTAACCAGCACGCGCCCACTGTCATCGGTGACAGAAAAAGTACCAGGCTTACCGGCGATAAGGCGTAACGCTTCCCCCAGCAGTTTACGGCTGACTTCCAAACGACCGACTGTGACCTGCTCGCCACCCCATGCGTAACTTTTTAGTCCAAGCAGTGGGCCTCTGAACGTTGTTTCGTCTGAGGCGTCGAAGCGACGCGCGAGGAAATCGCCGATGTAGGGGAAATACTTAGGTGTTACGTTAGTTCTGAGCTCGAGGTTATCCACCGAGGCACCAATTACGGAGCGTGATTTAATAATTTCCAGCTCTGCCTGTGTAGAAGACTCGGAAGCAAACGCCTCTGCAAGATCTTCAAGGCCCGGTAGGCTCGCGGTCTTTTCTTCAACCTGCAGGAGGGCGCCCGCTTGGTATATAGGCGTTGAGATGACGGCAATGACGACAGACAAGGCGGCTGCAAAGGCTGTCGTACTTATAATCGTCCAGCGGTTGTCTAGCAGACTTCCAAGGAGCGCGAGCAGATCGATCTCGTCCTCTGCCATCTGGTTAGCCGAAGCGCTTTGCGGAAGTTCAGTTGAGCTATGCTGATCCATCGTGTCAGTTGGTCCCCAGAGTCGAGCGCGTATGTTACGCGAGGTGTTTGAGCCATGTCTCGATGGCGGCGTCTATTTCGTCGTAAACCAGAGCAAAAAAAGACGCAGGTTTAAGGTACGGGTCGACAATGTTCTTGTCGCCCAGCCATTTTCCCAGTTTAAAGGTTTTGCCACGTGCCTCGGGGTAGCGCTTGAGCAGGCGACGCAAATGCTCATCATCCATAACAAGCACCAAGTCCGAGCCTGCCACTTTGGCTGTATTAAGCTGCTGGGCTACATGGGGCGTCATGTCCACACCGCGCTCGCGGGCGACCCCGAGGCCTGTGGTGTCCGCGCCCTCATCGACTAGTGCCGACAAGCCTGCAGACGAAACGTTAACCCCTGGTGCCCTGGCGGCGAGCGCATACTCAGCGTACGGACTCCGACAAATGTTACCGGTGCAGACCATGAGCACGTTTTTAAACATTAGTTACTGCCCAATACGGTCTATGTTGAAGAGCCCTTGCAATGAGGGTAGTACGTTCGACACCCATCGATTCCAGCGCGTAATGGGCGCAGCGGTCACATACACCACATCTCGCTGTTGCAGCATAAACTGATCACCAAGCGCTAATGCCCACGCCTCTGATACATCGAGCTGGAAGACGTCAATGACAGCGTCATATTCCGACTGACGTATCACATAAACACCGCGACCATCGGCTCGCGCTTCTTGAATGCCGCCCGCGTTAGACAACGCCTGCGTGAGACTCAACGGACGATTGGTCATGGGTAAAGTCTGAGGCTGAACGACTTCACCCAAGACAAAAACTTGGCGAAGCTCGTTAGGCGCGACATGCACCACGTCTCCATGCTGTAGCCGAACGTTGGCTGTCAAATCCCCTTCATAAAGGATGTTGTACAGCGGCGTGACGGTAGTGGCTTCGCCGCGCGTCAAGCGCACATCAAATACGTCTGCATTGTCGGTCAGCCCGCCCGCTAGATTAATGGCCTCGACAAGCGTAATAGGCACATCCGTTATGGGGAACGTACCCGGCTGCTCTAGGGATCCCGCCATAAAAAAGCGCTGGCTTCGGTAATCTGCAATGCGAACTTCTAATTGAGGGCTTTCGATGTAACTAGCTAGTTTTTCCGCCAATTCAGCTCGAAGCTCTACTACTGTCCTGCCTGCAGCCCTGACTGAACCAACGAAGGGGTAGTAAATAGTGCCGTCGTCACGAACGACGTTGCCTTGCTCGCGAGCATTGTTAAAAGAACCAAAGGGTGCTGTGAGCTCGGGGTGGTCCCAAACGATGATACTCAGGACATCACCCACGCCCATGCGGTATTGGTAAGGATCTGCTAAGTCAACTCCGCGGGTGAGCGGACTCTGTATTGGCATTGGCTCTTCGCTGCTCGGAATATTCACAATGCTTATAATCGCTGGAGTGATTTTTACTCGAGATACCGTAGCGGTGGGTGCTTCGGTCGAACTAGCGGGCCAGTCAAATACCTCTGTACCCATGCCGCTTCCCGGAATAACAGTGCATCCAGCGGAGATCGAGCACATCAGAGCGGCAGTAAGCGATGCCTTAAGTGTGTTTGCCAAACGAATACGAGTCACTTTTTCATCCCAGAGAAAATTCACAAACTAAACAGCCAAATCATATCATCCGATTCCGAAATTTGGGCGACAAAACGCCTCAAATTAATACCATTGTCACGAATATCGGATTGCAGCAACTCTTTATCCAAACGTCACACGATGTCACTTCATTTGTGGTAACGTTCACGCTGTGAACAAAGTATCCCCGCAACCGACTAATCAAAACCGCGAGCAACTTCGCCTCGCGGTTATGCGTGTGATTGAGGCAAACCCCGAGATGAGCCAGCGCGAGGTAGCGCGAGCTTGGGGTGTCGCTTGGTGGTGTTAACTATTCCATGAAGGAGTGGTCTATTTCGTCATAAACCAGAGCAAAAAAAGACGCAGGTTTTAAATACGGGTCAACAATGTTTTTGTCCCCCAGCCACTTCCCCAGTTTAAAGGTTTTACCGCGTGCTTCAGGGTGGCGCTTGAGTAGGCCACGCAAATGGTCGTCGTCCATGACCAGCACCAAGTCCGAGCCTGCTACTTTAGCCGTATTAAGCTGCCGGGCCACGTGGCGCGTCATGTCCACACCGCGCTCGCGGGCGACCCCAAGGCCAGTGGTGTCCGCACCTTCATCGACTAGCGCCGACAAGCCTGCAGACGAAACGTTAACGCTTGGGGCCTTGGCGGCAAGCGCATACTCCGCGTAGGGGCTCCGACAGATGTTGCCGGTGCAGACCATGAGCAAGTTCTTAAACATCAGCTACTGCCCAATACGGTCTATGTTGAATAGGCCTTGTAGTGAGGGCAATACGTTCGACACCCAACGATTCCAGCGTGTAATAGGTGCCGTGGTCACATACACCATGTCTCGCTGCTGGAGCGTAAACTGATCGCCAAGCGCTAAGGCCCATGCCTATGAGACATCAAGCTGGAAGACGTCAATGACATCGTCATATTCCGATTGCCGAATCACGTAGACACCACGACCGTCGGCTCGTGCCTCCTGAATGCCACCCGCGTTAGACAACGCCTGCGTGAGACTGAGGGGGCGATTGGTCATGGGTAAAGTCTGAGGCTGAACGACTTCACCCAAAACAAAAACTTGGCGAAGCTCGTTAGGCGCGACATGCACTACGTCGCCATGTTGTAACCGCAGGTTAGCGCTCATGTCCCCTTCGTAGAGAATGTTGAAAAGTGGCGTGACGGCAGTCTCTTTGCCGCGCGTCACTCTCACATCAAATACATCCGCATTGTCTGTCAGCCCGCCTGCGAGATTTATGGCTTCGACCAAGGTGATTGGGACGTCTGTAATCGGGAATGTGCCTGGTTGTGCAACAGACCCGGCAATAAAAAAGCGCTGGCTTCGGTAGCCTGCGACTCGGACATCCACTTGAGGTCTTTCAATGTAGGCGGCAAGCCGACCCTCCAAGTCGTCACGGACCTCGAGAGCTGTTTTTCCAGCTGCATGAATGGTACCTACGAACGGATAGTAAATCGTCCCATCTTCTCTAACGACATTACCCTGCTCCTGAGCGTTGTTGAATGATCCAAAAGGCGCAGTTAACTCTGGATGATCCCAGACGACGACACTGAGGATGTCTCCTAAGCCGATTCGATATTCGTAGGTTGTAGCCTCGGAACGGTCAAATAAGCTGGTTTTTGCTGATGTCTCTTCCTTATTCGTTGCCAGAGAGTCGACTAATTCGAAGCTTGTCGCTATGCGCGTTATCTCGTAGTCGTCATAAGCGTTACCCATTCCCCAGTTAAAAACCCGACTTTAGAGTGAGCTCCCCGGGATAATTGTACAGCCACTCAGCATTACGCTAACGATGAGGTATATCGTTAACACCCAACTCGACTTTGTCGTAATCATTGATTTCGTCTTCTCTTAATCTTAATCTTAACTCTGGGACGCTGACGTGGATACATTTCCACTCCTGTGCGACACAATACTAAAAATTGCCTCATCTGAAAGCGTCTTAGTCGTTAGACGGTATTTTTTTATACATCTCAAAATTGCCCTCGTCATCTTTGTCACCTGTCGCGAGTGTTTTGTAACAATTGCGTTGTAATTTGATACCCTTGCGCGATTGTTGACCGACATGCAGGAACTTCAAGGTGGGTGTTGCGGGTCGAGAAGGCATTAAGTCGTTCGGATGTTTTAGTAGATGCGCACTTTGTAATTGAAACTGGAAAGGTCGAGCCCTGTCTACACCAACCAATATATGCAAGACAATGGTAAAACTAAAGTTATAAAACTGGGGAGTAAAAATGAACGCACCAGAAAAAGGTATATTGGGACCAATATCAACCGATGCCGCTCTTGGTGATACGTTTGAGTCTCTGTCGTCTAGGTTGAATTCCAAGGACGCAATAATCGGCGTGGTGGGATTGGGTTATGTCGGGCAGCCCTTGGCCCTTCGCTACAGCGAGATGGGATATGGCGTCATAGGGTTTGACGTTGATCAAGCCAAAGTTGATCAATTGAATGAGGGTGTTTCTAAAATAGAACACATACCCAATTCGCAGGTCGAGGCTGCGGTGCGAAAAGGCTTCAAGTGCACTACGAATTTCGACCTTGCGAGAGGCGCTGATGCCTTGATCATTTGTGTGCCCACGCCCCTCAATAAGTATCGTGAGCCAGATTTGAGCTTTGTAGTCAGCACTGTAGAGCGGTTGGTCCCAGTGTTGAGAAAGGGGCAGGTAATCTCCCTTGAGAGTACTACTTACCCTGGCACGACTGAAGAAGAATTGTTGCCACGAGTCTCCGCCAGTGGCCTAGCAGTAGGCGAAGATGTGTTCCTCGTTTATTCGCCCGAGCGAGAGGACCCGGGTAATGCCCGCTACAGTACAAATACGATCCCGAAGTTGGTTGGTGGTTGCACACCGAAATGCTTGGAGGCTGGGATAGCACTTTACTCCAATGTGATTGATGAGGTGGTTGCGCTGTCTTCAACAAAGGCCGCAGAGATGACCAAGCTGTTGGAAAATATCCACAGGGCAGTGAATATTGGCTTGGTTAATGAAATGAAGATTATTGCAGATCATATGGGAGTAGATATTTTCGAGGTGATAGACGCTGCTGCGACAAAGCCGTTTGGATTCACTCCGTACTATCCTGGCCCTGGGTTAGGGGGACATTGCATTCCAATTGATCCGTTTTATTTGACCTGGAAAGCACGCGAATTTGGTGTTCACACGCGGTTCATAGAGCTCTCAGGTGAGATTAATCGAGGGATGCCTCAATATGTAATGGGTAAATTGGTGGAAGCGCTGAGCGATCGTCATAAGCCTCTGAGAGGAGCAAGGATCCTAGTCCTTGGTATTGCCTACAAGAGAAATGTGGACGACATGAGGGAGAGTCCCTCAGTCGAAATTATGGAGCTATTGCGTAGGTCTGGCGCCATAGTCGAATATTCTGATCCTCATGTACCTGAGTTCCCTAAGATGCGTGAGCACGACTTTGAACTGAAATCACAGCCACTGACCCCCGAGGTTTTGGGAAGTTTCGACGCCATTGTAGTGGCTACTGACCATGATGATTTTGACTACGACGTGATATTGAGCGAGGCGAGGCTAATAATCGACAGTCGAGGCGTGTATCGTGATTACAACCAAAAGGTGGTGAGAGCCTAGCATGTCTAAGCGATTTGCACTTGTAGGTGCTGCCGGATACATCGCCCCACGTCACATGAAGGCAATCAAAGATACTGGGAACGAGCTCTCAGCCGCATTTGACGTCAATGATTCAGTCGGCGTTATTGATAGCTATTTTCCTGAGGCAGAGTTTTTCACTGAATTTGAACTCTTTGATGCGTTTATCAGGGAAGAAGGGTGTGCTGATCGAGACCTTGATTTCGTCTCTATAGCATCCCCTAACCATCTTCATGCAGCTCATATGCAGTGGGGGCTAAGAGCCGGCTCCAACGTTATCTGCGAAAAGCCTCTCGTGCTCTATCCACGCGATTTAGATAATTTAGGTCAAGTGGAGAAGGAGACGGGGAATCAAATTTTCACAATACTTCAGTTGCGACTTCATCCTGCTATTTTGGCGCTTCGCGAGAAATACAGCACACAAAATAATGGGCACAAGGTGGATGTCGATCTCACTTATATTACCTCAAGAGGTAACTGGTACCTGAAGAGTTGGAAAGGAGATCTGGAAAAATCCGGTGGTATTGCAACCAATATCGGAGTCCATTTTTTTGACATGCTGCACTTTGTCTTTGGGGATGTTGTCGAGAATAAAGTTCATCTCAATACCTCTACTAAAGCGGCTGGTTACATCGAATACGAGGGCGCGCGGGTGCGTTGGTTCTTGTCTTTGGATGTTAATGATGTCCCAGCAGACGAGCGAGCCGCCGGTAAAAGGACTTATAGAGCAATTATCGCTGATGGTGTAAACGTCGAATTCTCTGACGGTTTCACTGAGTTACACACGCGTGTTTATGAGGATATTCTCCGGGGTGGAGGATTTGGGTTAGAGGCCAATCGTGTGGCTATAGAAACAGTTTCAGATATCAGGCACAGCTCCACTGTTACCAGTGGTGAGTATAGACATCCGTTTGTTGAGACATGTAAATGACAGAGGTCTTCGTTGACGAGACCGCGATTGTTGATGAGGGTGCTCAGATAGGTAATGGATCGCGGGTCTGGCACTTTGTGCACGTGTGTGCCGGCGCTCGGGTTGGTGACAATGTATCTCTCGGGCAAAACGTTTTTGTGGGTAATAAGGTTGTCATTGGCGATGGCTGTAAGATTCAGAATAACGTCTCCGTGTACGATAACGTGACCTTGGAGCGAGGTGTATTTTGTGGACCTTCTATGGTGTTTACCAACGTCTATAATCCTAGGGGACTGGTGGACCGAAAAGATGAATATCGAGACACACTCGTTCAGGAGGGAGCTACTTTGGGCGCTAATTGCACTATTGTCTGCGGCGTTACCATCGGACGGTACGCTTTTATTGGTGCCGGCGCAGTAGTAAATAAAAATGTTCCACCCTTCGCTCTTATGGTGGGTGTTCCAGCCAAACAAATCGGATGGATGAGTAGGTTGGGGGAGCTGCTAGAACTGCCGTTGCAAGGAGAGGGTAGAGCACAATGCCCCAAGACTGGCGATGTTTACTTTTTAAGAAATAGTAAGGTGGAGCTGCAGTGAGCCAGCGGAATATCGATTTTGCGAAGTTAAAGTTTCAATACGAGCTGTACAAGACCGACATTGACGCTCGTATTAATAAGGTTTTGAACAGCGCTTCGTTCATCATGGGGCCTGAAATCCAGGAGCTTGAAGTCGAGTTGCAGCGCTTCACAGGTGCAAAGCACGCAATAACCTGTTCATCTGGCACGGATGCACTCCTCCTAGCGCTGATGGCGCTAGATATCCAGCCCGGCGACGAAGTGATCACGTCACCATTCACCTTTATAGCGACAGCCGAAACCATTGCTCTGCTAGGTGCTAAGCCTGTGTTTGTGGATATAGAACCAGATACATACAATCTCGACGCAAAGATGATTGAAGGGGTAATTACAAATCGTACAAAAGCTATAATGCCGGTAAACCTTTACGGTCAGCCCGCTGATCTTGGAGAGATAGACCGTATAGCTAAGAAGCACAGGTTGAAGGTAATCATCGATGGCGCCCAAAGTTTTGGCTCTAGGTATCGGGGTACCACAGACAGCAACCTTGGTGATATTTCCACGACAAGTTTTTTTCCTGCCAAACCACTTGGGTGCTACGGGGATGGGGGTGCTGCCTTTACGAATGACGACGCGCTTGCTGAAAAAATGCGCTCGCTGCGCGTGCATGGGCAGTTAAGTCGATATCACCATAAGTATGTAGGGATCGGCGGCAGGATGGATACCATACAGGCTGCAGTTCTGCTTGCTAAACTGCCCCATTATTCAAGTGAATTGGTGGCGCGGTCTGAGGTCGCAAAGTTCTATTTTGACAATCTGCCGGCCGAGCTAAGTCGGCCTGCTATAAGAAATGGAAGAGAGTCGACTTGGGCTCAGTTCACAGTGCGCGTTGGCGACCGCGCAAATTTCCAAAGCGCTCTGAAGCAACAAGGCATTCCAACAGTGGTACACTACCCTAAACCCCTGCATCTGCAGGAGTGTTTTAACTACCTAAATTATCAAGAAGGCGTGTTTCCTGTCTCGGAGCGAGCAGCGGGGGAGGTAATTAGCTTTCCAATGAACGCATTTCTCACTCGAGACGAGTTAGAGTACATATCGGCGAGAGTGCATCGTGCGCTTTGACAAGTGCCGTTCAGCTCGGCGAAAACTGATAGAACGATAACGCCATTAACTTATAGAGCCATACGATACGCCAAAAATTGATGGCGAGGATCGTCGCGAAGGGGGATTGAACTTTGATTCGGCGAGGTACAGCTTGCCGACTTGTGGCAGGCATGAATGCGAATATCGTTAGTTTGAAGGCCAGGCTTACAGGTAAGTTCGCTATTGATTCGGTTTGGTTAATCGTCTCCACAATTCTGATCGGTTTCTCTGGTTTACTGACGATAACAATTGCAAACGACAGTTACGGGGTGCACGGCATGGGGGCTCTCATGCAGGCTATTTCAATTTACACACTCTGGTCCACTGTAGGCAACTTAGGTATACAAACTTCAGCACAGAAACATGCCGCTCAATTTTCCGACCACTCAGATGAGTTGGCAATAATATTATCAAGCGCTTTTTTAGCGACTATACTAACCGCTCTTACCGCTATATGTGCCATTATATTACTATTGCAATTTTTTCCGGGATTTCTTGGCTTGGGGCGTATAGCTTATATGCTCCCACCCTTCTTGCTTGCGATATTTTTTTTCTCTATAAATAAAACAATAAATAATTTCTGTGCTGGCCTGAGATTGATGAGGTTTCATTCGTCCGTGAAAATGGCGCGATGGACTGCCATAATAATTGGGCTTTTAATTCTTAATGACTCGCCACTGGCCAGTGCTGGGTTGGCGTTTCTTGTTGCAGAGATAATAGTTTTTTGTATATTAGTTTTTAGGACGCGAGCATATTTTTCTCGAACAACTAGAAATCTAATTCGAACCCATCTTTACTTTGGGGCTAAGAGCGTTTTAGGTGAGCTTACAGTTGCTCTGAATAGCACTGCCCCTACCTTGCTTGTGGGGTCTGTGCTTGGTAACACCGCTGTGGGCTACTTTTCTTACGCGGAGAATTTCGCCCGGTCCGTTTTAATGGTCTCTTCGGCCATGCAAAAGAACTTTAATCCGATTTTTACTAAGATCTGGTATGGTGAGCATAAGAGTGACGTTGAGCCGCACATCAGAAAGATGTTTTTTATCCAGCTTGCATTACTTGCTCCCGCATTTTTACTACTATGTTCGGGCTATTATTTTTATAGTTTGTGGTTTATGGGTGAAAGTTATCTCCAGCAATTTAATGTATTACTCGCCTTTTTTCCTGCGATTTTACTCATGTTCCTTTTTGGTCCTTTGTACGGATTCCTAATAATGACATCGCACCTCAATTGGAACTTTTTTCGCGCAGCGTTATTCGTAAGCCTCAATATTGGTTTAACTGCTTTGTTTTTGCCGGTATTTGACATTGCAGGCGCAGCGTACGCCTTGTCGCTGGCTTCACTTTTCAATTTTATCTTCTTTCATTTGCTATACCAGCATCTTTTGGGGTTGAATCTTCTTGCAATAATTTTTGGAGTCAAGAGATGAAAAAGGTGGCCTTCATTCTTTATGACAGCCGATCAGGGTCTACGTTATTAGCATCCCTATTAAACCGTTATAGCGGAGTCCTCGTTACGCTCGAAAGCGCCTTTGTTTCTCGGATTTTCGAAATGCCAGCTAAGGTTCTTTTTGGTGATAGCGATCGCGTCTTAGAATATCTTTCTCAGGAAATACAGTTTACGGAGCTTTGTTTAGACGAAGTCGAGTTGAGTAAGCGCATCGAAGCACTGAGCAAGCCTTATTTACGAGGGGATATAATAAAAGCCGTAGTTGATGTATGCGCACTTCATAAGCCTAACGCAGAGTTGCTCGTCATTAAACATCCGCCTTACAGCTACCTTAATGAGGTTATTGGCGTGTTTCCGGACGTCAGATTTATTCAGATTATTAGGGATGGTCGAGGGGTCTATCACTCTAAAATTAACGCTGTCTCCTTAAGTGGGGGCGCAATGGCCGACAGCTTAGTTATGGCCGCTTGGGACTGGCGTTGGAAAATTCGTTGTTCGGAGCGAGTTGAGAGAAGGCTGTTTACCGTACGGTACGAAGATCTCGTGTCCGACACGCGCGGGCAACTGGCGGGTATTCTGAAGTGGTTTCGCATTGGAGCTGAGAGCCAAGTCTTTTCTGGAGAGCAGACTGATTATTTTGTTTCTATCGGAAGCAACCAAAGGGTCCTGCATAAAAATATTGCCAAAGATCCGAGCGCTGCGATTGCCGAGAAGTGGAAGTCTTCGATGACTGCTCGAGAAAATAACCTTTACAGTTATATCGCGGGGAAGGAGCTACGTGCCTTTGGCTACGATGTTCCACGATTGCGGCCTGTGCATGCGGCGGCGGATTACTATTATCAGACGTTACGATTACTGCTTCGAAAACTTCTTAATTTTGTGCACCTGCTTGTTGTCGCACCAGGCTTGGCATGGATCAAACTTAGGAGAAGGTTGAAGCTAGTTCTTGTCAGTGGATACGATTGATAGGCCGTAGTTATGAAGTACCTATTGTATTGTCTTATTCCATTAAGTTTGACTTTTGATGTCATGACTCAGACAGTGTTTGAGACAGGGAGTGGTTTCTCTATTATCCGTCCCGCCTTAATTCTAATGGTGTTGAGCTCAGTGATCTTCGTTAAAACGCCAACGTGGGCAATAATGGGTGTTTATTTATATTGTCTTTACATCTTCCTACTTATTTTTGCATCCCCTGATGTTTTTACGTCCTTAAGGATTTCATCAAAAGTCATATTGAGTTTTTTGATGTTTCCCTTTGGATATTATGTCGTAAAAGACTGGGGACGGCTTTCGGCGCTCAATCGCTCATTGATTATCTCGGGTGGTTTATTCATATTAAATTTTTTAGTTAGTCAATACTTTGGTATTGGGGTGTCAGACTATACTAAGAGCAATGATTTCCTTCTAGGTAGTTTGGCAGATTCATGGAACATTGTTGTATATATACTTCTTTTAATGCCGGCGATTACCTTGACCGAGAGGAATGATCAGCTGATGCTCAGCGCGATGTTTGTTGTCCTTGCTATCTTAATGACAATTGGTCTGAAACGAATCGCCATTTTGGGGGTGTTAGCGGGCTATACATATTACGCAATTTTCCTATTTCGATTTTCCTTTACCACAGTGGTGAAGATAGCGTTTGTGGTGCTTCTGGTCACGATCGGTATTGCCGCTAACTATGAGTTATTGGAAACTCGCTTCTTTGCTCGTGGGGAAAAAATGGGGTCAGATATCGTTTATGTTTTACAACAAGAGGGAAGATTTGCAGAAACATTAGCCGTGTGGGGTGAGATTTTTCGATTTGAACAGCCAATTGATGTCCTATTCGGCTTAACGCCTTTTAATTCAGTGGGGAATTACGGATTTCAGTTTGGTGAGCGTCAACTTCATATCGATTACAATCTGATTGTTAATACATTGGGAGTGTCTGGCTTGATAGGCTATTTTCTGATGTTTGCGCTAATCTGGTTCCAATTTTTTAAACTAAAGCGTGGTTTGGTCAATGCTGGTACCACTGTTACCACGTTAACTGCGGTTTTTACCTGCATCTTTGCGGTTCAGTTCTTAACGTCATTTGGTGGTCAAATGTATTCTTTTACGTTTCGTGCCTTAATCTTTCTGTATTTGGGAGCAATTTTGCGGTTGTTGAGTGAAGAGAAGAGGCAGCTACGAGGATGTGATGATTAGGGTTTTGATAGTTTGCGCGGGAAACCGGGTTGAGACCGCGGAAGACTTTAAGGTCCGCCGCCCCTTCATTTATGAACAAATGCAATCATTGCGACCGATGGGTGTGGATTTTGAAGTATTCATGGTGAGGGGTAAGGGAGCGATAGGGTACTTGAGTAATACTTTGAGATATTGGCGTATCCTTAGGTCATTTAAGCCAGATTTGGTACACGCACACTATGGTTTTTCGGGGCTTTTTGCGTGCCTGCAATGGAAGGTGCCCGTGGTGGTCACGTTCCATGGCAGTGATGTTAATGAAAGGCAAAATAGGCCTATTTCCTTTGTGGCAAGCAGGCTGGCATCGAAGAGCATTTTCGTTAATAAATCAATGCCAGAGTTGTTACACATTTGCAGCCCCACAGTCATTCCATGCGGGGTCGATTCAGATATGTTCTATCCAATTGATCGGCAGGAGGCACGCAAGGCGCTTGGCTTGATTTCAGACGCTCGGTATGCCCTGTTTGCGTCCGCTTTTAGTAAGCCTATTAAAAACGCAGAGCTCGCGTTTGAAAGCGTTTCACTTTTAGATGAGCCAGTGGAGGTGATAGAGCTGGCTGATAAGACTCGCGCCGAAGTAAATCTGTTATTGAACGCTGTTGATCTCTTATTGCTTACGTCGAAGTCAGAGGGGTCGCCACAGATTGTAAAAGAAGCTATGTTGTGTAATTGTCCAGTCGTTAGCGTCAATGTCGGAGACGTTTTAGAGGTGCTTAATGGAGTAGAGCGCTGCTTCGTAACAAAAGCGCAACCAACTAATATTAGTGAGGCAATGAAATTAATAACAAAATCCCCGGCCAGAGCTTTAGGACGAGAAAAAGCCTTGAAATATTCTCTGAGCAACGTGGCTACTTTGGTAAGTGAAGTCTACAAGGAGATTTTGGCGCGATGATCGTAGTAGCTGATTATGGGATGGGTAATATTCGATCAGTGCAAAAAGCATGCTGAGCAAACTATTGCTACGGCCCGAGCCTAGATTTTTCTTGATTGACAAACTATTTAAGAAGGCCCTAAGGGTTTAAATGCTAATGAAAGTCGTTCTTGAAGTTCCACATCCCGCGCGCGTACATTTATTTAGAAATCTTTATCACAAGTTGATTGAAGCCGGTCATGACGTGCTGGTTCTTTCTAAAGAGAAAGATGGTAGTGAATATTTGCTTAGGGCATATGATGTTCCGTTCAAAAGAATTGGTGTTAATCATTCCTCTCTACTCCGAAAATTAGTTGGAGTAATAGCTGAAACAATTCGAGCAGCGCTTATTATTATGAAGTTTCGGCCTGATGTTTTGGTTGGTGGAGCGTCTCCAACTTTGGCCGCTATTTCAGCACTGTCAAATATTCCATACTGTGCTTTTGAGGATACTGAGCATGCATCGCTGACCTGGTTAGTGTCCAAGCCTTTCATTAATAGAATTATTACTCCTTCATGTTTTTTGACGGATCTTGGGCAAAAACACCTGAAGGTGCCAACCTTCAAGGAGATGGCATATCTATCAAAAGATAAATTTCAGCCCGATATTAAAGTTTTTGAAAGGCTCGAGATTGCCGATTTTGAACCGTACATTATCTTACGATTTATATCGTGGGGTGCCATACACGATCGAGGTCAAACTGGGTTTTCGGCCGAGTTCAAGATTGAGGCGGTGGAGAAACTATCGAAACATGTAAGGGTGTTTATCTCGTCAGAGGAAGAGCTTCCTAGCGAATTAGAGGCTTTTCGGTTAGCGCTTCCACCCGAGGATATTCACAATGCCCTATATTATGCGTGTTTATTTTTTGGTGAATCAGGGACAATGGCGACCGAAAGTGCGGTGCTAGGAACGCCGGCAGTAAGAGTTTCGTCCTTGGCAAAACTTCTTGGAAATACTAAGGAGCTGAATTCTGTGTATCGCTTGCTCTATTATTACGAGGACGCTTCTTTGGCGTTAGATAAATGTATGAGTATCTTACAGAAATCTGATGGGAATGAGTTATATTCTAAGCGTGCTGCGCTGCTCCATAAGGATAAGGTGGATTTAACGGATTTCCTCTACGAATACATTACGGGTAGGGATTATGAGAAGAGTATTGGTACTGGCGCCACACACTGATGACGGTGAACTTGGCTGTGGCGGAACTATTTCAAAGCTTATTGCGCGTGGTAGTGAAGTTTTTTACGTTGCATTCTCTATTGCTGAAGAGTCCGTTCCGCCCGGATTTCCTAGCGACGTGCTGGATACAGAGGTAAGGAGTGCTACCGCTGTTTTAGGTATTCCACCAGAGAACTTAACTGTCCTTCGCTACAAGGTGAGAAGATTCCCAGAGTTTCGACAAGAGATTCTCGAGGACCTTGTGGGATTTAATAAATCGATCAATCCAGATGTGGTGTTCTTGCCCTCGTCTTTCGATGTTCACCAAGATCATAAGACAATATTCGAGGAAGGAAGGAGGGCCTTTAAAACGAAGACTTTGCTAGGTTATGAATTCATGTGGAATAGCTACTCTTTTGGCGCAACGTTTTTTTCTGTTCTGCAGAAGCGGGATATTGACGCTAAGATTTCGAGTTTATCGGAGTACCGTTCTCAGGTTAAGCGCCTATATACGAAAGATGAGCTTGTCATGGGGATGGCTAATTTTAGAGGTCTACAGGTAGGTCAAAATTTTGTAGAAGCGTTTGAGGTCATCCGGTGGATCGAAGATTAGGAGAAGGGTTCGTCTTCATCGGTGGGACTGGCAGGTCTGGAACCAATATCTTGCGAAAAACGCTGGATGCTCATGAGAGTGTTGTAAGTCTAGACTTTGAGCATCGGTTTATTATTGACCCTGATGGAGTTATAGACCTACTTAACTCCTACTCCGCATGTTGGTCCCCTTTTAATGCAGACAAGAGATTGAAGAGATTCAATGAATTTCTTGAAGGCTTAGCGACTAAAGACTCGTCTTCCTCCGGCTATGCAGAATGGGAGCTGGCGACCCACTTTAAGAGATTCTTTGAGTTGCGACAGAGGCTGATGGACGGTTTGATCGACTGTAAGTACAGCGGTACGTGGCCAGGTGCAGATCAAAATGGAGATGGGTTAATTTGGTTGGGTAAGCCTCTACATCGTGAGGAGTTGGTGGCTCTATTATCGGAGTTTATCGTTGAGAACATTTCAGATCTCTTGGTGCGCGACTCATCGACACATTATGTTGAAGACAACACGTGGAACATGCTTTACGCAAGAGAACTTGTCGAATTAATGCCTCGTGCAAAGCTTCTGCATGTACACAGGGATCCTCGGGATGTTGTCGCATCATTTTTGCATCAAAGGTGGTGCCCTGATGGTTTAGATCAGGCTGTGATGATGTACAAGTCACTCATGAGGCGAATCATGGAGGCGGAGGCTGGGCTTGACCACTCCCAGTGCATGAGAGTTTCGCTGGAGAGGTTTGTCGATGATACTAGTATAGTCCTAACCGAGATTTGTAATTTTATTGGCGCGGCATTTTCGCATAGACTTTTTGATGTTGAGTTATCCAAAGAAAGTATGGGTCGTTGGCAGCAGGATTTTAATTTTTCTGAAAGGAATTATCTTAACTCGGAGTTAAAGCAATATATCGATGAATTCGCGTAGTAATTACTAGTAGCGAAATGAGTCTCCTGCGCAGCTATTTACTACTTTAGCTACGGGTGATGATTATTTAATGGTTGGGGGCGTAGCATGTGTGGGATTTTTGGTTTTGTTAATGGCACAGAGTCGACTTTTGACGGTACCAAATTCAAAAATCTAGTTCAGACTCTTGGGCGAAAGAGTGAGTCGCGCGGGAAAGATTCGTCGGGCCTTTTTGCCTGGTGTGCTGATGAGGCCGCTATATATAAGGGGCCATTGCCCATATCTAGACTCTTGAAAGAGGCAAGCGTAAATCAGCTGTTAAATGAGGTTGGAGAGTCCGGCCAAGGAGGGGCACTGGGACACGCGCGGCTTGTTACCAATGGGTCTCAATTGAATTCCAACAATAACCAGCCGGTTCAAGTAGGTGGTGTTATTGGGGTGCACAACGGAATTATTACTAATGTCGAGGCGTTGTGGAAGGAGTTTCCTGAACTTCAGCGTAATTTTGATATTGATACAGAGGTTTTATTTGCGATCATAGACCTTTTTATCCGGCGCGATGGATTTACAGTCGAGAAAGCGATAGTCGCTGCCCTGCAGAAGATTGAGGGCACAGCCGCGATAGCGGTTGTCGTTCCCAGACGTCACCAAATGGTGCTGGCTACAAATAATGGCTCACTCTATTATGCGATCATTGATGGCGGCCATCTAGTTTTTGCGTCAGAGAGGCGCATTTTGCTAGAGTCGTTACGGGCCCTTGGGGATCACTCAGAAGTAGTAACGATAGAAGCCCTTACGCAGCGGTCTTTCGATTTATCGTCGCTGGAGCACTGGCGTTTTCCGGGAGAGGCTGAAGCCAAAAAGGAGACTGGCTCTCTGGTGGATTCAGGTTGTCGCTCTGTTGAAACAATAGAGGTGAATCCGGACGACACTCAGCAATCAGCGGTCATAGATTTAAATCAAATTCATTTGTCAGATGGCGCCTCACAAGAAGCTAAGCAGTTATTGTATCCCATTGAGGCAATAAAAAATCTTCGCCGTTGCAGTAAATGTGTGTTGCCAGAGACGTTTCCGTTTATCTCTTTTGATCAAAATGGTGTTTGCAATTACTGCGCGAAAAGTTCGTCTAATCCGGTGGTTGAAAGTGACCTTAATATATTCGATGTTGTTCAACCGTATCGTAGTGCTGGCCGTGAGCCCGATGTATTAATTCCTTTGAGTGGAGGTCGTGATAGCATTTACACGCTTCATGTGGCTAAGGAAGAGCTAGGCTTAAATCCGATCACATTCACATACGATTGGGGAATGGTGACCGATTTGGCTCGTCGAAATGTTGCGAGAGCTTGCGGTGAACTGGGCGTGGAAAATATTATCGTAGCTGCCGACCTTCGAAAAAAACGAGAAAATATTCGGAAGAATGTAACCGCTTGGCTGAAAAAACCAGCGCTTGGAATGATCCCTTTATTCATGGCCGGTGATAAATATTTTTTCTATCACGCGCACAAAATCAAGAGAAATTTGGGTATTGATCTTGAGATTTGGGGAGTTAATAGGCTAGAAAATACTGATTTTAAAACGGGATTTTCAGGTATATCGCCGCGATTCGATAAAAAAAGAATTTATTCTTTGGCGATCTCAGATCAGATAAAGTTATTCTCGTATGTAGGCTTTAATTTTTTAGCAAGTCCTGGTTATATTAACAACTCGATGGGTGATTCGTTAGGATCATTTTTCTCCAGATTTTTCACGCCGAAAGATCATTATGTGCATTTGTTTGACCACCTGAAATGGGATGAGGCTTTGGTCGAAGACACCATTATCAATCAGTATGGTTGGGAGGTTGCTGTCGATACGCCCTCTACCTGGCGTATTGGCGATGGAACAGCAAGTTTCTATAACTATATTTACACATTGGTCGCTGGATTTAGCGAAAATGACACTTTCCGAAGCAATCAAATTCGACAGGGTACAATGGCTAGAGATGATGCATTGCGCCTGATCTATGAAGAGAATGTGCCAAGGTATAACTCAATAAAATGGTATTTAAGCATTATTAACATGGATTATGAGTCGACGATTAAACGGATAAATGAGATCCCGAGACTATATTGATGTGCAGTTTTGATGGTGATCACTCTGCAATGCCAGATTCAGTTGCGGAGTGGGTCGAATCACTGACCTACCCGTTGCAAGTGGTGAACATCACCGATAAGGAAGTGTTGCCGAGCGGCGCTCTGTTCAATCTCAGGAAAGTCAACGATCTACGGTGGATTAACAAGTTTCATGAACATGTTAATACCTTACTGAATATTGGTGAAATGTACGTCTCGTGCGTAGAAACCAATGAGGCGAGACGTGACAGCTTCAGTAATAAGATGGGGAAAACTCTGTGGGCCGGCATTGTGTTCACTTACGACTTTATATGGCACAGAGTTTGCTCAAAACTACCCCTTACAAAGAGGGTCTATTTTAACGTTACAAAGGGTCGGAATCGACCCATATCACGAGCCGAAGCGCTCGGCAGATTGATTTCTTGCGGATTCCAAATTGAAGAGGAATTTGAGTCTGGAGGCTTGCTATATATCGCCTGCACCAAGGCAGGGTCGCCGCGATTTGACCCATCACCTTCTTATGCCCCGGTTTTTAAGATGGTTCGCGTTGGTTATCGCGGCGAGCGGATAAGCGTTTACAAGTTGCGAACAATGCACCCCTACTCGGAGTATCTTCAGGAATACATTATTGCGCAAAACAAATTACATTCTAAGGGCAAGGTTGATAACGATTATAGAGTTACGCATTGGGGGCGTGTCCTTCGCCGATTTTGGCTGGACGAATTGCCAATGATATATAATTTTTGTCGAGGTGATTTGGCCCTCGTCGGCCCTCGTCCGTTGAGCGAAGATTTTTTCTCTCGTTATCCTAAAGACATACAGAAACTCAGAATCCAGGTCAAACCTGGCTTGGTTCCGCCTTATTATGCCGATCTACCCAACTCGTTCGAGGAAGTGTTGTCGAGTGAGGAGAGGTTTGTGAGGGAGAAGCTCAGGCGACCACTGCTTACAACACTCAAGTATCTTTTCCGAGCGATCGTGAACATAGTTTTTAAGGGAGCGAGAAGCAGCTAACAGTAAGGAGTATATGTGGGAGGCAAAGCTTTAGTTACCGGAGGTGCAGGCTACATAGGTTCACACGTTTGTGTCGAATTGCTTAGGCGAGGATGGGAAGTGGTTGTTGTTGACAACCTGTCAAATTCCACCGCGCTTGCCGTAGAGCGAGTCGCCTCTCTCTCAGGTATGCACGTACCTTTCTATGAAGTGGATCTTCGCGATAAAGCCGCTCTTCTAAGGGTGTTTGCCGAGCATGATATTGACGCGGTACTGCATTTTGCGGGACTAAAGGCGGTAGGAGAGTCCTTTTTGAGGGCTTCGGAATATTACGAGGCTAACGTCGGCGGTACACTCGTCTTGCTCGATGTTATGCGGACACAGGGTTGTAGTAAGTTGGTGTTTAGTTCTTCGGCAACCGTGTATGGGGCTAGTAACGGTGGAGCGTTAGAAGAAAGTTGTCCCTTGGGCCCGATAAACCCCTACGGCCGATCAAAATTGATGATCGAGCAAATTTTGCTTGATTTGGTATCGAGCGATCCAGAATGGGGGATCGCTACGCTTCGTTATTTTAATCCAGTGGGCGCTCATGAATCGGGAAAAATCGGAGAATCCCCAATGGGAATTCCTAATAATCTTTTTCCTTACGTCACAAAGGTCGCGATTGGCGAATTAGAATCAGTCAGCGTTTTCGGTAACGATTACGCCACTCCAGACGGGACGGGGGTGCGTGATTATATTCATGTACTAGACTTGGCTGACGGCCACGTGAGGGCATTGGATTACCTTCAAGGGCAGAACGGTCTTGTTACTCTGAACCTTGGCACGGGTCGGGGCTATTCTGTCCTTGACGTAATCAAGACCTTTGAACAGGTGTCGGGTCGGCAAATTCCTTATGATTTCACAGCCAGACGGCCGGGAGATTTGGCTGTATGTTTTTCCGACCCCTCGCTTGCATGGAAAACGCTTGGATGGAAGGCGCAGTACTCGCTGATGAGGATGTGTGTCGACGCTTGGCGGTGGCAGCAGCATAATCCGAGAGGTTACGCTGAAGAGTGAAGCGGCCCTATCAAGAGATGTTTCAGGGGAGCCCTCCCCTTATCTTGTCCTTGTAAGATCAACGCTACATAAACGTTTTTCATTGCACTCCCACCCCGCCTATTAGACACTACGTCCCCCGCGGCAAAACTGTCTCGGGTTTGGTGCTCCATTCTCGTTGTCAAAACAACCCGAAATATGCACACAGCACTTTTTTTGAATTAATTGAAAAAAGCGCTTGCACGACTCGAATTGCTCTGTAGAATGCGCACCTCGCTCAGGGACAACCCCGAGCAAAAAAGCCAGCCCTAGCGGCGGTTTGAGCTTTAAAAACAAGATAAAGACAGATGTGTGGGCACTTGTTGGAATGGTTGTTAAGTAACCATTCAGATACAACAAGTGACCAAACAGTTCATTACAGAA
>Ga0206129_10001891_pt1 | contig 27175 bp, 27 predicted proteins | sample Helgoland_Spring_8_FD_148616 | JGI IMG/M metagenome (GOLD analysis project Ga0206129, IMG submission 148616) | Pelagic subsurface seawater microbial communities from Kabeltonne, Helgoland, North Sea - Helgoland_Spring_Bloom_20160502_2 | ecosystem: Environmental > Aquatic > Marine > Epipelagic ...
GGCTTCCGACAGTTCCTGCTGCGCGGCTTCCAGAAGGTGCGCCACGAGTGGGCGCTGATCTGCACCGTCCACAACCTGACGAAGCTCCTCGGCCACAGAACCGCCGCAGATCATGCCAATGCCTAACCCCGATACCCCAACCCTCGACCGACAACTCCCGTAACCGGCCGTCACCATTACTCGGACAGACTCCTAGGGGTTCGATGCCGGCAGACGGTCCCCATCCGTTGGCGGAATCGAACCGCCGGATTATGGAAATAGCGGTCCGATCGACGAGTTCGTCGAGCCTATCAACCCGAAAACTCTATGGGAACACAGACAACATGGAAGCTGACCAAAACGGCGGCTTGCTTGGCTTTATCCCACTGTTGCTACTGTGGGTGACAGCGGCCTTCTTCACGATGATCATCGCGAAACGAAAAGGGCGGTCAATATGGATTGGGCTGGTCATAAGTTTTCCATTGTTAATGTTACCTGGTTTGGCTTGGCTGGTGAGCTTGCCTGACAAAGAAATGCTCGATCGAATTAGATCAATCGAAACTCTACTGGCCAAGAACAGCGCCTCAAGGCTCGTCGGCGAATACCAAGACGATTTGCAAAGCTGATTTGGAGGAAGAATGTTGATGTCTGGAAATCGAACCATTGCGGTGGGATCAGCCTCCGCCGAACCCATCATCCTGACCTCGGTCGATGACCGCGGTGTCGGCACCATGACCATCAACCGGCCGCAGGTGAACAACGCCTACAACCGCGACATGCTGCTCCAAGCCATCGATGCGGTGACGGCGTTCGCCCACGATCCCAAGGTTCGCGCGATCGTCGTGCGCGGCAACGGCCCGCACTTCCAGGCGGGCGCCGACCTGAAATGGATCCGCGGCAATATCGAGCTGTCGCCGGAGGAGAACTTCCTGATCTCCATGGATACCACCAACGCCATCCGCGGCCTGAACGAGGTTCCGAAGCCGACCATCGCGCTCGTCCATGGCGGCTGCTTTGGCGGCGGAACCGGCATTGCGGCGGCCTGCGACGTGGTGATCGCAAGCGAGGACGCCTATTTCGCCATCACCGAGGCGAAATGGGGCCTGATGGCGGCGCCGATCTATCCGGTGCTGCTGGGGCGGATGGGAGCGCGGCATGTGCGGCGCTATTCCATCACCTGCGAACGCTTTGGCGCCCACAAGGCCCGGGAACTGGGCCTGGCCGACGAAGTCTGCCCGACCGGCGGTCTCGACGAAGCGGCGGCGCCGATTATCGAATCTATCCTCCAGGTCGCCCCCGGCGGCATCGCCGCTTCCAAGACATCCATCCTGGAGTGCGCCGGCATGGCGGTGGACGAGCGCCGCGCCCGCGAGCTAGCCCGCGACCACGCCGGCAAGCGCCTGACGCCCGAGGCGGTCGAGGGCCTGATGAGCTTCATCGAAAAGCGCCCAGCGGCTTGGTACGCGCCTTATGCGAAGAAGGCGAAGTAGACCTGACCTGGTGATGACGTAGCGGGACAGGGCTTGCATCCAACTGCTCGTCGCGCCTAGATTAACCGCTTCCGCATGCGGGGGAGCCGGGTAGCGCCGGCTGAGAGGTCTCGAGATCCGCACGAGACGACCCCTGGAACCTGATCCGGCTAAGACCGGCGTAGGGAGACGTGCCTCGTGACGACCGATGTTCCGGTCGCCGCGTCCGGGGCGGTGCCGGGTCTCGTCGTCGAGGCCGCGCACCTGTCTTACGACGGGGTGACCCTGTTCCAAAACCTGACGCTGGACCTGCGAGCCGGCGAGTGGACCGGCTTGCTGGGCGATAGCGGCGTCGGCAAATCTACCCTACTGCGCATAGCCGCCGGCCTTGATGCCGGTCTCGGCGAATACGCAGTTCACCTCGAAGACGGCGGTGCGGCGGATGGACGGGTGGCCCTGATGGCGCAGCGGGATGCACTGCTGCCGTGGCTCTCGGTCCTCGATAACGCCTGCCTTGGCTCTCGTCTGCGCGGCGAGCCGGCGGCTGCACTGCGTGAAAAGGCGTCGGCTTTGCTGCAACAGGTCGGCCTCGGCGACTATCTGGAGGCCATGCCCGCCACCCTCTCCGGCGGCATGCGGCAGAGGGTGGCGCTGGTGCGCACCCTGATCGAAGACCGGCCCATCGTCTTGCTAGATGAGCCGTTTGCGGCGCTCGACGCGCTGAACCGGCACCGCATGCAGGACCTTTCGGCCGAAATGCTGGCCGGGCGCACCGTGCTGCACGTCACCCACGACCCGCTGGAGGCGCTGCGTCTCTGCCATCGCATTCTGATGCTGGAGGGGCGGCCGGCGCGTCTGCGCGAGGAGCCGGTGCCCGCCGGCTCGCCGCCGCGCGCCGCCGATCATCATGACGTGGCAGAGCGACACGGCGCGTTGCTCGACCGCCTGCTGAATCCGCCAGCATGAGGTGGCTTCGCCCTCTCATCATCGCGGCCAGCCTACTGGCGGTTTGGCAAGCGGCTGTCTGGCTGAGCCAGGTGCCGCCGTTCATCCTGCCCGGCCCGACGGCGGTGCTGACCACCTTGGTCACCCGCGCCGACGTGCTTGTCGAGCATGCCTGGGTCACCGGCGCGGAGATCCTGATGGGCCTGGCGCTCGGCACACTCCTCGGCATGCTGACGGCGCTGTTCATGGCCGCGATCCCCGGCGCGACGCGCTGGCTGATGCCGGTGCTGGTGGCGAGCCAGGCGATCCCCGTCTTCGCCATCGCGCCGCTGCTGGTGCTGTGGCTGGACTACGGCATGGCGAGCAAGGTGGCGATGGCGACGCTGATCATTTACTTCCCCGTCACCACCTCCTTCTTCGACGGGCTCCGGCGGACGGAGCCGGAGTGGCTGGCGCTGGCGCAGACCATGGGTGCATCGCGCGCCGCCGCCATCCGCCATGTGCGCATTCCGGCAGCCCTACCAAGCCTCGCTTCCGGCCTGCGCGTCGCCACCGCTATCGCTCCCATCGGCGCGGTGGTCGGCGAATGGGTCGGGTCCGAAGCCGGCCTCGGCTATCTGATGCTGCACGCCAACGCGCGGATGCAGACCGACCTGATGTTCGCCGCCTTGTTCGTGCTGACCGTCGGCTCTCTCACCCTGTATTTCTCGATGAACGCCGCGCTGCGGCGGCTGATCCCCTGGCAACCCGAAACCTTGAGATGAGGAGTGTTCTTATGAGATTCCGCATTTTGACTCTGACTCTAGGATTGGCGCTCGCCGCTCTGCCTGTCCGCGCGGCGGAGCTGAAAGTCATGCTCGACTGGTTCGTGAACCCGGACCATGGGCCGCTGTATGTCGCGAAGGAGCGCGGCTACTTCAAAGACGCAGGGCTGGAGGTGGTGTTGCAGCCGCCGGCCGACCCGAATGACCCGCCGAAACTGGTGGCGGCGCGCAAGTACGACCTGGCCGTCTCCTATCAGCCGCAACTGCATCTTCAGGTGAGCGAAGGCCTGCCGCTGGTCCGCATCGCGACTCTGGTGGCGACGCCGCTCAACACCATCATCGTCATGCAGGACAGTCCGATCAAGACCCTGGCGGACCTGAAGGGCAAGCGCGTCGGCTTTTCCGTCGGCGGGCTGGAGAATGTGCTGCTCGGCTCCGTTCTGGCGAAGCACGGCCTGACCATGGACGATGTGCGCATGGTCAACGTCAACTGGTCGCTCTCGCCCTCGCTGATCACCGGCAAGGTCGATGCGGTCATCGGCGGCTACCGCAATTTCGAGCTGAACCAGATGGATATCGCCGGCCATCCCGGCCGCGCCTTCTATCTGGAGGAGGAGGGCATTCCCAGCTATGACGAACTGATCGTCATAGCCCACAAGGACACTTTGGACGACCCGCGCTTCAAGGCGTTCGTCACCGCTATCGAGCGCGGCGTGCAATACACGATCAATCATCCCGACGCGGCGTGGGAGTTGTTCGTGAAGGGGCACAAGGACCTGGACGACGAGTTGAACCGCCGCGCCTGGGCCGACACCCTGCCCCGCTTCGCGCTGCGTCCGGCCGCGCTGGACGTGGGCCGCTACCGGCGGTTTGCGGAGTTCGTCCACGAGCAGGGCATGATCAAAGAGCCGCCGACGGTGGATTCCTACGCGGTCGATCTCTGGCGGTAGTGCGGCGCAGGGCTCGTCATATCCCTTGCCACTAGCCCTCGGCGCGGCGGCGCGCTATGGAATGCGGCTTGATCGAGTTCATTGCCGAAGCAACAGAAAGCGCCGCCATGCGCACCGCCTCGCTGCAACGCCACACCAACGAGACCAAAATCGACGTCTCCGTCAATCTGGACGGCACCGGCGTCTATGACGTGCAGACCGGCATCGGCTTTCTCGACCATATGCTGGAGCAGTTGTCGCGCCACAGCCTCTGCGACCTGACGCTTCGCTGCGACGGCGACCGGCACATCGACGACCACCATTCGACCGAGGACACCGGCATCGCCATCGGCATGGCCGTGCGCCAAGCGCTGGGCGACAAGCGCGGCGTGCAGCGCTACGGCTCCTGCCTGCTGCCCATGGACGAGACGCTGAGCCGGGTCGTCATCGACTTCTCCGGCCGGCCCTTCCTGGTCTGGCATGTGGATTTTCCGACCCAGAAAATCGGCAGCTTCGACACCGAACTGGTGCGGGAATGGTTCCAGGGCTTCGCCAGTGCCGCCGGCGCCACCCTGCACGCCGAAACCCTCTACGGCGCCAACAGCCACCACATCGCCGAATCCCTGTTCAAGGGCCTGGCCCGCGCCCTGCGCCAGGCGGTCGAGACCGACCCGCGCCGGGCCGACGCCATCCCGTCGACCAAAGGCACGCTCGGCGGTGGGACCGTGGGCTGATGCGGACCTACACCGTCTATCTGCCGCCCACCGGCGAGCCGGACGGGGCCGCCCTGGTGGCGGAGGGCTTTGCCTTTTGGGCCGTGGTGTTCGGCCCGCTCTGGTTCCTCTGGCAGGGGCTGTGGGCCAGCGCCATCGGGCTCGCCCTGCTGCAAACCGCGATTTCCATTCTGGCGGAGGCATGGCTTGGGCCGGCTGCCGCGGCGGTGCCGGCGTTCGGTGTCGCACTGCTGGTCGGCTTCACCGCCCGCGACTGGCGGCGCTGGCGGCTGGAGCGGCGCGGCTTTCGCTTCGCCGATGTTCTGATCGCAGAGACAGCCGATGCCGCCGAACTGCGCTGGTTCGCCCGCACTGGCCCAGGCCAGGGAGCGCCGGCATGATCGTCGCCATCGTCGATTGCGGCAGCGGCAATCTGCGCTCGGTGACGCGTGCCCTGGAGCATGCCGCCGGCGGTGCCGGCATCCGCGCCGACGTGACCGTCACCCGCTCCCCGGCGGAGGTGCTGGCGGCTGACCGGATCGTCCTGCCCGGCCAGGGCGCCTTTGCCAGTTGCCTCGCCGGCCTGAAAGCCGTTCCCGGCCTGCGCCAGGCGCTGGAGGAAGCCGTGCGCGGCCCCGCCCGCAAGCCGTTCTTCGGCATTTGCGTCGGCATGCAACTCATGGCCGATGTGGGCGAGGAGCATGGCCGCCATCCGGGCTTTGGCTGGATTCCCGGCCATGTCGTGCCGCTCCGCCCCGCCGATCCCCGCCTGAAAATCCCGCACATGGGCTGGAACGCGCTGGAGATCCGCCGGCCGGAACATCCGGTGCTGGCAAACCTGCCACCCGATCCCCATGTCTATTTCGTCCATTCCTACCAGTTGTCCCCCAGCAATCCGGACGATTGCCTGGCCACTGCCGGTTATGGAGAGCCCGTGACCGCAATCGTCGGCCGCGAAAATCTGATCGGAACCCAGTTCCATCCGGAAAAAAGCCAGGCGGTTGGCCTCACCATGTTGCAGCAATTCCTGACCTGGGAGCCCTGATCCGCCGATGGCTGCCAAATCCTCCTCCCCCTCCATCCGCACCAGCATCAACCGGGTCGACCGTCTGGACGCCCGTGACCTGGGCGACCTTTGCGAGGCCACCGACATGGCCATCCTGGATGGCGGCGGTTTCGGCTGGCTGGAGCCGCCGGCGCGGGATACGCTGGAGGCGTTCTGGCGCGGCGTCATGGCCGTGCCGGAGCGGGAATTGTTCGTCGTCCGCCTCGGCGGGTCCATCTGCGGCTCCGGCCAGTTGATCCTGCCGTCGCGCAACGACGAAAGCCAGCGCCACGCCGCTCAGCTCAAAAGCGCCTTCATCGCCCCCTGGGCCCGCGGCCACGGCCTGGCGCGGGAGCTGACCCTGACGCTCGAAGCCCGCGCCCGCGCGCTGAAATTCACCATCCTGAACCTGGACGTCCGCGCCACCCAGGAAGCCGCGATCCGCATCTACGACAATCTCGGCTATATCCGCTGGGGCACCCACCCAAACTATGCCAAGGTCCGGGGCGATATGATCGAGGGCTATTACTACTACAAGAACCTGAAACAAACCGACCTGCCGAAACGCTGAGCCGCCATGATCCTCTTCCCTGCCATCGACCTCAAAGACGGCCAGTGCGTGCGCCTCCTCTATGGCGACATGGACAAGGCTACCGTCTTCAACGACAACCCGGCCGCCCAGGCTGCCCAGTTCCAGGCCGAAGGGTTCGAGTGGCTGCACCTCGTCGACCTCAACGGCGCCATAGACGGCAAGCCGGTGAACGGCGCGGCGGTGGAAGCCATTCTCGGCCGTGTGAAGCTGCCGGTGCAGTTGGGCGGCGGCATCCGTGACGAGGCCACCATCGCCTTCTGGCTGGAAAAAGGCGTCCGCCGCGTCATCCTCGGGACCGTGGCGCTGGAAGACCCGGCGCTGGTGCGGCGCGCCTGCAAGCAATTCCCCGGCCGTATCGTCGTCTCCATCGATGCGCGCAGCGGCATGGTGGCAAGCCGCGGCTGGCTGCGCACGACGGAAGTGCGCGCCACCGAACTGGCGCTGGCCATGGAAGACGCCGGCGTGGCCGCCATCGTCTTTACCGACATCGACCGTGACGGGGCGCTGACCGGCGTCAATGTCGATGCCACCGTCGATCTCGCCTGGGCGCTGAAAACCCCGGTGATCGCATCCGGCGGCATCGCCTCGATGGACGACCTGCGCGCCCTGCTGGCCGAGGAGGCCGCCGGCATCGAAGGCGCCATCAGCGGCCGCGCCCTCTATGACGGCCGCCTGAACCCGCGCGAGGCGCTGGCGCTGCTGCGCTCCGCCCGTGTCTGAGGGGAACCCGTGTCCGAGGGGAAGGGATGACGCCATGCTCAAGGTCCGCATCATACCCTGTCTGGATGTCCATGCCGGGCGCGTCGTCAAAGGCGTCAATTTCGTCGACCTGATCGACGCCGGCGACCCGGTGGAGCAGGCCAAGGTCTACGATGCCGCCGGCGCCGACGAACTCACCTTCCTCGATATCACCGCCAGCCACGAAAACCGCGAGACCATTTATGACGTGGTGCGCGGCACCGCCGATCATTGCTTTATGCCGGTCACCGTCGGCGGCGGCGTGCGCACGGTGGAGGACATCCGCCGCCTGCTGCTGGCCGGCGCCGACAAGGTCTCGATCAACTCCGCCGCGGTCAGCCGTCCGGAATTCGTGGCAGAAGCCGCAACCGCCTACGGGTCGCAATGCATCGTCGTCGCCATCGATGCCAAGCAGACCGGCCCGGATCGATGGGAAGTGTTCACGCATGGCGGGCGCAATCCAACGGGAATCGACGTTGTCGAATGGGCCAAGCGCATGGCGGCCAGCGGCGCCGGCGAAATCCTGCTGACTAGCATGGACAAGGACGGCACCAAAGCCGGCTTCGACCTGGGCCTGACCAAGGCGGTCAGTGACGCCGTGCGCGTGCCGGTGATCGCATCCGGCGGCGTCGGCACCCTCGACCACATGGTGGAGGGCGTGCGCGCCGGCGCCAGTGCGGTGCTGGCCGCCTCGATCTTCCATTTCGGCACCTATACCATTGCCGAGACCAAGGCCTACCTGGCCGCCCACGGCGTGCCGGTCCGCCCGACCCATCTGAAGGCCGCCTCATGAACGACGCCCACACCATCGACGCGCTCTACGCCGTCATCGAAAGCCGCCGCGGCGCCGACCCGGACAGCTCCTACACCGCCCGCCTGTTCGGCCGCGGCACCGCCAAAATCGCCCAGAAAGTCGGAGAGGAAGCGGTGGAAACCATCATCGAAGGCATGCGCGGCGACCGGGAGCGCCTGGTCGCCGAAAGCGCCGACCTGCTCTACCATCTCTGCGTGCTCTGGGCCGACCAGGACGTGAAGCCCGAGGCGATCTGGGCCGAACTGGCGGCCAGGGCGAAGAAGTGACGCAAACTGCGAGACCGGAAATGCCCTACGATCCCAACAATATTTTCGCGAAAATCCTGCGCGGCGAGATCCCGTGCCAGAAGGTGCACGAGACCGCGCACACGCTGGCCTTCCGCGACATCAACCCGGCCCGCCCGGTGCACGTGCTGGTGATCCCCAAGGGCGCCTACATGACCTGGGACGAGTTCGCCGCCAACGCCACCGCCGCCGAACAGGCCGACTTCGTCCAGGCCATCGGCCAGGTGGCGCGTCTGGAAGGCGTGACCGGCACCGGCTACCGCCTGCTCCAGAACAATGGCGAGCACGGCCACCAGGAAGTGCCGCACCTGCACGTCCACGTGGTCGGCGGCGCCCCTGCCGGTCCGATGCTGCGCCGCCAGGATTGAGGCGGCCGCCGGAACGCCCCGGCCGCTTCCGGCATCGGGGCTTGCAATTAAGAAAAAAATCCTGTATACGCCCTGTCACCCTCGTCACTCTTGCTGGAGCATCGCCCTCGCTGGAGCATCGCCGGATCGAATGGATACGTTTGGCCCGGATAAGATGCCCTGGCGTTTCCCGAATCCGCCCACGATTTCAATCGTCCGGCGGTTCGATTCAGCCAACGGCTGGGTACCCTCTGCCGGCACCGGAATGTTAAGGCAGAGGGTCACGTAATCGGTACCCAAGTGCCGGAAATGCCCAGTTTTGTTAAGGTCCGCCACCCTTTGCCAAGGCCCGGCACCCCGGCCCTCAGACAATCGCCACCGGCCTGACCGGCGAGCCTGTCGCCCCCTTGAATTTCACCGGAACCATGCTGAGGCAGAAGCCGAAAATCTCCGCCGCGGCCAGGGCATCCAGCGCCAGGTTCTCCACCAGATAGACGCCGGCCTCGGCCAGGCAGTGCTGGTGCACGGGCATCAGGATTTCCGGATGCTTCTCCGCCGGCAGCACCTCCACCGCCATGTTGTCGGCGCCGATGGCGACCACGTCCTGTTCCGTCAGCCAGTGTGCGGCCGCGGTGTTCAGGCCCGGCTCGCCGGAGAGGTATTTGGCGTTGTCCGTCATGAAAAACCGGCCCCAGCCGGTGCGCACGAACACCACGTCGCCGGGGCGCAGCGCTGTCTTGGCCTTGTCCAGCGCCCGTTTCAGATCGTCCGGCCCCACCGCCCGGCCGGAACCCAGGAACGCCTCGCCATCGGCGTCCGAAACGTCCAGCAGGACGCCGCGGGTGATGATCGGCGGGCAGTGCTCGATGCCCAGATTGACCAGGCCCCAGTCGTCCACCGTCTCGTCGACCGAATAGCCGCCATAGAGGTGCTCGCCGATGGAAAAGTGGCCGAGCGCATCCATGTGCGTGCCCACATGCGTCGTCATCTCGATCCGCTCCAGGTTGGAGCCGGCATCGTTGGTCGCCCCCATCGCGCGGCGCCGCCGGGCCGAGTTGCGGGCCGTGGACGACGCGCTCAGAATATACGGCGTCTGCGCCGGCACCATCGCCGGCGCGCCCATCCGGGTCTCGAACGACAGGTCCCAGACCTCGCCCCGCTGCACCTCTTTCAAGGCCTGGAGGGTGTTGGCCGGCGTCAGCAGTGCGCCGGCGCCGATCTGGTCGCCCTGGCCCCATTTGTCGGCCCAGTGGCGGTGATCGTGAACGCAGTTGGTCATGGCGTGGCGGTTCCTTCCGTGAACGCAAAACGGGAGGCCGAAGCCTCCCGCCCGAGAGTTGCCTTGTGCCGGAGTCTGGCTCAGGCCAGTTTCTTCTGCAAGTTTTCGTCCAGGGTGGCCAGAAACTCCTGGGTGGTCATCCAGTCCTGTTCCGGGCCGATCAGGATGGCCAGGTCTTTGGTCATGGCGCCGCCCTCGACCGCCTCGACGCAGACCTCTTCCAGTGCCAGCGCGAACTGTTCCACCGCCGGGGTGTTGTCCATCTGGCCCCGGTATTTCAGCGCCCGCGTCCAGGCAAAAATCGAGGCGATCGGGTTGGTGGAGGTCACCCGGCCCTGCTGGTGCATGCGGAAGTGGCGCGTCACCGTGCCGTGCGCGGCCTCCGCCTCCACCGTGTTGCCGTCGGGGGTCAGCAGCACGCTGGTCATCAGGCCGAGCGAGCCATAGCCCTGGGCCACCGTGTCGGACTGCACGTCGCCATCGTAGTTCTTGCAGGCCCAGACATAGCCGCCCTCCCATTTCAGGCAGCAGGCGACCATGTCGTCGATCAGCCGGTGTTGGTAGGTCAGGCGCTTGTTGTCGAACTGGCGCTTGAATTCGGTGTTGAACACCTCCTCGAACAGGTCCTTGAAACGGCCGTCATAGCCTTTCAGGATGGTGTTCTTGGTCGAAAGATAGACCGGGTAGTTGCGTTGCAGGCCATAATTGAAGCAGGCCCTGGCAAAGCCGCGGATCGATTCGTCCAGATTGTACATGGCCATCGCCACACCGCCGCCCTGAAAGTCGAACACCTCGCGTTCGATGGCCGGGCCGCCATTGGCCGGCTCGAAGCGGATGGTGAGCCTGCCCGGCCCCGGCACGGCGAAGTCCGTCGCTTTGTACTGGTCGCCGAAGGCATGGCGGCCGATGACGATGGGCTTGGTCCAGCCCGGCACCAGGCGCGGCACGTTCCGGCAGATGATCGGCTCGCGGAAGACGGTGCCGCCCAGAATGTTCCGGATCGTGCCGTTCGGGCTGCGCCACATCTGCTTCAGGTTGAACTCCTCGACGCGGGCTTCGTCCGGCGTGATGGTGGCGCATTTCACGCCGACGCCGTATTCCTTGATGGCGTTGGCGGCATCCACGGTGATCCGGTCGCCGGTCTCGTCCCGCTTCTGGATCGACAGGTCATAATAATGAAGGTCGATGTCCAGATAGGGCAGGATCAGCTTGTCCTTGATGAAGGCCCAGATGATCCGGGTCATCTCGTCGCCGTCAAGCTCGACGATGGGGGTTTTGACGGTGATCTTGGCCATAGGTCGGGGCTCCTGCAAGGCGCGCGATAGCCGGTGTTGCGTCGGACCCTAGCAGCCGCCGCCCGCCTGGCAATATGACAGCGCGTCATCCGTCTTTCGTTGTGCCATCGCCCACAACTTGCCCGCTTTTGCCGAGGCGCGGGTTGCCGATCCGGCCCGGAAGCCTTACTTCCTGGCGCAACCGTCCCCTCCCCAATGTCCGTCATGGCCGCCGGAGCTTCTGAAGCGATGAACGATTCCCACCCGCCGTTTTCCGCCCAGCAGGTGCTGGATTTCTGGTTCGGCGCGCCCGATTCGGCCGAATACGGCCAGCCCCGCAAGGTCTGGTTTGCCAGGGACGCGGCCTTCGATGCCGAAATCCGGCAGCGCTTCGGCGGCCTGCACCAGGCGGCGAGCCATGCCATGCTCGACTATTTCTGGAAGGATTTGGCCCCGTCGAACCTGGCGCTGGTCATTACCCTCGACCAGTTTTCGCGCCAGCTCTACCGGGGCGAGGCCAAGGCGTTTGCGCAGGATGCCCACGCGCTCAAGGTGGCACAGTACGCCATCGACCAGGGCTTCGACCGCGACGCGCTGCCGGTGCAGCGGCTGTTCTGGTACCTGCCGTTCGAGCACAGCGAGAGCCTGGCAGACCAGGATCGCGCCATCGAATTGATCGAGCCGCTGGGCAATGCGGAATGGACCCGTTATGCCCGCGAGCACCGCGACGTTATCGCGCGCTTCGGCCGTTTCCCCCACCGCAACGCCGCCCTCGGCCGTGAGACCACGCCGGAAGAACAGACCTATCTGGAGCAGCCGGGCGCCGGATTCTAGAACGGACCCCGTTCCGATTGAGCGGGTCAATCTGCGCTGATCCTGCGATTCCAGGCCATCTCCTCCGGGCCGAATGAGTCCATCCGATCCGGCGATGCTCTGACGGGCGCCGTCGGCTGTGCCAGCCGGAAATGTGCGGCAGCCTCAGGTCTTGGCCTCTTCCTCTTCCCGGTGCTCGGTCAGCACGCGGATGAGCTGGCGCTTGGAGACGATGCCCTGGAACTGGCCGTCGTCACCGACCACGGCCACCGGCGAATCGGATTCGAGGATGGTCGGCAACGCCTCCTCCAGCACGGCGCTGGCGGGCACGGTCTGGCTGTTGTCGGCGATTTCGTAAAGCGAGCGGCCGCCATTGGCCTTGGCCGCGGCCATCAGCTCCTCCTCGGTCACGACGCCCTTGAAGGCGCTGCCATCGAACACATAGCCATAATCGGCCTTTTTGCTGCGCATCTCGCGCAGTGCGGCGTCGATATTCTCGGTGGTCAGACGCAGGCTCGGCGGCCGCATCACCACGTCCACGGTCAGGACGCGCGCCCGGTTCACGTCGCGCACGAAGGCGGCGACATAGTCGTCTGCCGGCTCCAGCAGGATTTCCTCCGGCTTGCCGACCTGGCTGAGGCGCCCGTCTTTCAGAATGGCGATCTTGTCGCCCAGCTTCAGCGCCTCGTCCAAATCGTGGGTGATGAAGACGATGGTCTTGTTCAGCTTCTGCTGCAATTGGATCAACTGGTCCTGCATGCCGGAGCGGATCAGCGGGTCGAGCGCGCTGAACGCCTCGTCCATCAGCAGCACTTCCGGGTCGCCGCACAGCGCGCGGGCCAGGCCGACGCGCTGCTGCATGCCGCCCGACAACTCGGCCGGGTAGGAGTTCTCGTAACCGGCCAGCCCGACGGTTTCGATCCATTCCGCCGCCTTGTCCTGGCGTGTCTTCTTGTCGATTCCCTGAATTTCCAGGCCATAGGCGACATTGTGGATGACGGGCCGATGCGGCATCAGGCCAAAGCGCTGGAACACCATCGCCATCTTGGTGCGGCGGAAGTGCCGCAACTCGCTTTCGTTCAGCTTGAGCACGTCCTGACCATCCACCAGAATCCGCCCCGCCGTCGGCTCGATCAGCCGGTTCAGGTGACGGATCAGGGTGGACTTGCCGGACCCGGACAGCCCCATGACGACGAAGGTCTTGCTCTCCTCCATCGACAGGCTGATGTCATGCAGGCCGACGGTATGGCCGGTTTCGGCCAGGATCTCGTCCTTGCCCTCGCCGGCCTGCGCCCGCGGCAGCACCGACTGCGGGTTGGGGCCGAAGATTTTGTAAACGTTTTCAACTTCGATTTTCGCCATTGAACCTCTGCTCCTTATGGATTGCCCGGTCGCGACGGGGCGGGCCTAATGCCCGGCCCCGCGATGCTTCTGGATCCGGGCGCCATAGGCCTGGCTGACGCGGTCGAAGATGATCGCGATCGCGACGATGGCCAGGCCGTTGAGCAGACCCATGGTGAAATATTGGTTGGTAATGGCCTTCAGCACCGGCTGGCCCAGGCCCTTGACGCCGATCATGGACGCGATCACGACCATGGCGAGCGCCATCATGATAGTCTGGTTGATGCCGGCCATAATGTTCGGCATTGCCAGGGGAATCTGGACGCCGAACAGGCGCTGTCTGAAGTTGGCGCCAAACGCGTCGGCGGCTTCGAGCACGTCCTTGTCGACCAGCCGAATGCCCAGATTGGTCAGGCGAATGACCGGCGGGATCGCATAGATCACCACCGCAATCACGCCCGGAACCCGGCCGATGCCGAGCAGCATGACCACGGGGATCAGGTAGACGAAGGGCGGCATGGTCTGCATCACGTCCAGCACCGGCGTAATCGATGACTGCGCACGGTCATACCGCGCCATCATCACCCCGATGGGGATGCCGATGACGATCGACAACACGGTGCAGACAAGGATGATCGATATGGTGCTCATCGTGTCTTCCCACATGCCGAAGAGACCGATGAGCACAAAGGCGACAGCGACACCGGCGACCATCCAAAGGCTGCGCGCCGCGCCATAGGCCAAGGCTGCGACGACAACGATAATCAGCCACCAAGGCGAATTCAGGAGCAGTTGCTCAAACCAGATCATGAATTGCAGCAAAGGATCGAAGAAATCCTCGATCGCGACACCATAGGAACGTGAAAATTCCCGGTATGCTCCATCGATTGTGCGTCTGATTTCCAACAATGTTTCACGTGGAAGCGCGGGAAATTCTACGAGCCAGTCGGCCATCGGTCAGCCTCTCGGTGGTTGATTTTTTTTCTTAGGAACGGCCGCTCTCCGCGGCCGGCCGGGTGCCATGAACGGCAACAGCCGCCACCCATGTGCCGCCGCTTTCGGGGGGCACGGGGTGGCGGCAGAGGTCTCGATACCGGAAGACATCGCCCGGGTTAGAGCGCGTCCTTCACGTTGGAAGCGACATCGGCGGGAACCCACTTGGTCCACAGGTCCTCATACTTCTTGAGGAAGTAGCGGGCACCGTCCTCGCCGGGATACTGGTTCTTGTCCATGTAGGCCAGAACCTCGTTCGCGATTGCGTTCGACCAGGCCCGGTTGCCCAGATACTGCATGGCTTCGGGCGCACGCTTCGCGAAATCGTCGGTCACGACACTGACGACCTTGGCCTTCGGCCAGTCGTTCGGCTTCGGCTCAAGGCAGCCTTGCATCAGTGTGCAATCGGTCCATTCCTCCGGATCGTGCTCGACCCCGAAGTCCAGCTTGTACATCGGATACTTGCCCAAAATGGCGGTCGGCGCCCAGTAGTAACCGACCCACGCCTCTTCCCGCTCATAGGCCTTGGCGATAGAGCCTGCGAGACCTGCGCCGGAGCCCGGATCGACCAAATCGAACCCTTTGCCTTCGGCGTCAAAGGCGCGGAACAGGTTTTCGGTAACGATCTGGCAGTTCCAGCCCGCCGGGCAGCCATAAAGGCCGCCCCTGTCCGGCAATTCCGGATGCTTGAACAGATCGGGCCGCGCCAGGGCGTCCTCCACCGTCACGATGTCCGGATTGGCGTCCTTCACATACTGGGGAATCCACCAGCCTTCCTGGCCGCCATCCGTCAGGATTTCGGCTGCATAGTGCAGGCGGCCTTCGGCGACGGCATCGTCGATCTGCTTCTTGACGCTGTTCGGCCAGATTTCAGGCGCGATATCCGGCTCGCCCTTTTCGACCATGGAGGTGGAGGTCGGCATCGTGTCGCCGGGGATCAACTCTACCGAGCAGCCATAGCCCTCTTCCAGGATGATCTTGTCGACATAGGCGGCGAACTCGGCCGAAGCCCAGTTCATGTCGGCGATGGTGACGCGGCCGCAATCGGCGGCCGCTGCCGGCTGTGCGCCGGCCAGCGCCAATACGGCCGCGCCGGCCAAGGCTGTCAAAGACATTCGCATAAGAGGTTATCTCCCTACTCTTCGCATTGGGTTCTAGTCTGTGAGAGAGGGGCACAAATTCCATACCCGCCTGCCGAAAGCGCAATCCAAAGACAGCAAACCCGCATGGTTTACCCGATCGCTGGGCTGGCTGTTTCGTTACAGCCCAGACGGCCTGTTACCGCCCGTCGGATTGCCCATCGGTGCCTCACATTTGGCTCCACCTGCGAACAATACTGGCAGGAAAGCGCAAAGTCGACCCCTTTGGGCGCGGAAAATTTTTCTCAAAAGTCAAGTGGAAAATGCAAGGGCTCGGCGCGGCATGGCGGATCATTCCGCTCCGGTATCGGCCTGCAGCCGCCCGGCAGCCCGGTTCATCGCCCGGGCGAGGCGGACATCGCGGGCGGTGATGCCGCCGGCATCGTGGCTGGTGAGCGTGACATCGACCCGGCTATAGACATTGAACCATTCGGGATGGTGGTCCATTTTCTCTGCCAGCAGCGCCATTTCGGTCATGAAAGCGAACGCCGTGCGGAAATTCTCGAAGCGGAACGAGCGGACAATCGCATCCCGCCCGTCCATCTCCTGCCAGCCGGGCAGGCTGGCGAGGGCGTCGCGCCGGTCGGCGCCGGTCAGAGGCTCTGGCATGGCGGTTGCCTTTCCATTGGTGGGGGCAGGGTGACGGTGATGGCCGAAATCTTGCCACCGAGCCTCGATGACCTGCAAGCCCTGGCCGAGAAGGCCTTCGCCGCCATTCCCGCGGAATTAGCCCGGCCTGTTCGGGGCGTGGCGATTCTGATCGAGGACTTTCCGGACGCGGAGGTGGAACGGGAGATGGGGCTGCAATCGCCGTTCGACCTGCTGGGCCTGTATCACGGCGTCTCGCTGGCGGAGAAAAGCGTGGCCGACGCGCCGCAGGACCTGGACCGCATCTTTCTCTACCGCCGCCCGATCCTGGACTACTGGTGCGAGACCGGAGAGGATCTGGCGCATGTCGTGCGTCACGTGCTGATCCACGAAATCGGCCACCATTTCGGCCTTTCCGACGCGGATATGGAAGCGCTGGAAGCACAGGTGGCGGATGGAGAGGCCGGCGGCGGCGGTTAGGACCGATAGTGTGGGGGGTGACCGGTATTTGGGCTGATCGGTATTTGGGCTGATCGGCAAGGGTTGCCGAAGGCTGATCGCCGGCAGAGCCGCTTAGGAATTCGTTAACCAATTCCAGTCACGGTGTGGGCTGCAATCAGTTAACCTTTCGTCCTTAGCGGGAGCATGCCCATGCCGTTTTGGCGCCGGACATTGCTGCGTGTCGTTGCCGTGGCCGCAGGGGTCGCTTTGCCGGGTGCCGCATCGGTCGCGGGGGGAACAACGGCCAGCGAATACCACAGCCATGCCCGACCGATCCAGGCGGTGGCCGGGTTTTCGCCCGCGGGTGTGATGGCCACCGGCGACAGCGCCGGCGTGGTGCATCTTTGGCGCCTGGCGGAGGCGGCGTCGAAGCCGCCCGGCGCCATCTTGCGCCAGGAGGGTGCCGGAATTGGCGCGCCGCCGGCGGAGCCGCTGCCGGGCCCGGTTGCGGCGCTGGCTTTTGCAAACGCCCGGTGCAACGGTGCGGATAGCCCGGTGGAAGCGGGGTGCGGGCTGCTGGTCGCGGGGCCGAGCAATCCCGGTTTCAGCTATATCAGGCTGTACGACTGGCGGCGGCAGCGATTGCTCGCCGCTGCCGATGTCCTGGAAGGGCGCATCACCCAGCTGGCGGCGTCCCCGGCGGGCGAGACCATCGCGGCCTGTGTCGCGGGGGCGGGCATCCGCCCCTATCGCCTCGATCCCATGCGCCTGCGCCTGGAGCGGGGGACGGCGATGGCGGCCGGTGCCGGTTGCGATTGGCTTGGCTTCGGCCCTGATGGATCGCTGCGCTATGCTGCTGGCGGACAGTTGTACGACCTGCCGCCGGCAACCGGCGAAAGGCCCGCCGTCGCCCGCCTGCTCGATGCCGGTCCGCAGACCGCCTTTGCCTTCGATCCGGCGGCGGATGCGCCTTTCTCCGCCGCGGTCGCGCGGACAGGGCGGTTCGAAATCCACCGCACCCTGCCCGGGGGGCAGGACGGTTCGCCCGCGGTTGCGCCGGACACGACCGGCGCGTTCGGGCGGACCGGGGCGGAGGCCGTGGCTTGGGCGCCGACGGTCGATGGGACGGCGTGGTTCGCGGTCGGCCCTGCGGCTCGGGACCGAGCCACCGCGCAGGTCACGCACAGGCTGGAGCGCTGGCGCTTTCAGGCGGAGCCGGGCGGCGGGGTCAAGGCGTCACGCAGCAATTTCAGCGAGTTGCTGGCGTTGCAGGGCCGCGCCTTGGCGCTGTTTCCGCTGCAGGCTTCGTGGTTGCCGCCGTCGGACCCGCAGCGGTACCGGTTCGTTGCGGTGTTGGACGCCGCCCATCGGCTGGTTCTGGCGAAAGCGACGGGCGGCGGCTATACCAGGACCGACGACGGCCGCTACACCACGGACCCGGCCTTTGTGCTGGAGGCCGCGCCCTATGCCCGATCGGAACTGCGGGTGTCGGCGGATGGACGGGACGCCTGTCTTTGGACCGGCGGCGACCGGCCGCCCGTGGCGTTTCGGGAGGATGGGCTGGGCCCCGCCCCTTGTGCGCGTCAGCCGCCGACGCGGCCTGCCGACGCCACGGCGCCGGTCAGGATGGCGGACGGCGGCTTGATCATCCCGCCCGCGACCCGGCCGCTCGACTTCCCCGCCGACCGGCTGCGTGCCTTTGCCCTGAGCGACGACGGCCGCAGCCTGTTCGCGGCCGTCGCCGAAGAGCCGCGGGGCGAGGGGCAAGACAGCGCCGAACCCGGCGGCGCCGACGAGGTGCGGCGGTATGCCTTGCGGGTCGACCGCTGGGCCGCCGTGGGTGCGCCGTTGTCGGCGGCCGGCAGCGTTGTGGCGCTGGGGCTGTCGGATACGGCCACCCTGGGGGTGGCCACCCGCGAACAGGGGAAAGACGGTACGGTCTATAGCGTGCAGGCGCTGGCGGTCGATGCGCCGGACGTGGCGCCATCGCTGATCCTGCACGGCTTTGCGCCCGATCCCAAGCGCAAGACAGACTTTGAATTGTGCTTCGACCTGGATGACATCGCCACGCCGTTGGCCCTGCACCAAAAGGACGGACCGCGCTTTCGCCTGGGCTCCCTGGCCAGCATCCTGACCGCAGAAACGGTCCGGCCGGGCGATGCCCGCGCGGTTTCCGCGGGCGTCGCGGGCGCCGCGGGCGCTGCGGGCGCTGCGGGCGGCCCGGCGCAGCAGGCGGATATTGTGGCAGCGCAAGCCGATGCCGCCTGCACCGAGGCCGCGCTCACGCCCGGCCTGCAGCGCTTTCGGATGACCGTGCGCCTGCCCTATGCGCCCGAAGGTGTCTTCGACCTCGTGCCCGAAGGCGGCCGGCCGGAATACCGCATTATCAATTTCAGCCGTCCGAAACTGTATGTCCTCGCGGTCGGGATCGACGACTATTACGACGATCGCTGGCGGTTGCACTATGCGGTGCAGGATGCGCGAGCGTTCGGCAAACTCGTCACGGAAACCCAGGATCAGATATACAGCGCAATCGATTTCACGATTTTGCGCGATGCCGAGGCCAGCCGCAAGGCGATCCTGGTCGAATTGGCCAAGCTGCAACGCAAGGCCACCGAACGTGATTGGGTGATGATCTTCTTTGCCGGCCACGCCAAGTCCGATTGGGTTTACAATTACTATTTCCTGCCCTGGGATTACGACCACGCCTATCCCCACGCCACGCAAATCTCCGAGCACGATCTGGCCGCGCATTTGGGCGGGATCAAGGGAAAGAAGGTTCTGGTGATGGACACCTGCTATGCGGGCAATCTGGCGACAGCGCCGATTCGCAGCGTCGGGGAGGGGGGGGAGAAACGCCGGTTGCCGCTGCGCGATGTCCGCACCTATGCGGAGCGGTTGGTGGCTCTCGATCCCGGTCTGATCCTGTTTGCGGGCTCGTCCATCGACCAGACAGCCCGCGAGTCCGATCGGCTGGGGCATGGCGTCTTCACCAGCACCCTGCTGAAGGCCCTGGGCGAGCCGGGCCGGTTCGCCAACCGGCGTTATTCCGGCGCGCTCACCGTGCTCGACATCCGCGACTGGATCGAGACCGAAGTGACCCGGCAATCCGAGGATCGCCAGCGGCCGGTGATTGCCGGCCGGGCCGATTTGCTGCGGGCTCCGTTCTGGCAGGTGTCGCCCGGCAGTTTCAAAGGGCCGCCGATGGCCCAGGCGCGCAGCGTGGAAGACGCGGCGGACCCGCGCCCGGGCCGGCGTCTTTGGCAGGCGGCCGGGCAGCCGGCGCGCAGGGTGCCGGTGAACTGAGCCTCACCCTCATCCCCTGAACCCCCGCAGCCAATACACCCGGTAAGGCTCCGGTCCGCGGGTGGGGCGGTGGCGGGCCAGGGGCGGTTGCGGCTCGACCGCCATGAACCGGGCGGCGAGCGCCGGCGGGATCGGGTTGCGGGCGATGTAGAGCACGGGCCGCTCGCCGATGACGGCGGGGTCGCTGACCAACTCGTAATGGTCGCGGGCCGCCGGCTGGCTGCGGAATTTGACCCAGCCATCGGGCGCCGGGCGCACATAGAACACCAGCTCTGCCATCACCGCCCGGTCGTCGGCGGCCAGCACGGCATGCGGCTGGGTGGCCAGCCGCTGCTGCACCTCGGTCGCCAGCGCCTGCCAGCCGCGCAGCCGGTTCCAGGGGTCGACGCCCAGGGCGGGTGCCAGGCTTGCGCCGTGCAGGATGGCGACGGCCGCCAGGCCGTGCAGGGCGAGCGAGGCGCAGAGCCAGCGCTCGCGCCCCTGACGCAGCAGGAAGCCCACCGCCAGCACGGTCGCGGCGATGTAGGCGACGGCGGCCCAGTTGGCATGGGCGCGGCTCAGCAGCGCCTGCACCAGCATCAGGCCGAGCACGGGCGCGGAGAACGCCACCAGCACCCGCTCCTGCGGGCCGAGGCGGCGCCAGGACACCGCGGCCCAGGCGAACACCGCCAGCAGGATCGGCCCCATCACGCCGAATTGGGCAGCGGCGAACTCGGCCAGCTTGTGCGGCTTCAGCGTCGGGCCGGACCAGTTGGCGTTGTCGGCGGTGTGGCTGAAACTGGCCAATTCGTTCGTCCAGTTCCACCAGACATTCGGCAGGAACAGCACCAACCCCAGCCCCAGCCCCAGCCAGAGACCGCGCCGGCCAAGCAGGCCGCGCGTTTCCGGCACCAGCAGCAGCGCCAGCGGCAGGCAGAGCAGCCAATAGGCCATGGCGTATTTGCTCATCAGGCCGGCGCCGAAGGCGAGGCCGAAGCCCAGCCACCAGAGGCCGCCCTCGCGCCAATAGCGCAGCCAGCAGAGCAACGCTGCGGCCCAGAACAGCAGCAGCGGCACGTCGGTGGAGGCGAGTTGCGCCGAGAGGCTCACCGCCGGCAGGGTGGCGAGGGTGATGGCGGTCCAGGCGGCGGCGTAGCGGTCGTACACGGTGGCGGCGATGCCGGCGCCGAGGGCGGCGGTCACGGCATAGCAGAGCGGCATGGCGAGGCGGATGCCGAATGCCGTGTCGCCTGCCAGCGCCGTCGAGCCGGCGATCAGCCACGCGATGACCGGCGGCTTCGAGAAATAGCCGAAATCCGGGTTTTGGGCCCAGAACCAGTACTGTGCCTCGTCGAAGAACAGGTCGAGGCCGCCGGGCGCCATGGCGGCGATGCGCCAGACGGTGAGCAGCAGCACAAAGGTTGCGGCAAGCGCAAGAGGGTGGCGGCGCCAGAGGGCGGGCATGCAGGCGTCCGGTCGGGGCGGGATGGTCGGGGCGGTTGGTTGGGGGGCGGGCGAGCCGCCCTCTTACGCGTCCGGCGCCGGCGCGTCCAGCAGGGCAGCGCCCAGCACGCGGCCGGGGCCGGGCGCCTGTACGATCACGGCGACACCCCAATTGCGGGCCTCGCCGGGGGGAATGTCGGTTTCCAGGGTCTGCGCCCGGCCATCGAAACGGCCGAGAGAGACGCGCTCGCGCACGATCTGGTGGTAGGCGAGGCGCTTGCCGCCGTTCTCGCCACGGAGAATCGCGGTTTCTCGGCGTTTATCGAAGCGGGCGATCCAGATATCGGCGCCGGCGGCGGCGGCGGCATCCGGCAGGGCGATGCGCAGGCGCCCTGGGCCGGCCCAGCCCAGGGCCGGTGTGGCGGGATGCGGCGTCGCGGCAGCCTGGGCGATGGCGCGGCGCACGCCGCGCTCGTTCGAGCCGACTTCGTGCGCCTGGCCGTCGATCACCAGTTGCGGGGTGTAGACGCGGCGGTTGCTGACGGTCTCGCCATAGCGGTGTTGCCGGCGGGTACCCCAGTCGGTGGCAAACGGGTCCGGCCAGCCGAGCCGGTCCCAGTAATTGACGTGGAAGGCCAGGGCGACGACCGCGCCTTCCTCCACCAGGCGGCCGAGCAGCCGGTCGGCGGGCGGGCAGGAATAGCAACCCTGGGAGGTGAACAGTTCCACCAGCACCGGTTGGGACGGACTCTCGCTGCGGGCGGAAGAGTCGGTGAGGATGGCGGCCAGGACGATGGTCAGCGCCGTCGCAACCGCCAGGATCGGGGAGAGAGCAACTCGCATGCCGGCTTAGGTACGGCGGCGCCGGGGCGCTGGCAAGCGACAGCCGTCACACTTTGCCGTGAGAGTGCCTATTGCGCCGGCGGTGGCGGGATGCGGAAGATCTGGCCGGGGAAGATCAGGTCCGGGTCGGCGATCTCGTCCCGGTTGGCCTCGTGGATGCGGGCGTAATCCGCGCCGTCGCCATAGAGGCGTTCGGCGAGCCGCCAGAGGCTGTTGCCGGGCTGCACCACCAGCCGGTCGGGCAGGGGCAGAATGTCGGTGTTGTCCGCCTTGGCAAAGGGCAGGCTGACCGAGGCGGCGGTGCTGCCGCCGGCGGTGAGTTCGTCGGCGTCGAGCTGGTACTGGCCGGCGGGGATGCTGCTGTCGGGCTGCAGGCGCCAGTGGCCCTCGGCATCGGCCAGGGCCTCGCCGATCGCCCTGCCGTCGAGGCGGACGCGCACGGTGCTGCGGGGCGAGGCGGAGCCTTCCAGGATGACCTCGCCCTTGGCGTCGTAGTCCACCCGCGCGACGGAGAGATTGCCGGACTGCGGGCGGAAGGGATCGGGCGTGGCAACGGCGGCGCGGATCGCCTCGGGGATGGGTGCCGGCACGGCGGCCCGCGGCTGGGCGGCAGGCGGCACTGCGAGCGCTGCGGGCGCTGCGGGTGCTACGAGCGCTGCGGGTGTTGCGGGCGCTGCGAGCGCTGCGTCGGTGTTGTGGTCCGACGCTCCGGCAGCGGCTGCCCCAGGCTGGGGCGGGGGTGGGTCGCGGTCATCCGATGGCGATGCAGATGTGGCGAAGGCGGCGGCTGGGAATGGCGCGGAGGGATCGTCCGGCGGCGCCGGGGCAGGAGCATCCGCCGCGGCCGCGCCGGTCTCGGCTGCCGGCGGTTCGGGGGCGCCCTCCGGTGCGGGAGCGGTGCCGCCGACCGCGACGGTCCATTCCCGGTCCTCGGGCCGGGGCGATGCCCTGGCCGGGCCGGGAGGCCCCGTCGCTCCGGCGTCCAGCGGCGGCGGTTCGCTCTGCACCGCCACCAGCACCGGTTCGCCCATGCCTGGCGGCCGCCAGTCCGGATTCCATCTCTGGATCGTTGCCGCGGTACCCACGGCAACGACGGCCATGATTGCAGCCGCGACCTCTACTCGCACGGAAGTCTATACCCTTTGCTCTTGTTGCTCTTGCTCCCGCTTGTATAGCAGAGACAGAGAGGCGTTTCGCAAGCCCTGCCGACATGCCGGCAGAATGCGGGCAGGCGCCGCGACACCGTCAGGGAGGGATAAGCGGATGACCCGCAGTGCCATTTGTGTGTTCTGCGGCTCGCGCCATGGGGTGGATCCGGTCTATCGCGACCTGGCCGTTCGCGTCGGCCACGGCCTGGCCGCCCGCGGCGTCGGCCTGGTCTATGGCGGCGGCGGGCTGGGGCTGATGGGCGTGGTCAGCGACAGCGTGCTGGAGGCCGGCGGGCATGTGACCGGCATCATTCCGAACTTCCTGCGCCATGCCGAACGCCAGCACGACCAGCTCTCGCGCCTGATCGTCACCAGCGACATGTTCGAGCGCAAGCAGACCATGTTCGACCTGTCGGATGGCTTTCTCGCCCTGCCCGGCGGCATCGGTACGCTGGACGAGATGCTGGAAGTGCTGACCTGGCGCCAGCTCGGCCAGGTGAACAAGCCACTGGTGCTGCTGGATGAGGACGGGTTCTGGGCCCCGTTCATCGCCGCGCTGGAGCATGCCGTCGAGCGCGGCTTTGCCGGAGAGAACATCCGCGAACTGTACCGGGCCGAACACTCGCTGGACGCAGCCTTTGCGGCGCTGGGGCTGGCAGAGGCGGAGCGCGCCGCGGATTGAGGGCGCCGCGGGGGTTTTCGAGTTTCGTCCGGCCCGTGACAGCAGATCCCGTTCGGATTGACCGGGTAATTTTGCTGACGGGGCAATATTGCTCTACCCCGATGATTTTACGGTATTTTCGCCGAACCGAATGAATCCATTCGATCCGGCGGTGCTTCAGTGGTGGCGCTCCAGGAAGGGCAGAACCGCGTCGGTGAAGGCGTCGTTCTTGTCGCCTGCCACCATGTGGCCGGCGCCGGCCACATCGGCAAATTCCGCCTGGGGCACGATCTCCAGAAATTCGCGCGCCACTTCCTCGCTGACCAGGTCGCTGGAGCCGCCGCGCACCAGCATGACCGGGCAGGCAAGGCGTTTGGCAGCCGCAATCATGCGCTCCGGGTCGCGGTCCTCCATGCGCCGGTCGGCGTCGGTGACGAAGCGGGGGTCCCAGTGCCAGTAGTAGCGGCCGTCGTCGCGCTGGCGCAGGTTTTTCATCAGGCCGGAAAGGTCTTTGGGCCGCTTGCGGTGCGGCAGGTAGCTGGCGACATAGTCGGCGCATTCCTCCAGCGTCGCAAAGCCGGTCTCCGCCCTGGCGGCCATGAAGTTGATGATGCGCTCGACCCCGGCCTTTTCCACGCGCGGCGTGATGTCGACCAACACGAGGACGGACAGGATGACCTCGCTGCACTCGCCCTGCGCGATCAGGCTGGAAATGCCGCCGAGCGAGGCGCCAACCACGGCCGGCGGCCGCGGGAAGCCGCGGCAGATGCCGCGGACATCCTCGGCAAAGCGGCCGATCTCGTAATGGCCTTCGGCACTCCAGTCGCTTTCGCCATGGCCGCGCTGGTCGATGGTGTAGGCGGTCCAACCGGCCTGGGCCAGCCGCTCTGCGGCGCCACCCCAGGCGTGGCGGGTCTGGCCGCCGCCGTGGAACAGCAGCACGGTGTTGTCGCCCTCGCCCCACCGGTCGGCGGCAAGGCAGAGGCCATCATCGGTGCGGAAATCGGTGGCGACAGGGGCGATGGCGGCGGGCATGGGCAGGTTCCGGCGGTTGGAAAGGACATCGGGTAGGAGCGGCAGCCTATCCCGGTCTTCGCATTTGCGAAAGACAATTAGGGCTCGCCAGCGCGCGGGGCTGCCGGCAGACTGGTGCAGACCGACTGCCTCCTTCGATCCGGGATTCGATCATGACCGCCCCCGCCCTGCCCACGTGCGAACACTTCCTGTTGGACCGCGACACCGACTGGCTCACCATCTGGTTCAACCGGCCGGAGGCGCGGAACGCGCTTTCGAAGGAGGTCTCGGCCGAACTCTCCGCCGTGGTTGCGGCCGTGCGGGAGGACCGGACGCTGCGGGGCGTGACCCTGCGCGGCAAGGGCAAGGTGTTCTGTGCCGGCGGCGACATCAAGGGCTTCCAGAGCGTGTTCCAGGGCGGCGAGTTGCGGCTGGACGACGTCGCTGGCGCCAATGCCGACACCGGCGAACTGTTCCACGCCATCGACACGCTGCCGCAAGTGGTGGTGGTGCTGGTGCAGGGGGCGGCGATTGCCGGCGGCCTCGGCCTGACCTGCTGCGGCGACATTGTGGTTTCGACCGAGGATGCGCTGTTCTCGATGACCGAGACGCAGATCGGCATCGTCCCGGCCCAGATTGCGCCGTTCGTCATCGGCCGCATTGGCCTGCCGGCGGCGAGGCGCCTGATGCTGACCGGCGGGCGTTTCCGCGGCGCCGAGGCGGGGCGGCTGGGCCTGGCCGATTATGTGGTCGCGACCGAGGCGGCGCTGGGCGCGACCGAGTTGGAAATCCGCACCGGCGTGCGCTCCTGCAGCCCCGCCGCCAATGCCGAGACCAAGGCGCTGCTGATGAGCCTGCCCCGCCTCACGGCAGAGGAGGCACGCCAGGCCGGCGGCTATGCCTTCGCCCGCTGCATGCTGAGCGAGGAAGGCCGCGAGGGCGTCGCCAGCTTCATCGAGAAGCGCAAGCCGAGGTGGGCGGAGTAGGTATAACGAAAATTTAGATCTTTGAGCCATTGTCCTCCTTGACTCGCTGTGAGAATCTAGAATTGCGTATACCGAATCCCATATGCTAGCTTCTTGGCTCTTTGATGTGATCAATCCATCCTGGTCGTTTGAGCCGGCAGTGAGGTTAACAAAAGGCCTCGGAGGAAATCATGCTTCGGAATAGCATTCGGTTGCCATTGGAAAATGAGGCGATAGTGGGATTCGCAGCCGAGAAAGCTGTCCACCTATCAGCGTTGTTTTTGTTGCTTTCGAATAAAGCTATCGAAAAGCTGAAATTAATAAAGTTGCTATATCTTTGCGATCGGGAATTTTTCAGCCGATATGGGGAGCCGATGCTATGGGATGAGTATTATTCTCTCCCGCACGGCCCAGTGTGTTCATCTGCTTTGGATTGTCTAAATAAAAAAATCGCGATCAGTATATCTGATAAGTATTTTGATTTGTCTAGCAACCGCAGTGTTCGGCTTGCTCCTAATGTTACCTTGGAGGATTTAGATTCTCTAAGTGAGATCGAAATTCAGATTGCGAAAAAAATATGGCTATATCATGGTGGGAAGACTGCATCTCAATTACGTAATTACAGTCATGATTTTTGCAAAGAATATACTGAGATCGAAAGTGGAAGGTTGCCAATCTCTTATGAAAGTATTCTCGCGGTGGTTGGAAATGATCAGCCTCGTGAGGCGGCTCTGGAGTTGGAAAGCTATAGGAATATTCTGTCGAAGTATTCTTAATGTCATTAAGAGCAAGAGATGCGCTGCTGATCCCAGGAACCGGGGCGCCTTCTGATCCTGCGCGCAGCCACTTGTTTTTCATTCTGAAGGAACGAGACGATTCTGGGAAATTTATGGCGGCCCCAGTGGGAACACGCAAACCGAATTCAGATACAACGTGCTTATTATTTCCCGGCGACCATTCGTTTATACAACATCAATCCGTAATACTATATGGTCGAATCTGTTTATTGGATGACGGTCGAGTCAAATCGTCTATTCGGCGCGGGGACATTTCTAAATTTGAACCTGCGTCCGATTTATTATTTGAAAAAATCGTAAACGGATTGCGTCGTTCCCCTTTTGTGGCCGGGTGGGCTCGAAAGAAATTTGGGAACCCGTGAAGAGATGACCTCGGGGAATCGTATCAAAGGCTTATCCCTTTGCTTCCGGCGCAATCAACATCTCGTAGGTGATGGGTTCTTTGGAGGTAACGATGCCCAAGAGGGATCGAAAGGCTGCGTGTCGGGTGCGGCGGCGGTTGAATCGGAAAACAAACTCGTCGAGGTAGGCT
>Ga0206129_10001904_pt1 | contig 27066 bp, 29 predicted proteins | sample Helgoland_Spring_8_FD_148616 | JGI IMG/M metagenome (GOLD analysis project Ga0206129, IMG submission 148616) | Pelagic subsurface seawater microbial communities from Kabeltonne, Helgoland, North Sea - Helgoland_Spring_Bloom_20160502_2 | ecosystem: Environmental > Aquatic > Marine > Epipelagic ...
CACTCTGCAAAACATTTTAATTAACACTTTCGGATTGATCATTATTTGTTGTTTTCATCTCTCCGATAAAAGAGCCTCTTCTGCAATTTGCGGAAGAGGCTTTTTCTTTTTGTACTTTATCAATCTGTTTGCCAGAACTATTAATTAATCCAGGAGCGCACAAACTGAGCGATTCTTCCCCTATTTACGAATATGAAAAAAGTCATCGTCATCGAAGACCAAACCATCCTACGAGATCTTATCTGCCAATTGGTAGAGAGCTACACGGCGATGGAAGTGATTGCTCAGTCGGGCGACGGTGCTGAAGGTTACGAGCTATGCCTCGAACACAAGCCTGACTTAGTCATCCTCGATATCATGCTGCCGAATCTATCTGGCAGCGAAGTGCTTCGCCGCCTAAAAGCGAAGAACCCAAAGATCAACATCCTGATCTTTTCGGCGGCAGCCTCTAATAGTATTGTCAATCGACTCCTCAAAGCAGGTGTCACTGGTTACATCGAAAAAGATGCTGGGCTGATCGAACTCGAAAAAGCAATTGCCCTCGTCTCCGAAGGGCGCTCCTACTTCAGCCCTCGCATCGTCGATATCATGCGCGCGCTCATGGTCAGTGGTGGCCAAGACGACTCACTCGATTCTCTCACTTCCAGAGAGCGAGAGATCGTGCAACTCATTGCAGAGAGTTACAGTAACAAAGAAATTGCAGCTAAACTCGGAATGAGTGTTCGTACCGCCGACACCCATCGCACCAATATTATGAAGAAGCTCGATTTACACGACGTCGCCGCCCTGACCCGCTGGGCAATCGCCAATAAGCTGGTCGATCCAATTGGAGGCAATATGAGCACAGTCGAGGTCTAGACGCTAGCCATTTAACTGAAACACCCGCCCCATCGAGCCTAACTCGATGGGTTTCCTATCTGTTCATCGCCGAGTCCAACTGCTTACCTAGCTGACTTTTATTCAATCACATATTTAAACCACTAGTGGGAGAAGAACAAACACAACTTAGACCGCGCGACCGATTACTGCGCGACACATTTACCCCAGCCGAAGGGCTGCTCTTCTGGACCATTCTCATCTCCGCAGTGGCCGCCACTTGGTTTGCTGATCCTCGCTCGTTTTGGGTGCTAGGGTTCTTCCTAATTGTCGGCTGCGGCGGCCCAGGCATCCTTAAGATGCACCAGCTCACGCACCCGTTTTTCATCGACGCTCTATGGACTCGATTCTGGCTATTTTCGGCACCAGCTTGGCTCATTGCACTACAGTTTACTGCAGGTGCCCTGCAAGATCCGTTAAGCCAATTTGAAATCGAGAACCAACCATATTTAACCATCTCAGCAGTGAATCACTGGCTCCCAGTTTCAGTGACCACTAGCACGACATGGATTTTAGTGTTCGGCATCGGCGCGATCTATATCGTGTCGATGAACCTGTTCATCGTTCCCAAATCGCGTTCATTTTTTGAGCGCATCCTACCTTGGCTCTGCCTCAACGCGGTGCTGGCTGCCATCCTAGGATACTTGCAGAAAACACTCGGCCTCAAAAGTCCGCTGTTTACTGCAGGCACTGGCCAGTCCGATTTCTTCGCCTTCTTCCCATATGATGGGCACTGGGCAGCCTTTGCACTTCTCTGGAGTTCGACTTGTATCGCGATGGCACTCCTCACCACTCGCTACGAAGGTAGTGCCGACTTCGTCAACTCCATCGGATCGTGGTATCTCGCAGGCGCTACCCTGCTGGGAGCGACTGGATTTCTGGTGCAAGCTCGCTGGCCGGCAGCTATCTTACTGATCACCTTCTCAAGCATGCTACTCATGCTCTCCATCCACTTTCTGGCAGACTCAAGAGATCCAAACCGCAAAAGCATCGCACTATGTAGCGCGCTCGTCAGTATCATCGCCTTCGCAGGCGGAATCTTCCGCGCTTTTCAAATCGACGACTACGCACAGTCAGCCAGCTCACTACGCCGCGCCGCAATCGAGATGTTTCGCGACAGCCCGCTGTTCGGCTGGGGTATCGATAGCTTCACGCAAATCCTTCCATTTTACGCAGACGACACCTTGTTGGGCAGTCGGCATGACAGAGCCACATCAGACATACTTCAGACCTTAGCCGAAGTCGGCATTCTCGGATGCCTCCCTGTTTGTATCCTGATAGCCCATCTAACTATTCGCTATTTTAGAGGCCAGCACAATATCCACTTGACGAACCATATGCTGTTCGGGTGCGTGGGATGCATCATCTGCGCCTGCTTCGATGCGCCTTTTATGTCACCTGCGGTATTCTTGAGTTTTTTCATCATCTTTTTTAGTGCGCTGCGCTGGGCCGATCTCAGTCGCAATCGAGTCGATGAGGTTGATACCAAGCCAGAGCTAATCGTACACGAAGATCTTCGCTCTGTGCCATTTCACACCAAGGAATATGAAGAGGAGTTTAAATAAGCCATTCTTCCATATGAAAATACAACATTTTGACTACATTGTAATCGGCGGCGGCAGCGGCGGCTATGCCGCAGCACGTACCGCCCGCGAAACGCTCAAGCGAGTCGCTATCGTCGACAATGCCGACCAACTCGGCGGCCTCTGCATACTACGCGGTTGTATGCCCTCGAAGACACTCATTTACTCAGCGGAAGTGCTACACCTCGCGCAACAGGATAAGGCCTTCGGTCTCAATATCCCACAAGCCAGCGTCGATATGGCCGCGCTGCACCAGCGCAAGTTAAACATCATTAAAGAGTTTTCTGATTATCGGCAGGAGCAGCTTCAAGGCGACCGCTTCACCCTCTTTCGCAACCGCGCACGTTTTATCAACTCCCGCACCATCCAACTGGATGACGGTACGCGCCTCAGCGCCGATCACTTTATGGTCGCTACTGGTTCTGTCGTGTCCGTGCCGCCGATACCGGGTCTCGACAATGCTCCTTGCTGGACAAGTGACGACGTGCTCGATCTAGATTTTAAACCCGAAAAAGTCATTGTCCTCGGCGGCGGGATTGTCGCCTGCGAGCTTGCGCAGTTCTTGCGCCGCATCGGCAGCGAAGTGATCCAAATTCAGCGTAGCCCGCACATACTAAAAGAAGTTTCGCCGTCAGCCGCCACGGTGATCGAGCAGAAATTCCGCGATGAAGGCATCCAGCTCTACACCGGGACGAAACTCAATTCCGTGCAATACCGCGATGGCACCTTCAGCGTGAGCTTTGAGCACGAAGGCACTCTGGTCACCGTCAACGCAGCGCATCTGCTGAATGCCCTCGGTCGCCGTCCCGCAACCGACGGCCTCGGACTGACCGCTGCTGGCATCAGTACACTCCCCAGTGGCCACATCAACTGCAACGCCATGCAGCAGACTAGCAATCCCCGCGTCTATGCCAGTGGCGATGTTGCGGGTCCGCACGAGATCGTACATGTCGCGATTATGCAGGGTGAAACCGCCGCGAAACACGCTGCTGGCCGTGCCGCGGAACGAGTCGATTACGACAGCCTTTGCGGCGTCGTCTTTACCGATCCACAAATTGGCGCGGTAGGACTTAGTGAGAGTCAACTCAAGCAACGAGGCATCGATTATTTGGTCGCCGACTACCCCTTCGACGACCACGGCAAGTCTATCCTCATGCAAGCTAAATACGGCTACGTCAAAGTCTTCGTCGATCGCAGCGGCGTAGTGCTCGGTGCAGAATGCGTCGGCAAAGATGCTGGCGAGCTAATCCATGCCATGGCAGTCGCCGTCACACTCAAAGCCAACGTGCGCGATCTATTGAAAGTACACTGGTATCACCCGACTCTCTCCGAAATCTGGAGCTACCCACTCGAAGATATCTTTGACGAGCTCGTATAGCAGGTTGTCGATTTAATCATTTTCAAAACGCGCAAACATCGACACGTTCAGCTCTCAGCCTTCAGCTCTCAGCTCTCAGCTCTCAGCCCTCAGCCCTCAGCCCTCAGCCCTCAGCCCTCTTCTCACAGCTCACTACACATGCAACTCAGTCAAGCATTACCCGAAGCACTCCGCGACAGTCGCGCCGTAGAGGTGCTGGAGCGTTCCCTCGCGCAGAACCGCCTCGGCCATGGTATCTTGCTGCATGGAGAGAGTTCGGACTACTTGGAGGAGATCGTGCGCGCCATCGCAGCCACCCTGCTAGAAACTGAGCGCGATCCGTTCGAGCATCCCGACTGCTTTATCCTTCGCCCTCAAGGCAAGGCACGGATGATCAAGATCGGCTCCGAAAGCGACCGCTCCGGCGGAGAATGGCCGAAGAACTCGATGCGTAGACTGGTGATCGACATCCAAAAGACCGCCAACCAAGGCGGACGTAAAGTCGGCATCGTGTTTGTAGCCGACCGCATGAATGTACAATCGGCCAACGCTTTCCTCAAAACTCTCGAGGAGCCACCCGCTGGCACCACCCTCTTTCTGCTGACCAGTCGTCCCTACGATCTACTTGATACGATCCGTAGTCGCTGCCTCAACTTTCGCATCCCCGCAGGGATCGAAACGATCGCCCACCCCGACTGGCCAACGTGGACCAAAGATTATCATGCATGGCTTAGTAGTCTCCTGACCGGTGCGAATAAGCAAACGATCCCACATATCATGCTCGGCAGCTACGGTCTAAATGTGCGCTTTCAAGCAATCCTCGCCGAAATGACCAACGTCGCCTGGAAAACGCAAAAAGCAGATCTCCCCGACCACGTCACCGCCGAGGAAAAAGACGCGATGGAAGCAGGCATGAGCCGCGGCTATCGTAAACAACTGTTTGGTGAGATCGAGAAAGCCACCGCCAGCTTTGCACGCGAGATCGAGACCAACCACCCCGGACAACTCCCCGTCGCCGCGCTCAACCGCGCCACAGAAACCCTCGAACACAGTGCCGGGCTTCTCGAAGTGAACTTCAATCAAAGCGCCGCCCTCGAAATGTTCTTTCTAAAATCGATGCGCATCTGGGCCAGCAGCGCTTCGCGCTGAGTGAGGCAGCGCTTCGCGCTGAGTGAAACGCCTTCGGCGAGTGAGAGTAGTGGTAGTGGTAGTGAAACCAGAACCGTATTAAATTATGAAACTCGAAGACTTCGGAGCACTGATCAAAGCCAACGCACTCTTCGACCATGTCGCCAACGACATGCAAAAACTACAGACACACATGGGTTGTAAACGCTTGATCGATCAACAAATCGCTTCAGCAGATTCCATTGCAGCCAATATAGAAGAAGGCTTTGGCCGAAGTAGCAGTAAAGAATTCGCTCAGTTTCTAGTCTACTCGCGAGGCTCCGCTCAAGAAACCCGAGGCCGCTACGGTCGAATGAAACACTGGCTTCCCGAGAAAGATATTCTCGCAAGGCAGCAACTCTGCGACGAGATTATCAGGATTCTAAGTGCCACCATCAAAACACTCAGAGCAAAGTAACCACTTCCCGTCACTCTCACTCTCTCACTCCGCGCAAAGCGCGTCACTTTCACAATCACTCCATGCGCAGCATGGTTCACTCAGCGCAAAGCGCGTCACTATAATGTGCGGCCGATTCTCACTCCATACTAATAAAAAGAAACTCGCAGAGGCAATTGCCCAAGCGATCCCTGAGCAGTTCGAGCCAAGCTACAACATCGGCCCGGGCAGTGACATACTCGCGATTGCCAAAGGGGCGGAGCAACCGGCAACTGCTGGCATGATGCACTGGGGCCTGCGTACACCGCAGAACTTCCATATTAACGCACGCCTAGAGACTGTCGACACTACGCCACGCTTTCGCGACAGTTGGGCCGAGCAACGCTGCCTAATTCCCGCCAACGGATTCTACGAATGGTATGAAGACGGCATCAGCAAACAACCCTACTACATTTACCCGCTCAGCAACGAGTTACTCTACTTCGCAGGCCTCTGGTTTCCGTCTGCTGCTCCCAACGAACCCGCGCATTGCGTGCTACTCACGACTGAGGCGCACAGCTCGATCCATAGTGTCCACCAACGTATGCCCGTCACACTCCCGAAAAGTGTGCATGCCGACTGGTTGACCAACCAACTGCCGAAAGACGAAGTGCTCGCATTCTCCCAGAAGATACGCTTCGAGAAACACATGGTTTCCAGCCGAGTCAACAACGTGCAAAATAAAGACAGCCGTCTCATCGTCGTCACCACCCCACAAAACGACGATCAGATGCAGCTTTTTTAGAAGTAGGAAAGTGCAAAAGTTACAAGGCGGGGAAGTTTCAAAACCAAGCACTTTTCGCCCCCTCACTTTCACTTCGTGCGCAGCACGGCTCAAAGTCTGTCCAACGGACTAATTATTCCGAACGGCTTCTTCATCACATGTGTTGTCATGGGAGTATTCTTTGAATTATATTTTCGCATGCGGTCCTATTTCTAGAAATTCAAAAAAAACCGAACAAGTCAATGCATCCGACCGATAACCATCCACCACTTCTTAACTGTTAAGAGCAAATAACCATTTTAGATTTTTCGACTGTTGCCTCGGCTTCGGTTGATCTCGACGTCAGCTGTTTTAGTCGATTTTTGAACTATGAATAAAAAATTCAATTTTTCCGTCTGGTGTTTTTCGAGCTGTGTGGCGGGTCTTTTATTTGCTGGAGGTATAGGGCTAGCGGAAGGATCGAATATTTGGCCATTAGGCGCTATCTGGGGTGGCCTTTTAGGTCTCATTATTGGCGCAATTTTTGGTGTTATATTAAAACTGATTAAAGTGCCAATGAAGTACGCATGGTGTTTTTTGGGGGTTCTCGTTTTTTTAGCATTTTTTATGCGTATCTACATAAAATACTATTACATCTCCGACTACGGAAAACTCGTTGAGGCTAGTATTGTTGAATGTGAAACCTCATCGTTTTTATTTACACCTCCATATCGTAACGAAAAAGAGCGGAGAGAAATAAATGGGACTGATCTCACTCTCAATGTTACTAGGGAACGAAAACTAGGGAAGTATGAAGACGGGAGGATTAAGGTATATGAATGGAGATTAGCCGATTACAAAAAAACCTACTTCATGGAAGAGGCTAAGTGCGAAACGATGACCCCAGGTAAAGTGATTTTCATGCGTACACGAGACTATGGCCTAGATTATGAGTATGTGCATCGAATTCATTGGAATATGAACACCATTTCTCAAGATGGGCGCTTTATTGTTGATCGATAATTCGGTATTGTTTTTGCCTGTAATCTTAGCTAACAAAACATTATAGCAGACTAGCCGCTGAATGCGACGTTCGCTGGAACCGTTAAGGAAAATGAATAGAATACGATTCATATACATCTTTTGCATTGGAGTCATGCTGTTCATCTTTGGCACTTTCTATTTAGGCATTTTTGCATTTCCATATCCGGACTCACCTCCCGAGGAGAAGGCGATACGTCGCCTGCATGGATTAGTATCTGGGTGGTGCATGTTTGGCGGGGTAGTACTCATTGAAGTGTCGATTGTAGGGGGGTTAATAAAAGCTCTTGGCAAGCGCCTTGCGTCCCCTTTGCACAAGACGCTAATAGGAATTTCTTTTTTGATTTTAGGGGGGCTCTACGGAGCATATCTGGTCTTAGAGCTATCAAATCCGACCCCACCAGAAATGCATTGGGTGGCTCAAGTTTTTGTCAGTGTTACTTTGTTATTAGCCGGCTTAGGCTTGTTGCTACAAGTTGCTGTTAGGAAAATGCTAGATAACAAGGCGCTCCGCAAGACAAGCTGGTAAGCTTGTCGATATGGGAAAGAAGCATATGATTTCCACAACCGCTGCGCTAGAGGGGGGAGTTTTGGGAGAAAAAGACGTCGGTCTGCCGGAGATGGCGTAGCAATGCCACAGTAATGCATACTCCCCATCCTCGACCGCAGGGCCCTTTACTATGCCCTTGGGTGCTAGCGCAGCGGGGGTGAATAAGAAAACGTCATTAAGGAGAGAGCTGCCACTTGCCCAATTCGGACGCACCGGGCACTCTTCAATCCAGATCCAATCAGCATACTCAAGCCCTTTCGCGCTCCGCACTTCGGAGCTGAGTAGCCTCTACGTTCGGCAGAAGAATGTTGACGTTTTGCTACATTTTGCTACAAAATAGCAACATGAGCACAGTTATACGAATTTCCGATCATCTAGCCAAAGAAGCCAAAACCAGATCAAAAGTGGAGCATCGATCTATGACTTCGCAATTGGAGTATTGGGCGACGATCGGCAAAGCTGCCGAAGAGAATCCCGATCTGCCCTTTAGCTTCATCAAAGAAACGCTTCTTGCGGTGGCAGAAATAAAGGAGAGTGCAAAGGAGGAATACACCTTTGGATAAACGAAAGGTCTACCTTTCACCTGTTTTTGGAAGGAAAATTAAAAAACTAAAAAAACAGGAGAAGAAAGAACTGGATGATGCAGTCCTGGATATCATAAATGACCCAAGCATCGGAGAAGTAAAAGTTGGCGATTTAACTGGAGTCTTAGTCTACAAATCCAAGACCAACAAAAATTTGACACTACTCTCATACTCCTACGATTCGACTGAAATAAATCTACTCAGCTTTGGTAGTCATGAGAACTTCTACAGGGACTTAAAGAAATACAAAAGAGCCTAATAAATCAGGGTAGCCAATGAGTTTCGTTGGCGCTCACTCATTGCTACCTCGGACGCTCGAGATAATTCAGAATTTAGCGATCATCCTGCAAGTGAGCAAAGGCGATGGCATGCCACGCTGAGATTTGGCTAGATCGCTTGGCCGATCTAGCCATACAGCACCGCACTCCGTCTTCATCCGGTATTCCCCATAAAGAACACTACGCTACAACGACTCGCTTTCTGATCGCTTACGCATCAGACAGACTTCCTCACTGCCGACAGGCCGACCTGGGTAGCAATCCTGTGGCACCACGCGTTCGATCATTTCAAACGCCTCTCCAAACAACGTTGCGATTTCTTCGGCTGTGATTGGGTGCGGCGGACCAGCGCCATCGTAGTCAGAAACGACACGGAAGAATATCGCAAGATACATGCCACCTGGCTTGAGCGCCTGCAGCACCGCTCTAACATACGCCACGCGGTGTGCTGGATCCAACGCACAGAGACAAGTGTGCTCCACCACTGCATCAAATTGCCCATGGTAGTTCTCTGCTAGGTTCAAAAAGTCAGCCACCTCGAAGCGCTCGTCTCCGACTGCAGCAACCGCCAACGCCTTGCGCACCGCCTTCGGCACAATATCCAGACCGACCACCGAAGCACCCTGCTCCGCGAGTAAGCGCACATCATGCCCCAAGCCACAGCCAGGTACTAACACCCGCCCACGAATCGGATGGGTCGCTAAAAACGCCCGCAGCGGCGGCGCAGCCACTCCCTTGTCCCATGGGGTATCATCATCTTCGTAAGCAGCATTCCAATCTTTAGGCATCCTAGCATTGATAGCAAAAACAACACGCCGACAAAGTAATTCGTACCTCCTAATCATTAGTTCTAATCTATTCGCGATGTAATGGAGCGAGGGCGACCCGCCCTTGTTGTTGATTGACCTGGGCGAGTCGCCCACACTCCGTTAACTGTTCATGACAGCGGAGCGTTTTTACTGATGGCACCATTACAGGATAAACCCGCGTGCTACATTTATCTGTGCATAAACCTCGCTTGCACACTTAACTAAAAAGCATTCAACTCTGCGCATGGAATCGGAATCGCTCAAACGCGCCTTGCGTCAAGAAATACTCTTTGCCCGCCGTCGTGTCTACGAAGTCGGCCAAGCGACGCCTCTCGAATTAATTGAACTCGATGACCTATCTATCTTCGTCAAGCGCGAGGATCTCTCGCCGATCCATGCCTACAAATGGCGCGGCGCCTACAATCGCATGGCCCAACTCACTGCCGACGAGCTCAAGGCTGGCGTTGTCACCGCTTCTGCGGGTAATCACGCTCAGGGCGTCGCACTCGCCGCCAAAAAGCTAAGCACCCACGCCACGATCTTTATGCCGCTGGCGACGCCACGGATGAAAAAATTTGCAGTCAAACAACACGGCGGCGAGCATGTCGAAATCCGCTTGACTGGCGACACCTACGATGTCGCCAGTCAAGCTGCGCATGCCTATGCCAAAGAGCAAAACCTAACCTACATCCACGCCTACGACGACCTCGCGGTGATGGCAGGCCAAGGCACACTGGCCGACGAAATCGTAATGTCCGACAAAGGTCCCTTCGACATCGCTTTTCTACAAGTGGGCGGTGGTGGGATGGCCGCAGCCACCGCGACTTGGCTGAAAATGAATTCGCCAGAGATCCACATCATCGGAGTCGAAGGCGTCGAGCAGGCCTCGATGGCCGCTGCGATCAAAGCAGGCCATCCCGTCGCTCTGGATAAGGTCGATATTTTTTGTGATGGCACGGCCGTGCGCAAAGTCGGCAAGCTCACCCATCAAATCTGCGCCGAGGTGATCGATGAATGGATGACTGTCAGTAACGACGAGGTATCCGCTGCGATTCAATTTTTATGGGAAAATCTACGCTGCATCCCTGAGCCCTCCGGCGCAATGGGTGTCGCCGCCATACTCAAACGCCGTCAGGCCCTTGCAGGCAAACGCGTGCTCAGTGTGTTGTGCGGCGCCAATATGGACTTTGAGCAACTCGCCAGTATCGCGCGGCGCTCGGCGGTCGGGGCCTCCCGCCGCCGTTTCTTACAAATTCAGATCAAGGAAACCGCAGGCGCTATGTATGCACTCCTCGAAGCGCTGCCCGACACGGTCAATATAGTCGATTTTCAATACGGAAAAACCGATGCCGCGGCGGCTACCCCTGTGATCGGGTTCGACGTCTCGCCGATGCAGTTTGAAGTACTAAAAAACTCACTACGCGACGCTGACTTCCCATTTACTGAAGTCACTTCAGAGACCGACGTAGCTTTCCGCCTGATACACTATGAATCGAAGCTACTACACACGCCCTACTTCATTACGCTGGAGTTCCATGAGCGCCCAGGCGCATTAGCCGACTTTCTGCGCGCTGTTAGCCCACATGCGAATTTATGCTATTTTAACTATGTCTATTCTGGCGAACGCGTCGGCCGCGCACTGCTCGGCTTCGAATTCGACAGCACAGAACAGCACGATCAATTTACTCAAGTGCTCGACTCAGCCAAACACGCCTACCGATCATATGAGCGCGTCACCGATGCAACACTAACACGCATTCTCGGGTAAGAACAACGACCACAAGAATGAATACCACGCAACTCGTCTTCTCGGCAGTCCTACCCATCTTCTTTGTAATCGGAGCAGGCGCGCTGGCCCGCCGGCTCGGGTGGCTCGACACCGAAGCCGACCGCAGCCTAATGACCGTGGTCGTCAACCTGCTCTACCCTGCGCTAATTTTCAGTTTCATTCTAGGCAACGATGCACTGCGCCAACCTTCGAATTTAATACTCCCACCACTCGTTGGCCTGACCACCGTGATTGGCGGATTTGGGCTGGCGATGCTAGTCGCACGCAAGTTTAAGATCGGCGACCAGAAAGAGTGCCGCACCTTTGCCTTTACCACCGGGATCTACAACTACGGCTACTTCCCTGTGCCGATCATCGCGCTACTATTCGATCGTGAAACCACCGGCGTGCTCCTGGTACATAATCTCGGCGTCGAAGTCGCGATGTGGGTGCTCGGCGTCGGCTTCATCCTCTCGCGCAACGATCCGAAATCAATCTGGAAACGCGTCTTCAGCGGCCCGGTGATTGCCATTCTCATCGCGGTGCCGATGAACTATTTCAAAATCGACCAACACCTCCCGAACTCCGCCCTCGAGACGATCAACCTGCTCGGCCAATGCGCGATCCCGCTTGGACTGCTCCTGATCGGCGCGACTTTCATGGACTTGGCAAAAGAGATGAAGATCACCAGTCGCGTAAACATCCCAATCACCGCATCGGTGCTGCGACTCGGCATCCTCCCCGCTGCCTTCCTGTTTATCGCATTCACATTACCACTCTCAACAGAACTCAAATGCGTGATCGCCGTGCAAGCTGCGATGCCTTGCGGTGTCTTTCCCATTGTGCTTGCCCGCCACTTCGACGGCTCACCCGAAGTCGCACTCAAAGTCGTACTCGGCACCACTCTCCTCAGTTTCCTGACGATTCCACTCTGGATCGCAATCGGCATAAAGCTGCTCGACCTTTAGATTGAATGGCTTCGCAATCTTTTGATCGCTTTCCACTTCAAGCCTCAGCTCTCAAGTCTCCCACCTCCCACCTCTTAGTCAAATGAGCCTCTCAGATACTTTTTTCGAAACCAGCAACGCCCTCCAAGCAAAAGTCCGCCGTAGCAATGCCGAGACACTCCGTACAGTCGGTAAGCTCATTGCCGACTCCATCGCCGCCGACGGTGTGCTGCACACTTTCGGCAGTGGACATTCACAAATCCTCGCCGCTGAAATCGAACGCCGCGCTGGTGGACTCGTGCCCGTCAGTAGCATCATTGATCCCGCCGATGGTTGGCCCGAACAAATCCCTAGCTACGGCGCGCGTCTGTTCCAGCGCTATGCCTTTCAATATGCAGTGCAACCAGCCGATGTCGTGATCGTCATTTCTAATTCAGGTCGCAATGCCAGCCCGATCGAAGTCGCAATGGAAGCCAAGGCCGCAGGTCTTCACGTGGTCGTGCTCACGTCTTTGGAGATGTCGAAAGCGACAACCTCTCGCCACCCCTCTGGCAAAAAGCTCTACGAGCTCGGCGACTACGTCTTGGACAACGGCGGCGAACCAGGCGATGCAGCACTCGATGCACCTGGCTTTGCCTACAAAGTCGGCCCTACTTCTACAATGAGTGGCGCACTCTTACTCAATCTACTCTCAATGGAAATTATCGAGCAACTCATCGCCAAGGGCGTCACACCACCAACCTACGTCAGCCAAAATGCCGATGGTGGCGCAGAGCACAACGAAACCTTGGCACTGAAATATCGCCACCGCATTCGTCGCCCGATTTAGGGATAGTGAATGAAATGAATCGGGGGCGTAGCAATATCTGCATCACTGCCGTCAGAAAAAACAGGCAGCAATGCCTGTATCACTTTTCACTCTCCCCCTCACCTTCACCCTGACCCGCCGAAGACGTCACTCCGTGCAGCCCACGGCTAGCGTGACTGTAAACGTATCTTGTTCAGCTTATTACTGCGGCACACATCCATGACAGTGGTGACGTGCTTAAGCGGCACCTCCTCGTCAGCGACCAACAAGATTGGCAGGTCGGGCGTCAATTCGCCTGCCAACTTGATCGCCTCCTCAAACTGAGGCATCTCGATCAATTGATTATTGAGATAGATCTCTCCCGATGGACTCAGCGCGACCGTAATCTGTTCCTGCACTTCATTCTTACCCGCGGTTTTGATTTCGGGCACGGTGATGTTGAGCGAACTGATCTGCTTGAATTGCATCGTCACCATAAAGAAGAAAAGCAATACGGTAAGCACATCGACCAATGGTACAATATTGATCGAAGGGTTGCGACGTCTATGTGACACTAGGCTGCTCATCGGCTGTTATGTTAATCTTTGCTAAAAAAATTGCTACGCCTGTGGGCGTTTACGTGCGAGTTCAGTCAAACACTGGACACCAACGCTAATGCGTGCGGCAAGCAGCTCAACACGACGCAACAAATACGCGTGTGCGGCTAGAGCTGGAATCGCAATGGCGAGGCCAAGAATCGTCGTATTCAAAGCCAACGCGATGCCACCGATAAAAGCGCTCGGATCAACCAGCCCACTGTCAGCAAAGAAATTACCAAACACCTGAGTCAAACCGGTCACCGTGCCCAATAAGCCCAACAGCGGCGCGGCGCCAATCACGACTTCGAGTAGAAACAAACCACGCTCCATACGGCTCACCTCTAAGCGGGCAAAGGCATTGAGTGCTTCGGGATCTGGATGACGTTCGCGATAAAAACTAATGATACGCCCAGTGACCGAACCGAGATTCGACTCCACTTGATCCAAATCCCCTGCTACAAAGGCATCCACCATCCGTTGCGGAATGACACTGGAGCTACGCAGCGCAATCAATCGCTCAACCGTGATAAAAACCGCGATAAAGGAGCACAGAGCCAAGGGGTATAGAAAGATGCCAGAGTTCGTCAGTAAATCCATAAAGGGCAAAGATGGAGCTTAAATAAAAAAGGCGCAACCGTATAGGTTGCGCCTTTTGTCATCCAATAAGAATCAAAGTCCCAGAGCTTAAGACTGCTGCATGTAAGGCAATGCATCCGTCACCTTAGTGACATCTACGGCACCTTGAAGTAGCTCATCGAGTGGATCATAGGTGCCATTGAGCAAGCTCTCACGAGCGCCTGCCTTAATCTCGCACTTGATGAACTCGTCACCAAAATGAACCTTATGATCTTCAATATCGATGGTGATCTCAAGGTCAGGATTACGCTCGATCGCGTCTGCAAGGACCTGACGATCCGCATCGCTTGCGATCACGCAGATCACACCGAGGTTAGTCGAATTGCCAAAGAAGATTTCGGCGAAGCTGCCTGCGATGACCGCATTGTAGCCAGCGCGGAGGATCGACTGTGGTGCGTGCTCACGTGAACTGCCGCAACCGAAGTTGTTGCCGCTCAGAATGATCGACGCATTCGCAAAACGAGGATCGTTGAGATTATGCTGCTTAGTTTCGCCAGACTCAGTCTTGCGAACATCGTGGAAGAGATACTCACCGAGGCCATCGAAAGTGATGCACTTCATGAAGCGAGCAGGAATAATACGGTCTGTATCGATATCGTCGCCGGGGACGAATACGCCCTTGCCGGTAACTTGTTTGATCGGAGTGGATGCCATGATTTTTTAAAAATTGACTTAGCGCGAATAGCGCGGAGATGGTGAACCGTCTGCGGTTTGCCCCAAGGGGTGACTGAAACGGGTGCCCTTTAGGGCGTTGAAGGAACAATTAAAATGTATGAACGAAGATGCGATTAGCCCGCGACCGTGAATACGTCGCGTGCGTCGGAGACCTCACCAGTAATCGCAGCGGCTGCGACCATGAGCGGGCTCATGAGCATCGTGCGGCCAGTCGGACTACCTTGGCGGCCTTTGAAGTTACGATTTGAAGAACTCGCGCAAAGCTGATCACCGATCAACTTGTCAGGATTCATCGCCAAGCACATCGAGCAGCCCGCGGCGCGCCATTCGAAGCCAGCTTCGATGAAGATCTTATCTAGGCCAAGCCCTTCAGCAATCTTTGCGACGACCTGTGAGCCCGGAACAATGATCGCTTGCACACCGTCAGCGACCTTGTGGCCCTTGACGTATTGTGCGACCTCTTGAAAGTCAGATAGACGGCCGTTGGTGCAAGATCCGATGAATGCGACGTCGATCTTCTTGCCCTTCATCGGGCTACCACCTTCGAATTTCATGTATTCGAGGGCTTCAGTGATCGAAGCACGGTCTGATTCGGTTGCACCTGCTGCTACTGTTGGGATATTCTCAGTAATGCCAACACCCTGGGCTGGAGTGATACCCCATGTGACTGTTGGTGGAATGTCAGCCGCATTGATATTGACCACATCGTCAAACGAGCAGCCTTCATCAGAAGCGAACGACTGCCATTCCTTAACTGCAGCGTCCCATGCGTCACCCTTAGGTGAGTATGGACGGCCCTTAAGGTATTCGAAAGTGACTTCGTCTGGATTAACGTAACCGACACGTGCACCGCCCTCGATCGACATGTTGCACACCGTCATGCGCTCTTCCATGGTGAAGCCGTCAACAGTCGAACCGGCATACTCATATGCGTAGCCCGTGCCACCTTGAGTGCCAAGCTGACGGATAATGTGCAAAATCACATCCTTAGCGTAAACGCCTGGAGCCAAATCACCGTTCACATTGATACGGCGAACCTTCAACTCGTTCAACGCAATCGTCTGCGTTGCGAGCACGTCGCGCACCTGACTGGTGCCGATACCGAAAGCAATCGCACCGAAAGCGCCGTGGGTCGCAGTGTGCGAATCGCCACAAGCGATGGTCGTGCCTGGCTGCGTGATACCCTGCTCGGGACCAACGATATGCACCACTCCCTGTTTTCCAGTGTTAGTGTCAAAGAAAGTGACGTTGTTCTCCACACAATTATTGCGCAGCTCCTCGATCATCCCCTGAGCGAGCGGATCGCTGTAAGGCTCGACCGATTCATTGGTCGGCACGATGTGGTCGACCGTCGCGAATGTGCGGTGCGGGTATTGCACCTGTAGGCCTTTGTCACGAAGCATACCAAATGCCTGCGGACTCGTCACCTCGTGAATGAGGTGCGTGCCAATCAATAATTGCGTCTGTCCGTTTGCCAACTGGCGAACGGCGTGCGCATCCCATACTTTTTCAAATAAGCTTTTGCTCATAATAGTGTCCTCATCAGGAGGGTTAATCTCAAAAGCGTCTCAATAAGGATAGCTTTGTGGGGTCTGGCAACCGCAAAGAAACATTTTGATTATTCTGCTACAGAGCTAAGGCTACGTGGGCATTAAGCAAGCAAAGGAGCGTGGGCGACTCGCCCACGGATTCATGAACGAATGACTCTACACTGCCGCTGCTGACACAAATGTGGCCGGGTCGCCCACACTCCTATCTAAATCGACAAAAAAACCCGCAGCCTAGGCTGCGGGTTTTTAAAAAGCTTAATTTGGGGGTAAAACTAGAGGACAGCCTTGAGGCCAGCTCCTGCTTTGAACTTAACTGCCTTGGAAGCTTTGATGCGGATCTTGTCACCAGTTTGTGGGTTGATACCATCACGAGCTGCACGCTTAGTTACGGAGTAAGTACCGAAACCAATTAATTGGACATTTTTGTCCTTCTTAATGCCTTTTTTGATACCTTCAAGAACGGCTTGGATCGCGCGCTCTGCGGATGCTTTAGATGTATCGGCGCCTAGTGTTTTTTGCACTTCTGCAACAAGTTCTGCTTTGTTCATATACTGTATTATTTGATTGAGGTTGTTTGGCCTAATGACCGTACAAGAAAAGACGCTTTGAATTCATCACCGTCAACAGTAAATCACTCTGAATAGGCTATTTTTTCACGTTCCTAGCCGACAGCCATGCGACTCGCTACTCTCAGAGCCAGATCAACTTCCTTGTTGCGCCTCAACTACCTGTTTCAAAAGGATTTCAACCGCCTCAATAATTAAAATATCTCGATCTAAAGCAATTTGTCCCGCTCGTTTTAGAAGTTGAGAAGCCATCACTTCAGCCTGTTCTTCGGGCGCTCCCATCTGCAAAAATAACGATTTTATTAGGATTAATTGGTCTGGCTCGGCGGCCATCAGTTTGCTCCTTTCTTGGCCGGCTGAAACAGCCCCTCAATTTTCGCGCTGCTATCCCCATGCTTGAGCGACTCGCCAACCACCGCATAACGGGATTTCAATAAAGCCACGCCCTGCCAACCATTTTCAGTCGAAAAGGCGCTGCGTAACTCGCCGATTTTCTTCGACTCCCTATTATATAATGCAATCGGGCAACTAGGCGCGCTTTCTGAGCCTGAAATCCGGAACAATCCACGCTGCGGTCGCCCCACGTTATACATTCGCGAAACCACCTCCTGCCCAAGGTAGCAGCCCTTTGTCAGCGAAACGCCATTCCCCACCAATGCGCCCTCACCTGGTAGATCCTTAGGTCCGATCTCACTCGGCACACTCGGCACTCCCGCAGCGATCCGAATCAATTGCACCCGCTCTCTAGAAATAAAATCCACGCCAAGCTCGATCAGGCGTGCCTTTAGCTCGGCAACCGTCGCCGCAGAGTCAGACCATAGTTCAAAACTCAGACCTTGCGAACGACGCCCCCGAGAAAGCGTCAGTCCATGCACAGTCGCAAATGTTCCGAGCGCCGGTACCGGGAAACCTAGCGCCTCAAGCGCTGCGACTGCTCCCTCTCCAATTAAAGCCAGCGCCGCACCAGTCGACTGCGCCTCGATCTCTACATCGTCAGCAATAATATGCTGCTCCAACTTCTGCGCAATAACAGCCGCAGCTGAATACTCACTCAAAATACGAAAACGCTCGGCCCCTTCACAGAAGATCACACTATCCGCGATCACCTTGCCTTTGACATCTAACCATACCCCATAAGTGCATCGCCCTGTATCAAACGGGCGAAGCTCATTTGAAAACTGACTCTGCAAAAAATCGGCTGCATCCTCATCCGTCACCAGCAGGTGGGCAGCGGGCTCATACTCATATCCAAAAATAGATTCCATGGCGGCAACTTGCCCCGCCTTGCATCATTTTTCAATCGGAGAATTCGAGTTTCATGCTTAGACTGGAATTATGGCTTGTTCCTTCACACTAGGTTAGTTAAACATCCCCGCCTGTGAAAAAAGTCACCGATATCAACATCTCTTCCAAAACGCTCCTACCATCGCCTCTCGCCCTGTGTGAGGAGATCGAAAAAACGGAGGCCGCTGGCAAATTCGTCGCCGACAGTCGCGAGGCTATTAACAAAATTATCTTTGGCGACGACCGACGATTACTTATAGTCGTCGGCCCCTGCTCGATCCACGACCTGAAGGCTGGCCGCGAATATGCGCATAAATTGGCTGCTCTCGCTGAAGAGGTCAAAGACCGCATGCTGCTCGTGATGCGCGTTTACTTTGAGAAGCCTCGCACCACGGTCGGTTGGAAGGGGCTCATCATGGACCCGAATCTCGACGGCACTAGCGACATTCCCGAGGGCCTGCGCATCGCGCGCCGCTTCCTCAAAGAGGTTATCGAGCTCGGGATGCCGACAGCCACCGAACTGCTCGACCCGATCACACCGCAATACATTGCCGACCTCGTCTGCTGGTCGGCAATCGGCGCACGCACCACGGAAAGCCAAACGCACCGCCAGATGGCATCCGGCCTCTCGATGCCCCTCGGCTTCAAAAACGGCACCGACGGCGGACTCACCGTCGCAATCAATGCGATCAAAGCAGCCAGCCAGCCACAAACATTTCTCGGCATCGACAACGAAGGTAAGGCCAATGCGCTCACGACCAACGGTAATCCAAACTGCCACATCGTACTACGCGGCGGCTCTAAAGGGCCAAACTACAGCGCCGCAGACGTCAAGGAAACCAGCGATCAGCTCAAAGCAGCGAAACTGACTCCGGCAATCATGACAGATTGCAGCCACGCCAACAGCGCCAAAGATCCTGCCCGTCAGCCAGCCGTCTTCAAGGAACTGATTCAGCAAAGCCTCACCGACCCAAGCATCATCGGAGCCATGGTCGAAAGTAACATCAACCACGGCGCACAGTCCTTCCCGCAACCGATCGAAGACCTCCAATACGGCGTCTCTATCACCGATGGCTGTATCGACTGGGACACCACCGAGGCGATGATCAAACAAGCCTACCAAGGACTTGCACCGACCTTCGAAGCTTAACAGACCACTTAGACCAACTGATTTGATTCAACGCACCAATGAGTTTTTCTTCATCGGCTGAACTCCACCACATAAATTCAGCGCTTCTCTTAATCCAAAATCGAAAACGAAAATCATGAGTAAACAACCTATTCGCGTCGCAGTCACCGGAGCAGCCGGAAACATTGGCTATGCCCTTCTCTTCCGGATCGCATCTGGCGCTATGTTTGGCCCCGATCAACCGGTCGCACTCAATCTGATCGAAATCCAACCGGCACTCGAAGCCCTCAAGGGCGTCGTCATGGAACTTGATGATTGCGCTTTCCCGCTTCTTAAAGACGTGGTTGCAACAACTGACCTCGACGAAGGCTTCAAAGATGTGAATTGGGCCTGCCTCGTCGGCTCCGTCCCACGTAAAGCTGGCATGGAACGCGCCGACCTACTCAGTATCAATGGTAAGGTCTTCACTGGACAAGGTAAAGCGATCGCACGCAACGCTGCTGCCGATGTCCGCATTCTCGTCGTCGGCAACCCTTGCAACACCAACTGCCTGATCGCTATGAACAACGCAGAAGGTGTCCCGAATGATCGTTGGTTCGCAATGACGATGCTCGACGAAAACCGCGCGAAGACACAGCTCGCTCAAAAGGCAGGCGTCGACGTCACCGAAGTCACCAACATGACGATCTGGGGCAATCACTCTGCCACACAGTATCCTGACTTTTACTCTGCACAAATCGGCGGTAAGTCGGCAGCAGAAGTCATTGATGATGAAGCATGGTTTAAGGATGAGTTCATTCCCAACGTGCAAAAGCGCGGTGCAGCAATCATCGCAGCACGTGGTTCCTCATCGGCTGCATCCGCAGCTAACGGCATCGTTGACGCAGTTCGTAAAATCGTCACACCGACACCAGCTGGCGACAGCATCAGCATGTGTATCTGCTCCGACGGCAGCTACGGAACCACACCAGGCTTGATCACATCCCTTCCTGTGCGTTCCGACGGTCGCAAGATCGAAGTCGTGCAAGGCATCGAAATCAACGAATTCAGCCGCGCTAAAATCGACGCCAGTGTTCAAGAGCTCGAAGATGAACGTGAGGCCGTCAAAGACCTGATCTAAATCCTGAACTTCAATCGTTTTAAATCAAAGCCCGACGTCCTCAGCACGTCGGGCTTTTTTGGCTCGATCCATATCATTAACAAGCGCTAGAGCACAGTCGTTCGATTTCCAATCTAGGCGGCAAAGTATTGACTCATAAACAAAGATTCACGAAAAACTTTGTGTATCGAGTGGCAACCCTCAAGCGTAGGCTCACTTCTCAACTCGAACAACCTCTCCTATGATTCCCTACCTGCACATATTGATCCGCGTCGAAGACGATGGTTCCTTGCATGCATTGGGCGCATTCACCACCAAAGAACAGCAAAGCGCCTATCAATCTGCTGCTGGTCTTAAGAGTAACCAAGTACGCTTGGATTTCCACAACGGTCCCTTCGAAGACGATACAAAAGTAATCTACGCGGGGCACCGGCGCTGGAACATGAACCGCTTCCAACTTGCGGGCTACTTCAAGACCGAAGGCGAATCCTGGACATGGGTAACTCAAGAAGGCTACGTCAGCGTCCTTCATATTAACACCGATTTCGACAGCGAGAAAGCACTCGAAAAAGAAGCACTCGAACGCTACGCAAAACTACAAAAACGCTGGCGCCTCAGCTCATACGAAGACCTCATCGCCCGCGAAGGTGCAGAAAAAGCACGCGCTAATCTCATGCTGCGTTTTTACGAAGACGCACTCGAATCCTTCAAACCAAAGTCCCGTCGAGACATACGTGCCCTCTATGCTTTATTTGGCCTCATCGTCGCCTTACCCTTCGCCATTTTCTTCTTCCTCAACAACGCCCCCGAATTCGACGTAGACGTCAATCAGGTCAAGTGGCTCCCAGACTACACGTCCCATATTTCTTACTATCGCTCCAAACAGGTTCAAGTCTATGAGTTTCAGGTTAGTCTGGAAAACTTTAAAGCTTGGGCCGAAAGCAACGGCATGCAGGTGCACCGCCTAGGCAAACAAAAAACCCTCAGCCGCTATAAGGCCTATTTACCCGCAGACAAAGAGCAGCAAAGCCAACCGATTTCGCCCGACGGCTCCGTTACCGTAGAGCAATTCGAAACATGGCAAGCTGCGATCAGCATCCGCATCCAAGATGGCCTGATCGCACAGAACGCGGCCGAAGGCTCTGCCACCGCGGTGTACGATCCAAAAACACAAAAAGCCTATTTTGAGAATTTAATTGTCTTCTAGACCACGCGATACTGTTTGAGCGACCCACCACTTCACCGTTTAATCCGCTCACCACCCGACATCCACCTCCTGCTTTGACAGATTTTTAAATAAAGAAGACTATTAGCTGATACAGAAGCACCAACCTTAATTAAATGCAGGCTAAACACCCAAAAGGATTTTCACTCGTCGAACTAATGGTTGTCACAACAGTCATTGGAATACTGGCGCTACTCGCCGTGCCGGGTGTCACCGCCGCCGCACAAAGAGCCGAAGCCACAGCTGCTGCGAACGACATTCGCGTCTTCACCAATGCCATCGAATTTTACAGTACGAGTGAGGGTGGTTATCCATCGCAGATGACCTACCGAGAGATGCCAGAGTCGATCGAAGGCTACCTTCCTAGCACTTGGACAGACGGGACTTACAACTGGTTTTACGTAAATACCAGTGATTACATTTATGTGTACGTTTATAACTTAGGCTTCACCCCAGAACAAGCAGTCCACATCGATTCCATCATTGACGATGGCAATATCGGTAGCGGCAGTATACGGATGGCTTTTAACGGTTCGGGCCTCATTCATATCTTTGAATCCAATTGATAAGGACTCGGGCCAACGACATAAATCCGTAAAGCCAGACTTGCTATTTAGCCTAAGCCGCGTGATCTTTAAGGTCGTTCTTTGAGAGAACCTCCGTTACACGGATCAAGTTCTTTCCGTAATTTCCTTTTTCAGCTAAACTTACTCTTCGAGTTTTTAGCTATTAACGTCATCTAGATTTAAAATTCTATAAATCTGAGATTCGAGCGTTTCTTTCAGGGGGTGTCACGGATTCGACCTTGTGTCGTAATACGAGGCTGCATGTCGGAGATAATGGAGGCTCCGTATCAATCCATTACAAATAATAATTGGCGAAGAACAATTCGCTCTTGCTGCTTAAAGCGGCAACGTTTCACCCTAGACACCTGCTAAGGGAGTGAGGCGTCGACTAGCAGGCATAACTGATAATCTGGCTTCCGCTTATCAGTTGTATTTAGGAAGCCTGGAAACTGAATAGCTCGCATTTAGGCGGTTCAGCAACGACAATAAATTGAACGCTAAGCATGTAGATGCCACGTATGAAAGCACGAGGGACGCGGGTTCGACTCCCGCCACCTCCACCATTTACAGTCGACATTCGTCAGGATTTGCCAATACTAATTGGCAAATCCTAGATAAAGATGACGACTACTCGTTTCAAAATAACTAAGTTTACCAACCCAAGCGGCCAGGATGTCTGGCGGCTTTCGGGGACGCTGAATGGTCAGCGCATCCGTAAAAATTACTCGACCCGTGATGAGGCGGTTGCTGATCGTCAGCATCTCGACATCGAGCACCTTAATAATGAGTCAGACGGTCAGACCGTCTGGACCACTCTCACTCATGACCAAAACCGCGCGGCGATTGCGGCTACCTCGCTCTTGAAGCATTCGAAGTCTTCGAAGTCGCTCTCCTTTGCGGTCGATTATTTCCTTCAACATTACAAGGAAGCTGCCGAATCGATGACCATAGAGGCAGCGATCCGCGAATACACTGACGAGAGATCCAAGGATGCCGAGCGTGGCCTACTCTCGCATCGTCAAGAACGGGCGATCGGGATCGAGATGAAGAAGCTGCAAGGTTATTTCATCGAACGCATTGTGGGCGAAATCCGCCCGGATGAGATTCGTGAATATTTAGACCTGCCTCTTGGTCGGTCGAAGGCGGTGCCGACTCTCAAGACTTGGAACAATCGCCGGGGCTATTTGAGCACTTTCTTTAAATACTGCCTTTTTAAAAAATATGTGGCCGAGAATCCGATTCTGGAGGTGCCGAAGTTTAAAGTGAAGAAGGCCCGTGGTACGGCCGACACGCTGAGCGCGCAGGAAGCCCAAGAATTCATGCACTGGCTGGAAAGCTATCAGGGACCGCAAAACAAGGACGGCACTTTTTGGGGCCAGCCGGGCTGTATGGTGCCCTACTACGCCTTAACGCTATTCGCTGGCATCCGTCCTGACTGGAAGGACGGGGAAATCAAAAAACTGCAAGCCAAGGACTTCCGTTTTGATACTGGGGTGATTTTGGTCGAACCCGAAGTCTCCAAGGTGAATGAAAAGCGCACGATTAAGATTCAACCGAACCTGAAGCGGTGGCTGGAGCAATATCCGATCGAGGACTACCCCATCCTACCGACTCGTCGTTTTCGCGACTTATGGGTCGACGTGCGCAAGGAGCGCAAGCTCACGCATGACGTGATGCGCCACACGTTTATTTCGATGACGGTGGGCGCGTTCCGCTCGGTCGGTGATGCCTCGCTACAGGCGGGCAACTCGGAGGCGGTGATCCGCAAGCATTACCTCGACCTGAAGAGCGTCGAGGAAGCGGATGTATTTTGGGGGATCGTGCCTGCGGGTGATGAATTGCCCGAGATGGAGAAGAAGGACGGGCGGTATGTGGTGCCGGCGGACTCGTTGCCGAAAGTCTAGCGGGATTGGCTATCGCTGGACGGTAAAATCAGCCCAAACTGCATGTGTTGAAGCATTGGACTGGTGCTGTTGCTATCCTTCCTTACGCTTGGATCCATGTTTATTTTTAACGTTTGACCCCTTTTTTGCCCCCGATTTCGACAATGTAGAAGCGTGAGCCAGGTAAGCTTACGGAGGTATCCGTGATCGTCCATTCGAGACCGCTGTTGTCGGTCGCTGTATTCAACAGCGTGTCCCAAGTTGAGGCATCGAGGGTGTCTTTATATTTCACAGTATATGTTCTGCCTGCGACTACGGGATCGAAGATCACTTGCGGGCTGCCTTCGCTGTCGCCTGCAATCTGAACGGTGAACAGGGAACTTGGGTCGGTGGGATCTAGCCCAGCAATGAATTCAAAGTGGTTGTTTTGGCCGTCGCCATCAGGGTCGAGTGTGGGAGCGGCGAGTGGGTTGTCTAAGCCGAAATTGTCGAACTGCCAGTCGTCGGCGAGGCCGTCGCTGGCGTAGGTGCCGAAGTTGTCGGGGATGCTGTCGAGCACGGTCAGGCCGAGTATTCCAGTGGCTCCGGCGTAGTCGCCCTGCGCGGTGGCGGCGGTGTCTTCATACACAGTGGATGCGGTGGCGAGTCCACTGGCGTCGATGCCGCTGAGCGGACCATCCTGCACGCTCCAGGTCACGTCGGTGGCTAGCAGCATGTTGAGGCTGTCGTCATCGAGCAACTGCACGGCGCTGAGCTGGCGGGTGGCGGATTCGTCCAGCGTGGTCGGGGTGGCGGTGAGCTGCAGGGCGGTCACTTCGGTGAGCTGGCCGAGGTAGCCGGACTTGGCAACTTGCGCCGGGGCCGCGACCGTGGAAATTCCAGTGATTCCACCGGCGCTACCATCGTTGGTGTAGCTAGCACTGGTGGTGCGCTTGCCGCCGGCGTCGAGGCTCTCGGCGGGCACGGTGTAGTTCGTGCTGGTGCGGGGATCGGCGTGAACAGTGGCGGAGCATACCAGCAAGAGGGCTGGCATACTGATGCGGAATAATGGGATCTTCGATGGTTGCTTCATTTTAGGGATGGGTTGGATCATGCGTTTCTTGAAAGGGAAGGCCCGGAGCTTTCGCGGAGTGCTCTGCGCTACTCACACCGGGACCTTGTTCTTGCTCTTCGCCCCGAACCACTGGGTCCGGGGACGGGACGGCGGCCGGGTCAGCCAGGTGGCGCTCCGGGCAGCTCACTGACCTGGGGCCAGAACAGCCCGGAAACCAATGATGTTGATGGCGAGGACCGGGTTGGCGTTGTAGCGGTAGGCACAGCGCGCGTAGTTGGCGAGGTTGTTCCAGTAGCCGCCGCGCAGCACGCGGTAGGAGCCCGTAGCAGAACCATGGGGATCGGTGCCTCCCGCATACGCCGCAGATCCATACAAATCCCAGCACCACTCAAGCACATTCCCCACCATGTCGTGCAGGCCATACCCGTTCGGTGCAAAACTGCCCACCGGACTCGTCGCCGGTGACGTGCCTCCCACGGCACCAATCGGATTGTATTCGTTCGGACCCTGGTCGTAGGTAAAGTCGGCGGTCCGCCCATAGTAGTTTGCCAAGTTCTGCGTGATCGTGTTTCCCCACGGAAACCGCTGCCCGCTCAAGCCACCCCGAGCAGCCTTCTCCCACTCCGCTTCCGTCGGCAGGCGATAGCCATTGGCACTCCACTTCACCTGCACGTTGGTCACGATCACATTCCCGGTCTTGTAGATCGTCGTCTGCGCATCATTGGTGTAATACACCGGTGTCTTCCCCGCCTGCTCGCTGCGCGCGTTGCACCACTTCACGCAGTCATACCAGTTCACCCCATACACCGGGTGGTTCACCCCCTTGCCCGCCCCGGCGGCAAACGTGTAGCCGTTGCTCGTGGCCCAAAAATACACCGCCTGCCACTGGCTCAGCGTCACCTCCGTCACATCCATATAAAAGGCGGACACCGTCGTGCTGACCGGTGCGGCATCCGTGATGTCCGTGTCCGCCGCAACGCTGTTCCCCATGATGAACGCCCCCGCCGGGATCAGCACCATGCCGGGTGGTGGCGATACCACCTGACTCGCTGGGATGGTAGCTCCAGGTGCGAGCCCGCCCGCCACCATCGCATAGCCCACCGCCGCGATCTGCTGGTCGGGCGAGAGGAGCTGCGAGCCATTGGCTCCGTCATCGAACCACACCCGCAGGCGCACGTCGGGGTTGGCGAAGACGGTAGGAGGGATCGCCGTCATGTTCGTGAGCGTGGTGTCGCCGAGCAGCACCGAGTAGAGGCCCTTGGTCACGGGCAGCGTCACCGCGGTTGCGGGCTCCGTGTTTCCGCCGGTGCCGTCGTTACTCCAGTAGCTGGTGGTGCCGTCGGTATTGACGAGCGCGAACTTGAACGCGCCGGAGCCATCGAAGTTCACCGCCGGATCGCCGACCGCGACGCGGCCCTGGTAGTTGATGATCTGAGGCACCTGCGCCGTGAGCGCAGACCCCAAAACAAAGGAAGAGAAAATCAAGACTAGCTTTAAAATATAAGTCTTCATGGTAAAATTCACTGATACAACTAAGAGATCCGCCTCCCGAGATGGAGGCGGGATGGTTGAAACATGGTGACCTCCAAGTAGCAATCAAGGGTAAAAATTCGCGCTTTGGAACTAATTATAACGCTTTTCGCGTTAATTAGAATGGCTGCGGATTACCCAAAAAAAGGGGGCAAACGTTTAAGGTAAATGTGCTCGTCACTTACTTATGCTTGGATCAATGTTTATTTTAAACGTTTGACCCGTTATTTGTGTGCAGTGCGGACGACGCGGAGGTCGTCCCTCCCCGTGATAGTGCAGGGCCTCCGCGAGCGGAGACGCCACGGTGAGGGGATGCAGTGCGGACGACGCGGAGGTCATCCCTCCCCGAGGACGACGGATGTGCGGACGTTGTGCGGACGACGC
>Ga0206129_10001906_pt1 | contig 27054 bp, 24 predicted proteins | sample Helgoland_Spring_8_FD_148616 | JGI IMG/M metagenome (GOLD analysis project Ga0206129, IMG submission 148616) | Pelagic subsurface seawater microbial communities from Kabeltonne, Helgoland, North Sea - Helgoland_Spring_Bloom_20160502_2 | ecosystem: Environmental > Aquatic > Marine > Epipelagic ...
AAGTGCTGTGTGCATATTTCGGGTTGTTTTGACAACGAGAATGGAGCACCAAACCCGAGACAGTTTTGCCGCGGGGGGCGCAGTATCTAATAGGTGGAATGGTAGTGCAATGAGGAATGGGCGTGCCCTGCTAAATAGTCATGCCGCATTGCATTGACAGGGGTGATAGCAGCGCGTGACTTTAGCTCGACCCACTGGCTGCCGATAAACCCCATTATCGTCGCTTAGCATCCCAGTACACGAGCAGTCAGAAAGCCTTAGTATTTTCACTCAACCAAGCACGCAGGTTGTCGAACTGACCTTATCCCCAAATTAACACCACCGCCTCGATGAGATTTTCGTTAGGCCGCCGTCTTTGCATAGGCGGCAGGTGTCATGTAATTCAGCGTGCTATGTGGTCGCTCGGTGTTGTAGTGGTGTCTCCAGTCATCGATGATTTGACGAGCCTCGTCGATCGTTCTGAACCAGTGCTGATTCAGACACTCTAGGCGGAAGCGCCCATTTAAACTCTCGACAAATGCGTTCTGCGTCGGCTTGCCAGGCTGGATAAATCCAAGCCTTACACCCGATTCCTTTTGCCAAAAGAACATCGCCTTGCTCGTGAACTCCGTTCCGTTGTCACAAGTTATCTGATCAGGTGCAGACCTCTGCTCGATCAGTTGATCCAAGAAACGAGCTACCTGATGTGCGCTGATTGAATTTGAGGCCAGCTGACCAACCAGCTCCTTCGACTAATCGTCCTTTACATTCAAAACGCGGAACCGTCTTCCGTTGCTCAACTGCTCAGAAACAAAGTCCATTGACCACCGGATATCAGTACCGAGCGGGACCACTAACGGCATCCTCGGTCGCTTTAACTTGTTCTTACGCCGATTCTTCAGCTGCAGCTTCTCCTCTGCATATATCCGATATGTGTGTTTTCTGTTGACCACCAACTGCTCGGCTTTCAGCATGCCATGCAACATCGGATAGCGGAGACCGTTGTGCTTACTGGCAAGCGCGATCAAACGACGCCTCGACTCGACATCTCGCGGCTTCACTGGCTCATACCTATATGCGGTTCGGCTAACGCCCGATAAATGACATGCCCGTCTCTCACTCAAGACATGAGCTTCGATGAGGTGCGCTGCAACGCGCTTACGAGCCGCGGGCGTTACCACTTTTTTGAGATAACATCCTTCATGGCGTCAACTTCGAGCAACTTCTCCGCTAGCAGTTTCTTGAGCTTGTTGTTCTCCGACTCGAGGTCTTTAAGCCGCCTGGCCTCGTTGACCTCAAGGCCACCGTATTTGCTCCTCCAGTTATAGAAGGTGCCTGTCGAGATGCTGAGCTGGCGGCAAATATCGTCGACTTTGGCGCCTTCTTCGTACTCCTTGATCGACTTAATGATTTGTTCTTCGGTGTATCGCTTCTTCATTTTTAGATCTCCATTCCCGTAGGATAGTTGGAAATCTCATCAAGATCATGGTTCTAAATCTGGGTACAAGGTCACTCCTCAGGCGGGAAGTCGCCTGTCAAAAACAAGACGTGCGCGTTACCTCAGCACCATATAGATCTTAGCTGAATGAGAGCCACCCATAAATTTGCACATAAAACACGAGTTCACTTGAGACAAACCAAACCCTGAAGGACACGGGCTTTCCAATATTTTCGGCTTTAAGCCTGACAGGTCGGCCGTCATCTAGAAACTAGCGCCACTAACTCTTAGAGTATTTTTTGCGTAGCGAAAGCCCTGATGCAGCTTTTAACGATGTTGTACCGTCCAACCTGAGCTTCAAAATCGGAAGATCAGTCGACAACAATGATTTCACTCGCTCCCATAGCCATCTGGGTAAGCTGACTGCCAACGCCAGCAATCTCTCATCATTTGATCCAAGTCACGCGTGGCAACCCAACCAAGCTCTCTCTCAGCTTTTGTGGGATTGGCCCAACACTCAGCGATATCACCACCACGTCGACCTACAATTTCATAATTAACAGATTTCCCTGATGCATTCTCAAAAGCACGTATCACTTCAATAACTGAGTAACCTCTTCCGGTGCCTAGATTCCAAACCTCAGCACCCTCAATACGATTTAAGGCTTCAAGAGCCTTTAAGTGCCCCTCAGCGAGGTCCATGACATGGATATAATCGCGCACGCCTGTGCCATCGTGTGTTGGATAATCGGCACCAAACACAGATAAATGCTCTAATCTGCCGACAGCTACCTGTGAAATGAAAGGAAGTAAATTATTTGGAAGTCCTTGCGGATCTTCTCCTATTAGTCCACTTTCATGCGCACCTACAGGATTGAAGTATCTTAAAACAGCAATTTGCCATCGAGGATCAGACATAGCTACGTCTCCGAGAATCTGCTCAACAACAAGCTTGGTTCGCCCATAAGGATTGGTAACATCCCCCACCAAAGCCAACTCATCAATCGGCACGGTCTTTGGGTCACCATAAACTGTCGCAGACGAGCTGAACACAAACTTTCGAATGCCAGCATCACTCATTGCTCGTAGCAAGTTAATGCTCCCCTCTACATTATTTTGGTGGTATTTGAGAGGATTGCTTACGCTCTCACCAACCGACTTCAATCCCGCAAAATGAATCACCGCTTTTATGTCATTTTCGTTAAATATCTTGTTCAACAGATTCGAATCGCGAACATCACCACATAAAAATTCAAGTGATCTTCCACATATTTTTTCAACCCTTCGTAGTGACTCAAACGAGCTATTAGACAAATTATCTAATACAAGCACTTCGTATTCGGCATCGAGTAGAACTGCAACCGTATGAGAGCCTATGTATCCCGCGCCACCAGTGACCAAAATACGATCTTTACTCACTTTATATCCTGCCTGCTGAAATCAAATAATCTAGAATTCTCTCGCAGGCTCGCCCATCGCCATAGGGATTGTGCGCGCGAGACATTGCTTGGTAAGTGGCATCATCATCCAACAACTTAGATACCCAGTTCACAATTTTGGTAGTATCCGCACCAACTAGCCGAACGGTGCCGGCATCAACGGCCTCTGGGCGCTCGGTAGTGTCACGCATAACAAGCACTGGCTTTCCTAAACCGGGCGCCTCCTCCTGCACCCCGCCACTGTCAGTCAGCACCAAGTAACAATTTTGCATGAGCCACACGAAAGGCTCGTAACCTAATGGCGCGATCAGATGCACATTACTTAAACCACCCAACAACTCCGTCACTGGTTTCTTTACATTGGGGTTAAGATGAACAGGGTAAATAAAATGTACGTCTTGATGACGTATTGCCAAATCACGCAGCGCAGCACAAATTGCCTCAAGCCCTGATCCGAAGTTTTCTCTTCTGTGTCCCGTTATCAGCACGTACTGCTTATTTTCCAGATCTAGCTCTAGCCCCGCATTATCAAATTGTACTGATATTGAGGTTTTTAACTCTGAGGACTCCGAGATTTTGGCTATAACCCATTGCAATGCGTCAATAACGGTATTACCCGTCACTAAGATATTATGGTTGTCTACATGTTCAGCCAGAAGCGCTTGTCGATTACGTTCGGTGGGCGCAAAATGCCATTTCGCAATACGGCCAGTCAACTGACGATTGGCTTCTTCAGGCCAAGGTGAATAGAGGTTATGCGTGCGTAAGCCGGCCTCGACATGCCCTACAGGAACTTGGCAATAAAAGGCAGCCAAAGCAGCTGCAAAAGTTGTTGCGGTATCGCCGTGGACTAGTACTAAGTCTGGCTGCGCTGCACTTAGCACATCCCGCATTCCCAGAAGCACTGCAGACGTCACATCATACAAATCTTGCCCCGATTTCATAATGTTCAAATCATAATCAGGAGTTATTTCAAATAGCGACAACACCTGGTCCAGCATTTCGCGGTGTTGGGCTGTTACGGCAACTTGAATTTCAAAGTCAGGATGACCCGACAGCGTCTTTACCAGGGGCGCCATTTTTATGGCTTCGGGCCGTGTTCCAAAAGCAAACAGAATCTTCATAAACAACCCCCTGTCAACTCATTCCAACGCCGATCAAACACGAGTCACTCCGCAGAAATCTAACACATGCCCTTCAACCGTCAGCCCTTCAAATTCGTCATGCCCCACTAAGAACACGGTGATGTCAGATTGCGCAACTGCACTACGAAAATTGGTTAAGTTTATGTTCTTGTGTGACTCTAAATTGGGTTCTACCGCTAACACATCGATATTCTTAAGCACTAGTGCCTGAAATACTTCCAAGGCCGGCGATTCACGCAAGTCATCGATATTGGGTTTAAACGCTAGTCCCATACACGCAACCTTTGGCTGACGCCCCTGAGCACTAGCAAATTGAGTGCATTCAGCTAGAGTCCGCTCGATAACCCATTCAGTTTTATAGTCGTTAATTTCGCGCCCGGCTCTGATGATGCGCGCATCTTCGCCCCCCGCATGAACGATGAACCAGGGGTCCACGGCAATGCAATGCCCACCAACACCTGCTCCGGGTTGCAAAACATTAACGCGCGGATGGTGATTCACCAATCGAATAAGCGACCAAACGTCGATACCAAACTTATCGCAAAGTATCGACAGTTCATTTGCAAACGCAATATTCACATCACGAAAGCTGTTTTCAGTTAACTTGGCCATCTCGGCCGTTCGTGCATCAGTAATCAAGCATTCGCCCTCAACAAAAGTACGATACAACTCGACGCTCCGCTGAGCACACCTCTCGGTGATGCCACCTATAATCCTGTCGTTCGCTACAAGTTCACGAATCACATTCCCTGGCAACACCCGCTCTGGGCAATGCGCAACATTGATATCGGCTGCAGCGCCAGCCTCTTGTGGAAACGACAGGTCAGGCCTAGCTTCAGCCAGCCACTGGCTCATTTGCTCTGTTGCACCTACAGGCGACGTGGACTCCAGAATGACCAAGTTGCTACTTTCTAAAACGGGCGCTATGGCTTTTGCTGCCGCTTCAATGTAGGCCATATCTGGCTCGTGACCATCCTTGAACGGCGTTGGCACAGCGATCAAGAACGCATCCGCAGGCTCGACCGAGAGTGTCGCTTTTAAATATCCCTCAATAACCGCTGAGCGAACCAATGTGTCTAGATCAGGTTCGACTATGTGAATGTTACCGGCGTTGATTGTATCCACAGCTATAGGGTTTACATCTACCCCAACAACTTCAACTTTTTTCGAGGCAAACATAGCTGCGGTTGGCAAACCTATATATCCCAAACCGATGACAGAAATACGCCTAAAGCTCATTTAGCAACCTTTCAAATAATGGTTCAAAAAAATGGATTCCGTAGCAATCATTCACTACTTGCAAGCACGCGTAAACGACTCGAGCATTATCGAAGCAAGAGTGTCACGACTGTACTGCTCGGCAGCGCTAATAGCATTCGATTTAAGCGAGTTGTGTAGCGAGTTATCGTCACATAACCGGGAAACTTCGGCTGCTAATTCGAAAGGGGCCTCAGGTGGAACTACAAGCCCTGAATTTGTAGCTTCAACAATGCCTGTCGCCTCCCCCGCAGGCACACTTAGGATCATTGGTATACCCATCCCCATAGCTTCAAACATCTTTGAAGGAATTACGGTTTTAAACAAAGACGCATCCCGCAAATTAATCAACGAGACATCACAAAGGCTCCAAAGTCTGGGCATCATCTCTTTGGGCTGCCTTGGAATCATAATCACATTGGTTAGTTGGTATTTTCTTACTAGATCATGCACTTGAGTTCGAGCGGCGCCGCCACCAGCAAATACAAACCTTATGTCATCGCGATGCTGTAACAGTCTTGCGGCTTCTACAACATGCCTTAGCCCATGTGCCAGTCCGTGGGTGCCGATATAGCCAGCAACAAATTTATCAGTTAAGCCGTAAAGTTCTGCCAGCTCAACATCTTTTCGCGTCGCCGGTGAATACCGCGACAAATCGACCCCGTTTAACACGACGTCAATCTTGCTTGATGCCACACCACGTCCGACCAACTCGTCTTTAAATGATTGCGTCACTGAAATAATTCGGTCAGCCCTGCCGTACAAAAACATTTCGAGTTTCTCTAATAGGTTAATGATCCGGGAATTCTGCATCGCACCTACGGCAGTGATTGACGCAGGCCAGATGTCTCGCAACTCAAAAATATACGGCTTTCGGCGAAGGGCAGCTAACACCCAACCACCAAGGGCATTAAAAAACTGTGGAGATGTCGCCACAATCACATCCGGCTTTTTCTGGAAAAACCCAGCAACACATCCAGTCACCATAAACGACATGTAGTCCAAAACTCTCTTTGCAAAACCTTCATTGGCTGTAATGTAAGTCTTAACTCTTACGACATTGATACCGTCAACAGACTCGCGGCAATACCACCGGTTTTTGTAACCCTCAAAAACAACGCCTTCTGGAAAGTTTGGAGCCCCGGTAATTACGGTAACCTCATGCCCATCGTTTACCCACCTAATCGCGTGCTCGTAAGTCCGAGTAGCCGGGGCATTACCTTCTGGAGGGAAGTTATCGGTTAAAAATAATATGTTCATAGGTAGGTACTAATTAAGGTCAGGGGCTACCAGGTAACTTCAAGTTTTGCCGCCCCACTTTGTAAATCAACGGTCAGCACTCTATTTGTAAGGGTCACGCCAAATTTGGGGTGGTACGTACTAATTTCTAAATTTGGAATGCCTTTGGTCACTGTTAAGGCCACCACTCCACACTCGGACTCGCACGTAACTTCAAAGCCTTGCAGTCTGACCTTCCAATCTGGGTGAATATGGAATCTGGCTTGGGCAAATTTGCAATCGCCTACCACTCGATCTTCGATGACGAGCGCTCGATCTGCGGCACTCCACTCTCTTGTATGTACAGGTTTAGCCCTCAGGCGCCGATATCCGTCGTGACTGCACTTTAGCCAGTTACCTTTAGGATCTGCGCTTAAATCGAAGGGCCTCGCGCGCCTTGCTACACGAAACCCGCTCCAAACCTCAGATGAATTCTCACCATCAATAATTACAGTATTGTGTGCCGCGGTCCCTCGCTGCCTCTCACGCTCTGCAGAAATCCCATAAACGGATGTGCCAGAGTTTACCAAAAGGCGGCGACCAAAAATCGAAAGCTCAAAACTTAGTGTATCAGCGTGAGCATGACCAGGGATGTAGTCTGGCCCAACCTCAGCGACGTCACCAATCAAAACGGCATCTTGAAGATCTAAACGAAAATAGCCAGAATTTGGCAGCTGCTGCAAGTGCCAAGGCGCGGATGGAGGTAAGTTAATGCCGTAGTTGGCCGCAGTGTTAAGCAGTTCCTTGAATGTAGGTGCTATACCAATAGCCGCATCGTTAAATAATGAAACGTCACCATCGGGGTGCGTCATGACCTCTAACCATTGCAACATTTTAGGCAAGACTTCTTTGCAATTAGATAAAACAATATCACACCGAGGGTCCTCATAAGCAGACATGATGCTTACCATATCCAAGACATCCGCGACAATAATGGCATGGTACATCGGCGACAACTCGAAGTTGCCGCCATCGGGTAAGATTTGTTCCGATAACTCCTTCTCAAAAATTTTTAATGCGGTTTCTAACCACTGATTCGCCTCTTTACCTGAAAAATATAAACCCGCGAACAAAAGGGCTTTAGCATTCGCGAATAAATGATTGCCCAATAAATGAGTTTCTAAAGTCTGCGACAACACCTTGGCTTGCAATGCTAAGCTTGCGACTCTTTTTGCAGTAACTCGATCTGTCGCTAGCAACCACTTAATCCAATTAACAATTCTGAGAGACGTTGGATAAGGCTCCCACCCATTACCAACACTGGGCAGGTTTTGATCTATCCAGCGATCAACTAATACTTCATGTACATCATAACGACCCGCTGCGTCTGAACTATTTAGATCGTCAAAATAATGTAGGTTGTAGAGCCAAAGCTTAGACTTTGAGGAATCATTCCAATCAGATAACTGACCACGCTCATTCAAAAATTCGAACTGATCATTGTCAAGTATCGTCCGCTTATTCAAACGTAGCGGCCTGAACTCTGACAAAGGCGCACGGATGTCCATGTCCAACAGCGAAGGCTGGGAAAAGTCAACCCTACTCGGTTTACGCAGTAGTCGACCGACAATCTGCTTCCACTTTAAATAGCGAACCGTATGAACGTATTTTAGTAATTTATTAATGATGCGATGACCCGCCTCAAAAACCCAGGCTTTGTTAACACAAAATCAGCCGTCGCGTATCTGCTCGGCAACTTCAACAGACACGCGTGCGACTTCGATGATTTCATCAAACGGAATCGGCACAGGAAGTCCTTGTTCGATACTATTTACGAAGTCATTTACGCAGGCCTTCTGTCCTTTATCTTGCCTGAGCAATCTCTGACTCTTAAAGCCTTTCCATCCAAAACCTTTGAGTACTCGAAAGTTGTCAAGTTGCAAAACAGCGTCATCAGCAAAAACTTCGACACGTTCTTTCGGAAAGGCTTTGCCACCATTTGCGAGATAATGGATCGTTCCAAAAGATCCATCCTCAAAAGACAAAGTGATGGCCGCCTTATCTTCACTTATTGCTAAGCCTGCCTCTTTGCCGATACTCGATGCAGTAAACGACTTTATCTTGCAACCCACCAGATAGCGCATCAGGTCAATGTAGTGACACGCTTCGCCAATGATGCGCCCGCCACCGACCGCTGCATTTTGCGTCCAATGATCTGCAGGTATCGCACCAGCATTCATAGTCATCATAAAGACTTTGGGGCCACCGATTGGCTCCAGGAGCGTTTTGATTTTTTGAATGTGCGGTGCAAAACGGCGGTTGAAACCAACCATCACGTGACACTTCCCGTTCTGCTCCTCATACGCCTTTTGTATCGACCCTATCTCAACCAAATTTAAGGCGAGCGGTTTTTCGACAAAAACATGTTTGCCAGAAGCGAGTGCCTCACAGACTTGCGTCGCGTGCTGATTGTGCTGAGTTGCAATAACTACCGTGTTAATTCCTTGGTTGCCGTAAACGCTAGTAACATCAGTTGCGGCGGTCAAAAAACCATTCTTTTTCCCGTGATGAACTGCACTAACACCGCCGCTTGTCACCACCGTGTCCAGTTTGGCTGTAGAATCCTTGAACAAGGGGATCAACACACGCGACGAGTAGTTGCCTGCTCCGATACAACCGACAACCACTTCGCCCTTTTCATAATTGATCGATTCTTGAAGGGCGACAGCTGAAGCATTTGGCAACCGCGCCGTTTCATTCCAATAGCTCAATAAAATTCCCAACGCCGAACGGTCATCTAATTTCTGGTAGGCCTCTGCTGCGTCATCAATGCCAAACCGGTGTGTTATCAGGGGCTTAACATTAATTTGGCCACTGGCCATTAAATCCAGTACCGCTTCAAAATTTCGTTGTTCAGTCCACCGCACGTAACCGACAGGGTAGTCGTGACCTTTTTGTTCATATTCTTCGTCGTATCGCCCAGGACCATACGAACAGGACACCTGAAAAGTAAGCTCCTTTTCATAAAAATCTGCGCGTGAAAGCTCGAGTCCGACAACACCGACCAATACAATACGTCCACGCTTACGACACATGGTTGCGGCTTGTGATACTGGCTCGTTGCTCTTAGTGCTGGCGGTAATGATGACACCATCGACACCCCGATTCCTTGAGAATACTTCTGCTCTACCGATTGGATCTTCTCCTTTCGATAAATCGACAACTTCGGCCCCTAACTGCCTCGCCAGCTCACATTTAGCGGAATCAAAGTCTAGACCTAAAACTCTACATCCATTCGCACGCAGTATCTGGACCGTTAATAAACCAACTAGGCCAAGCCCTGTAACCACAATCGACTCCCCAACAGTAGGCGCCAACAACCTAACGCCCTGTAAGGCGATCGCGCCCACAACCGTAAATGCCGCTGACTCGTCGTCTACATCACCGGGTATACGCGCACACAGGTTTTGGGGAACTCGCACTACTTCTGCGTGGTGGCCATTCGAGACGACACGTTCGCCTTTTTGAAATGAAGTCCCTGGGGCGTCAATCACTGTTCCGACATTACAATAACCAAGCGGCAATGGCTGATCTAATTTGGATTGTACAGCCTCAAGCGTGGGCGCAAGGCCATCGGTCTTTACCTTATCGAGAACCATCTTGACTTTATCAGGTTGCTGGCGAGCCTTATCAATCCAGTTGGCTTTACCAAAATCCACTAACATTCTTTCCGTCCCCGCCGATACTAGCGTGACGGCTGTATTCACTAGAATCAAACCTGGCAATGCAGAGGGTGCTGGAACCGTTGCCAATTTTGTTTCACCCGTAGCAAGGTTTTGAAGTATTTGCTTCATATCTCTATCGATTATTATCCCAGTAAATTTGAAACTAAAAATGAATGTTTAAAAATCGGCGCTTACCTTACGCCTTTCTTCAGGGGATAGATAATTTATTAACACGGCTTTGTAAACGCCTTTAAAAACGAACAAACTTCCTGCCGAGGCACCTATGACCTTAAAATGATTTATTAGATCAAAGACATCCTGTTTACTGCCTGCCCCACCTAAAATAGTTATTGGTACACTAACAGCTTCACGGACTTTTTCTGCGAGCTTTAAATCATAACCTTTCATCATACCGTCATTATCGATGGAATTTATCAAAATCTCACCCAGCCCGCTCTTTTCTAGCCGAGCGAGCAGATCGACCAGATCAGCTTTTACTTTGCGCTGCCCGTTATGAGTATACACGGAATATCCGCCAAACATGCTCTTTTTGACATCGAGTACGCCCACTACGCTCTGACGACCTATGACATTAGCAATCGCGCTAACTAGCTGGGGATCATTAATAGCAGCGTTACTGAGGGCAACCTTTTCGACACCCAACTCTATAATCTTTCTAGCTTGTTCCACCGAGCGTATCCCTCCTCCATAACAAAGCGGCATCCGACATTCTGCGGCTAGCTTTTCAATTTGCGAATAATCTGGTTCACGAGAGTTGACGGTGGCATCGATGTCTAAAACGACAAGCTCATCAACTTCTTTTTCATTGAAGATTTTAACAGCATTGATCGGATCACCCACGTACTTAGCATCCGAAAACTTAACCGTTTTCACTAGACCTTTGTTATGGATTAACAGACATGGAATTACCCTAGCCCTCAGCATTAAGCTAACTCCGCAAAATTTTTAAATACTTGGATACCGTTTGAGTGGCTCTTTTCAGGGTGAAATTGGAACCCAAAAATATTGTCCTTGTGAATAGCAGATGTGAACGGCTCTCCATAAGTCGTAGCCGCCAATTGGTGCTCAGGCTGACAACAAAAAACATATGAGTGCAAAAAATAGAACCCTTTCGCCTCGTCGAGGCCTTTAAGAATAAGATGCTCTTTGCTAGCAGCAATGCTATTCCAGCCCATATGTGGCAACTTAGGTTTGTGAGCCAAGGTCGACTCCTTAATCTTCACCACCTTGCTATATTCAAACCAACCCAGCCCCTCGCTTTCTCCCTCTTCGCTAGAACAAGCCATCATTTGCATGCCGACACAGACACCCAAGATCGGAACTTTCTCTTTAATGACCATGAGATCAAGTGCTTCTCTAAAGCCTGTATCGTTCAATCGGTTGATAGAGTCATCAAAGGCACCTACACCCGGAAGTATCAGCTTCGAGGCACACGATAGATCATCAATTGTCCTAGCGACGGCTACTTTGATGTTCAATCGATCGTAAATGTTCTTAATGGCACGTATATTGCCAGAGCCATAATCAAGTATCGCGATCACCGCTTGCCGCCCTTCTCCAGACCCATAGCTCTCATAGCTCTAGCGCCCAAATTATATAGCCACATCTGATTTTTGTAGTCGCGGTACGATTTATTTTCTGCCTCAAAATAGCCTTGCAGCTCATCAACAGTTATATCTAATTTATTTGCGATATATTTAAAATCGTCATCAATGGTTTCGGGATCATAAGCTGGAACCGCGAGTTTCTCCAATGCTTCATCACGGGTCATTTGCCCCGTCAAAATCAGACTCGAATATTGAACTTTGCGTGTGTCGTAACCAAACTTTTCGGGCAACCAATAGGATTCGTAAAATCTTGTAAATCGTGACTCAAAGTGCTTTTGCGCGTATCGCTGATAGCCAAAGTTATCAACCAAAAATTGTGTTGCTTCTTCTTTGTGGTATGGCATGAGATCCAAAGGGCGATACAGCTTTATACCTTTGATATAAGGCAGGTAGACCTTGTGCCAAAGAATGTTCGTTAACGGGAAGTTCTTTAAAGGTTTTGAACCAAACTTCTTATGTATATCTCTTATTTGATTCGAATCAGATTGATAATACATCCACTCAAGTGGGTTGCGCACGCATTCAGTCGAATAATTTCCGCCTGTCAAAATATGTTTAATCTTGTGCTTACTGGCAAATTTGTACATGGTGGCAAAGAACGCGTGGTCTTGTGGTGTATCGATATGTGACACACCAGACTTAATAAAGGAAAGCTGAAGATCTTTCATCTCCTCCCAATCTATTACTTCCGTATACAGATCAAGTTCCAATCTATCTACGATTTGTTCAATATTATTAACTGCCTGTTGGGAGTTCCAACCTGCGTCGACGTGGAAAACCAAAGGCCTAAGCCCCAGTTTCTCCTTCGCGAGATAGACTAGATATGAACTATCCACCCCTCCACTCATTCCTATCAAACAATCAAACGCACGCTTATCTGACCCCTTGTTTATCGAGCTCACAATTTCATCGAGAGCAGTCTCATTGAAATCGTTCGTCCAAAAAGGTGCGATACTCAGATCGTACGTGTTGCAATGGTCACATACCCCGTTTTCATCAAACTTTATCAAGTGGTCAGAACTATCCATTACGCAGCGGCGACATCGATTCACTATATTCACTCCCCCATGCTAGATTCGTAGAGCAATTTCGATACTAACAGTGGTGCTTTACCTCTGGCAGTGGTCAGAGGCTTTTGCAAAAACTCCACACCAAACTTCACGTCAACATTCTCAAAATTGAAAAGCTTTTCTAATTCCATATCCGTGAGGATGGCACTTTCATCACCAGTGATAAGCGCGACCAGCTCGCCATCCATGGGCTGATAAAACTGAACAAACTTCGCTAAGTCAAAGGCAGCATGGTGTCTACCGAAAATTAGAGCAGTCGCTGGAATATTTCGACCAGCCTCGTCGAGAATATAGTCCCCTTCTCTCCCTTCTTGTACACTAAACTGATGTAGGACACCGTTCTCGTGATGCTTCCCTTCAATACAATCACCGGTGTCGTATCGGATGAGAGGCATATCGAAATTGTGCATCGAAGTACCCAGCAATTTCCCCGCCGACTCCTCAACATAACCGTAGGTCTGAAGAGGTGTGTACTCGTTATTACAATTAATATCTTCCGCAAGGACACACATCTCGCTATGCCCATACCAAGAAATACAGGTGAGCCCCCACGATTTCTCAAAATAATCTCGCATATAAGGCAAAGGAAATTCTGAACTCAGTAGTAGTGTTTTCAAGCTTGTCTTCAACGCAGTAATGAGTTCAATCGAACCGGAAGACTCGACCTCTCGGAAAAAATTATAAGCAGAAGAAGGATAGCTTTGCATGAATCGCGGAGAGCGCTCGCGAATCACAGCAAGCAGCTCGTTTATATAGGTCTGCGCAGGAATGTATGGATTTATAAGCACCTCATTATGCACTGCGTTAAATTTAGTGGCGCGAGTGCCAAGATCTTTTCCTAACATCGTTAACATTGTACTTGACTGTTTATACCCACGCTGTGACCAGATGCTATGCATGTGGGCCCATTCTCTTGCCCAACTAGACTTGTCGATCCAAAGAGACAACGGCTCCCCTGAGGTACCTCCGGTATTAACTTGCATGTAGCCACTTGTCTCCTTAGCAAGACGCCTCGCCATTGGCTTGTCTATAATCGGCAAGGCTGCAAAATCTTCAAGCGTTGCGACTGTTATCGTCTTACTACCATAAAGGTCCCGATAAAATGGAAAGTTCGATTGAGCAAATTGCACGATATGATTCAATCGCTCGATCAAATACCCCTCAAGCTGTTTTTCATTCCAAGATCTCGAATGATCTACTAACCTTGCAGCTTCACAATACGACCTCCCTAGCTTCAACTCATAGGGTACTTTAGCTAAACCTTGCGCCAACGGCGCTGGTAGCTCCTTGACAAGATTTTTTAACCACACCTTCGTTGCACTCAACGCTTCTTCACTCCGGTTTAATCTTCCCGACCCAGGTAGCAATGTAAAATGGCCATTGAAAAGGCATCAGAACCCACGCCAAGAATTTTACCGTCTCTACTGAAAAAAACTTTTCTCCGAGAGACATCAACCAATTATCTCTTTCCCACGCATACCAGTCCCGATAGTCAGACAAGAGCCACTGCGACGAATCATCCGTTAACGAGTCACATCGCTGTTTAAAGTTACATTGGGCTACTTTCAACTTACCGCCACTCAATCTAAAGGGTCGATAATCTTCATCAATACCTATATGGATCTCCTCCAAGACCCCCGTAGTAATATCATATGAAAGAATCAGGCCTATCGACTCTTCATTTTTTTTATCGCTTCGCTGCGGTGGGAAGTTAAAATTTCCTAGAGAATAATATATGTGAGACTCGCCAATTACTTCGGCTCCTTGCACGACATGCGGATGATGCCCAATCACTAAATCACATCCATGGCTCACATAATCGCGGGCCATTTTACGCTGCAACGGCGAAGGACGGCTTGTGTACTCATATCCCCAATGCAAGAATATAACCTTTCGCTTTGCTTTGGATCTTTTTAACTCTGCGATGATTTTTTTGTGCAAGGCACCTTCATACGAATACCTAAAAATTGGTAACGAGAAATATGCATTGATGACACATACTGTCGCTGTACCGAGACTGAACTCCACGCGTCCAACCTCACCAACATTCGCGCACAATACGTCACAGCGTATCAACTGCTTCATTAGTGAAGACTTTGTCCGGAGATCATTAGTATGGTTATTCTCCAAAGCGACTCCTGATACCCCTCCGCTTTTAAGCGAAGCGACATCCTCTTCACCGAGAGCAATATCATCAGAAAGAGCTCTTTGCGACGGGTCTAATGCCGCCTCAAGGTTGCAAAAAATGGCTGCCTCTGGAAACTCCAGCTTAAAATCCGCGGGAGAATATTTGAATCTTCCTAAAGTATCGCCACAAAACAATATTTTTTTTGGGGTCTCGTCTGTCATGCCGTATTCATCACTCATCATGGTAGTTGCCGGCACATTCGGCTAGCGTTTCCCATGTAGCAGTTGCTGCAGATTGCCAAGAATAAGAATCTGACAGAGCCTTCGCGCGATGCCGATAAAAATCGTGTAGCTCCTTATTTGACAACATGAAATTTAAGGCATCTACCAATGAACACGGCAAATCAGGATCAAAATAAACGCCACCGTCTCTCAGGACATCTGGCATTGGTCCTTTGTTGGAGCACACGATCAGGGCCCCAGCGCGCATCGCCTCGAGTAACGTTATTGGCAAATTCTCACACGATGACGCGAACACAAAAATATCACATGCTGCCAGCTCTGCGGGTATCTCGTCATTTGATAGTTTCGGCGTGCAACAGACATACTCAAGCGCTGGATCGAATCTTTGTATCGCAGTTTGCAAACGCTGCGCATCAGAGCCGGCCAGACCGCCGACCAGTCGTAATTTGAAACTGATACCGCTTACACTTCTAATACGCGCCACTGCGTCAACAACATTCCACTGATGTTTGTAGGGCGTAACGTGCGAAACATAGAGAATGGTGGGCGCTTCTCCTACCAGAACCTTCGCGCGAGTATTCAAAGAAACATCAGAAAACTTCGTGCTTACACCGTGGGGAATTACTGTAAAAGAGGCTATATCTGCAGCTTCAGAGATTACCTTTGCCGCACGGTCCGACAAAAAAACGACCTTCTCGGCACGAACGAAAGAATTAATCTGTATGCGCCGCGAGAATTCGAGTTTCAACCTCGAAAAGAAATGCCGCGACAAATATCGATACCGCTGACGTTCTCCATATTCAAATGGCAACATATCCTGACTTAGAACGACCGAGGGTGAAAAGCGACACACAGACGCAGCATCAGTCTGAAACATCACAGAAACGCCACATGCCGCAGCCTCATTGGGCAAGATAAATTTTTGCCATGATATCTTCTTTATCAACGACCAATCACTCGCAAAAGGCCGCCTGACCTCCAACCAATCTCTTGCCGGCAATTTACTACCTAGCTCAGAGTTGGCCCAGACGACGACTTTTGATATGCCGTGCTTGATGGGATCGGCGGCAGCCAGAATCTCCAATATGTGTGCCTCGGCCCCCCCAGAGCTGCTTCTTGTCACATCTATACCAGCGATTATAAATGGAGACGTCATTGCAAGACTCCGGACTTTACCCCTACCAAGCATTGTCTGACTCGTACCCTAGTTTAATCAAAGTTGCACCGGCATAATCCTTGAATACTTCTTTGGCGGTCGGCGTGAAATAGTTTTTCCAGTCTCCGGATATACCTTTCCTTAAAAACGAGCGCTTATTTTCTTCACCCGATTTACGCCCAGATAAACTACTAAAACTATATTTTTTCACGATCGCATCGGCGTTATCTTCAGATAAAGTCTCCCCCGAGAGTTCGAACGATACACGTTGTAATTCCGACACTGGTCTCAGCAAAAAATCCTCATACTTCGCCCGTACCGCACGAGGCGTCTCAGTCCATCGATCATTAAACGTATTCCAATTGTGCTTCTTCCGACTGCCGTCTGAATATGTGTATTCAATAAATGCTGGAAGATTACTCTCTAAATCATCGTAGTTTCTAAAGTTCAACTTTTTTCTAGTTCGTCGTACCAACGCTTCGTTACCCGACCCATTCTCAAACAAACTGTGAAAGTATTGAGAAACTAGGATGTCGCGACCATCCCTTGTTACAGCCAGGACATTGTGGATATTAAACGGGTTAAACAAGTGGTCATGAAGTATGCAACTCTTTAGCATAGGCAATCTATTTCGAGGAAATGGTATCGCAAGTGCGTCAGACAACATCATCGAAATCCATGTCCCACCCGATTTAGGATATTCTGTGACCACTATGTAGGGAGAACTGGAGCCCAAACGCGCCAACCCGTTTCGCACTAGTGCATTGGTCTTATGCCACAAAACATTGTCTATTTGCGCGATCAAAATCCCTCCTAAAATTTTCGGTTTGATTCTATTTATAGCCAACAAATCTCAGTATTTGCCGCAACTTAACGTCGTAACTCAGGTACTGTTCAGCATACTCTCTAGCGGTAGCAGAATGCGGGACAGCTAAGCCCCCTTCCAAACTCCGGAAAAAGCTCAGTAGCGCCTCCTCTACCGATTCACTCGGAAGATTTATAGCCACGTCGCAGGTAGCGCTGAAATCAGGGTCTTCGCCAATCCAAATAAAGGGCAACCCCCTAGCTAAATACTCCCGCTTTTTTAATTCGCTACTAATAAGTAAGTCTTTTCTGGCTAAGCCAAGAGACGCTACACCAATGTGTGCAGTCTCATAGTATTGGTCTAACGCGGAACCGTGTGCAGTACCCTCAAATTGAATTCTTGCGCCGACTCCGAGTTCACTCGCAAGTTTTTTTAAAACTTCGAGTTCCGGCCCATCACCAACCACAATGAAAACTATTCCAAACGAACTTGAATTGCTCTCATGCCATTTTGCTATTGCTCGGATAACGTGATCATAACCATGCCAATATTTTATTCTAGCCACCCCTAAAAGTCGCAAATCATTTGAAGGCCAAGGTGGCTCATTACATCTCTTTTTCTCTAAGTCCAAGTCAACGCCGTTTCCCATTAATAGGGTTTTATGTCGAACACCAAAACTATACCAATAGGACTCATCCGAATATTGTATTACCGCATTCACTGGCCAATATGAAATTGGTAAAACCAATCGCATTAGTGCTCGTCTCAAAAACGACTGGATGCCACTTTCCGTTTTCCCTTTTATCTCTGCCTCTGCTGCTCGTACTGGCGTGGGCACATCGATGATCGTGATTTGTCGCCTGAGTCGCCTTAGGGCGTAAATCGGGAGTAATAAAATTTGAAAGATTTCATTACTCCGAACAATTAAGATGTCGGGAGAAAAAACGAGGCTGTGACACGCCACCTTGAAGTGGCCCAGTCCAGACTGCGAAGTTGGCAAATACGCGTCAGCCAAAAAACCTAGCCTCTTAGCCGACTTCACATAACCCAAGACTTTCTTGTGCACGCCAGGCTCTATATCCCGCCCGCCTACAACACCCACATATTTAAAGCTAGAAGAGTGTCTCATGAATTTCGACTCACAACTCCGGCATCCAGCATCGTTTCGCTTCTAAACCCCAGAACTAGTCCTAGTCCAAACCAGAAAACCCAGAATGTAAAGAACTTGAAAAATAAAACAGATATTAAACCATACAAAAAAATCGTTACGGATAATGTGAAATTGGGATCGGATGCTTTGCACCGCAAGATTCCCAAGGCCATGAGAATGACGCATGTCAAGGCAATAAAAAAGCCGACACCTAAGTATTGAGCTGCGGATAATATATTATGTATATAATAACCATCGTCTCCAAAATATTTCGCCGACGAGGTGATATCACCAAACCATACATGTTCAGGCAGAGACCCGAGTCCTGCTTGGAGCTGCTCAAGCCGAAGCAAGAGACTTGTGGAGTCTCCCACTTTCGAAGTAAAAAAAAACCTTTCGCTCAGCCCCCCGCCGACTAAAATTACAAACACTAAAATTGATAACGTTATAATCACCAGATCTCTAAGAAAATTAAGCGACATGAGTGATGACCTTTGGAAGCTCAGGGTTAATACTCCACTCAGTACTAAGCTGACAAACGTCCCCCGAGATCCCAAAAATAGCGCGGATAGACACCCTACGAGCAAAACTAAAAACCGCCACCTAGGCTTAGCGAGAGAAAACGCAATAAGAGAAATTACAGCGAGCTGGCCATCGATTGAGAGGTGAGAGTATTCAAAACCTAAAGTAGAAAAATCAACCAGACCTCGCTCTTTGGGCGAGAGCAAGACTAGCGCAGTCGTGATGATAAATACAATGAAAGATGCAAAACTGAGTTTTCGGGAAAAAGGCAAACCACTGGAGTTAATACCTATAAATAGCCATAGAAATGCAGTCACCAAATTTCCCAAAAATTGAGTTTGTAGACTATTACCGGTTGAACTAATGTAGTCCGTAATAGTTGTAAGCTGCCATAAAATGGCAGTTCCAGCGGTAATAAACAAAACCACCTGCGCCCTCATCGCCACTGATATTCTGACTCGCTTATATTCCATGACACCCAGCAGACTTGGCATACAAATCAAAAAAGCAGCCAGCACTAGCATGTACTTTGAGACGCCGCCAGCATGGAAAACCAAAACGTCGAGTACCCGTAGGAAAACATAGAGTAGTGCAAATATAAAACCAAAATGTAGAAACACAGAGCTGTCTATGCGAGGCTCATAAAGGTTTTTATGACGTTGTGAACCCGGCCGCATGTTTTACTCCTTACGCGCAGGAAATGGTCTTTTCGCCTCAAATCCCTTCATGCAACTGACCAAAAAATGAGCGGCGAAAGAGTTATAAGTGCAATCAGAGCATACTTTGTTGCAAGGCCAAAAACATATACAAACTCCAGACCCGCGGCCCTAAATGATAAGGCTAACTGTACCAGGTACATCAAGGCGCTGGACATGCTATACGTAATCAATAATAGAGGAAATGACAGCCCCAAAAACCCAAGACTAATAACTAGAAGCCTGATGAACAATAAGGAGATCTGCCAGCGAAATAGTACGCTCTGTTTACCTGTTATTAAGAAAACTACCGATACAGGAGATGCAATGAATTGCATAGTTAACCAGGGCAGCAAGCTAAGTAGCACTGTGCCAGCGTCGGCCCATTGAGCACCCAGAAAGAAGACCGCCAGTTGCGGACCGAAGATCGCAAAAAATCCACACGCCAAAAAAGAAGCAAGCAAAAGTCGCTTGGTGGTTGAGACAAGCAGCAGGCGGAGATCTTGCCTGGAAACACTTGCACCTTGCACATGAAACGCCTGCCCAAGAGCCGATCCGAGGACCGTCAACGGAATGACCAGCACCCTTTTTACCAATGCAAACAGACCAACGCTAGGCGCTCCGAATAGGAAGCTGAAGGCAAAAATTGGTAGATTATTACCAAAGCTATTTACCAGAGCGTCAGGTGCTGAGTACCTCGGAAAGTCGCGATATTTTTTTGCAACGGCTAATGTTTCATGACACGAGGATTTAGTCCATGGCACTCGCATAGAACCCATCATCAAACCAGTCGACATCACTACCCCCAGTAACTGACCAACAATAAGGGCCATTCCCCCTAAAGTGCTCGCCGTTAACTGAAAAGATGCCGTTGAAGCGCTCTGGATGATTCTTGCGCGAGCCATCAAGCCAAGGTGATCCTTCTTCAGAGATATGGCTGTCAAGATCTGATTTACACCGCTCAACAACACCCCAACGACGAGCAGGCTTCCAAAAAAGTCAGGCAGATTATCCGTAAACAACTGAATAATGACTAAACTTATCGCCACGACACATCCGACTAAAATCAATGAAACTAGAGCGATCGTAGCCAACTGCACAAGTTCAACATTGCTTTTTGCCTGAGGTATCGCCGTTTCAAACCGCAAACAACTGATCACTGACAGAACCGCCAAGGCAGCAGTGAAAGTTGACGCAACACCAAAATCCGAAGGACTATATATACGAGTCAAAAAGGGAACAACTACGATCATAATCGCTTGGGCAACAGAGGTTCCGATTACGATCCGGCGTACTCTACTCCACAAGGTCACAGGAACTCCCCCGAGTGGACAACGTTGTCACATCACTCTCCCTGCCAAACCGTCGGCACCATACCAGCTACTTGTCTGAACCCAAGCATTATAAACTGATAGGTAATACAGTGAGTACAACGCACTTATCAGCACCAGCAGCCCTCAAGAAAACAAATCGACAGCGACTTCAAATTACGCTCATGGGATATAAAGTCACCGCCTCCTTACACTTCCAACGCGCTGCTTAATACTAACTTCGTCCGCACGCAACGCTTGTTAACGCTTGTTAAGATATCAGCATAGAGTTTTTAAAGTATCGACGACATACTCGGCTTGCTTATCACTCATTTCTGCGAATAGTGGCAAAGACAAACCATGTTGCGACAAATGATACGCCGCAGGAAAATCAGATGGCGCGTGGCCTAGCCTCTTGTAGCAGGGTAAGAAGGGTAACGCGACGGGGTAATTGACACTCGACGCTATACCTCGCTCTTTGAGCTTGCCCGCAACGACCTCTCTTTCTTCAAACTGAACGACAAACAAATGCCATACATGCTCAGCCCAAGGAGCAACGGTAGGTAAGGTGGCTGTCGGTATTTCCGCTAATTCCTCTAAATAATACGCCGCTAGACGCTGTCTTTTTTGAGTCCATGATTGAAGCGACCTCAACTTAACCCTGAGGATTGCAGCCTGCAAACCGTCCATGCGACTGTTAATTCCCTCTATTTCGTGGTCCCCTTTTTTCAACCCACCATGCCTCGCAAATTTCATCATGCTAGCTGACAAGTCATCCACATTCGTCACGATGGCTCCAGCGTCGCCCATGGCACCTAAATTTTTACCCGGATAAAACGAAAAAGTAGCAGCATCACCCAGCGTCCCAACGAATGAGCTTTTGTATTTTGCCATGTGAGCTTGCGCTGCATCCTCAAGCACCCACAACTTATGCGCTTCTGCAATCTCAACGATAGGATCCAAGTCTGCTGGGTGACCGTAGAGATGCACCGGAACGACTCCGACCGTTTTTTCGGTAATGCAAGCTTCCAATCGCTTTGGATCAAGGGTGTGTGTTATGGGATCAATATCACAAAAGACAACTTTGGCGCCTGTCTGCGATACCGTTTCGCTTGTGGAGATCCAAGACATTGCCGGCACTACTACTTCATCTCCGGACTTGACTCCCAGGGAGATCATCGCCACATACAGTGCATCAGTACCGTTAGCGCAAGAGACGCAGTGGTTGACCCCAAGCAATTCAGAATATTCTGATTCGAAGGCATCAACGTCTGGGCCTCTAATAAAGCTGGAGCTAGAGATCACACCGCTGATCGCTTCGTCTATTTCATATTTTAGCCCCAGGTACTGGGCATACAAGTCGCCCATAGGGACTTCAGTTTTGACGGTTGTCACTATAGACACCTTACCTATGAATTGAATATTTTTACACATCGTGCGGGGTTACCCGCATAAATTCCGGGCTCTGTAATGTCCTTAGTAACAACAGCCCCGGCACCGACCACAACATTATCGCAAATTCCAATTGGTAAAATACTTGCGTTACTACCAATCGATACTTTATTACCGATTGTTGTCCTGCCCCACAGGCTTCTATCACCGCCCGCCGGTGATCCCTGAGAAAAAGTATCGTTTATAAACATAACTCCGTGACCGATAAAACAGTCCGCTCCTATTGATACCAATTCGCAAATGAAGCTATGAGACTGTATCTTCGTCCTCGCGCCGATAATTACCCCCTTTTGTATCTCAACGAATGGCCCAACAAATACGTCTTCACTGAGCACACACTCATAAATATTGACGGGCTCAACAATTTTGACATTTTTCCCGAACGAAACTTCCCGCACTGTGGTTTCTAAGCGAGTAACTTCGTTCATTTAACACCCAATTTTGACTGTTTTGGCGTGAATCGTAGCGAAACTTCTTTACCGGTTTCGATTGACTCATAAATAGCATTTATTAACTCTAAACTCCTTCTACCTTGGAGGCCGTCAACCAATTGTGACGAGTTGTTCTTAAGACACTCCACAACGTGCTCGTAGTACGCTTGATGTCCAAAACCATAAACGTTCGGGGGATTGACTGAATACTTTTCGAGCACCTCGTCATCGCCATCCTGTTGATTTGAAAAATTCCAAGTTTTCATTTCGTTAACTGCGAACCCACCAATCTCAACACTTCCAGCCTCACCCAAAACCGATATCGAGCCCTCGAGATCCTTTGGCCTTATCGCTGTGGTTGCTTCAATCAACCCTAGAGCACCATTCCGAAACTTGAGTACCACCACTGCAGTATCCTCTGCCTCGATCTCAACAAGTGCTGTCTTACTTTTTGCAAATACACTTTCAACGTCTCCCATCATCCACTCTAAGAGATCAACATGGTGACTAGCTTGGTTAGTGAGGACTCCACCATCCATGGCCCAAGTACCTCTCCAAGGGTCTTGATCATAATAAGCTTGGGTTCTACACCAGCGAACACGAATGGTGCCCATAATGAGACGTCCAAAACGGCCCTGATCCAGGGCTTTCCGAAGCTGCACCACAGGAACGTTGAAACGATTTTGCTTAACGACGAACAATCTAACGCCATGTTTGTCGCACGCCTCAATCATCGCATCAGCATCGTCCAGCGTAAGAGCCATAGGCTTCTCCACGACAATGTGTGCTCCATAGGGCGCTAACGCCATAACATTTTTGGCATGCATTCCGCTTTCAGTGAGCACGACTACAACGTCAATGGACTCAGCAGCCATCATTTCATGCATGTCTGTGTAGGCAGGTACAGAATATCGATCCGCGATTGGTTGGGCCTTTTCCGGGACCAAGTCGCAAACTGCCGTAAGAGAGGCACCTTCTATTTGCCCTTCCCCCAGAAGCTCACTGTGTCTTTTAGCGATACGACCGCATCCAACTAAAGCAAATCTAAGCATGTTACACCCTCAATTCTCTTATCTTTTCTTCGACCTTAGCTGCCAGTGATGGAGCCGAAGTCCACTTCCCGCCATAAATTGTTAGCAAACGCTCGGTAACTTCGACCTCTGACTCTCTGCTTGCTTTGGAGTAATTAGCCCCAGATGCTTCTTTGTTTCTGCACAAGATAGGCCTTAAACCTGCATATTCTTTTACAATATCTGAGTGGGTTATCTGGTACTTAAAATGATGATTAAAGATCCCAATTAAAAACGCCCGCTCTTCACTGCTGCAAATCGGACTATCGTAAGTTTCCTGCCGGACTTCTGTAGTTCCAACAAGCGTTTTGCCAAAGTAGTCTAAGACATAAACAACACGTTCACTCATCGGATCCTGAAATAGATACGAGTTATTTACTTGATAATCTAATAAAAGATGACTACCCCGAACCAGAGTAAGCGCGAAATTTGTTTTAACTTTATTTTCTTCATTCAATCGTGCAGCCCATGGTCCTGCAGCATTAATCACGAGGTCGTAACTATTTGTGTGCTCAGCACCTATTACTACGCGACCTGAGATATCAAAGCTTTGAACAGGCGTGTACTCATGCATTTCGACACCCGCCTCACGAGCCTTTTGAACAACCCAACTGCCTAATAACTCCTCATTCATCTGCCCATCAAAAAAAGTGACGGCACCAGATAAATTCTCAGTTTTTAATTCGCCAAAGGCAATCGAAGATTCTTTAGCTGAAAACAACCTGGGCTTACCAAGCGAAAACTTACCCGCCAGCAGACCGTATAATAGCGCGCCTGCGAATAAGGTGAGGCGCCCTCGCTTACTGGATTTGTAGGCTGGCATGACTATTTCTATTGGGCGGGTAAAATCGGGCGCAGCCTTCATCCACCAAGCCCGATTAGACAAAGCCTCGTGAACAAGGCCAAAGTGGCCCTGCTCTAAGTACCGAATACCGCCGTGTAACAACTTCGAAGAATTCGACGAGGTCTGACTCATCACTTCTCCAGCCTCAAACAGATCAACATTGTGCCCACTCTCGGACAAGCGCCAAGCACAAAAAACACCGTTGATCCCGCCTCCTACAACTGCAATACGCATAATTAGTTGTCACCAAAGAGATCTCGAGTAAAGATCTTCTCCGCGACATCTACTAAGTCATCACTATTTCGGTTCGATATTATGAGGTCAGCATACGTCTTGAACACATGGAGCGACTGAATTATGCGTGAATGAAAAAATTCACCCTCGAGGTAAGTCGGCTCATAAACCACAACCTCGATGCCCTTCGCTTTGAGACGCTCCATGATCCCCTGAATAGCGCTAGCCCTAAAATTATCGGACCCTTGCTTCATCACCAATCGGTAAATTCCAACCACTTTTGGGTTGAGTGCGATGATTTTATCGGCAATAAAGTCCTTTCTGGTCGCGTTCGACGACACGATCGCTTGGATCAAGTTCTGGGGAACACTCTTGTAGTTGGCAAGGAGCTGCTTGGTATCCTTAGGAAGACAATAGCCCCCATATCCGAATGACGGGTTGTTGTAGCCACCCCCGATTCGGCCGTCTAAACACACGCCGTCAATGATTTTGGCTGTATCCAATCCCGCGGCCATGGCGTACGAGTCGAGTTCATTAAAGAAAGACACGCGCATCGCAAGGTAGGTGTTGGCAAAAAGCTTTACCGCCTCCGCTTCAGTGGACGGCATAAATAATATATCCACTTCTGTCTTTTCAGCTGCGTCCTGCAGTAACTTGGCGAATCCCGCACCTAACGCATCTGAGCAACCCATAATGATTCGTGATGGATGTAAGTTGTCGTGTAGCGCTTGGCCCTCGCGAAGAAACTCAGGCGAAAAAATGACATTTTTAGTCCTGTAGGCGTCTTGAAGCGAACGCGTGTGACCCACTGGTACCGTGGACTTAATGACGACCAAAGCGTCACTAGCGACAGCAAGCGCCTCGTCTACAACGAGGTCAACGGCGCTGGTATCAAACTGATTCGTGTCGGGGTCGTAATTCGTGGGTGTCGCGACCACAACAAAATTTGCGTCCGCATAGGCTGCTTGCTTATCAAGCGTGGCAGTTAGCCTCAGTTCGCGCTCTTTTAAGAATGCCTCTATCTCAGCATCAGCCACCGTCGACTCTCGGCGATTAACTTGATCAACACGATCAGGGTCAATGTCGAGCACCGTGACGTCATTGTGCTGGGCCAACAACACTGCGAGCGACATACCCACGTACCCTGACCCAACGACCGTGACCTTTACTCTTTTAGGCATGGGTTACCACGCTGTCAATCTTCTGATGTTTGATAAGCGCCCTTATCACGACCCAGCCCCTTCATTTTCATCCACTTCTAGCCTCAACGCCTCAATCTCCTGCCTGAGGACCTCATACTCCTCGAGCTTGCGACTCAAAAAGTTGGACGCGAGCTCGCTCTTTTGCTTCATGCCCGCTGGTGTTAGCACGTACAAATACTGCGCCTTGCTTCCTGACTTCCGGAAGTTGTCGGCCTTCACAAAGCCCCGCTCGATAAGCGCCTTGAGCGCGTAGTTCACGCCGCCCAGAGATACGCCGAGCTCTACCGCGAGTTGGCGCTGGCTGACCTCGGGGTTTGCCTCAATCACGCGCATTACCTCGAGGCGAAGTGCCTCGCGGTTTTGATTAGGCGATGAAGGGTGCGCTTTGTTCACCCCGTGAACGTTAACACGAATTAAGTGACATCGTGTGACGCTTGGATGAAGAATTGCTGCAATCCGACATTCGTGACAATGGTATTAATCTGGGGCGTTTTGTCCCCCAATTTTCGGAATCGGATGATATACTTTGGCGGATTAGTTTATGAATTTTCTCTGGGATGAAAGCGTGACTCGTATTCGTTTGGCAAACACACTCAAGGCATCACTTACTGCCGCTCTGATGTGCTCGATCTCCGCTGGATGCACTGTCATCCCGGGAAGCGGTATGGATACAGAGGTATTTGATTGGCCCACTAACGCGGTTGAGGCTCCGGCCGCTACGGTGTCTCGAGTAAAAATCACCCCAGCGGTCATCGGCAGTGTAAATATCACAAGCAGCGTAGCGCCAATACCAAGCCCGCTCATCCGCGGAGTTGACTTAGCAGATCCTTACCAATACCGCATGGGCATGGGTGACGTCCTGAGTATTATCGTCTGGGACCATCCTGAGCTCACAGCGCCCTTTGGCTCGTTTA
>Ga0206129_10001911_pt1 | contig 27000 bp, 26 predicted proteins | sample Helgoland_Spring_8_FD_148616 | JGI IMG/M metagenome (GOLD analysis project Ga0206129, IMG submission 148616) | Pelagic subsurface seawater microbial communities from Kabeltonne, Helgoland, North Sea - Helgoland_Spring_Bloom_20160502_2 | ecosystem: Environmental > Aquatic > Marine > Epipelagic ...
CCTATGTTTGAACGGTGGAGAAATGATTCAATGTGTCAATAATCATAATTAATTAAACAATCTATTAATAATATTTTTTCTCTAATATAATTATATATATATATAATGGTGAAAGGATATAATCCTGTTTCAATGAGTGAAAAAGAAGATTTAGATGATTGGCTATCTGAATCTGAAGATAATATAGTAATATTTACAGAATCAGAAAAGACTTTGTGTTTAAAAAAGAGTTATTTTTTAAATCCCCACGCCAATGATATATATAAGGCTTGTATTATTGAAAATCATGCATTAATGGTTAAACCTACATATTCATCTAAAAAAAATTATAGAAATATCGGTTTTTATTTGGGAAAGTATCAGATGATAGATAATAAGTCATTCATAGAGACTTTGAAAAAAGGACGAGTATTTAATTTAGAAAAATCTGGATTGGGAGCGGGTCATCCAGGATTACCAAAAGGAATGTTGAGTGCCAACTTTATAAGTCAAGAATTATTGGAATTATCACAAATAGGTCTGGTTAAATTAACCGGAAAATTGACCACAACCAAGATAATGACAACCTATCCTAATAAACACCCCGCACCTGGGGAGACATTTATAGTGTTCGGCAAAAATATTAAGGGTGAATCAAAAAAGTATACTAACGTCAAGTTCCCTGTAGTACATGACGTCCAACTAGGGAAGAAGATCGCAATGGAGGTATATGATAATAGTGGTGATACTAATATACCTCATAAGGAAGATGTATATTTTAACGAATTAGTTTCAAGTGCGTTACTTGATTATAGTGATATCTGGTACAAAGGCATGAATGGTTATTTGAGGAACGGATCTAAATTTTTCGATTCATTTTACTTTAAGATGTATTGTCAAGAATGGCAAGGTGCCCAAGCATCATTATATGAACAACCACCTGACACATTGTTTCCAGGTCTCACTAAGGAAGATTTATTTGACCTGATTGTCAAAAAGTATAATCCTACAAAATCTCATAAAGAAGAACTAGCCCTTGCTACAAAAGAGGACCTAGTAGGTGTACACTTTGGCATGGTTATGCAGCATAAACCTGAAATAGGTACATGTATTACAAATATTAAAGACAGAATTAATAGAGTGGATAAATGTTTTTTAGAGTTTGCACCCCGATCACAGGGTAACAAAATGGTTTTATACAGAGGTATGACACAGCAATACCACGGTATAAGTAAAATTGGTGATGAAACATTAATATCATCATATATGTCCCTGACTTCGGCCAAAAATGTCATGTATAAAGAAGGGTTTTGGGATGAAGTCAAAAATTGTTGTTTCTTTGTTTTCACACTTGATAAAGGTATCCCGTATATTAATATGGTGAATAATAATATATACGCTTATGAAAAAGAAATCCTATTACCTAGAAATCTAAAGATTAAATTAACATCTATCGAAGATAGTACCCAAATTATTAATAAACCTCATAAGATTTTCCATATGCAAGTCAGTCTTCAAACACCTGATCAGTTTAAAATAGATACTGGATGCAGAGTATATGATATAGTAAAAATAAGTAAAAATAAAGATATGAAACCACCTAAAATATCAGTCCCCACTCCTAAAAAATCAGATAAATCTTCAGTGGTTTCTACACCAATAATGAATATAAATTCAGAATTAGATCCAGTTATCCATAAGACTAAATTACCGCGTTGTCCAAAAGGTTCGTTGCGTAATAAAAAAACAGGACTATGTGAATCTAAAACCAGTAAAAAACCTCCGACACCTCCACCTAAAGTAAGTAGTTCCTCATCCATAGACATTTTTAGCAGTACCCCCAAGGTAATTAAAATAAAAAGTAAAAAGACTTTAAAAGTAGATACTGTAAAAGATGTTAAGGTTGTAAAAGATGTTAAGGTTGTAAAAGATGTTAAGGTTGTAAAAGATGTTAAAGTTGTAAAAAATATGATTAAACTGGCAGTCAAAGCAAATAAAAAGGTAAGTTTTGTCCAAGATAATCCAAAAAGAAAAAACACTAAATCATTTATTAGATATTCAAACTATAAGAAGTCGAAAAATATGAGTGAAATATCAAAATATGGTGGAAATGTAGGTGATATAGTAAATGATTATAATAAAGGATATTTAAAAATATTAGATAAATCTAAAACATTAAGTAAAAATCCCGGAGTTCAGTTATTAAAGTCCGGACCTAAAACTCCTCCGAAAACAATTAAAAAAACAACCTCGAAAAAAACTTCGGCGTCTGTAAAATCAATCAGATTAAATGATGCTCTAGATAATTTAATAACTATTAATGGACATGGTGGGTTTAATACACAAAAAATTGAAGTGCCTGAATGGTGTCAATTAATGATCCCGCATGCTGGTGGATTAGAGGCAGATTATACTACACCAGATGCCAACAAAGACAAATTATATGAAGAAGATTTATATAAAAATAAATATTTCAACTATAAGGAAGGATGGAAATTATATCTACCAGGAGATATGATTAATAACTTAAGAGTAAGTACATTTAGCGATGGAGCATCATGTAATACTATAAATAATCTTCATACTTTACAGAAACCATTATCAATTAAGTGTAAAACGGGTAGTACATTTGATAAGATTTGTCCATTGTATTGTACGAAAAAAACAGCACCGGGTGCTCCTGGATTTGATTATATTAAATATAAGGGAAAAAAGAAGATAAAAATTAAGGCGTGCGCCCCATATAAATTAAGTGACTTGTTTAATGAATTAAAAGATAAATTAAACAAACTGTCTGACGACGAAAAGAAATCCATATCACCGCAAAAAGATCAGCCTATTTTATTAATACCATTTACGTGCAATGCTAAACAAGGGTCGCGGTTAAATAGATTTGATAATGATGATAATAAAGAACATCTTACAAGTATATATCATAAATTATATGATGAGAGGATATAATTTACCATATATAATATAAAGGATTTCCTGGAGAATATCCTAATTTTTCTTTTAATGTTTGTGTAAAACTAAATGTGCCATTTACACAAATATTACCCCACATATCTCTAGAATGATTTTCTTTCAGAAAATATTGATCATTATAAGATAAATATATTATGATCATTACGATGCATAAATATGAAAGAATTTCGTAATTCTCGATCATCCGCTTTTTAAAAAAGAACAAACAAATAATTCAAATTTATGCAATCATTTCAGCTTTTATTGCGCGGTAATAATTGTAATCTTCTAATATAAAGTCTTCTTCATTGATATTATTTATATCTGTTATTTTTTTGGTGAGTTTTAATTCAGGGAAAGTGTTAGGAATGCGGTGTATTTGTTCGCCGATTGCGTCGATATGATTTATATAAATATGAGCATCACCTATTACATGGTGTAAATATCTTGGTATATATCCTGTAATTGAACCAATAATATGTAATAATATAGAATAACTAGCAATATTGAATGGGACACCTAAGAACATATCACCAGATCTTTGATAAAGTTGAGCATCTATAAATTCTTTATCTATACTAAATTGTATCATAACATGACAAGGAGGTAATGCCATTTTATCTAAATCACACGGATTCCATGCTGATAAGATAATTCTTCTACTGGTAGGGTCATTATTGATTAAATCAATAACATTTTGTAATTGGTCGATGCCTTCTTCTTGTAAATATGTTTTAGCAGTATCCGAATAGGCTGCGCCATATCTTCTCCATTGAAATCCATATACAGGTCCGAGTTCACCCTCTTCATAATCCAATCCTCTAGATGATATAAATTCTTTAGATGCATTAGCATCCCAGATATGTACGTTTTTATCATTCAAATCTTTATTAGATGTAGAACCACTTATAAACCATAATAATTCTCTTAATATAGTTTTGAATGGCATTCTTTTAGTAGTAAGTAATGGGAATCCTTTTCTTAAATCGAATACCATTTTTTCACCAAATGATGAAATAACCATAGAATTGCGTGATGGTTTGATATTATTTTTATATAAAATATGTTTCATCAATTTTAAATATTGATATTCATCAACATTTATAAATTGTTCATTCTGATAAATATTATAATTAACTCCGTGAAGTTTTTTCTTTGAACTTAAAATTGTTATATCATGATCATCACAATATTTATCATTAATTAATTTAAAATTTTTATCATTATCACTCATATTAAAATTTAATTTAATATAGCCATCATCTATTGCGTTTGTATAATGAAAACAATCATTATTAGACATATCAAGTATATTAATATTTATGGATGTTTCATATATTTTATTAATATGTTCAGAATAATTATCATATACATAATTGTATAATTGTCCTCCACCTATAATAAATTTTTCACCTAATAAGTTACCCAAACCTTCTTCTTGTTCTAAATATTTAAAGCAAAAATTAAAATCATCAAATACTTTGATATTTTCATCTTCGAATTTCATTTCATTAAAATGATTTTTAGTAATAATAATATTAATTCTATCTGATAATGGTTTAAATTTTTCTGGAATAGATTTCCATGTATTATATCCCATGATTACAATATTTTTACGTCCATAAGTATATTCTGGAGAAGTAATATTTTTAAAATATTTCATATCTTGTGGTATATGAAACAATAGATTATTATCATATCCAATAATGTTTTGATTATTTTTACAATAAATTAGGTTTAGTTTCATTTTATTATATTTTATTATTATTTTTTTATATATTAGCCAAATTTATATATAATTATATTATATATGAAACCTGATAAATTAGTTTGTATGAGTAAAACTGTATTTTATTTTGGTTGTATAATATTATTTTTAATAGTTTATTTAATTATTGATAAATTAAATAAAGATGGAGAATGTGTATGCCCCATTTTAGAAAAAGAAGATAAAGTAGTAGTGATTGATAGACCTACACAAATAATAGAGAGGGGTGAATCCAAACAATATAATAGAGGTCCCGAAAGGGAATATAATGGTGGCAGAGGACTACCTATAAATATTAGAACTCGTGGGGAACCAAATGAATATCAAAATATAGGTACATTGACAAATGCAAGTGAGTCCAATGGTGTAAAACCATTATATGGTAGAAGAACTTATAGTGGATCAAATGAATGGAATTATTATACATTATTAAATAATCATATTCAAGTAAAACAATCAATAGAAATAAATCAAAAAAATTGTTTAGAGGAGAGAGGTTGTCGTGAATTAATGGATGGCGGAACAGTAAATATAAATAATGTACCATATATTGTGGAATTATATCCATATTCAGATTTTAGATATATACCATATTAATCTTCTTTTGAAGAGTCTTCATCCAAAGAAGATTCATCATCACTAATAGGTTCACAAATGTCATCATCGGGACTATAATACATGTGAGGAAGACCTTTCACAACAATTTTCATAAGGTCTTCCCATTGTTCATTAAAAGTATGCATAATATCTGAGACATTATCATAAAATTTATTACAAATTTTATTATTATATTTTTCTGTTATTAAATCTAATTTAATAGAAATATCATCCATAATTTCTTCTATTTCAAGATCTTCTTCAATTAATTTTATAAAGTTTTTATTATTAAATAGGTTATCTATTGAATAATTTAAGGTTCTAATATAATTTTTATTTAGGGCCGGGGAGTTAAATAATTGATGGAATGTGAAATACAAAGAAAAAGCAGGATTCACATTGACATATGCTGTAGTATTATCATTATTAATTGTAATAGATTTATTATTAAATATTAAATCAGTATCTTCATTAACATTTATTAAATTATTTATATTGTCAATCGCTAGTTGTTCCATTTATATATATATAATTAGTTATATTATTATTTTTTTAAATCATTTAATTAAAGCGTGGATACATATCTAACAGTATAAAAGAAAAATATAGCAAATATTAGAGAATGAATGATAGTTAATACAGTATCGCCCAGTTGAATTCCGGCCAATTCAAATGCTTTATCTACAAGGTTAAATACAATCGGGTGAGCAAAGAGTAAAAAGTAGATGGCGGCGATCAGTGATATTTGAAAAGCATTTTCTGTCATTTTTTTATTTAAAAGATGATTGGGCATTTTTATATATTATATTATAAAAAAATTCAAAAAAAATTATTAAGTTCTAGTTATAAGTTTAGTAATCATTTGTTTCATCATCTACTTTGTTTCATCATCTACTTTGTTTCAACATCTACTTTTGTTTCATCACCTTTAATATACAATTCCTTTTTGATATAAATATTGTTAAATATTAAATATCCGGGGACAATTCTTTTAGGTCTATTCAATAGCATAAAATAATCTAAATTATATTGAGGAATAAATTCCATAGATTCTTGTGTCAAATTAGAAATAATCATATCCATTCTACCAATCAAATCTAAATCGCTGGTAATTTTATTTAAATTGCGTGTATTTTTATTATATTCTAAATAATGTATATCATTAATTAATAATTCTTTAGTTAGGATATTCTCCGAATTAATTGAAGCGATCGTAATTTGTTTTTTATATAATAAATCATTTAGTTCTACTTGAGAATCATATAATTTATTATTGATATTAAAAACAATATCTGGAATTTCAATATGTTTATAATTATTATGTGTAGCCGAATTGGATTCTATATTATATTTATTAAAATTATGATTTGTTAGTAACTGAATAATGCTTTCTTTATAATATTTTCTGGCGGCGCCATTACCATAATAGAATTGATCAGCTTCATTATACATTTCGGCCCATTTAAAACCTTTTCTAGACCAAAATTCTTTGGTATGGAATAAACATGATTCTGATTTATATCCATTTAATTTACCAAATTTTCTATTTTTAATATTATATGTAATCATATAATCAGAATATAAACATTCAATTCGTTGTTTCTTTATAATATTGATTTTCTTTGTAATATCATTTTCAAGATAAATGCAATCAAAATTTAAATGTAGAATGTATGGATTGGAAGATAACCCAATGGCATAATCTCTTTTGAATCCACTAGGCAAACGTAGTAAATTTAGATGATATTCATATTCACCACGTTTTTGATCATTTTCAAAAGTGACATCATTTTTATGCATGTCAAACTTTTTAAAGCATTTTTCTAAATGTTCTTTAATTTCATCAGGTTTAAAATGGATATACAAAATATTTTCATCTATAGGAAATAAATCTCCATTATATTTTTTAGAATCATCAACAATAATCCATTCAATTAATTCTTTAGGATATTTTATATTGTTAAAATTATACAAAAGTAAATCCTTAAAATTAATAAAATCATTAAATAATGTTATTACAGATATCTTTTCCATTATTTATTTATAGATATTTATAAATCTTTAAATAAACTAATATAATATTGTCATTTTGTTTTTTTTATTTTTGTTTTTTCATTATCTTCTATTCCATATAAATATTCTGGATCAATTGCATCAGGACAATTTAATATTTTCTCTCTTAAATAGCATACAAACGATAATCTAGTATATAATTCATAAATACCTACAGTACCCACAGCAGGATTATCTTTATAAACTTTAGGTAATGATTTATTGAATTCTTTATCTTGTTCGGATTCAGTTATAGGTGTGTTCGAATGCCACTGATGTACGTCCATAACTACAAAATCATTGTTTCTTAGATCTACACCGATACCGAATTGTGGAAATACTGTATATCCTCCTTGATATTTACCTCTTTCAATAACTGTAAGGTTACCAAATCCGCCTCTAAAATCATTGGCATCTCTATGTAATGCTGTTCTGAAATTTCTATTAATAGTTACAGTTGAAAATGAGGTATCGCTAATTTTCAAATGAGGTTTTTGAGAGGCGCGTTCATGTTGACGTTGGTGAGCATCTGGTACTAATTGCTTATATAATTTATCAATTTTTTCTATAAAAGGGAAACCTTTTTTATAATCTGTAAAATTATGTTTAGAGAAATATGTTAATCGGCAGGGGGTTTTAGACATCTTTTTATCTTCATCAAAATATCCGATAGCTGATGATGCGACCTGATTATTTACGCGCATTTTAGAAACACCTCCTTCTTTTTTAATAATACTAATTATAATATCATGTCTGGATAATTCTTCCGTAGCAATATTATATTCTGAGCATTTTTTAGTCAGCTCTGCTAAAGGTAATTCATCATATTCTCCTTTAAGAATTAAACCTACAGGACTTAAGTAGCTTGTCATCCATTTATTATCATTTACAATAACTCTTTTAGACCAATATTGCCCTGATTTATCAATGGGCCCGGCAGATGCACCTCGACCTCTACTAGGTTTCGATAAATTTTTATAAGCGTCCCATCCTATCTGTAATTCATCATCAGTTATAACATTTTTCCTAAATTTTAATAATAATGTTTCTTCATTATCATTATTTAAATAATAAACATCTGTATCCTTTTTTATAATAGGTTGTTTTATATAACTTTCATCAATCCAATTACCTTCTAAAGATTTAATGTGATCATCTGTATATAATTTATTTACAACCAGTTTTTTTACCATGATATATATTAAAAAGAAAAAAAACAAAAAATAGAACGATAAGAATTATAACAATTATTAAAACATTATTTATAGTGTTGGATGAATTATATATATCTTGATATTTATTGTAAACATCAGCATATGACCATACAGATTTATTATTTTGTATATTTACCTGATTATGAATATCAATTAGCCATTTCACTAAATCATCTTTAGAATTAAGGTTATCTTTTAAGTCTTTTGAATTTTCACGATAATGTTTTTTACATTTTTCACACGGTAATACATGTTTTAATGAATCAAAAAATGTAAAAAAATTTACTTTATCTTGTTCACTAGGGTTATCTGGGTAATTGAAAGTAATTGTATGTAAAAATAACCATGCATCCGGTCCCCATATTTTATTATTGTCCATTTATATATATAATTATAAAATTATTGCGTATAACTATTGAAATAAATTAATTTAATTCATAGAAATTTTTATTATAATGTATTATAAAAAATTTATCTTCATTAGTTATACCAGATTCGATATATTGTTTATAATCATACAATTTAAATATGTCTAAATCGTGAATATTTGTAGGCATATAAAATAGTTTATCATTTACATTATATTTAATTTTATATCCCTTTAGATAGTCAAGTATTTTAATAGCATCTAATCGCGGGAATTTTTTTTTGGCGATATCATCATTAATATTACTATCATCTGTTAATTTGTATATAGATTGAATAACAGAAAATTTACTTGTAATTTTGTTATTTAAATGAAATTTATCAGTTTCATATATATAAAATATGTTTTGATTTATGAAATAATCACATAATAATTTACCATTTTCTTTAATATATCGAGGATCTTCATCTCTATATCTTGAATTTATCTTATAATATGAATATATATCTTCTTTTTTATTTGTTGCAGATATTACAATTATGTCCGGTTTTATAAAATATGAGAATGTTGATTTTAATTGTATATTATCTATTTGATTTAATTCATCTGTATCCAAACCAGGAAAATAAGCCATTTCAGCTTGAAGTTTATCAGAAAATTGTATACATTTACTATTTATAATAGGGTCATCTGTAGTATGTTTAATACAATCAACTGAGGATTCTTTAATAATATCATTTAATTTTTCATTAATATTGAATTTGCGTTCCATAATATCAAACAACATTTGGTCGGTAGTACCTGATTTGGATGATGTTTTTACATTTAGAATATTTTGAATCATTACATATAATTTTTCATTATTACTTAATAAATGTTGTTCAAAATTATCTTCAACATATTCAGTATCTCTCGAAATAAACCAATCCAATTCCTTTATTGATTTAAATATTTCTTTAGTATTATTTCCTTCAGGGAACATGGATAAATATAAATATTGTTCTACATTTTGTTGGTCTTTAGGTAACCAAGGATTATTTGAATCTGGACCGATATGTGAATTTCTTCTAATAGCTCTTCCAAATACTTGATCCACGCGAACATTATTCCAGAATGGTTCTAATATATGTACTTGTCTTACACAAGTTAATGAAATACCTTCGGCACCCGATTGTGATATAATCATTACTTGAATATATTCACCATTAATATTTTCAATATTATTGTATGATTCTTTATTCATTTGTTTAGTAATATCATCTTCATCCCCTGTGATAAATGTAAACCTTTTCTTTTTATCATTAGTTTTGATTAAGTCTTCTATATTATTAGTTGTATGATCGAATTTCTCATACCCATTAGATATTAATACTTGTTCAAATCCCCCAGAACCACCCTCACTTTTATAGACACTATATAATAATATTTTTCCAGTTGGTTTGTCAACATTAATAAATCTGCCCATATTTTTCATAATTGCGAACATTTTAGGGGAATATAACTGTAAATTTTCATTAAAATTATTAGATTCATGCATTAATTTATATTTAGTTTCTTCGTCACCCGGTTCATTATAAGCGATATTACATATTTGTCTAGTGCCTCCGAAAAAATGGAAATATCCATCATCGTATATATTTTTTTTTCGGGCTTGTTTTATATCTTGTTCTACTTGTTTATTATGTTGTACTTCATATTGTATAAATTGTTCATATGACATATGGCATGGTACTAAATTTATTTTTTTAGTAATAGAATAATCATCATATTGATCAATATTTATAAAAGGTTGAACAATTTCAGGCATATAAGATATTGAAGACCTATCAATAGGATAATATGAAGTTAATCCCATTAACATTCTCCTCAAATGGACTTGTTTTCTAGGTGGAATATTATCTTGTTCATCAAAGAAATAATTAATAAATTCATTATTATCAGTTAAATCTATTATATTATTATTATCATCATATATTTCAAATAATTTATGATTTTTATTAAATATTACTTTAGTATCTTCATCAAATACTTTTTGAAAATTACCTTGAATAATATTATCTCCTTCTTTTTTTTTCAAAATTATTTGTAATTCTTTCTGGGTTGGGGAAATAGATTTTGGTTCTGTGAATTTATGTAAACCAGAATATACTTGATTTATAAACTCTTCAAAAGTGTAATCCCCATATTTAATTGTTTTAATTATATCATCGTCATCATCATCGTCTTTTATAGTTGAAAAATTTGTATTTGTTTTAATAATTGATACAATTATTTTACCTTTATATTTTTTTACATTTAATTGTTCTATACAAGATATTTTACCATAAAATATACCTTTGAGTTTAGTTGATATTTCATCAACATCTCCATTCATATTGATTACAAAATCATAAACATGAATTTTACCTTTTAACATATTAAATAGATAAGCGATTTCCGAAGGTTTATTAATAATAGGTGTGCCTGATAAAAATATTAATTTGCTATCAACACTATTAATAATCCATTCATAAAATAATAAAGAAGGACCTCTTTTACCTGATATTTGACTAATTAAATTATGGACTTCATCTATGACTATTACTTCATTATAAAATGGAGATAAAATATTTTTTTTTTTATTCTCATTATATTTTTCAATTAATTTATCCATAATTACTTGTCTGTCCGACTGATTTTGTTCATCATCTTCTAATAGTATTTTAGAATCTTCATCCATAGGCATTTCTAAATTACTTAATTGTTTTTTAGTAATTTTAGGTAATGCATTACTATGTATAAAATTATATTTATTTAATATAAATTCATTAATTTGTTGCTCTAATTGAATTAAATTAACATCTGATAATTTAATAACAGAAATCCACCCGAGATCCTGTGATTTGATTATATCATTTTCAATTAATTCGCCAGTAGTGGTATATATATCTTTGGCATCATCATAATAGTCTGAAATTTTAATAAAAATACCATTTTCAATTTCAGAAATTTTGTCTGGGTTATTTTTTTTAACTTGTTTTTTAGTAGATTTTAAAACATTTTGTTTAATTCCCTGTAAATCATATTTTTCTAATTTTTGTACTAGATCTTTATTCTCTAGGTCGTCACTTTTATGTAATTGCCAATTATTTGAATTTATATCATATTCATCATTTGTGAATTTTTTATCTTTAATTTCACTAATAAAATTTTCTTTCAATGATTTTGGTAAAAAAGTATTAATTCTTCTACTTGACAACCCTTCAGTAGTTATAATAGCAGTGGCTGTTTTCCCTGTACCCAATCCATGATATACTAATAGCCCCCTGAAAGGTGTTTCCATTGATAAATAACCTATAACAAATTTCTGATAACTTTTGTACATATCATTATCAATTTTTGACATTAATTTATCATAGAATTCATTATTAACCCATTCTACATATGCTTTTCTTTGAGATAAAATATATTTATATTTTTCTTGAGAGGACTTGGATTTAGGTTTTTCTTCAACAGGTTCCTTTGAAACTATTTTGTCTTTTTCGGGACAAACCTTATAAATTAATATCATTTTTTTATAACGTTTAACTTTATAAACATTCGTATCGATTTTTAAATTTACAGGTAATTTAACGAAAACATATTTATATAGTTCACATACTTCGTCTATAACTTCGAATATAGTTTTATCTCCTAATAAAGGTATTGATGGATTACCCTTGTCGTATGGTTCACCTTCTTTAGTCCAGGGAGGATCAAAAAATATTACATCTTTTTTTGCAACTCCAGGCAATATTTCCTCATATCCACTATTATATATTTTAATAGCCCCATTCAAAGGAGGTTTATATAAATCCTTTTTTTCTTTAGACTCCTTTATATTGTGCTCTAATATTTTGAAATTATATTCTTCTAATTCTATAGAAATTACATTAGAAAAATATTTACCAAATGATATTGTATTTCCTCCGATGCACGCAGTAGCATCTGTTATCGATAATTTAGATAATTTTGTTGATTTTAGTGATTCCGGATCAACTATACTTAAAATATATTTAGACATCTGGTCAGCAATAGTAAATTCAGTAGTACTAAATGAAGATATTAAATTGAATTGTAATAAATTTTTAATTTTATTAGGTAAACTTTTAAATTGTATTTCAGTTAAAGCATTAATTTTTGTTAATTCATTTAATATTTCAGATTCTTCTTTAGTTTTATTTTTATTTTTTTCTAAAATATCTATTTCTTTTGATAATGTTTCAATTGTATATGGTTTTTTCAGGTCATATTTCTCTTTTGGTTTCTCTTTTGGTTTCTCTTTTGGTTTCTCTTTTGGTTTCTCTTTTGGTTTCTCTTTTGGTTTCTCTTTTGCAGGGGCTTCCAAATGACCGACATGCTTACTGGGTGGAAACATTTTATTTACTTCATCTTGTTTTTTCTTATCCGACCATGGATGATCAGGATAAATAAATTTCCACCCCGGTGAATTTTTTAGCTGTTTTTGAAAACTTTTAAAACGTCTTATTAATTTGGGGTCAATATTTTCATCTTTAATTTTAGTTACATCTAAGTTTTTAATATCTCCATTAAAAAATTTCAATAGTATAGTATATTCATCTCCTGTCAGGTACGTTTTAGGCATAATTATATATATAATATATATTATATAATTTATGTTAGAACATTAAAATGTATTAAACCATTTTTAGAAGAATCTTGTTCTGCTTCTTTTTTAGAGGCACCTATACCTTTGGATATATTTTCACCTTTAAATATCATAATACAATTATAATATTTTCCATCATCATCAATATTTACTTTAAATTTAGGATTTTCTTTATAATTATGTTGTAAGTATTTTATAATTTGGTCCTTATAATTATTGTTTTTAATAATGATATCTGTAAAATCTATATATTTTTCAATAATGACTATTAATATATTTTTAATAGTTTCATAATCGCTATCCAGGTATATGGCACCTATAAATGATTCAAAAACATTATTCAATATTTTCTTAGTAGATCTACCATCACAATTATCTTCTATATGTTTGGATATAATTAAGTGTTTACCGAATCCTAATTTATTAGATAAATATGCATTAGAATCACCACATACAAGGCGGTTTTTTAAATAAGTTAAAAATCCTTCGTCTTGATTATATATTTGATAGAATCGTTCATATAAGTATGAGACGACAACGCTTCCTAGAATGGAATCACCTAAAAATTCCATAGTTTCATAAGATATTTCTTGCAACTCCAATGAATTATCTATATTGTTGAAAAGAGGACGTCCTTCTTTATCTTTATACAATTCTTTGCAATAAGAAGTATGAATAAAAGACCTTTGATATAAAAGAATATTATTTATTTTAAAATCATTAATATTTAGTGTTTTCATAATATTAATGATATCATTTTCAGTGACAAGTTTATTATTTTTATTATAAGGGTTAGTTTTTTCCATTTATATAATTATTATAAATATCTTTATATAATTAATCAAATTTAAATAGAATTTACAGATGCATAACAATCTTCACCTGATTCCAACGGACGACGTCCAAGGTCCGGACCAATGGTAGAGTTCTGCCATGGGCTGACATTAACTTGAGGGTTAGCAGGTTCGGATCTTAATTGTTGGTTCGAATTTCGGAGACTTTGGCCAACTGTATTAACACCTACTTGGTATCCTGCTTCTAAAAAGTTTACACCCTTGAGTATGCCTTCAGATACTGGGTTATTTTTGTCAAAATCATTTATATCATTTTTTTTATCTTGAGGTAATAAGTCATCAGGTTTGAGACTATTTTGCGGGTAGCAACTTCTAGTAGGGGTTTTGATACCACTTACAGAAGCAAATTGTTCATTATCACCTTCCGGTAATGAAGCCATTACTTTGGTAACATTATTATTTTGCGGCGGAGTGTTTTTACCGGTGGCGGGGTTTTTACTCGGTCCAGAATTTTTACTCGATCCACTATTATTGGTCGCGGGCCTGTTCGATATAGTATTTTGACCCTCGAAGAATGACATGATGCCACTGGGTTTGAATAACAATAAAGCTATTAACACAAAAATTAAAAGGCAACCACCAATATTACATAATTTTTCTACAGACAAGTTCATTTTTATATATTATACAACATAAAAAAAATGAATAAAATAATTAATTAATTTTCTAAATTTTCTAAATTTTCTAATTCTTTTTTTAATTTATTAATTTTCTCTATTTTTTCAGATTTTTGATTTTCTAATTTTTCTTTATCTAATTTTTCTCGATCTAAGATTTCCTGAAGTTCGACGCTGAACATATTTTCATCAATAACATTATCTTCTTGATCATCAATAATTGCATAATCATTTAAAATACTAAATTCATTTGTATCAATCTCTTTAATTTGATTAATATAACAATCTAAATTAAAACTATCTTTTAATATTTTTAAACCTTTGAAATGTAAAATTAAAATTATATTTTTTCCATTTAAACCTTTAATATCTATAATATCTTTATCTTTATTATAAATATTACATTGGATTTTATTGTTTACAACTGGTAATTTAAAACGGGTCTGATAAATAATTTCATCATCTCCAGTTTCAATATTTATCTCTTTATACATATTATCAATAGCTTCATATGGGATATCTTTTTTAAACCATTCTTCACTATTGTGAAATGTTGATTCTACACAATTTTCATCCATTTCTAATAAGAAATCAATAAATTGTTTGTTATCACATGAAACTTCTATATAATTATTATCTTCTCCATCATCAGATAAATTAATATTTAATATTTTAAGTATTGGTGTTTGTACATATACTAAATCATCATCATTATATAAATTACAAATATAACAATTACCTAATTTTTCTGGGCTAGTGAATGTTAAATCATCAGTTATAATATCTTTGAAAGAATATGTGGCCATTTATAAAAAATAAATATAAAAAAAAACAATCTCAAACTAAGTGAATAACTTTAACTTTCCATTTGCAAGTAAATACGTCATTCCATTTCCAGATTTTATCTATATATATATCACATCTCATTTTTGTAAAATTACAAATGTTTTCTATATTTATTAAACTATAATCATCACTATATATATTCATATCATACCTATTATTTACAAATGGTACTTTAACAGATAAATTAGGGTCATATTTTTTTTGTTTATCATATCTAATTTGATTTATATATTTATCATAATTACCTTCATCAATTCCTAAATGTTTCATGTTATTTACCTCTACATTTTCTATAAAATCGAAGAAACTTTTCATTTCATTATCTGACCCTAAATTTGTGAATTGTAATGACATTTGTTTAGTTTTTTTATCTAAACCAAATAAACAAACCATAATAGGTGTTGTTACATAAATTAATGGATTTTGATTATAATATAATGATACATAACCTATATTTTTAATATTGACCGCATCTTCTTTAGATTTATCTAAAACATATTCTATATCTTTTTTTTTTACAGAACAATCTTTAATTAAATATTTAGTATATTTAATATCTATGACTTTATATAAATCATGTGTGATATTTTTTAATTTACTCATAATTATATATTAAATATTAAATATATCTTTAATTAACTTCTCTTTGGGTCAACTATTATTTTTCTTTTAGTAGAATTATTCCATAGATTATTACATGACGTATTTGGATCATATGTTAAATTTCCTGTGATAATCGGACAACTTTCTTTAAGTGGTTTATTATTACCAAACATTACACTATAATCTGAGCATGTTTTATAACCAATATCTTTACAATTGGGAGTAGTTGGTTTATACCCAAAACCATATCTCAAACTATTATCTACATTAATATTATTTGTTGACATATTATTTTGTAAATTCGCGGCGCCGAATGGATATTCCATAGTATATATATAATATTTATAAAATAATTATAAATTATAAATATATAATGTTTACTAAAGATAGTTTAACAATACAAAAATATTTAGAACAAAATACAAAAATATCTAAAAATGGATTCAAAGAACTTAAATTATTATATGAATTTTTTAAAAAGGTCAAATATAATTATGAATTGACACAAAATATTAATAATGATAATGCAAATAATAAATATTTTAATAACCCATATGTATCAAATGAAATATTACATTCAATTAAATCTTTAAATAATAATTTAAAATTAGTTTTAAAAATAAATAATAATTTTTTAACTATAAATATTTATTATAATAAACATAATTTAAAAAAATTTGTATCAAATATAATTATTGTAATTTCATTTATATTTAATTTAATGAATAAAAATACTGGAAATGTCAATATAAATTATTATATAACAGATCATAAAAAAGTAATTGATAAAGATATAAAAGATGGATTAAATTATGGACACATAAACAATGGCTGTTGTAGTACTATGACAAATACAATAGATATATGGAGAATTGAAGAAATAATGAAAGTAACTATACATGAATTATTTCATTTATTTCATTGTGATAAAACAATGAATGATGACTTTAATATTATAAATTTATATCAGAAAAGATATAATATAAATTCTAATAGAGTAAATACTTTCGAAGCTTATACAGAAATATGGGCAAACATATTAAATTCCTTTATATTATCAAATAATGAATATAAAAATTTTGTAAAATATATAAATTTAGAAAAAGAATGGTGCAAAATACAAAGTTATAAAATCTTTTATTTAACAAATTTAGGTGAAAATGATACTATAGATATTAATAAATATACAAATATATTAGCATATTTTATAATAAGATGTGAATTATATAATAATTTTAAAGAATTTATTAGATACTTTGGTAATAATATATGTAATGATTCAGACAATTACTTTAAATTTCTACAAAATGTAAATAAATGTCAAGGGGAAAATGATTTTATTAAAAAAATAAGCAAAAAAAATTATATTTATAAAAGTTTAAGAATGAGTTGTTTGGAAATTAAATTATTCTAGTGTGTACTACTTATGCATGCTCAAATACACCTTCCTTATTAGGGTAGTGGTGCTTGAGGTGCTTTTGAAGGTTGAAGAAGGTAAGATGATCACCTTTCTTTAGTCTAAGGAGTTTGCTGAGAGTAGCATCTGGCATGAGAATACGTTTGTCTTCCTCTTTCTGGAGACCGTGTTTCTTACAATACTCATTAATCCTAGAGGTTACTTGAGTGCGGGGAATGAGTTCATCAGGAGCAAGACTTAGGAATTTACGAAGTTCAACGGATACATTAATGGGTTTTTGGAATCCGGTAGGTGGCGCATTAGGGTCGCGTACTTTCTTTACTTTGCGACGCATTTTCTTATCAGCAACTTTCTTATCACGAGCAACACGTCGCTCAAGTGCCGTTACAGTAGTAGTAAGGTTCTTAACAAGTGCCAGAGCATCTACAAGACTAGACTTAATAGATGCAAACTCATCACCGTAGTTGAAAAGATCAGGCGCTTCCTGAACATTATTACCAGATTCAACAACAGTATCAACTGGAGTTACAACAGTTTCTACAACTGGAACCGGTACCGGAGAAGATTTTACTACTACTTTCTTTGCAGCAGAGGGTTTCTTATTGGATGTTTGTTTCTTAGTAGCAGGCATATTTATTTTATATCTTATATTACTTTTTTTTTATTCTATTCAACCGCGCTTTTATTATATTTATACTTATTGTCTTTTTTTTAAGTATCTTTCGTTTATCTTTGTAATTTATATTATAATTATTTAAATTTAATAATTTCAAATTTATTTATTTTATTATAATCATCCAATTATATTAAAAAACAATATGGGAGATATACACCCTCTTCAGATTTGCATGAATTTAAATATTCTTTCCAAGTCAATGGAGGTTTATAAATAAAATATGTATGATATATATCTCTATCTATATAATTCATATAAATCATATATAATATTATAATTATTAACAAATTAATCAAAGCATATTTATGTTTATTTTTAATTAAATAATATGATAAAATTAATGGTATCATATGAGTAATTATTTTAACACCCAAAAATGAATATTCATATCTATACTTTTTTATTAATATATTATTCATTATCAATAGTGCAAACCCGACTAATAATAATATACTTGCATAATAAGGATTAATATATTTAATTATATAATTAATATTAAATATGTACCCTAAAAACCAAATATTAAAATAAATTATTATCCAATGACTTATGTATTTCGATATCATTATATATATATATATTAAATAGAATATAATATCCATGGATGTGTTTCGCATACAATATTATTAACCTGTGGACTACCCAGACCCATTAGAAAATATGTATATCCTGTAATTTTATCACAGTCCTCCACGGCCCCACTAAATTTCAAAATATCTGAGACTATAATATCTCTCATTGTATCCCTGGAATTAATGCGTCTGATATCCATAGGAGTTTTATTAAATAATATTCCATTTGGTGGACAAATCTTAATTTTCATACCAGAAGTTAATTGTGCTCTATAATTCCAAATATCTTCTAAAATTCCATATAATTTTTTCAATCTATTTGTACCCAAACATGTAATCCATTCCATATTAAAACTATATCCTAATCTTTCAATATTTGCAGAAAGATCCACCATTTTTTGTTTTAATATATTCTTTTTATCTTGTTTTATTGCTTCCATTTCATCTTTAAAATCTAATTTAATATTTTTTGATTTCATATATTCTTTTAAATTATTACACTTATTAATTATATTGTCATGAAATGGAACCATAGTATATGGGTTTGGTTGTTTCAATTCGATTAACTTTATAAATGATCTAATATCAAAAAACCATACAATATTCGAGACATCTTTATATGAAAAGAAATATTTGTCATTTATTTCATTAACTGTTTCATATGTAAAAAAATCTTCTTGATTATTACATAAAATTTTGTCTACGAATCCGGGACCTCTCAATAAAATATTTAATTTCTCATATTTATTTCTATAATATTTTTGTATTTTTATAATTAATTCTTTATTATTTTCATAATAATTAAATTTTACATATTTATCAGATAATATTGTAAATAATATTTCTTTTTTTAAAGTTTTTTTGTATTTTTTTCTATCTATAATATTTAATGTTTTAATAATATCATTTTTAAGATAATCAGAAGCCTTATTTGTAAATTTATTAAATATAATTAAATCATTATCTATTAAATGATTTCTTTTATGTTTTGTACAATAATTACCATACTTATTATTTCTTCCACATTTTGATTCTCCTTCATTAATAAATTCACACATTCTATATATTGTATTGTTAAAAAATATTTAAATATTAACAATATGAATATGAATATAAAATGAATATAAAATGATTTAAAGAATTGACACATATCTATATTGTAAATAAATTTGAAAAGCATAAAAAGTAAAAGCAATTAATAAAAAAGAATAAAGATAAAAAAGAATAACTCAACCAAAAAATAAATTTGAAATTTGAAATTTGAAACTTACAAATCTATAAAAGTAAATCAATAAAAGAATAAAGAAAAAGAATAACTTGACTAAAGCAAATAAATTTGAAACTTACAAATCTATAAAAGTAAATCAATAAAAAATATGGCACAAGTAATCAAAGCATCTGCAATTGAACTCTCAAACCTTAAGTTCTCTGATCCTCGCAAGGTCGGTAATAATGGTGTTCAAGTTGTATATGTTAATTATGGGGGTGGTATGAACTCTCTATATGTTCAACCTCCTCGAGTAGATCTCAAATGGGATCCTACCTATTATGCTGATACTGATGAAAGTTCGGGCAAGTTTACTGTTGAATTTGCTCTTCCTAATGTGGGAACTGATGATCAAATCACACCTTTCCATGATAAAATGAAGGGATATGATAATCTAATGATTGATACTGCTTTTGAAAATCGTGCCACCTGGTTCAAAAATGGTAAGAAACTTACTAGGGATATGATTGAAAATGTTTATACTCCCATGATTAAGGTATCTGTTGATTCTGAAACTGGCGAACCCGATGGTAAATGGCCACCGGCATTTAAGTTCAAGATCAAGAAACAAAATAGTAAATTTACTTGTAATGTATTTGACTCCTCAAAGAATCAACTTAATATTGATGATAGTACATCTGAAGATTATGTAGATCTTAAAACTGTTCTAGTCAAAGGTTCCTCTGTAAATCTAATCCTAAAATGTGTAAGTGTTTGGCTTATCAATGGAAAGTTTGGCGTCACTTGGCAAGCAGAACAAATTATGGTAACTCAGAAACCTTCTCTGGCCCTATCTGGTTGTGCATTTATCCAAGATGATGATGATGAAGTATCTTCTAATGATGTTCAAAAAGAAGAAAAAATTGTAGATGATAGTGATGATGATGATGATGCTCCCACAGTAGTTAATGATGATGATGATGATGATGATGATGTTGTTGATGTCGAAGCAGATGAACCCGAACCTGAACCTGTTAAAAAGAAAGTTGTCCGCCGCGTAAAGAAATCTAGTAATTAGTTAATTATAGCCCGCCCTAGATTTAATAATAATATCTTTTAATAATATCTTTTAATAATATCTTTTAATAATATATTTTAATAATATTTTTTTTCTAATATATTTTAATATGGATTTATGTAATGAATATTTACATGATAATATTAAATTATATCCCCCGATGAATGATTATTTATTGTATCAACAGTTCGAGAAAATGCAAATTACTCTACCTAATCATTTATCTAAAACATTTTTAAAAAATGAAGTTGAATTAAATGACAAATATTTAAAAAAATTGAATTTAAAAAAAAAATTATCTTCTTGCGAGGAAGTATTAAAATATTCACTTAAATATAATAATAGAATTGAGTTTTTTATTGATAGGGAATACTTATTAGATATTAATGATAACATTTTATTTATGTATTATGAAATATGTATTGGAAAATTACCACCTTTATTTAATAAAAATGATTATATTTCAGTTATGAATAGATTAAAAAACTTATCAGCAATAACAAATGAAATGATAAAAGTATTGGAAAAAGGTATAAAAGAAAAAGTGATTTTGAATAAATTAATTATTGAAAGTTTTCTATTAAAAGCACAAACTATATTAGATGAAAAAATTAAACCTATGAATGTTCCCAAATCTTTAAAATCACAATTTATAAAAGATATTGAAAAATATATCATTAAAAATATAAAAAAATTATATTTATTTATAATTAATAATTATTTAAAACATTCTATAAAAGATTTAGGATTGTGTGCTTATAATAAAGGAAAGCAGTATTATGAAGAAATATGTAAAAATGAAACATTATCTAATTTAACTCCTGAAATCATACATAATTTAGGTATTAAACATTTAAAAGACGCAGTAAAATTAAAATCCGCCCTGGCTAATAAACTCAAAGTGTCAGACATTGATGATCACATTTATAAATCTGATAATTATTATAACTCATCTGCTGAAATAATCAAAGATTTAGAAATGCAACGCAATTTAATGTATTCGAAATTAAATAAATATTTTTATCAAGATATCGATAAATTATATTATATTAGGCCCATAGCCAGTCATAATATGAATATGAGTGCCTATTATACATCACCTACTAAATTTAAAGGAGACACTGGTACATTTTATATAAATGTTTTAGATCCTACGAAAATTAGTAAATATGAGTTATTATGTTTGAGTATACATGAAGGAATACCTGGACATCATTATGAAGCCTCCTTATTATTTAAATCAGATAAATCGGACTATATTAAAAATAAATTATATTCTGGATATTCAGAAGGTTGGGCCTTTTATTGTGAATCACTATATGAATATGATAATGATTTTGAATATTATTATTCATTACAATACTGTGTGGAAAGATCATTGCGTTTAATTATTGATACTGGAATCCATTATTATAATTGGAGTTTTAATAAATGTTTTGATTTTATGAAAAAATATCTAAAATATTACTCAGATAATTATATAAAAGACCAAATACTAAGATATTCCAGTATTCCAGGTCAAGCATTGACTTATGTAATTGGTAAAGAAGTACTATTACATTTAAAAAAAGATTTTCTAAAAAAAAACTCTGATATTAAAACATTCCATAAAATAATTTTAGATATCGGTCCTTGTCCATTAGATATATTAATTAAACGGTTTTATGAATTAATTTTATAATATATATATATATATATTATGAATAAAACAGAGGTTGCTAAAAAATTAGGGACCGCGGGTTTAAAATATGCTATGACAAAAGATCCAAATACTGCTATAGTTAAAAAAGCATTTGAAAAAACTAAAGGATTTATAGACAGTGATATATCAAAACAAGAATTAGAAAATCTAAAAGCTGCTGCAAGGAATAATTGTAAAATTATTCAAATGATAATTGAATATTTACAAACTAATGATGGAAATATTCTTAAAGAACTTAGTGGGAAATTTAGCGGTTTTGGTGTAGATACCGAAGGTAATCAAGTTGTTCAACAATGTAATTTAGATGATATTAATTATAAAGAATATATTAATGATAAAGTTGATTCTGTGAAAAATGTTCTGGGCCTCGAAAGTGAAACTGAACAAGAACCACAGATGAGAAGAGTTAACCCAATTCTTTTAGAAGAAAATGATGACGAAGATGTTAAAAATAAAGTATATTATAATCCGGCATTAGATATTGGCGCAAAAAAATTCAAAAAATCTAAAAGAAAAACTAAAAGAAAATCAAAACTAAAAACTAAAAAAAAAACTAAAAAAAAAAATAAAATGAAATGTGTCACAATATAAATTATAATATTTTCCTTATATTTGATTTAATTTGTGGATTTACACCTATAACAGAACTCTTTTTGTTTTTTATAATTATATAATCACTATATAATTCTTTTAAAATTTCTAGATCTCTTTTCATTATATTTATTCTATTATCGTCACACATACCCCCAATATTATTATTGTATTTAGTTTTCGCACATATATTATTTAATCTAATTACTTTTCCATACTTTTTGAATACTTTAACCGTCCTTTCATAATCTTCATATTGACTTATATTTAATTTTAAACATTCTTTATCTATTATACAACCCCACATCCACCCTACACAAAATGCTAAATGTGTTGTTATATTATTTTTCATAAATCCATGATTATCACACGGATATATTCCCCATAATATTGTATTGTTTTCTATACATTGCTTAAAACCTTTATCAATTATTTCTTTTAAATTATCTAATTTTACTAAACAACTCTTTTCATCTTCATTTGGATTTTTCATTTTTATATCTATTATATCATCATCTAAAGATAATACGTGCGTCCCCTCCTCATAATAATTGAAAATAAATTCTCTAATTTGCCTCATTCCTACTACACCAACGATAATATTATATTCAGGATATTCTGATTTATATAATTCATATTCTTCATCATTCCCTACAAATATATCTATATCTTTTATTTCATATCCAAAATTATGTAATGTTTTTAATGTCTTATCACCTAAATATTTGTGTCTTTTGTATGAGGGTATTGCTATTCTCATTTATATTATAAAGATATTTTAAGAAATTTATAAACGATTAAAAGAAATTATAATGGTGATCTAATTTAATTCTCTTAAATTCACCGCCTTGTTGCACATTCTTCTGATTTTCAACGCCGCCGGCTCCAGTTATTTCAACAGATTGCTCTTTAACATCCTTATTTACTTTCTTATTTTTCTCTTCAATAATATTTATTAAATCTAACATTAAGTCTTTTTCAGGTATTTTATTGGATTCATCATTATCATTATCTATTTCTTTATCATCATTATCTATTTCTTTATCATCATTATTTATTTTCTTATCATTATTATCTATTTCTATTAAATCGCCTGGATTAATATGTAAATTTTCTTCATCTGATTCTGTGAAATTTTGTTCCGACTCATTTAATTCATCCTCTTCGACCTTATCAATGACTATTTCACTTTTTTTTTTCAATTTTTTGGATTGTTTCAATTCAATCGTTTTTTTAGATAATTTGAACATATTTTTATGATAAATATTTTTACTATGTGGTATATCATTCCCCGGAATTAATGATTTATATTCCGATTGTACTAAATTATAATTAGACTGTTCAGATAATAATTCGTGTACTCTTATACTTAAAACCATATATGTATTATATATGTATTATATATAATATTTAAATAAATTTATGGAACAATATTTAGAAAAAGATAAATTAGAACTAGGAATTGATGAGGCTGGTCGAGGTTGTTTATTCGGTCCCGTATCTGTAGCAGGAGTTGTATGGCTGCCTACTGATCCTATCCCGTCTATAGAAATAAAAGATTCCAAAAAATTATCTTTAAAAAAAAGACTATTAGCATATGAATATATTTTAGATAATTCAATAGCACATACATCTATATTAATACATCATGAAGATATTGATAAAGATAATATTTTAAAATCAACTTTGAAAGGAATGCATAAATGTGTAGACAATATTACAGAACAATTAAATATTGATACTATTTTAGTAGACGGTAACCAATTTAATTTTTATATGGATAAGCAAGGCGAATGTATAAACCATAAATGTGTTATAGGTGGTGATGATGTATATAAAAGTATTGCAGCAGCATCTATATTAGCAAAAGTTAATAGAGATAATTATATTTTAAATTTATGTGAAGAATACCCTGAATTAAAGAAATATGATATTCATAATAATAAAGGTTATGGAACAAAAAAACATTTGAACGCAATAAAAGAATATGGTATTACTAAATGGCATAGAAAAACATTCGGCATTTGTAAAGAATATTGTTAAAATTTATTGTAAATTTACATTCTTCTTCTAGACAATTTCTTTCTAGATGATTTTCTTTTAAGAGATTTTCTTCTTTGACTAAATTTACGCCCACTATTATTTTTTTTTGATTTCCGTTTAAATTGTTTTGCACCACTATTATTATTTTCAACAACATTTATTTCAGGAATATCATTTAAATTTTGTATTAATTTATCCATATTTCTCACAATATTACCACGACAAAATTTAGAATTATTACAATTTGAATTCATTTCAAGAACAATTGTATTTATTCCATTTAATTTTCCTATTAATACATCATATTTATTTTTTATATCGGTATACGTATCTGATACAGCACAATCACTATTAATAATTCTATTAGTTTCTAATAATACATCTATTTGTCCTTCCATATTTTCAAGATCTACTTCTAATACTTCTTTATCTGCTCTGCATTGTTCTACAATATTTTTTGATTCATGAATAATTCTTTCTTTAACTTCTATTAATTCGCCTTGGCGTGCATTTTCACAAACGTGTAATTGTCTATTAATATTTTCTAAAATTGAATCTTTTAGATTTAATGCATTAGCTCTTACCAACATATCATTTAAATATTCTGTCATATCATTCATTTTTTCTGATTTTTCAATTCGTTTGTCTGTTAATTTTAACCTTACATCAGTGAATCGCAAATTAGCTTCTTCAGAATACTGTTCACCTCTATTTATATATGACTCAAGTTCTAAATATTCTCTATATATTTCTTGTTCGTCTTTACATAAATTAATAATATTATTAATTACATTTTTTAATTCATTCATTATACGTTTTTTCTTCCACCAATTTCTCACCCCACCGCCTTCCATTTATATATATTTAATATATATAAAAAAAAATTTTCATTAATTAATCAAATGATATAGTAATTTTCTGTTTATTTTTATATATATAATATAAATAATTTTTCTGACCTTTTATATATTTTTCCTTCATTTTTAAATTATAATCAATATATTTTAAAAATTGTCTTAATATAGTTATCGATTTTTTTTCAGTTAAATTTAGTAAATACATATTTGCTTTGCATGGCAAATAATATATTTCTAATTTTTCTTTTATTTTATGAATTTTTTCAACTATATTCAAGTTAATTAAATCTATTTTAGTAAAATGAAAATTCTTATCATCCAGAGATTTTATATTAAAGATTGACATTA
>Ga0206129_10001918_pt1 | contig 26949 bp, 18 predicted proteins | sample Helgoland_Spring_8_FD_148616 | JGI IMG/M metagenome (GOLD analysis project Ga0206129, IMG submission 148616) | Pelagic subsurface seawater microbial communities from Kabeltonne, Helgoland, North Sea - Helgoland_Spring_Bloom_20160502_2 | ecosystem: Environmental > Aquatic > Marine > Epipelagic ...
TCAGAGAAGCCTCTGCGGCCGCTATTCGCAACCTCATTAGGACCGATAGAAGTGTCGTCTTAGTTACCCACAACAACAAGACGCTAGAGAATATAAGTGATCGCGTGTTATGGCTCGAGCAAGGTCGACAGCAGGAGCTTGGACCAGCCAAAGAAGTGCTTGAACACTACGATAAATATCTCAAACTAGAAGGTGCTAGACCCGATGGAGTGACCTCATGAGTCAGCGCTCTATGGTCGTAGTGGGCGGCATGCATCGCTCGGGCACTAGCGCATTGGCCGGCGCTCTTGCAGCAGCGGGCGTTAACTTCGGGAGGAACTTGAAAGCTGCTGCGGAAGACAACGCAAAGGGGTTTTTTGAAGACGAAGCGATAGTCGCCCTAAATGACGAGCTATTAGAAAAGATTTTTCAATCGTGGGACAGCTGCAGACCCATTGCCAGCAACGTGATTAGGGCAGCGCTATTCCCGACTGAATTTGATCAAGCCTGCGCGATAGTTCTCTCGCTCAGCGACGCAAAGTTATTGTCGGGCATCAAGGATCCGCGCTTATCCCTGCTGCATGGGTTCTGGAATGAGGTGTTTGCGCACTGCGGCGTGCAAACCATCACGCTGGTGTGCTTGCGTCATCCTATTGAGGTAGCTCAATCACTCTACCACCGTAATCGAATGTCCCTCACCAAGTCCTGTGCCTTATGGCTGAAATACACCATCTCGGCGCTTCAGTCGGCAAATACTTTAAGATCACCTCCGCCTCTCATCATTGACTATCAACAAGCTATCGAAGCGCCCTCTGTGACTTTCCAACAGGTGCTTAACGCACTTACAGAAAGCATGACCAACGGAAATACCCTATACGAAAAACCGTTTTGTGATTTTTTCGATATCACATTGGCTCACGGTCAGCCATTAGACTGGAAAGCTGATGACGATGTCTTTGTAACTCTCGCCAATGAGTTATACACCACTCTGAAACAAGGGAACCCAGATCCCGTAATTGTTGATGCGCTGATCTCGCGGTGGCTTGGCGCCGCCGCACAAACACTTTCTATTGATAGCGAATACCAGTCGCTCAGTTTTTTAGAGCAACAGGAGCGTGACTGGATAAATAGCCTTGAGGCGAGTAACAAGCGGCTAGTGCACATTGACCAGTCTCTTAATGAGCTGACCCATGCCTATAAAATCAACATCACCAAGCTGCAGGAGGTGGAGGAGGATCTGCAAGAGTCTGTTCGTCGTGAAAGTAGTCTCTTCGAACAGCTACAAGTCGCAGAACTCGAACGTCGACACGCTTTGCAGATCGCGCGTGCTAAGCAAGATGAAGCGTGGCAAAATTATGCGGCATTAGTTGAGGTTAAAAACTCGACGAGCTGGAAATTCAGCTACCCCGTTCGCTTGCTATCGCGCTTATTACAAAAGCTAACTGGAAATGGCTAATGAATGACACCACGTTTATTTGGGTCGTCGGCAGCCCCCGCTCGGGCACCACGTTCCTTACAGATTTAATCGGCCGAAACTGTGACTACGTATTTAACGAACCAGGGGATAATCCCCGTCTTCGCCGAGGCGCCGTTGCAGAGTGGGTCTTTCCTAAAGCTAAAACGATTTGTTTTAAATGGTGCGAAAATTACCGGGTGGCTGATAAAATTATCGCGCGTTTCCCCAACTCTTACTTTATTCACATCATCCGAGGGCGAAACAACAACGCCTATTCCATGGCTTTTCCAAAGGAAACTGCTTTTCCACCCCGTGATTTTGCTGATTTTGGCACCTCCGAGGATGAGCGATTAAACAAAGCCATGCGTACCTGGGTAGTTTACAACGAGGGCTGTCTCGCCTTGAAAAAAACACTGGGCGAACGCTATCTGCCGGTCTTCTATGAGCAGCTAACCGAGCATTATCACGATATCGAAGATCTAACAGGTATTAGTTTAATTGAGCGCCCTGATTTCCACTGCCAAAATCTTCCGCCTGATGAACTCCAACGACTGACACCGCTCTGGGGGAAAATTCCAGGCGCCAAGCCACTTATAGATGCAATAGTCAATCTCCGAGATCAAGATCGAAGTCGACGGGAACTTGCTATTCATCCGCGACACGGTTGCTCCCACCTGGGTCAGGCGACACCGGCAAGCCCAGCGGAATCACTGGAATGGGTTAAAGAAAATATAACCATTCAGCAACAACGGAGGCGCCAATTAACATCTGCCGAATTTCCGCCGACCAGTATCCATCATCCCTCCCAATACGGCGGTCTTTGGATTGATTATTCCGACGCACCCGACGTTATTGAAGGCAAGCGAGCACTAAACTGGATAAGCCAAGAGGAGGCAGACAAACTACACTTTTTGCACCACAATGGTTATGTGGTATTGCCCGGGGCGGCCTCTGACGAGCAAATGAATGCGGTCACTGAGGCAATTAATACCGCTTGGGAAAACAAACGTTACTCCTGCAAGGCGTCGTTTTATCGCGGGCATAACAAGTTTTATGAATTAGCGGCGCCTGAGTATAAAACTGAGCGCGAGGCTAAACTGCTGGACTTTCATATGGTCTCAGAGAGTGCGCGAAATATCATTTTTTCGGACCCACTCAGGCGCTATTTAGAACTCATATTTGAAAGTCCTGCGGTCGCTTTTCAATCACTAGAGTTCGAGAAAGGCTCGCAGCAAGGTATTCATTCCGACATTGCGTTTGTTCGCGTGGACGCTCCTCGCCAATTTGCGGCCTCGTGGATTGCGCTAGAAGATGTCATTGATGGCAGTGGCGAGCTGGAGTACTACCCGGGCAGCCAGAAACTACCCGATTATCCGTTTGTCTCCGGCAGCGTGTGGGCGGACCCATCTATCTCTGACTACACCAAAAACCTCCATGCCATCGCCGAATTCGCCGGACTAGAAAAAGAGCGCTTTATGGCCAAGAGAGGCGACATTTTAATCTGGACCGCTGGCCTCTATCATGGCGGCGCGCCACTCACAGACCCCAACTCAACGCGACGCAGTTTGGTTACCCACTACTGTCCTCTCGGGCGAGTGCCCCCCTACATGGTTGATAAAGATGATAGTGACGTTATTGAAGTTTCCCAGGGCGGCTACGTTTGCGGCGAATATACGCAAGCCGTAACTGACTTAGACACGCCGCTCGAGTGAGATCACACCCAAGTCGTCTAAAACCAATTCGCATGAGAAGAACAGTGGCGGCCTCTATTGACCCGCCCTAGGGTCAAATGACGGCTGATAAACAACGTATCAGTTTCATCAGACATCGTCTACCAGTCGCGGAAATAGTCGAGCGAGCGTAGTTTTATATTGTCCTATGTGACATTCCCGGTTGACACAGGTTAATCCTGCGTCGCGGATTGAATGCCAAAGGACTGTGTCATTGTGTAGAGCCAAACAACGCTCTGCATAATTAGTTGGGTTCTTAATTGAAGCGGCGACCAGCGCACCATGGCTAACCCAACCGGTTTGTTCGGCAACCAGTTCACTGGCAACGCATGGCAAACCTTTTGCGCATGCCTCATGAATTTTAAATGGTATCCCAGCAGCATAACGCGTTGGAGCGATGAACACTCGAGTCCTATTGTAGTACTCAGTTACATCATCGACTCGCCCCAAAATATAAACACTGTCTGAAGCTAACTGCTGAACCAAGTTTGATTTTGCGCTACCGACAACATGAAGCAACGCCTCGGGGAGATTCTTTTTAATCAATGGCCATACTTGATCAACAAACCAAAATAACGAATCAGCATTAGGGCTCTTGCAGTCGTCCAAATTACCAACGAACAAAAATCCTGCCCGCTGCTCAAAGGCCGCCAACGTAGGATCAGGCACTAATACATGGCCCATTACTTCAACCTGCTGCGTGCATTTATTTCGCGACTGTATAAAAATATCGCGCTCATGATCGCTGACTGCAACAATCACATCTGCAGGCGCCAAGAGTTCTAACTCATCTTCGATGAGCTGTTTTTTCGCTTTTTCTGAGAGGGGTTCGCCGACGAGTTCTTGTTGCGCAATATGCCGCAGTGCAAAGACAGCCTCGGCATCGTAAATAATTTCAGTACCGGCTAAATAGCTCTGATCAATGGATTTAATGAAATGCGCCATATTGTGGGGTCGACTAACCCAAACGTATTCATATAGCCCCCGCCGATTGGCCAATATGTCCTTAAGGTTGTGGCGAGCGACTCCAACAAGCACTTCAACTTCACGGGGGATATCCGTGTATACCTCGTCCCAATCTTCTTCATTCAAAAAATTATAGGGGACCACACTGACATTGAACCCGAATTCATGAAGAGCGCGCACAATGTCATTGGAGCGAGGAAAGCCAGAACCATAATAACGGTGCGGTATGCGATCGTCGATGTACAACAAATTAGGCTTCGTGTTGCGAGTGCGCGCTCGCCAAATATTCTCAGGCGCTGGAGGAAACTTCTGGGAAAGCAGTGCCTCATGACGCTCTAAAAAAACACTCTGATTTTTCCGCATTTGATCAATAGCGTTTTGAGTCATCCCTGCACTACCAAACTCATAATGTGTGAGGGCAGCCGCCGGCTCATAAACAATGCGTAAGCCTTGCTCTAACAGACGGGCGCAATAATCCGTCTCTTCATAATAGGCAGGGGCATAAATCTCATCGAGACCGCCTATTCGGTGATATAACTCTAGCGGCGTGAGTAAGAAAGCTCCAGAGCAATAATCGACGTCCCGTCTATACATAGAAGCCGGATCTTGAGGCGACATGCCACGGCCAAAACCGAGGCAGGAACCGTCGGACCACATAATACTGCCCGCTTCTTGTAAAGTTCCATCGAGCAATACAATCTTGCCTCCCACCGCACCGATATCGTTCGATGATTGCAAGGTATCAACCGCATTATCAACTGCACCTGCGTGAAGCTCAGTATCGTTATTTAGCAACAAGAGGTGTTTACCACGCGCTAAATGTGAACCCTGATTGCAAGCCCGCAAAAATCCAATGTTTTCTGTGTTGCGTTCGATTCGAGCGTTACTAATCCGATTTAATAACATCGGAGTTTCATCTGTGGAATGGTTATCAATGATCAGAACTTCGTAAGGTACCCGCACTGTGGCGGCAATACTTTTTAAACACGCCAGTGACAGCTCGGCTCGGTTCCAAAAAATTAGTAAAACGGTCACTACAGGGAAATCGTGTACAGGAAAAACCACACGCTGGTTATCGATTAAAAAATCATAAAGCTCACCTTTCCGCGCGATGGTGTGGCTTTGCTTAGGGGTTATGGTCACGCCGCTAGAAAGCTTCGACCTTATACGTGCTAAAGCGGTATGCATGACGCGTTTAACTCGATGCAGTTGATAACGAAGTTGCTCTTTGCGACTCAGTAAAAAAAAGGTTTTATTGGGCATAGTTTTTGTTTGTGCGTCGTTCGCCGAACTGATTGATCTGGCGCAAAAGCATGTTTGTTAGCAGTGTACATGCCTTTCACACCGAAATCTCTAATCACACTTTCTTCTCGTGTCTTGTCAGCGGCTCCGTGAAGAGCGCCATAAAACACTCAGCGAGGAATAAACTCAGTCAACCCCGGCGAGAAATAAGAATTATGGCGACTTGGAGCAGTATCCATTCAAGGAATTAGTCGCCAATTCATAAGGCGAAGTAATTCTCGACCACCTATAGCTCGGCGCAATTTTTGTCGGTCACGAAGCATGGTGGGCAGATACCGCAAGCTGTCATATTTAGCCCGAAGATAAACGTTCAGCTGTCTTCGGCGTGCCATGGATATCAACAATGCAATACAGGTAAAAAAATGTAGCGTGCCAACAAGAGGTAAGAGACTCAAGGGTAAACACTTCCACAGCATCAGCTCGACATTACGGTGGCCATAGAAAACAGAGAAATCGCTACGGTAACCGGTAGTCGCGGAGCCAATGTGAGCAGCGACGGCCAAACTATTTAGATGACAGGGAAAGCCGGCCAATTGCAACCGAAATCCGAGGTCCACATCTTCGAGGTACATAAAAAATCTCTCATCAAAGCCGCCCACAGCCTTGAAAGCCGACATTCGGTAAACACAGGCTCCCGCGCAGGCCGAAAATACCGGGCCACTGGCTAATGTCCTATTGTCTATTCGTCGATCGTGGCCTGCACGCCAAGGATAACCGCCAATGCTGAGCTCATCCCCCGCACCATCGAGTACCTGTTCATCCTTATCAGATATGAGAAGAGACGCTGCACTCCCTAACTTCGGATCAGCCTCTAAGGAACCCACCAGCTGCGCCAACCAGTCAGACGCAGGAAACGCGTCAGGGTTTAGGCAGCACAGATAATCATAACCATCTGAACCTAGCGCGACTGCGTTAATCGCAGGCCCATAACCGACGTTCTTGTCCATTCTTACAACATCAACATCAGTCAGCTGAGCCAAAAGCTCAAGCGTTGCAGCGTCCTCCGAGTCATTATCAACCACAACAATGCGTGCTGGAACCAGGGTTTGCCGACGAACCGTGTCAAGACAGCGCGCCAAAATAGGGGCACTGTTATAACTCACAATGATGATTAGAGTTGAAGCCATTTTTACTATTTGTGGTCACTTTATAGAAGCCCCTTTATAGCATGCGGCAATCTTCATAAACACTTGGAGAGCACAGACTGTCGACAGAGATACGGTACAGATGCTGCATCAGTACTGCAACGCAGTAGAACCTACACTCTGCAAGAAAAGAAATTGTAGCTTTAACGCTCCGCGACCGCTAATCCCTGCTCTTCTCAATAGTTGAATGAGTTATGATGACCCCCCAAGAGCATAACAACTGCGTTTATTTGCGGCCCTTTATACGTGACACTCACATCTCGCCATGTCCCACACCTATACTCACACCAGTCGCGGCGGCCTGTGGCTGGCTCACTGTCAACGGTTTTGCTTGTCACCTTACTCAGCATGACTGCTTCGGCCGAAGATAACTACGATCTACAGAGCGCTAGCGTTGGCGCTCAACTCGACTGGCAGCCCATTGAAGTTATCCCCAGTAATGACCGAGACTTGCGTTGCAGGCAATGCCAAGGTGCCTTTGTCAATCCCTTAGCTGGCAGTCCGAACGTTGACCCTTTAAGCGCCAATATGGAAGTAAGCGCAGAAGACTCGGACGTCACGGAAGAAGAGCTTGTGTTCGAGGGAGATGTCTCAGTCAAGCAAGGCAATCGCTACATCCGTGCCGACAAAGTGCGCTTCGATCGTGCACAGCAAACGGGTATCGCAGAAGGTCATGTCACACTGCGAGAACCCGGGCTCGTGCTTATCGGTGATAGAGCAACCTATGACAACGCCAAACAACAGGCCACCGTTTCAAACGCTCGCTTTGCACTGCATGAAAATCAGTTAAGCGGTTCTGCAATGCAATTGGAGCGCAATGCGCAAGGGCACGTCACAATAGATAAAGGCAGCATGACCTATTGTGCCCCTGACGACCCTAGCTGGCACCTCACAAGTGACAACATCGTGCTCGAGCCCGATAGTGGCATTGGCGAAGCGCGTCATGCCAAACTCTATATTGGTGATGTCCCAGTATTTTACGTGCCTTGGATTCAGTTCCCCATCGACGATAGGCGAAAGACAGGCGTACTGTTTCCGGACATTGGCTCCGATACTCGTGGCGGACTCGACGTCACGGTACCTATTTATCTCAATTTAGCGCCCAACTATGACGCTACTTACTCGCCCCGCTACATTGGCGAGCGCGGGCTTAATCACCAGCTCAACGGCCGCTATTTAGGCAATAAAGTCGGTTTTTGGGATGTCACCGGTGCGTACCTCAGCGGTGACAAAAAGTACCGAGATGAGATCGATAATACCGATGGAGAGCGCTGGCTGATCGGCGTTACTCAGCGCGGTTCGTTGGGTGACAACTGGCGCACTCGCATTGACTACACGCGGGTAAGTGACCCCGATTACATTCGTGATCTAGATAACCAAAGTCTAAGCACCCAGCGTCAAACAGCACTAATGCAACTGGGCCAAGTCGACTACTTAGGTGAAGATTGGGTCGTGAGTATTCAGGCACAAGAATTCCAGAGCCTCGCTGACGATATTCGTAACGACTACAAAAAACTGCCCCAAATCACAGCGCAATGGCGCGGAGACGCAGATTGGGCGGGGCTTCAGCCCATAGCATTGGCGCAGTACTCCAACTTTGATGCAGACGGTGAACGCGTCACCGGCCAACGTCTCTATAGTGAGATTGGGCTCGCATACCCAATGAATTGGATTTATGGCTTTGTGAAGCCCACCGTAAAATACCGGCAGCTCGATTACGATTTGAAGGATTCACCCGCACTTCAAGACCAAAAGCCTAGCGCAGGCTCTGGTGTAGCGAGTGTTGACGCGGGCTTGGTGTTTGAACGCTCTTTGACCATTGCTGGTGAAGGAATGACACAAACCTTAGAGCCGCGATTGTTTTATTTGTATAGCCAATATGATGAGCAGACAGGTCAACCCGATTTTGACAGTGCAGAGTTAACCTTCAGCTACAACCAGCTATATCGCGATACGCGCTTTTCAGGCAATGACCGACTCGATGATGCGAATCAGATCTCCTTAGGTGTTACCACACGCTTCTTTGCAGACAGTGACGGTCGCGAGCGCCTAAACGCTAGTATTGGCCAAATCTATTACCTTCAGGATCGTCGGGTGCGCCTCAAAGGCATCGATCCATCGCTCACAGAAAATAGCTCACCGATCGCCGCAGAGATAAATTGGTTACCCACTGAGCATTGGGATGTCCGTTCAAGCCTTCTTTACGATAATGAAGATAGCGCCTTTAACGCTGCGAGCATTCAAGTGGGTTATCGTACCGACGAAGGCAGTCTGTTCAACGTAGGCTACGCCTTAAGAAAGCCACCGGCGTCGAGGGCTAATCAACCTGTGACCGAGCAGGCCAACATCTCTGCTTACTACCCTATCAATGATAACTGGCGAGTGTTTGGTGCACTCGAGTACTCACTAGAGGCATCCCAAGCCGTAGAGGATATGGTTGGGCTCGAGTACGACGATTGCTGCTGGCAATTCCGGGTGCTCTACATGCGCTACATAGACACCGACGGGAATTTAACAGCACCTGATTTATTCGACCCCAATCTCGACCGAGAAAACGCCCTGCAATTCCAATTCGTGCTGAAAGGCATGGGCGGACTCGGCGGCCGTGTAGATAACCTTCTCAACGACATGATCCGCGGCTTTCGCGATCGTTATTGACCACACGCCCCAGAAGCCCCATTTATCAAAGCCCCATTTATCACGGCCCCATTCCCTGAAGCCCTAGGTCAAATCGGTGAACCCGGCGGCACCGCTATAGCCGAGCTTTCAAAAGGCGCATCAGCGGTCATCAAGGCATCAATTCGCGCAGCAGTGTAACGATAATGTGCTTGCCAACTATCAATTTTGCGTCCACTCGACAAGCGATCAGATAGCCCGCCATGCAGCGAGCTCAACGCTTCAAACGCCTGGCTGCGTACCGCTGTACTCGCTTTAGGGTTTGCCATAAGCGCCGCTAATTTCTCTACCACCAACTGCTGTACCTTTTGCTGCAGCTGCGCGGCATAAGCATCACGCGCAGGTTTAGCTTCCCAGGTCGCTCGCAATAACGTGTCTAAAATATGTGAGAAATCAGGAAGATCGTTATCTAAAATACCTTGGCGATTAAGTCGCGCCGCACGTGTTGGGTCCAACAGCACCTGCAAGGTTAGCTCTGCCGCACTGCCTGCTGTGGCCACTGGATCAAACAAGTAACCGGTATCGCGGGGGAACTGCTCGCGCCGATTACCCGTGAGTGGTGGTGACGGTGGAATAAGAGCAATAAGCTCATGGGACAGCCGCAAAGCGTCGGATTGTAGCGTCGCCAGCAGTGCGTCTAGCGCGTTCTGCTGTTTACCATAGTCGACAATAGCTGTCGGTGCCTGCCCATCGCCCTTCAAGGCATAAACAAAGTCCCGACCGCCTAAGACCGTACCCGCCGCTTTGAGTTGATACCGATGCATTAGATAGGCGGGCACCAAGACTTCTTCTATCCGCGCCATAGGCTCGCCATCTTGAATCACAGCCGCTGAAAATTGATCAAGCACAACCCGACGCAGTGCCATAAGCCGTTCAAGCTCCTCAACGGGGTCTTCGCCGTTATCCCAGAGCGCTCCCCGGCTATGACAAGCCCCACCGCTGCTGGCAAAACTATCGGCACGGGCGTGCTTTCCCTCTACGTAGCTCAAACCCATAGCAATGGTTTCCGCCATAACGGCTTTACGCGCAGCCACGTCATCAGTCCCTTCAGGAAAATCTGAATATCCCCACGTAATAGCGCGCTTATCCCATGCCCCAATGCCCACCGCATAGGCGTCAGAAACGTCAACGCGGTTATCGTCATCGAGCGTCACAAATGGATACGGATAGTCCATCACCGAAGCGCGATCGTTGGTGCTCGCAGCGAAATTATGTGCCAAACCAATAGTGTGGCCGACTTCGTGCGCCGATAACTGGCGAATACGCGCTAAAACAAAGGCTTCCAATTGCGCTTTACCGGCGTCAGCATTGGAATCTTCACCGTAGGGGGTCAATAAGCCTTCGGCAATCATGTAATCCTGACGGGCTCGCAATGATCCTAAAGTCACATGACCTTTCAAAATTTCTTGGGTCCGCGGATCTCGAATACTAGAGCCATAAGACCAGCCCCGCGTTGAGCGATGCACCCATTGAATAACGTTGTAGCGCACGTCCATTGGGTCCGCACCATCAGGCAACAATTTCACCTGAAAGGCATCGATATAGCCCGCGGCTTCAAAGGCTTGATTCCACCACGATGCACCCTCAATGAGGGCGCTACGAATGAGTTCAGGAGTTCCAGGATCGACGTAATAGACAACGGGCTCTATCGGCTTGCTCGTGGCCGCATTGGGGTCTTGCTTCTCAAGTCGGTGGCGCCACGCATAGCTGCGCTCCACAGGCTCTCCGAGTGGTGCCGCGTAGTCCATGAAACGCTGCCCACCGTCAATGAAGCCGGCTCGGGGGTCATACGGTAGCGGTGTGTATCCTTCATCGGGCAAGCGCACGAATGAATGATGTAGGTTAACAGTCACACTGGCGTTACTCGGCGAGACCGTCGATAAATACTGACCTTTAGCCTGGCCAGTAAAGGTAACCAAGGCATCAATTTCTGAGTTATCTGGGAACCCCTTAGTGCGCGCTAAGTTAATGGCTGAGCGCGTGACATCAGGGCTGTACTTTCCCTCATCTAGCGACTCAAGCTGCTCACTGATTCCAAAGTTATCTTGCAAAGCAAACGTCGTGACATCGATGAGCACGCCCTCTGCAGTGTCTGCAGAGTCTGCCGTGACCTCGAATCCCCAAAGTATGGAACGCGCAAAGGCCTCATCGACCGCGCGGCGCTCAGCCTCACTATCGGACGTGGCGGTGTAGCGGGTATTAAGCGCCATTAGCAACACTTTAGGACCGACACGTTCAAATTGTACGAGATGGGTTTCACCTAATCGCCCTCGATCTAGCCCTAGGTCGTTGGAACCCACGCCCTGCGATAAGCTGGTGTAATAAATAAAGGGCTGCTCGAAATCGACGATTCGCGCGTAAAGCTTGCCCGACATCTCATGCCAGTACAGCGGCAAGAAGCCCTCTCGAGCCTCGCTCTCCTTTACGATGTCAGCGTAAGAAGTATGAACCTTTTTCTCCCCTCCCCAACTTGGCACCGCTACCAGAACGCTTAGTGCGAGTAATACAGACAGTAAACGCGACATAATCATCACCCTTTTAATGGCCTCTTTTGGTAGTATTCTGATCAACACTTTGACCGTTGAACAAGCGGTCATAGTAATCAGCTCTTGATCATACTGCGAGCCTCTAAGTAACTACTCATACAGTTTCATGGAGCAGATCGCCGAGTTAGAGTAATCTTACGACTCTACGGAGCGCAACACGCAACCCCGACCAGTGAATAGATGAGTTTTTTAATGAAGCACACCCCATTTCTAAGTTTCTATCGCACCGCCCTTTTGACGCTGATGTCGGCGTTGCTGCTGGCTAACGTTGCTACCGCACAAGTCGAAACTCTCGACTCGGTGGTCGCGATTGTCGATGATGATGTTGTCCTCTCGAGTGAATTGCGCGAGCGACTCGCTATGATCACCCAGAACCTCGAGGCCCGTGGTATAGAAATGCCCGAGCAAGAGACACTAGTGCGTGAAACCTTAGATCGATTAATCCTGGAAAGCATTCAGTTACAGCTGGCCGATCGCTACGGCATTCGCATACCCGACGCCCAACTTGATGAGGCCATGCAGCGCATGGCGTCACAAAACGGTCTGACACTCCAACAGTTCCGCGGTGAAGTAGAGGCGCAAGGTGAGAGCTTTATTAACATGCGCGAGCAAGTGCGCAAAGAGATCACGCTGCAACGCGTGCAGCAGGGTAACGTCAACCGAAGCATCCAAATCTCTGAACAGGAAGTTGATAACTTTATGAGCACCGAGGAAGGTGAAGCCATGACCCAGCCCGAGTTTCGGGTCGTGCAGGCGCTCGTTGAAGTATCAAAAAATGACTCTGCTGCAGAACGAGCAAGAAAAGAGGCGTTTGTTGACGGCATCCTCGCATCGATTCTCGCGGGCACTCCCTTTCAAGAAGCCGTTGCCGTGATCGAACCTTACGTATTCAAAGGCGGCGACTTGGGCTGGCGCAAAATCGGCGATATCCCAAGCATGTTCGCCGATTTAGTGCCTGAACTTAGCGCCGGTGAAACCGCCAAGGTCGCGAGTGGCGCGGGCTTTCACCTGGTCTACCTAGTCGATGAACGCGGTCGAACTCGAATGATTGAGCAAACCGAAGTGCGCCATATTTTGGTCAAGCCCACCGAAATATTAAGTGATGACGCGGCCAAAGAACTTGCTTTGTCATTGCGCCAGCGCGTCATCGATGGCGAAGAGTTCGGTGCTCTCGCTAAAGAGTACTCCGATGATATTGGTTCAGCGCAAGAAGGTGGCGAGCTTGGCTGGACTACCCGCGGTCAAATGGTGCCAGAGTTTGATGCTGCGATGGCAGTAACAGCGGTAGGCGAACTTTCCGATGCCATTCAAACCCAGTTTGGCTGGCATGTGCTTGAGGTCACCGGCCGACGAGAGCAGAACATCGCCGAAGATATGCGCCGGCGACAGGTTATGAACTATCTTCACGAACAGAAATACGAAGAAGAGTTGGACGCATGGTTGCGCAAAATCCGTGAAGAGGCGTTCGTCGATATCAAGTGAGTAACCACTCGCGCGCGATTACTGTCCCTCGCTTTGTTATTACCGCTGGGGAACCTGCGGGCATTGGCCCCGATATAGTCATTAAAGCGGCCCAGCAGGATTGGCCCGCCGAGCTTATCTGTATTGCCGACAAAGAACTCCTCGAAAGCCGCGCACGTGAACTGAAACTGCCGTTACGTCTTATACCCGGCAATACCAATGGCACGCCCGTCCCCTCCGAGGCCGGTACCCTGCGTTACATTCATGTGCCACTCAGCACACACGCCATTGCGGGCACTCTCAACACGGAAAACGCCAGTTATGTACTCGCCACACTCAATGTGGCGGCCACACTGTGCGAGACCGGCGAGGCCAGCGCAATGATCACGGCTCCGGTGCAAAAATCTGTCATTAACGATGCGGGTATACCGTTCAGCGGGCATACCGAATTTCTCGCCGAACTGACGGACACTGAGCAGGTAGTGATGCTACTCGCAGCAGGTGATTTGCGGGTGGCTCTCGCTACCACCCATATCCCTCTACGCGATGTTGCCGATGCCATTACGGCGATGAGTCTCGAGCGAACGCTAACGATTTTGCACACAGATCTCATTGACAAATGGGGTATTGAGTCGCCGCGCATTACGGTCTTAGGCCTAAACCCTCATGCGGGCGAAGGCGGGCATCTAGGTCACGAAGAACAAGCGGTAATCGAGCCTGTCATTGCAAAACTGCAGGCCCGAGGCATGCGATTATCAGGGCCATTACCGGCTGATACCGCTTTTAGTCAATTGCAGCGCCAGAAAACCGATGCGTATTTAGCGATGTATCATGATCAGGGCCTACCTGTGCTTAAATACGCGGGGTTTGGCGAGGCGGTGAATATCACGCTGGGGCTACCCATTTTGCGAACGTCTGTGGATCACGGCACTGCCCTCGATTTAGCGGGCACGGGAGAAGCGCGTGCAAGCAGCCTAATCGCCGCTATTCAACAAGCTATCCACTGTATTTCTCGAACAACCCACTGAGAATATTATGTCTGAGTTCAATTTTTCTTATTCACTGGGTACCACGCAGACGCCCTCGCCCAGTCAGCCAGCGATTAGCCAGCCTCAGATACCCGAGGATCCAACTTTGTGGAGTTTTACCGGCGTAGAGCTCGTGAATTTGAATGATGGCATGACCTTGCTGGTCGATCGAGTGGGCGGCCAGCGGCTATTGGTTAGTCCAGAGGTGGGCATAGTGTTGACTCATTGCGAAACCTTTCGCACGCTGCGTGGTCACGCCGAGTACTTAGTACGCGTTCTACCTGAATTAGGCGGGCAAGTTGAGCCGGTGATCCCTACTTTGGCGCAGATCCGCGATGCGGGTCTTATGCGCAGCGCCAATAGCATGGTTAAAACGCTCAGCGAAGGCAGCACTGCATCATCCCAAGCGCCCTTTAAGGTCTTCATCATTACGTGTGACCGCCCTGAGGCTCTGGAGCGACTTATCGCAAGCCTTGAAAGCGCACCAGGGCTCAGCGCTGCGGAAAGCTACTGCGTCATTGATGACTCCCGCCAAGATGCCAACGCCGCGAAGAACGCTGACCTTGTAAACGCGTGTAACGCACGCGGTATTGTCACATTTAACTACTTCGGTATGGCGGAGCGCGAGCAATTCATCGACCGGTTGATTTCCGGCACGCCACACCATGCCGACTCAGTACACTTTTTGCTCAGCCGAGGCGAGTGGGGTTCATCGCCCACTTATGGCATTTCACGGAGCCTTGCATTGCTGCTCAGTGCAGGCAAACGAGCAGTTATACTCGACGACGACGTCATCTGTGAAGCAATTCGCTCGCCACTGCCCAATTCAGGCTTACACTTTGGCAGCATACAGTCACGAGAAGCGGTCTTTTATGGAGGCCGCGATGAACTGCTAGCCAATTCCCGACGACTATCTGATAACCCCATCAACCTCGCAGCGCGCCAACTAGGCATGCCGTTAAACAAAGGGATTTCATCGCTGTTACATGGCGAATTACCTGCCGATGCACTAGCGGGTGCCAACGGCGCATTTATGCGCACGCTTAACCCAGGTTCTAAAATTTTAAAAACCCAGTGCAGCACTTGGGGCGATCCTGGCACCGGTAGTGGCCACTGGATTGTCGGCTTAAATCCAGAAAGCATAGGACGCCTGCTCGATTCACCCGCCGGCGTATCCGCCACTGTCGATGCGCGAGCTTGCTGGCTCGGCTATACCGGGCCCACGCTCACCAAACACGGCGTTATGTCCCAGCTAACAGGCTATGACGCCACCGAGCTATTGCCGCCGTTCTTCCCTGCTTTTCGAGGTGAGGACAGCCTGTTTGCTTTTATGCTCACCACTCTCCACCCCGACTCACTAGTACTCAGTAACGACTGGGCAATTACCCACCTTCCATTGGAAGAGCGAGGTCAACGGAGTTTACGGGGTGAAATAGCCGCACGAGGAGGCATGTCACTACTCACCCGCTGGCTGGGTGACAATGTCGATCTCAGTGAGGGTATTGCACCTGCAACGCGTCTTGCGCGGATAGCACAGTCGATCACAGAGTTGGCAGAGCTTGGAGAAAAAGACCTCATTAACTTTGGTCGAGTGGAACTCGCAAAGGCTCAAGCAGGGCAACTCGCCGAATTCGAAATGCATCTCCAAATGGCTGAGCACTACGGATCGGACACGTGGCTTCAGTATTTGCAGCGCGGCCATCAGGAGATTCTCGATGCTCTCAAAAGCGAGCCGTCGCTCAATGACATGCTTGGCGCTAACTCAGAAGATACGGCGGCATTGCTCGCCAGCGTGCGCCAAGCCGGTGGCCGGTTTGCGCAAGCACTCCGTGCGTGGCCTGAAATTTGGCAAACCGCCAGAGATCTTGACTAAGTCGCAAAGATCCAATGATAGAGCGGATCGACACCAGCGACTGCTCATTTGCAAGGGCAATTAAAAGCCTGCAAAAATAGAGACCGGTAAAACACGTAAGGCGGCTGACAATGGGCGCCTTATCCTGTACAAACTGTCCTGATCCAGTCACTCGACTTAGAGAACCCACATGAAACAGCCGCGGGCGGGACACCTCCCTAGAAAGCGTTTTGGGCAAAATTTCCTTCAGGATGACGGTGTCATTGAGGCCATCGCGCGCGCTATTAGGCCGCAAGCAGACGACCATCTGGTAGAGATTGGTCCCGGACAAGGTGCTCTTACGGAATCACTCATCAGTAGTGGTTGCCGATTAGATGCCATTGAGCTCGATCGCGACCTTATTACCGTACTCTTGGCGTCGTTTAGCGTATACCCGACCTTTAAGCTCCACAGCGCCGATGCACTTAAGTTTGACTTTGCGAGCCTCGCTTGCGACGGGAAAAAGCTGCGTGTCGTTGGCAACCTGCCCTATAACATTTCCACACCTATTATTTTCAAACTGCTCGAGTCCGCCGATAGCATTTTAGACATGCACTTTATGCTGCAATTGGAGGTGGTCCAACGGCTAGCAGCTAAACCTGGTTCAAAGCACTGGGGGCGACTAGGCATCATGAGCCAGTATCAATGCGAAGTGAGCCACTTATTCGATGTGCCACCCGAGGCGTTTTTCCCACCGCCCAAAGTGCAATCGGCCATCGTCCGACTGTCACCCAAAGCACCGGGAGACCGCCCAGAATGCGACCGGAAAAAGCTCGCTAAAGTGGTACAACTCGCCTTTGGGCAACGTAGAAAAACTCTACGTAACAATTTCAAAGGGGTATTTGACGACAGTGCGCTTGAGAGCCTGGGGATTGATCCTAGCTGCCGTGCTGAAACCCTGGAACTCGCAACCTTTGTTGCACTCGCAAACACACTAATGGACTGAGCGAGAATACCGTGACCACTTACGTTGTTGGCGATATTCAAGGGTGTTTTAAGGCCTTTAAAGGCTTGCTGAAACACGTCAACTTTGACCCGAATCATGATGTTATTTGGTCGGTGGGTGACTTAATTAACCGCGGTCCCGATAATTTAAGTACGTTGCGCTGGTTTTACGAGCACAAGACCTGCGTCAAAGTCGTTCTGGGTAATCATGACCTGCATCTTTTAGCGACCTATGCCGGCGCTGGCATCATGAGTAACTCTGATAACTTCAGCGATATTCTCGAAGCATCCGACGCACCAGAATTACTCGCCTGGCTTCGACAACAACCCCTTTTATATCGAGAAGCCGATAATATTTTAGTTCATGCCGGTATCCCGCCGATTTGGAGCGCCAAGGAGGCAGAAACCTACGCAGGCGAAGTAACAGAATTTCTTAAAGGCCCCAATGCCAACTATTTCTTTCATGCCATGTACGGTAACGAGCCCGCAAAATGGTCGCCCCACATTATGGGACTTTCGCGATTACGCGTAATAACCAATTATTTAACGCGTATGCGCTTTTGCACGACCAGTGGCATTCTTGATTTAAAAAGCAAGGCGACAGAACCAAGAAAAGTGCAAATACAGGGAGAGCACGTAGCCCCGTGGTTTAGCCACGCAAATCGACTGAAGAAACGCGAGCGCGTGTTTTTTGGCCATTGGGCCGCCCTCGAGGGAAAAACCATTAGCAAACAGTGTATCGGCCTCGATACGGGCTGCGTGTGGGGAGGCTCACTGACTTTTCTCGCTCTGGAGACGGGCAAGCGCTATCAATGCGATATTGATGGGCGTAGCCTGCCATTATGAAAATATTTAAAGTGGGCGGCGCTGTTCGCGACACACTACTCGGCTACCCCCATGTCGAGACCGACTGGGTTGTCGTCGGCGCAACACCGAGCGATTTGCTCGACCAAGGTTTTGCTCAGGTGGGTAAGGACTTCCCGGTTTTTTTACACCCCAAGACCAAAGAAGAATACGCACTAGCGCGTACCGAGCGAAAGTCTGGTCGCGGGTATCATGGCTTTGAGATTCACGCCCATCCGTCGGTGACGCTCGAGGAGGACCTTGAGCGACGCGATCTCACGATTAACGCGATGGCCATGGATGATGACGGTCGGATCATTGACCCCTATGGAGGACAGGCAGATCTTGAGCAGCGACTGCTGCGCCACGTATCGCCTCACTTTGTTGAAGACCCTCTGCGTATTTTACGTGTCGCGCGATTCGCCGCACGCTACAAGCACCTGGGGTTTGACGTGGCGCCCGAAACCCTGTCACTGATGAAAGATATTGTCCTCCAGGGAGAGCTTGCTCATTTATCGGTAGAGCGGATTTGGGTCGAAACTGAGCGCGCGCTCGCTGAGCAAAGCGCAGAAGTATATTTCACAATTTTGAAAGCCTGTGGTGCACTAGCAGAATTAATGCCCGCGCTGAGGCTGACCAACGGTATCGACAGTCTTGCCATAGCCTGTTGTCACACCGAAAGAGTCGATTGCCGATGGGCGGCGCTTCTATCGTCTTTAACATTTGAAAAAGCCGACAAAACCTGCGACGCCATAAAAGCGCCCAAGCTGTTCAAGGCGTTGGCGCACAGCGTGTGCAAATACCGCCCCCAAACTAAAAATGCGCTCAGAGACCCAACCCGCTGCTTCGATTTACTCAAAGGCCTTGACGCGATGCGCAGAGACGAGCCTTTCGAGGGCTATGTGAGAACTTTAGCTGCGTTAGAAGGCGTCGCTGCTGACGCACATCCGAGCGTCAGTATGCTCCGTGCGGCACGAAAGGCCGCCAAAGGTGTCAGCGCAGCCGATATCATTGAGGAGGGTGTAACGGGGCCCGCTCTTGGCGCGGCGATTAAAGAGCGACAAATAGAGGCAATCGCTACAGCGCTGTAAAACGCGACGGTCTCTGTCTCGCTTAGACGTTACTTGAGCTTCGCCTACGCAGTAGTGGCAGAGCCCCGCTCGATAATAACGCCCACGCCCTCTGCATTGGATACCGCGGTGGGCTTGGTAATACGCAGCCGCAGCCATGACACACCAAACTCATTGCGAATCATGGTGGCTAAGCGCTCCGCCAAGGTCTCGATCAGCTGATGTGAGGACGCTTCAACTTCTTGTACCACGCGATTCGAAATCGTCGCGTAATCAAGCGCATTTTCAATGCTATCGGTCTCGGCGGCCTTTGCAACATCGGCAGCGAGCTCCAGATCGATCAACAGCGGCTGGCGAATATTGCGCTCCCAGTCGTAAACACCAATGACTGTTTCCGCTCGCAAACCATTAATGAACACTATATCGCTCACGCCACCTCCGGCGCTGAAAGTTCAGTCATAGGCCAGCGAGCACGCACTTCAGCGTCAGCGCCGTCTCGCTCGCCAGCAGCGAGTCTAAGCGCCCCGGCGTAGGCAATCATTGCGCCGTTATCCGTGCACAGCCGCAGCGATGGATAGTGCACTGCTATGCCCTCGGGCCCCAACTTAGCCGCCAGTGATTCACGCAAGCGCTTGTTGGCGCTCACGCCGCCAGCCATCACAAGGGTCTTCAACCCTTCCTGCTTCAGGGCTCGCCGACACTTAATCACTAGCGTGTCAACGACTGCGCGCTCAAATGCACAGGCGATATCGGCTTTGTCTTGCTCAGTAAGGCCGGTCTCGGCAACGCATTGTCGAACCGTTGTTAAGGTATGCGTTTTGAGCCCGCTAAAACTCAAATCCAACCCAGGGTGCTTCACCATCGGCCGAGGAAAAATAAAACGTTCAGGGTCGCCACTTTCAGCAAGTTTGGCCACATGAGGGCCACCGGGGTAAGGCAAATTTAGCAGTTTTGCTGTCTTGTCAAAGGCCTCACCTGCGGCATCGTCGAGAGACTCGCCCAACAAGGTGTACATACCCAAACCATTGACCCGGACTAACTGACTATGTCCGCCGCTAACCAGTAGCGCCACAAAGGGGTATGCAGGTGGATCATCGGCCAGCATAGGCGCTAGTAAATGTCCTTCCATGTGGTGCACACCCAAGCTCGGAACACCAAGTCCTTTTGCCAAAGATCGAGCGAGTGTCGCACCGACCATGAGCGCGCCAACGAGCCCGGGTCCCGCGGTGTAGGCGACGGCATCGATGTCACTTTTATTGCACTGGGCATCGACCAGCACTTTATCTATGAGCGGCAATGTCTTGCGGATATGGTCCCGCGAGGCAAGCTCTGGCACCACTCCACCGTATTCAGCATGCACCGCCACCTGGCTGTACAATGCATCCGCTAGTAGCCCATGCTGGGTGTCATACAGGGCAATTCCTGTCTCATCACAGCTTGTTTCTATGCCCAAAACGCGCAAAAGGTCACCTTAATTCACAGTTGGCTTAATTGGCGGCAAAACTAACACGTTGAACCGCTTTGCAAAATGGTCAATTGCCGCCTATACTGCGCGCCCCATTACCAGGGCACCCCCTCTATTGGTGTGTCCGAGAATCGAAAACAGGAAGTGAACTGAATGCCTGAAGTTAAGGTTAAAGAAAACGAGCCCTTCGACGTCGCACTGCGTCGTTTCAAGCGCTCATGTGAAAAAGCGGGTCTTCTTGCTGAAGTACGCAAGCGTGAGCATTACGAAAAGCCCACCACAGTACGCAAACGTGCGGCTGCAGCGGCAGTTAAGCGTCATCTGAAGAAGATGTCACGCGAGAACCGTAAGCGTCTGCGCCTGTACTAAGGAGCAACTTGTGAGCGACGAGACCACACTGGTCGCCACCGTCAAGGCGGAAATGAAAGCCGCCATGAGGGCTAAGGACAAAGCACGCCTTGGAACGATTCGATTAATTCAGTCGGAGTTCAAGCGTGTAGAAGTCGACGAGCGAATCGAGATCGATGATGATCGCGCGCTGTCGATCCTGGACAAAATGCTCAAGCAGCGCCGTGATTCCGCCAATCAGTACCGAGACGCCGGTCGCGAAGAGCTGGCCGCAGTCGAAGACGCAGAGATTGTTGTTATCCAAAGCTTTTTACCAGAGCAGCTTAGCGTAGACGATATCACCGCTTTGATTGACGAAGCTTTAGCCTCAATAGAGGCTAAAGGCATGGCGGCAATGGGACCTCTGATGGGACAGCTCAAGCCGAAGCTGCAGGGACGCGCGGATATGGCCGAAGTCTCTAAGCTGATCAAAGCCAAGCTGGCGGGCTAAACACGTTGCCAGCAAATAAGTTGCGACGCTCACAGAGTCACACCTTGGCTTCATCCCTCTAAATACCTACCGTAATCCAAAAGATGACACCACATTAGATCGACGTGGGCATCTTACGTCCTTCGCGGTAAACTGTACGACCAACTGCAGACTTGATACCCCGTGGCGAAAATTCCCCAAAGATTTATCGATGACTTGCTCGATCGCGTCGATATCGTCGAGGTGATCGATCGCCGTGTGAAACTGAGAAAGACGGGCAAGAACTTTTCCGCTTGCTGCCCATTCCACGATGAAAAAACGCCCTCATTCAGCGTTAATCCCGACAAACAATTCTTTTACTGCTTTGGCTGTGGCGCAGGAGGCAATGCGCTCGGCTTCCTAATGGATTATGAGCGGCTAGAATTTCCTCAGGCGGTGGAATCGCTTGCACAAACAGCCGGTCTAGAAGTGCCCAAAGAGGAGGGTCGTCCGGGCGAAGCGTCGAGACAGGATACACAGCGCCCTCTCTTTGACCAGTTAGAGCAAGCAACTCGCTTCTATGAGCACGGCCTTCGCAAACACCCGGATGCAAAACGTGCCGTAAAGTACCTGAAGAGTCGCGGCTTAAGCGGTGAAATAGCAAAAGCGTTCCGCGTCGGCTTTGCACCACCTGGGTGGGACAACCTCATTGTTGCAGTGGGTAATAGCGAAGAAAAACAACAGCTACTTATGACAACCGGAATGCTGGTCAAAAATGACAAAGGTCGAGTGTATGACCGATTCCGCGACCGTATTATTTTCCCTATTGTCGACGCGCGAGGTCGCGTCATCGCTTTTGGTGGCCGCGTACTGGGTGATGACAAGCCCAAGTATCTGAATTCACCCGAGACACCTGTCTTCCATAAATCCCGTGAGCTCTACGGACTTTATCAGGCACGCAAAGCAAATCGCAGCCTCGAACGAATTGTCGTTGTTGAAGGCTACATGGATGTCATTGCCCTCGCCCAACACGGTATCAACTACGCCGTAGCAACATTAGGCACCGCGACGAGTGAAGCTCATCTTGATCGACTTTTTAGACATGTACCGGAAGTCATTTTTTGTTTCGACGGCGATGAAGCCGGACGTAAAGCGGCGTTTCGTGGCCTTGAGGCCGCGTTGCCCGTCATGCAAGACGGTCGCCAGGTGCGGTTTTTGTTCCTACCAGAAGGCGAAGATCCAGACTCACTGGTGCGCGCCAAAGGCCAAGGGCATCTCGAGCATTTGTTTACACAGGCTTCGCCCCTCGACGTATTCCTTTTTGATCAGCTCGAACAAGGTATTGATGTAACAACCCTCGATGGTCGCGCACGCTTCTCCAAAGTGGCTGCACCATACCTACAACAGCTTCCTGAGGGCGTGTTCAAAACGTTAATGTATCAGGCGCTCGCCGAGCGAACAGGTATTGATGTCGACTCCCTCAAACGCCTGCAAGCACCCAGCGAGCGCGACAGCGCGGCGCCCGAATACACCCGTCGCTCTAATCAGGACGCAGTATTGTCGATGAACGAGCTCGCAAGTTCCGCAACAGACAGGTACTCCGACCTGTCGAGGCCCGAGGTATTTTCGGACGATTATGCAGATATCGATGGCATGGAGCCGGGTGTTAGCGATTCTTCCGCAGACGCTCCGTTCATAGACGCAATCGATGACAGCCTGACTCCCACGGCCAATAACGATATCCATAAAATACTCGGACTTTTGGTATTAAACCCCGTATTGGCGAAAAACGTCGCCATCGATGGTCTTCCCGCAGTCGACAGGCGCGACCTCCTCTTACTCAAAGAGTTTTTGAAACAAATTCAAAGCGATCCAGATACGACAACCGCAGCCTTACTCGGCTTTTGGTACGGCACACCGGAAGGGCAGCTGTTAACCGAACTGGCTGGCAAGGAAGCGCTCGACGATGATGAAGGTCGCGAGGCATTGTTCGCCGCATTGATGGAACGCCTAATGAAAATGCAACAAAATGAAGAGCTAAGAACACGCATTGACTACCTGAAATCGCGAGACTACGCCGAACTGAGCGGTGATGAGAAGCGTGAGCTCATCACCCTGACTCAGAAAATCCGCACCCTCGCAGGTCGCAGCTAACTTACCTAGGTAACTAATATCGGCAGTGGTGGCGCTTGCTGCCAATGTGCGGCCATTGCCGACGACAATTAGTTGTTGATTTACACCCACTCAGCTTATGTGAAATCCCTCGAAGTCGTTTGCACGAACGTCTTCGCAAATGTCTTTGTAAACGCCTACGCCCCCCACGTAAGAGAGCAACCGCCGAGGTTTTCCCTCTATATTGGCACCGGTGTACCAACTGTTGGTGCTCATGAGCAAGGTGCTTTCCGCTACTTCGTCATGGTGCTTAATCCACTCTTCTTCTTTTTCAGCAGATGCTTCCATTTGTGATTTCCCCTGCGCACGCATAAACAAAATGGCGTCCGTGATCCAGTCAACCTGCTGCTGTAAGCAGGTGGTCATATTGCAAAACGCTGTTGAGGGAGCAAGGGGGCCCGCCACTGTGAATAAATTCGGAAAGCCGTGCACTTGGAGTCCGAGAGTCGAACGAATATCTCGCTGCCATAGTTCACCCAATGACTGTCCGTTTACACCCCGAATATCTAATCGAGAGAGAGCTCCCGTACCAGCATCAAAACCCGTTGCAAAAATAAGCACATCAAGCGCGTACTCCTGCCCATCGACCATAAGCCCATGCGGGGTAAATGCTTCAATGGGGTGGGCTTTCACGTCTACAAGGTGCACGTTTTCCCGATTAAAGGCGTCGTAGTAGTTGGTTTCCAAGGGAACCCGATAAGTACCAAAACCGTAGTGTTGAGGAATCAGCTTGTCTGCAACTGCCGGATCATTAATCCGCGGTCGTATTTTCGCGCGGACAAATTCAGAGGCCTCTGCGTTAATCGCCTCATCGGCTAAGACCTCTGGGTACGTGCCAACCCACACTTTCAAACTTCCGTCCTGCCAGCAATCTTCAAGTACCTTTAACCGCTCCTCGGAGGTCATTGCCGCGGCAACGCCAACCTCAGGGACATTCCATTCAAAACCACCAAAGGTTGTGTGGAGGGAGTGACGCATTGTCGGATACTGAGAGCGCCAAAATTCATGATCCTTCTCAGTCAATGGGTGATTGTTCATTTTGACGGCGTATTGCGGCGTGCGCTGGAATACATAGAGCTGTTCAACATCAGGGGCAATAGTCTGAATCACTTGAATTCCCGTCGCTCCCACCCCAACAACACCGACTCGCTTACCGCTAAGATCAATGCCTTCTTGGGGCCACCGTGCGGTGTGCAGTACTGTACCGGTGAAGGCGTCTTGATTGGGGAACAGCGGCGCGTTAGGCGCCGACAACATACCCATGCAGCTGCTTAGATAACGCGCGTGCCATGTCTTGCCGCACTCGCTAGTTATGTGCCAAACACTTTGCTCCTCCTGCCACACGGCGCTGGCAATCCGAGTGTTGAGCGCTATGTCGGGCCAAAGGTCCAGCTTATTTGCCACGTATTTGAAATAACGTTTGATTTCCGGTTGCGCTGCGAAACGCTCTGACCACTCCCACTCGTTGTAGAGATCCTCCGAGAACCAGTACTGGTAGGTATACGAGGGGGAATCTAGCCTAGCGCCCGGATAGCAGTTCCAGTGCCAAGTGCCGCCAATATCGGGGGCGGCATCAACGCAGGTAACCGTCAAGCCGGCCTCTCTCAATCGGTGGAGCTGATAAAGCCCTGCGACACCGGCACCGACCACCATCGCATCAATCGTAATTACGCTCATTAGTTTCGCCCTGTTATCGTTATGGGTGGCTCATACGCAATGCTACTAAAGATCAAGCGTCTCTTCAGCCATCAGTTGGTCAGCCATCAGTTGGTCAGCCATCTTCATCGGCCATCAATTCTTTATGCATCCAAGGACATGAGCACTTGATTCTTATGAAATTTCAGCCGAAACTTGGCGCTATTGGTGAAAAAAACAAAAAATTGCCCAAATAGTGACCAAATCAACCTTTTCGCGTGGCCGAAGCCTCTCGCTGTACGCTAGAATCGCGAACTTATTTTCGCTTAAATAACGCAGGGTTAAGAATGACCGACAAAGTGCACCAGCAGTCGCGCCTTAAAGCACTTATCGCCAAAGGCAAAGAGCAGGGCTACCTGACATACGCCGAAGTTAACGACCACCTCCCACAGGATATTTCTGAGCCGGATCAAGTCGAAGACATCATCCAGATGATTAACGACATGGGCATTCAGGTGTTCGAGCAGGCGCCCGACGCCGACGAACTGATCCTAACAGAAGGAGATCGGTCTGCCGATGAGATAGCAGCTGCCGAAGCAGCCGCAGCGCTTGCCGCCGTAGAGAACGAGGCGGGTCGAACAACAGATCCCGTGCGCATGTATATGCGAGAGATGGGCACGGTAGAACTACTTACGCGCGAAGGCGAGATCGTTATCGCCAAGCGTATCGAAGAAGGCATTCGTGAGCTCATGGCAGCCCTCGCCCACTATCCGGGCACAGTACGAAGATTGTGTGACGAATACGATCTCGTTGCTAAGGAAGAACGCAAACTCGCTGACATCTTAGTAGGTTACCTTGATCCGGCCTCTCACGTGCCATCAGCCCAAGAGATCGCAGAGCAAACCGCTGCCGCAGCGGCCAATACCTCCGATGACGATGCTGAAACTGACTCCGGGCCCGATCCTGTAGAAGCCAAGAAGCGCTTCTCAGGACTGAAGCGTCAGTGCACAAAGACCGAGAAAATGCTGGCAAGCAACGGGCGCAATGACAAGAAAAGCATTGCCGAAATGGATAAGCTCGGTGAGTTGTTTAAATTCTTCAAGCTTACGCCTAAGGTATTTGATCCACTGATCAATGAACCTCGCCTAGCGCTGCTAAAAGTACGCGAGCAAGAACGTGAAATTATGCGGATTGCGGTGCGCGAATGTCGTATGGACCGCAAAGAGTTCATCAAAAGTTTCCAGGGCACAGAGAGCGACAGTCGCTGGGTATCTCGAGTCGCGCGTAAAAAAGAAATTGGCGCTCGTATTAATGCCCACAAAGATGACATTCAACGTATGCAGCGCCGTATTGCTGAAGTCGAAAGTGCAACAGGCCTGACCGTCACTGAAATCAAAGAAATTAACCGCCGAATGAGCATGGGCGAAGCCCGCGCGCGACGCGCCAAGAAAGAAATGGTCGAAGCTAACTTGCGGCTTGTTATTTCGATTGCCAAGAAATACACCAACCGAGGCCTCCAGTTCCTAGATCTCATTCAAGAGGGCAATATTGGCCTCATGAAAGCGGTTGATAAGTTTGAATACCGCCGTGGTTATAAGTTCTCAACCTATGCCACATGGTGGATTCGACAGGCGATCACTCGCTCTATCGCTGACCAAGCACGAACAATTCGTATCCCGGTACACATGATTGAAACGATCAACAAACTCAATCGTATCTCGCGTCAGATGCTCCAAGAGATGGGTCGTGAGCCCACACCTGAAGAGCTGGGCGAGCGTATGGATATGCCAGAAGATAAAGTACGTAAAGTACTCAAGATCGCTAAAGAGCCAATCTCGATGGA
>Ga0206129_10001920_pt1 | contig 26947 bp, 25 predicted proteins | sample Helgoland_Spring_8_FD_148616 | JGI IMG/M metagenome (GOLD analysis project Ga0206129, IMG submission 148616) | Pelagic subsurface seawater microbial communities from Kabeltonne, Helgoland, North Sea - Helgoland_Spring_Bloom_20160502_2 | ecosystem: Environmental > Aquatic > Marine > Epipelagic ...
CGCACCAAACAACCGCTTGCCAAGCTATTTTTTTACATTTTAGACCCTTTTATTTAACCCCCGCGCAACTACCTACAAACAAGACACTTACACGCATGTGAATTCAGGGTAATTACACATTGTACGCTGATGTCTGCGTAAATTTAGCGCCGGAATGCAGCAATACACAGCACTAGCCCAACAAATTCGCTTGTTTCAAGCTCTGCAGGAACTCATCGCGCCAATAATAATCGGCCAACAACGCATCATCGCGCTCACCCAGCAGTAGCTTCGCAAGAAATAAAGCCTCGACCGAAGCCAAGCCTCCCATCGGATCCTCCGCGATCTTACTAATACGCGGATAGGCCGTCGGCACCGCGGGCAGCGTGCGCCGCACTCCTTGGCCATGCAAGCAGGCCTCAATCTGCGGCAACAAGCGCCACGTGCTATCGAGCAACAATAGCGGACGCCCGGCATCTTCGGGCGACAACTCGGGCGCACCCAAGGCCAGCACCGTAAAGCCAGTCATATCGAAACTCCAATTTGGACGAGCACGAAAGAAGTCAATATCCGCGCGCCCTTCGAGTGGCGTCAGACTACACTTGCTGCGCCGTTCTTTCGGATGGCGGATGACAGAGATAGGAACCATACTAAAATAAAATCAGAGAAAAACTACAGGAGGCAGAAATTCAGCGCCTCGGCAAAGACCGTTTCAATCGCCGCATAATCCTCCACGCCGACCGAAATACGAATCAACTCAGGATCCAACCCAACGCTGGCAAGGAAAGCACGCCCCTGCGCAGTCGTGACTAAATCGTAGTGTGCGAGATACATAAACGGGCAGAGCAGTGTAAACCGTACGCCAAAACTCGGCCCCTTCATCACACGGATCGTATCGTAGAATTTCTCCATGTCGCCATACAACTCGATCGAGATGACCGCGCCCACTGTTACATCACTCTTGGAAACTTTCTCAACATGATCCGAACAGCCCGCACAATAAACCTGCTTAACCGCAGGGTGTGCCTTTAAGAACGTACACAGCCGCGCGGCATTGGCGTTCATCTGCGCGACCACGGCAGGGGCATCCTGCAATTCGTGCGCTAGTCGCTGCAAGTCGCGCACATACGGCGGCACGTGATAGCGCGAAGTCCGGCCAATCAAATCCGCATAGTATGGCGAATCCGGATTCACCGCCAGCGCACCAATCATAATGTCCCCCTCAATCGAGGCATACTTGGTCAAACTCGTCACCAACAGATCCGCGCACGGCAAGACATCCACATTCAATACCGAAGCAATCGTCGGATCGATCACCATCACCCCGCCCTGCTCACGCACCGCCGCAGCAATACGATGCACTTCACTCACACGGATGAGCGGATTCGTGGGGCACTCCACCACCACCGCAGCCAGCGACTCCCCATACGAACGGATCTTTGCAATGATCGCATCCACATCCAAAACATCGTAGGAATAATCCAAGGTCTCTCCGTCACCCAAGAACTCTTGCAACACGCAACCAGAATCCAAATACAGCCAGCCGAGTTGAAGCCATGCGCTGCGGCCACGCGTGCGTTGAAACTCCTGCACTGCACGAAAGCCCGCATAAAACGCATTCATCCCAGAGGAGGCGAGGAGCACGTCCGCAGCACGACAGCCGATTTGATCGGCAAGCACCCGCTCAACATCCGCCAGCACATTGCCCGCAACATGCGCTTCTTCGAAGGCGCGCGCAAGGAGGCCATGCTTGATCAATAAATCCTCCGCCTGACGCGAATAGATTCCACAGCCCAGATGCTGCACATATTTACGCAGACGTTTCGCCAAATCCACCGCAGTCACATCGCAACAAACCAGATAAATCCCCGCTTCGACTTGCCGCTTGCCAACCTGCCCACCTAACTCCGCCAACAAGTCATCCGCCGCACGACGCCCATCGACCAACACCACCGCTTGCCCCACTAAGCCCTCGCGCTGCTGGTAGAACTCGATCAACTTCTGTACGAAGGCATGCACCACGAAGCGCGGATAGCCGGATTTTATCGCATCCATGACCCGCGGATCATGCTCTTCGTAGCCGCGCACATCCGCCATCGTCGGTAGACTACTGATAACTGCATGCGGGCTGGCTGGAAACGGCTCACCTAAAGAAAAATGACGAAGGGAATTCATAGTGTGCATGGACTGAAAAGGCATAATTCCAATTTGGCGAGCTTCGAGACAGTGCCACCAGCATTTGCAATACCCGAAAAATCCCAGCCACGTCATTCAGCAGTCGTCGAAACACCGCTGCCTTTACAGGGGGCACAAAGTCTGCAAACTACTGTCGGACCATACACCAAGTTCTAAAAATGCACGTCACCCGCCGAGAATTTACCAAACAAGCCAGCCTAATTGCGCTGGGCAGTCTGGCCTGCGCACATTTGGCAAAAGCCAAGACAATCTACACCGTGCGCAACGGCGACACCCTTGGCCACATTGCACAGCGCCACGGCGTCAGTACCGCAGAGCTGCGCCGCGCTAATCGGCTTTCCGGCGACCTGATCGGCGTCGGGCAAAAGTTAAACATCCCCGGCCAAGGCGCCGCAACCACAGCCGTCGCTTCAGCGGGCAATCCCTACCTCGTCCAATCAGGCGACACCCTCGGAGCCATCGCGCGCGCCCACGGCATCAGCGTCGGCGACCTCAAGCGCGCCAACAATCTTTCCAGCGACGTGATTCGCATCGGACAAACGCTGCACACACCAGCGAACGGCAGCACGGCAGACCTCTTATCGCACGTCCGCGTTGCCACAGCCAAGATCGCGGTGCGGCGTAACCACTGGCAACGTATCGTCGTCCACCATAGCGCGATCAAATACGGCAATGCCAAAAAATACGACGCCGCCCATCGCCAGCGTGGCATGCAAAACGGCCTCGCCTATCATTTTTTAATCGGCAACGGCATCGACTCCGGCGACGGCGAGATCGAAATCGGCCCGCGCTGGACCAAGCAATTACTCGGCGGGCACCTTAAGAGCTACCAACTCAACCTCACCGCGATTGGCATTTGTTTCGTCGGCAATTTTGAACAGACCCAGCCGAGCAGAAAGCAACTCGCAGCCTTTACGCAATTGATGGACTGGCTGCAAGGCGACGTGCTGAAGAGGAACACTCAATTCGCCGGACATAAGGAACTAAAGGGCGAGCAAACGATCTGCCCGGGCAAGTACTTCCCGCTGGCAGCGATGCACGCGCGTTACGACTAGCAGGCACTCACGGCGGCGAATCGTTACGCGTGCTCCTTTTAAAAACCAACAGAGCGCGGCCTAACAGCCGCGCTCCTTTTTGTGTCGTACGCGAGCAGCTGGTCACGATCGGATAATATACTAGTGCCGCGCATCAAGGTGAGAACCCGCCAACCTGCCTCCGCCAAAATGCTCCGTAGATGAGGCTCAACGCTTCCGTAGCGAGCCAGCTAGGATGTCATTTTCTTATTTCCCCTAGATGTCGAGTAGGGTCTCTCCTCTAAGTCAGACGCTCCGCTGCGACAAGAGACTCGTGGAGAGACCTCGAGCAACCATAGATGCCATAAAAAGGCTGAGGTTAACTGGTTTAATTACGGTTTTTAGTTATGCTATGTATTCTCAATAAATGCTTAATGAAGAAACCAACACAGCCAAAGCGGTCTAGCACTCAATTGACTAAAACCGCAACTGCACAGGTAAGCGTGGCACCGCCCGCCAAGTCCTGTCTGCGTATAGTCGGCGTGGGTGCCTCTGCGGGTGGACTGGAAGCACTGGAAAAATTCTTCAGCGCCGTATCGTCCTCCAGCGGTATGGCATTTGTGATTATCCAACATATGGATCCGACGCACAAAGGAATGATGCCAGAACTGCTGCAGCGTACGACCGAAATAAAAGTCATCGAGGCCGAGGATCGCACTACGGTGCGCCCAAATTGCGCCTATGTCATTCCGCCCAACAAGGACATATCCATCTTGCACGGCGTCTTACACTTACTCGAACCGACGAAGACGCGGGGGCTACGCCTGCCAGTCGATTTTTTCTTCCGTTCTCTCGCACAGGACCAGATGGATCAGAGTGTTGGCGTCATTCTTTCAGGGATGGGTTCAGACGGCAGCCTAGGGCTAAGGGCGATCAAAGAGCAGGCTGGCCTAGTCCTAGTGCAGGATCCGAAAACCGCCAAATTCGACGGCATGCCGCGCAGCGCGATCGATGCCGGGCTGGCAGATATCGTTGCCCCAGCGGAAGAGCTGCCAAACAAGCTCCTCACTTGCCTGTATCGCAAACCGCCCACAAGCCAGCAAAAAGCAACGATCACAGACCCAGAGATCAGCGCATTGGAGAAAACGATCATTCTTCTGCGTGCGCAGACGGGCCACGACTTTTCCCTTTATAAACAGAACACCCTCTTCCGCCGAATCGAGCGCCGAATGAGCATCCATCAAATCGGTAACATCGCGGCCTACGTCCGTTATTTACAGGAAAATGAGCAGGAGATCAATCTGCTCTTCAAAGAGCTACTGATTGGGGTGACTAACTTCTTTCGCGACAAGCCAGTCTGGGAGCTGTTACGTACAAAAACGATCCCCGCGCTGCTACAAAGAACCGAGACCAAACGTGTGCTACGCGCTTGGGTAGCTGGCTGTTCCAGCGGCGAAGAAGCCTATTCCCTCGCCATCGTATTCAAAGAAGCACTGGAGCATGCCAAGATCTTTAATATCGACCTGCAAATATTTGCCACCGACTTGGATCAAGACGCAATTGATCGAGCCCGCTTGAGCTTCTTCCCGCCTAACATTGTGGCCGATGTATCGGCAAAACGCCTTGAGCGATTTTTCATCAAACAGAAAGATGGCTATCGTATCTGCAAAGAGATTCGTCAGATGGTCATATTCGCAAAGCAAAACCTGACCATGGACCCGCCCTTTACGAAGCTGGATCTATTGTCCTGCCGAAATCTGCTGATCTATTTAGATGCAAAAGTGCAGCAACAACTGATCCCAGTCTTTCACTACAGCCTCAACCCCAACGGTATATTACTCCTCGGAAACTCTGAAACCATCGGCAGTTACACCAATCTGTTCACCTCGTTAAACAACAAAGCGCGTCTCTACCAGCGCTTGGATGCCGACCACTCTGCACTGTTGGTCAATTTCCCGCTATCCTTCAACTCAACTCCGACCCTAAAGAACGCACATCTGCCGCAAGCAATACCATCCAGCCTTGAGGATCTGGCGAATCATTTGATCCTCAAGCAATTCGCTCCAGCAGCGACACTCGTCAACGGGCAGGGCGACATTTTATATGTCAGCGGTCACACCGGTAAATATTTGGAGCCAGCCGCCGGCAAAGCAGACTGGAACCTATTCGCCATGGCCCGAGCAGGCCTCCGCTATGAACTCGCCGCCGCGTTCCATGAAGCAGTCCACAAAAAAGAAAGCATCACTCTCAAAAACGTCAGAATCGAACCGGGCGAAAACGAGCATTTTGCAGACATCGTCGTTCAGCAATTAGATCAACCGCCGCCACTGAAGAACTTAGTGATGGTGGTGTTCCAGGAATTGCCGGCACCGATTGTCAACCCAGCAAAGCAGGGGGTTCCAAGCCGCAACGACACTAATAAAGCTTCGCTAGCAGGCTTAGAGGATGAGTTGCAGCGAGTCAGATCTGAAGCACAGATCAGCCACGAAGCGATACAAACGCTAAACCAGGAATATCGCTCCGCCAATGAGGAACTGCAATCCACCAATGAGGAACTGCAATCCGCCAACGAGGAACTCACCACCTCGAAGGAGGAAATGCAATCGCTCAACGAAGAATTACACACACTCAATGCAGAACTACAGTCGAAGCTGGACGAGCTTTCGAGCGCCAGTAACGACATGAGAAATCTCCTCAATAGCACCGACATCGCCATACTTTTCTTGGATAAAACCCTCAAAATTCGTCGGTTTACTCCACAGACCGCACGTATCATCAAACTGATTCCAAGCGACATCGGCCGACCGATTACTGATTTGGTCTCTAAGGTCAAATTTCCAGAGCTAATCAGCGACGCAAACGAGGTCATTAGGACACTGGTCTCACAAGAAAAGCAACTGATGTCTAGCGACAAGCGCTGGTTCAATATGCATATTATCCCCTACCGCACAGTGGACGATAAGATCGACGGCGTGGTCATCACCTTCTCAGATATAACAACGGCGAAGAACTTAGAGGCAAGGCTACGAAAGGAGAGTGAAACGATTACATAAAAGAACGCAACAGATAGACTCCACTGAACAACCACTCAGCCTTTAGTCGCATCAAAGTAAAATCAACCACGCTGGCCCACGCCGGAACAGCACCCCGGCCAGCGATGGCAACAGCAGCACTCAGGGCTTAAACAAGGCCATGCTCAAGCAGTCGCCACCGAATTCGCAGCCGCCAATCATTACCCCAAATATTAGATTTAAACACTTCAATTAATCATACTCCATGAAGCCTACAGATAAGAAAACAGCCGACAGCAAACTGCGCCGTGCCGCTGAAACGCACCTAGCAAAAACAAAGTCGCCAACAAAAGCCTCAATAAAAACTGAAACCGATACTCAACGCATCCTCCACGAATTACAGGTGCATCAGGTCGAGTTAGAGATGCAAAACGAGGAACTGTATAGCTCCAGAGAAACGATCGAAAACCTCCTCAGTAAATACAGCGACTTATATGACTTCGCCCCAGTCGGCTATCTTTCAATTGATGAAACCTGTACCATTACCAATCTGAATCTGACGGCAGCCTCGTTACTCGGCGACGATCGAGATAAGCTCATCGATCATAATCTACCACGTTTTTTCACCCCAGACTGCAGGCCGGGATTGCTCGAATTCCTGAAGTACGTGTTCTGCCAGACCGAAGGGCACGCGTGTGAGGCCAAACTATTACGGTCAAGCGGAGACGGTTGTGATGTCAATGTATATGCCAAACCTGCCACATTCGAAGGCAATACGAAAAAAATCTGCCAGATCGTAATTGCCGACATTACAGAGCTAAAGGACGCGCAAGAATCTCGAAGACAATTGGAAATTGCGACCGCAACGAATGAGGCACTGCAAGCAGAAATCAACGAGCGAAAAACGCTGGAGAAAGAGCTCCGAAAGGGCGAACTACATCTAGTCCAGTTGCTCAATGAATCACAAGAAATGCGCAGCCAGTTACAACGGATCTCACACAAGATGTTGTCCACTCAGGAAGAAGAGCGTAAACAACTCGGCAAAGAAATGCATTATTTAATCCACAAAGCATTGGCTGCGCTCAATCACACTCTGAGCCACTTACGGAAAAAAAAGATCCTCAATGCCCCAAACTTACCCGCCACTATCTCTGACACACGCAAATCACTCGAACAATCGATTCAGGTCATTCAGCAGATGGCCAGTAAATTACAACTCACCGAGCTCGATGACCTTAAGCTCATCCCTGCCTTACAAACACTAAGCAAAACCCTCGCCGAACAGACCGGTATCCATGCACATTTGAGCGCCTATGCCGAAGTCGAAGATCTGGATAAATCCTGTCGCACCACGATTTTACGCGTGACTCAAGAAGCGCTAGACAATGTCGCTCGTCACGCACAAGCCAACAAGGTAGATGTCGAAATAAGTCAGCACGCCAATAGTCTATGCCTTAAAATAAGTGACGACGGCAAATCGTTTGAAGTACTAAACCACACGCTGGCACCCGAGGATAAGAGCCTCGGACTACTCGCAATGAGGGATCAAGTCGAGCTAGTCGGCGGCCAATTAAAGATTCTATCCGACCCCGAAAAAGGTACCACAATCCTAGCACATATCCCGCTGGAAAAAACTGCCTAAAATACCTCTTACAGGATCAGCCTAATCGAGCAGACGAATCTCCACCATTAGGTCATGCGCGATGGCCTCGAGATTTCGTTGAATTTCCGCCCGCCGCGTACTCGGCCCACAGGCCAAACGAGCCCGCGCTTCAAACAGTAATCCTCCCGATTCGGCGGCATTGCTAGTCTTAGTGCTCAACTCCTCGACGTTCACACCGGTCGCTGCCAGGGCTTTAAATACATCTCGCACGATGCCCGGATGATCGCTGCCCAACACTTCTAAATCAAACAAACGGATCGACTGCGGAGCTTCACGCTTGCCCGCGGCAATCATCACGTCCAGGTCCGAGATCGTGCGCAAGGCAGCCTCCAGCTCCTGCTGCGCAGCGCCAGAGACACTCACTTCAAGTAGGCCGACGAAGCGACCCGCTAGATGGGCCATGCGGCAATGCTCCCAGTTGCCACCATGTGTAGTAACTACCTCCGCAAGCTGCTCGACCAATCCCGCGCGGTCCTTACCGCTAATCGTCAAAACTAATACCGTTTCCATCGCTCAAACGCTAGGCACCGAACGAGGAATCGCAAGCACAAGTCCTTCGCGCTTGAGTATGAAAGTGGGAAAGTAAAAAGTGTGAATGTCGAGCAGTCACCTTTCACCCCCCCCGCCCTTAAACCTGACATCTCCAGCCCTCAAGTCTCAGCTCTCAGCCCTCAGCTCTCAGCCCTCAGCCCTCAGCTCTCAAGTCTCAGCCCTCAGCCCTCAGCTCTCAGCCCTCAGCCCTGTTCCTTCACTTGCCCAAAGGGCACCCAGTTCAGTCACCCCTTGGGTCTTCGCGATGCTACGCCCGCACGAGCCGGGGCCAGCTCGGCAGACCTCTCTGACCATCTTCGCGCTACTCGCGCTTCGTCCCACCTTTACACCTTCACACTTTTATACATTCATACTCTTCTTCATGAAAAACGAATACGCACTTCTCGACAGTGGCCACGGCCGAAAACTCGAACGCTTTGGCAAGATCACACTCGATCGTCCTTGCGCGCAAGCGGTGTGGAATCCCGCCAACCCACAGCTCTGGAAGACTGCCGACGCCTTTTTTACCCGTAAAGAGGGTCTGGAGTGGCGCGGCCGCGACAAACTGCCCGATTCTTGGCAAGTCAGCGTCAACGACGTCACCCTGAAACTCTCCACCACCGACTTCGGCCACCTCGGCGTATTCCCCGAAACACGCGAGATGTGGAACTGGATCACCAAGACCCTCGCCGCCGAAGCACCGAAACGCAAAGAGCCGCTCAAATTCCTCAACCTGTTCGCCTACTCCGGCGGTGCCACACTTGCAGCTGCCAAAGGCGGCGCGCATTGCTGCCACGTCGATGCCTCTAAAGGCATGGTACAATGGGCACGCCAAAATGCGGCGCTTAACGGGCTCACCGATCACCCGATCCGCTGGATCGTCGACGACGTAAACAAATTCCTCACCCGCGAAATCAAACGCGGCAACCGCTACGACGGCATCCTCCTCGACCCGCCCTCTTTCGGGCGCGGCAAAGGCGGCGAGCTCTATAAAATCGAGCACGCGCTGCTCGACACATTGAAACTGGTAAAAAGCGTGCTGACTGACCGTCCCTGCTTCGTGTATCTGACAAGTCACACCCCGGGGTTCACACCGATTGTATTGGATAATCTACTACAACAATTACTCCCCGGTGGTCAAACACAGTGTGGCGAAATGCTCCTCACCGGCGAAGGAAACACCTTCCCCGTGCCGAGCGGCACATGGTCGCGCTGGACCGCTTAATGATGCGACGCTTCGGTAGAGCCTGACGGAATATGGATGCTTTCGACCATGTCCTGCACTTCCTGCGGCGGCTCCGGAGTGAAGGCACTGACCAAGAACGCGACGCCAAAGTTGATCAACATGCCGACGAAGCCGATCCCCTCTGGAGAGATCCCAAGGAAATATTGATCTGCATGACCATCAAGAAATTGGAAGTAAACAATATAGCCGATCGTAAACGAAATACCGCAGAGCATCCCAGCAATCGCGCCTTCACGATTCATGCGCTTTGAGAAGATCCCAATCAACAAAGTCGGGAAGAAGGATGAGGCCGCGAGGCCGAAAGCGAATGCCACAGTCTTCGCGATAAACGCTGACGGCGGATTAATGCCAAAGTACGCCGCCACCACTAGCGCAATAAATGAAGCGAACCGCGCGTAGCGTACTTCTTCCCGATCACTCAGATCTGGCTTGATAATCTTCTTCATCAAGTCGTGTGAGATCGAAGTCGAAAGCACTAGCAGCAAGCCTGCCGCGGTCGAGAGTGCCGCGGCTATACAGCCTGCCATCAGCAACGAAATCACCCACATCGGCAACCCTGCCATGTGCGGGTTCGCCATCACCATAATATCATTACCAAACCACAACTCGTTCGGGTTGGAGTTATCACCTTTATTAGCCAGCAGTCGTTGACCGAGCGAACCGATACGCTGCTCCTCTGGCGCGTCATAGACCGGATACGCCGGCGCCTTACCTTGAAAAACACTGTTCGAGCCGATCTCGGATTTTGCCGGCCCAAAATATTGGATTACACCATCGTTGTTCTTATCGACCCATGCCATCTGACCAGTTGCCTCGAAATCTTTAAACCATGCAGGCGCTTCGGTGTAGCTGGTCTGATGCAGGTTGTTGATCAGGTTCACGCGCGAGAACGCACCAATTGCGGGTGCCGTGAGATAAATCACGGCAATGAACAGCAGCGTCCAACAAGCCGACTTACGCACGGCGCCGACATTCTTAACCGTGAAGAAGCGTACGATCACGTGCGGCAAACCCGCCGTGCCACACATCAGTGCCGCAGTGATGCAAAACATGTTTATCTTCGAGAGCTTACCGGCGGTGAATTCCTGAAAGCCGAGTTCGAGATTAATATTATTGAGCTTCTCAAAAAACGGAATGACCTCAACATCGGCAGTATAGTTACCGATCAATCCAAGCTGAGGAATCACATTCCCCGTCAACGCCATCGCAATAAAGATCGCAGGAATCGTATAGGCAAAAGCCATCACACAGTATTGAGCGACCTGCGTATAGGTAATGCCCTTCATGCCGCCCAGTCCCGCGTAGAAAAACACGATCGACGCGCCAGCCAGTACCCCGGCTGGTATCCCAATCCCGAATAGCTGCGAAAACACCACACCCACGCCACGCATTTGGCCCATGATGTAAGTCATGCAAATAAAGATCGCGCAAATCACCGCCACGCCGCGCGCCAGCTTTGAATAATAACGGTCACCAATAAAATCAGGCACGGTCGCCTTGCCAAATTTACGCAAGTAAGGAACCATTAGAATAGTCAATAAGACGAAGCCACCGGTCCAACCCATCAAGAAGCGCGACGCATCATAGCCGCTCAGAGCGACCGTGCCTGCCATCGAGATGAACGTCGCAGCCGACATCCAGTCCGCCGCAGTGGCCATACCATTGGCGAGTGGTGACACGCCACCGCCGGCCGTATAATATTCCTTGGTCGAACCGGCCCGCGATTTAACCGCGATGCCAATGTAAATGGCAAAAGAGATACCGATAAAAATGAAATTTAGGTGATCTTGCGTCATTGTATGTATCCGCGTTATTTGTGTTCAGTATAGCCGTGCTTGGCGTCGAGACGGTTCATCAAGAACGCATACACCAACAACAATAAGACGAAACAGATGATCGCGCCTTGCTGCGCCATCCAGAACCCGAACGGTGCGTTGCCGACTTGTGGCGCATTGGCATCTAGCCATTCACGAAAAATGATACCGCAGCCGAAGCTAACAGTGAACCATACGGACAACAGACCTAAAACAATTTTGAGGCACGCCTGCCGGTGGACTCGAGGATGATCAATTTTCATAATTTGAGGGGTAGAGGTAATTAATAAAACTGCACGAATCTATAACCTAGCCCCGCCTTGCAATGCAAGAAGGGATACAGAAAAGATACATACTAACATTCTGAACGCCTGCGGCAGAGCGCCGTGCTGGACTCTGAATGGTGTCGCGACGCGCTGCACAGGCTTCGACTGAATCTTAGTCCAACGCCACTTCGTTGGCCCAAATGTCTTCAAGCTTCTGACGGCGGCGGATCACATGTGGCACCTTTGCCGCATCGAGCATGATTTCAGCGGCTTCGGGATACGAATTATAGTGCTTGGTCGACATCGCCGCACAATACGCACCCGCGCCATCAATCACACACAAATCGCCGATCTGGCACAGCGGCAATGCACGTGTCGCCAATAATTCAGGATCTCCGGGTGCAGGCGTCAGAATATCGCCTGACTCGCAACAATGCCCAGCGATCACATAAGCGCGCGTTTCGCCTGCGACCTCGGGCTGGAGGATGTAGATCGGATGCTGCGCACCGTAAATCGACGGACGTAGAATCTCTGTCATCCCGGTATCGAGTTTTAAAAAATCATAGCCATCCGCACCGGTGCTGACCACGTCCTGCACGGTAGACAACACCGCACAGGTGTTTGCCAACAAATATGTGCCTGGCTCAATTTCTAAACGAATCTCGCGACCCGTGGCCTGGGCAAATTCGCGGAACATTTCCGCCACGGGCGCCCCGCACTCCTGCAGGTCGGTGCCGACTTCGCTCTCCATGCGCGCCACCTTGTAGCCGCCACCAAGATTGAGCGCCACCACGTCAGGGAACTGGCGCACCAGATCCAGACTCATGCCAGAAATCTTTTGCCACACCGCGGGATCACTGCCCGAACCGATGTGCGTATGAATACGAATCACCTGCAAGCCATACTGAAGCACAATCGCCTGCACCTGATCAATCCATTCATGCCAGATGCCGAAGCTCGAAGCAGGGCCACCGACATTGGTGCGGTTATTGCCACCTGAACCAGAGCCAGGATTAAAGCGCAGGCCGATCGTCTTTCCTGGGCAGGCTTGGCCGAAACGCTCCAGCTGACTCAGGGAGCAGGCATTGATCTCAATCCCCAGCTCGTAGAGTTCTGCAAAATCAGCTGGTAACTCCTGCGTGCTCAGGCTGATATTTGCTGCTGGCACGCCGGCGGCAATCGCACGACGCACCTCATGCCCCGAGCTAGCGTCAATCTGTAGACCCGCCTCATTGAAAATTTTAAGTATCGCGGCATTCGGCGATGCCTTCATCGCATAGCGCGCGGTCAAACCAAAGGCATTCGGAAATGCCAGCACCGCGGCGGCATTCGCTTTCAAAGTTGCCATGTCATACACATACACGGGCGTGCCGAAGTCGTCCGCGATTGTGCGTGCGGTCGTGTAATCAAGAAATCTGGGCTGCGATAAGTTGGCCATGCCGAAGAAGCAAAGACGGTTCCCGCTCGCTGGCAAGCGATATGTCTTCGATCCTATGCGGCGCCAAGCGTATTTGCCAGTCACTTTTATCGCTTCCCTCTTGCACTCGAAACAGTTCAGGTTTGTTTGAAAGTATGTTGATTCTTCTATCTCCCGCAAAGTCTCTCGACTATCAGGCCCCACTACTCACTAGCAAAGCGACGCAACCGCGTCTGGCTGCGCATTCTGCCGAATTGATTCATCAGCTGAAGACCCTCAGCCCTGAAGCGGTCGGTACGCTGATGCACATTAGCCCCAAACTCGCGGAGCTGAACCATGCACGTTATCAGAACTACCAGCCGAGCTTCACCGCAGCAAATAGTCGCCAAGCGATTCTGGCATTTACCGGCGACGTCTATCAAGGCATGGCACTTGCCGATTGGTCGGCCGAAGATTTCGCTGCCGCGCAACAACAAATTCGTATTCTATCCGGACTCTACGGCGTACTACGTCCGCTGGACCGCATGCAGCCCTATCGCCTAGAGATGGGTACGAAGTTCGAAAATACCCGCGGCGACAATCTCTACCAATTCTGGGGTTCGACCATCACCGAACTCCTGAACAAAGACCTTAAGGCCTCTGCTTCCGACCTGGTCGTCAACCTCGCCTCGAATGAATACTTCTCGTCCGTTAAGCTCAAGGAGCTCAATGGACAACTCATCACTCCCGTCTTTAAAGACGCAAAGAACGGTACCTTTAAAATCATTTCGTTTTACGCGAAAAAAGCCCGCGGCATGATGGCTGACTACATCGTCCGGAACAAAGTGAAGTCCGTCGCAGACTTGAAGGCGTTTAACACCAACGGCTATCAATTCGACGCAGCAGCATCTGAAGGTAACACGATCGTGTTCCTGCGTGCGGAACAAAAGTAAGGCGCGTGGGCGACCCGCCCACGGCACATCTCGCAACGACGACGAGTCGCCCTCCCTCCTTTCGAAAACAAGGTGCCGCCCCCCACTCCGACCATCCGGATTTCGCAGTTGCCCGAGTTATTCGAGCCACTAGGCTTAGCGATCAAATGGAAAACGACGCAGCCGAACCGACCGAGCCTTCAATCGAAGCCGAAACCCAGCAACCACCAGTCCTGCCAGCGACTGAGGCCAAAGCCGACCACACCGCCGGCATGCTGTGTCACTTATTAAGCTTAACCCTACTGATCGGCGTGCCGCTCGGCAATATTCTCGGCCCTCTCATCGTCTGGCTCATCAAGCGCGACGAGGACCCATTCGTCGATCTCTGCGGCAAGGAGTCACTCAACTTCCAGATCTCGATGACGATCTACATGATGATCGCCGGTATCTTAATCTTTTTCATCGTCGGCCTATTTATGATCCCCGCCTTGATGATTCTAAACATCGTCTACACCATCATAGCCGCGATTAAAGCGAGCAAAGGCACCAGCTACACTTACCCATTGTCTATCCGTTTCATTAAATAAACTGAATCGCATGCAACGCAGTCGGGTTCAAAGCAACCAACGTGAAGGCTTTGTGTATCGCACTATTCTTGGCCATAGCACGCCCGCACGCCGGCGACTACTGCCTCCGCATACTGCAGTAGAATATCATCTTCGGCGAGCACTCGGCCCGCAGCTCGATTCGCCAACGCCGACTGTAGCCGACCATACGCGCCGACACTATTCGCGACATAAGGCTCCAACAGCACCGTTGGACACTCCGCCATGCGTAGTAATAATAGATTACGTGCAAATAAATAGGGCTGCTGCGAACTCAATAAAATCGCGTTATTCCTCCGATACCTAGCTGCTGGTAGCTCGGTCGCCTCGGCCAATGCGGTCGCCAACGCGCCGCCTAGCACCCGCTCTGCAGGACCACTGCCATTCGTCAGCTTTACCGCCAATTGCTCCAGCTGGTTCTCGGCCTGCAGTTCCTCATCACTCAAACAGCCAAAAATTAGCACGTGTAGATTATTTGCATCCACCAGTCGAAGCATCGCGCTGCCGCTCTCGCTTGCCTCACTTTCATTCTCAGTGGGCCAAGCCGCCGCATTAATATGCAAAGAAATCAGCGCATCCGGCTGAACCTCTTGATTCACTGATCGCGCTCGTTCCATCAAGTCTCCCTTTACAATTGATAAATGAACCGCCCGCGCTCGAATCGCACGGCCGTACACCCAGAGGGCAGATAGCGAGGACTCGTTCGGCGGCGAGACCTGTTCTGCAGCCAATTCCAAATAATCCAATGGGCTGTTTGGATTAACCCGCACCGCCGCTTCCCGCAGCAGTGTGACCTTGGCGCCAAGCGCCATCAATTTCGCCTGAGCAAGCTCCGCCACTGCGAGAACCAACTCCCCCTCGCGCACATAGAAATCATCTTCTGCGATTCGAAACTGTCGACCTTCGGCGGCGGCCCAGTGCCCGCCGATGTGTCCAGGATCCAACGCGATATGCAATCCAGCTAAAGGCAAGTCACTGTCACCACGCTGCAACGCAATCTCCTCTGCCGTACGCCAGTAGCGCGACTCCGACCGTTGTGCCAGCGCATCCACATCCACTACCGACTGCCAGTTCGCGTACGGCGCATAACGCGTGGTCAGCTCAGATGCCAGCATAGGCGCTTGCGCAGCCGACAGCAACGCTACCAATCCGACACAAAATAAATAACCCACGATAACCCGCAATAACATGCTGTCAGACAGAACCAATCTGCCCCGACAGACAACCCAGCATTCACAAAATCTGATTTGTGGCGTCGTTGCTTGCAACGGCCTTAACGTGGGCGAGTCGCCCACGCTCCTTTGGTCATTGCTTGCAACGGCCTTAACGTGGGCGAGTCGCCCACGCTCCTTTGGTCGTTGCAAGCAACGACAGCACACACCGCGCTATACAGTCAGTCGATCCATCATTGCCTTAAAATCTGCCGGCAGCGGAGCAACAAATTCCATTTCTTCGTCACGCTCGGGATGTTGCACATGCAACTCAGTCGAGTGGAGCATGATACGTGGCACATCGATCCCTCTTAACCGACTTGGCTTATAGCCATAAGTCGTATCGCCCAACAGTGGATGGTTCATGCCACTCATATGCACACGGATCTGGTGCGTGCGTCCAGTGTGGATCACACAACTAACTAGTGCAACCTGGCCGCCAAAACTATGCTCCACTGACCAATCAGTCTTGGCCTCTTTACCCATAGCCATAATCGCCATACGCGTGCGCACCACGCTATGTCGCCCAATCGGCCCATCGCAGATACCAGCCGTTTTACGCGGCGTGCCGAGCACCAGTGCCGTATAGCGTTTATACGTTTCACGCGCGCTAAAAGATGCGACTAACCTATGATGCGCTCGATCAGTCTTCGCTGCCACGATCAAGCCAGTCGTCTCTTTGTCTAATCGATGCACAATCCCAGGCCGATCTGGTGCGCCAATACTACTCAAATTGCCATTGGTGTGATGTAATAACGCATGCACTAAAGTATCCTCCCCCGTGCCAGTACCAGGATGTGTGACCATGCCCGAAGGCTTATTGACCACCACGATCGATTCATCTTCGTAAATAATACTGAGCGGAATATCCATCGGCTTCGGCCCTTCGCCCAACACCACTTCTTCAAGCACTGCGCGCAATACGCCCTGACGATTCACCTTGAAGCGCTTATCAATGATCTCGCCATCAAAGGTCACTAGCTCCGCCTCAAAAGCCTTCTGCAATCGGACACGACTAATGTCATCAAACTCTGCGGAAAAAATCTTATCCGCACGTCCGGACTTCACACCCTTAGGCACAGTAAATTCAATGATACGATCAGGCATTCCGGACAATGATGCGACTGCTACTCAGTTTGCGAGCCTACATTCGTTTCTTCAACAGGAATCACGCTTGAAACACTGGCACTCATCCTCGCCCCAACCATCAGGAATCAAGCCGTGGCAACCGACAACCCACGTGCTGTCTCACAATCTCTAGCAATCTGCAGCTTTAACGCATCCACGGATGCAAATTTTTGTTCAGGGCGAATAAAGCGCAACCACTCGACCTCGATCGAGTCACCACAATCCAGCTTCGTGTCGTCGAGCGCATGCACCTCCAGCGCTGGCAATTGGTCTGCCTCAGCCACCGTCGGTTTAACGCCATAATTCGCCACCGCAAATGCCCATGGCTGATCTGCCGCGCCACGGAAGCGCACATGGTAAACCCCGAAGCACGGCCTACACTCTGGATCCCATGGCAGGTTCAAGGTCGGAAAGCCAATCTGACGACCCAACCGAGCTCCACCGACAACGCGTCCGTTCGAGTAATAGTTATAACCGAATAAATCATTCACCGCTTCGATTCGACCCGATACGAGATCTTGCCGAATCCGTGTGCTACTAATCGGCTCCCCATTGTGCTTAATACGTTCCACACTAAACACGCCAAGCCCAAGCTCATTGCCAGACTCGATCAAAGTCGCGACACTACCAGCACGCATCTTGCCGAATCGAAAATTCTCGCCGACGTAGATTGATTTCAATGTGGGCAAGGCCGCTTTCAAATTCCCTAAAAAGTCCTCCGCTGGAATGGACGCGAACCCACGATCAAAATGCTTTTGGATCACCACATCCACGCCGACAGTGTGTAGCATCGAGGTCTTGAACTCCATCGGCATCATCAACAGCGTCGGCGCATCTGGACGAAACAATCGGCTCGGATGCGGATTAAATGTCAGCACCCCACTCACTCCTGCCGATCGCTGCGCCGAAAAAACCGCCGATTCGATCACCGCCTTATGGCCGAGATGTACCCCATCGAATACACCAATGGCTAAGTGTAACTCACCAGTCAGGCCAGCTAGTTCGTCAAAGCGTTCGACGTGGGCGGGAAGTTGCATCATTGGAAAATTAAGAAAATAGCATTACAGCGCAAGCGCTCAAATTATGGCAAAGGAGTGTAGGCGAATCGCTCTCATTGACATCACCGTGGGCGGGTCGCCCACACTCCTGTCTACATCGCGACACTCGGCACTGCTTGATTCACAGGAATCAGTTTAGTGCGCAACTCAGAGGGAGCCATATTTTCGATTTCCTCTAATGTATTCGCATCTTCAATACGAAACTTACCCACTTGCGTGCGGCGCAATGCGCACAAGTGACCGCCACAACCGAGGCGCTCACCCAGATCATGCGCTAGCGTGCGGATGTAGGTGCCCTTACTGCTACCGACGATAATCGAAACTTCAGGAAGGCTAAAATCTAAAATATCATAGCGGCTGACATGAATGACACGTGCTTCGCGCTCGATTGTCTTACCCTGGCGAGCCAACTTATAGAGCTTCTGGCCATTGACCTTCTTCGCCGAAAACATCGGCGGTGTTTGGTATTGATCGCCCATGAAGGTCGCCATCTCTTTTTCGACGTCTGCCTGCGTCAGTTCAGGCACAGGCTTGGTCTCAACGATCTCGCCATCGGCATCCTGCGAATCAGTCGCTTCACCGAGCTTCACCGTGCCAGTGTATTCTTTATCCATGCTCATCAGAAACTGCGAGACCTTGGTCGCTTTACCGACTAAAATCAGCAATAATCCGGTCGCCATGGGGTCAAGCGTGCCGGCATGGCCAATCTTCTTAATACGAAACACGCGACGCATGCGCGCCACGATATCGTGGGAAGTCATCCCCTGTGGTTTATCTACCAGCAATACGCCGATCGGATCATCATTCATTGGCTGCGACATAATAAAATACTTACTCTTCGTTTAAAAATCTGAATCATACTCTTAATTTTATGCTTAATCTTAATCTTATGCTTAATCTTAATCATAATCTTAACCTTAATCTTAATCTGGAACTCTAAAAATAGAAATTAGGAGTAAGAGTAAGAGCAGGATTAGGAGGGCGCGAATTACTCAGGCTGACCGAGCGCTTCGAGATGCTTGCCCAGTGCTTCCATTAATTGTGGATAGAATTCTTTGATCGAACTATTCTCGACATTCAGCCCTGCGGCACAGGCATGCCCACCGCCGTTGAAAAGTTTTGCGACTTGATCGACTCGATAGAACGGGTTCTTCGCGCGTAAGCTGCCTTTTAGTGACCCATCGCGATCCTCGATCAAGACCCCTATATCGACGCCGACAATTGAACGCGCATAATCGACCAGTCCTTCCGAATCATCGATAGTCGAACCAGTTGCTGCGTAGACGCCATTCTCGATCAGGCCCACGCAGACGCGGTTATCAAATTCCATGCTCAGCGAATTCAAGAAGTTCTGTAACAATTTAATCTTCCCAAAGGTCTCGCACTCATACAGTTCGTGCGCAGCAGCGGACGGACGTGCGCCACATTCACAGAGTCGACGGGCAATCTCAAATGTTTCTGGCGTAGTGGAAGGGTAACGAAATTGCCCAGTATCAGTGGCGATGCCGACATACAGGGCCTGTGCGGTTACTGCATCGATCTCATAGCCGAGGTCCATGTAAAAGCCGGCTAGGATCTCCGCTGTCGCAGATGCCGTGGCAATGATTAAGTTCGTCTGCGCATACGCTTTGTTAGAAATGTGGTGATCCACATTTAAAGCCACTTCAGGGAAGAGTTCGATCAAGCGGTCGCCGATGCGCTTTTTGTCAGCACAATCTACCGTCACCGCGACATGCCCGTCGGGCTGAAAATCTGCTGCCAGCATTAAGGGTGTATCTCCGACAAATGCCTTTAGTGTCGCAGGCACTTCATCGCGATTGAGGCCGACAGCGTCGATCCCTTGGCTGATCAACACACGCACCACCGCGACAATTGAACCAATGCAATCGCCGTCGGGTCGCAAGTGCCCACACACGGCCACTTTCTTGCATTTAAGTTGTTCGACGCTCGCTGCAAACAGCGGACTCTCATTCGGAAAAAATTCAACTTTTGTCATTTTCATTATCTAGTTGGTCTAATAAGTCGAGGATGCCGGCACCCCGCTCCATCGACGGGTCATACATAAAGTCAAAGCGCGGGAAATATTTAAGTGTCACACGCGCCATCACCCGTTGACGTAGCTCTTTGCCAACACGCTTAAAAAATGCCTGAGCTTCCTTAATATCCTTTTCATCGCCAATCACGGCATAGAAGATTTTGCATTGGCGTAGATCGGGTGACGTATCCACATCACTGATCGTGATTTTGACGGATTGCACGCCACCATAGTAGCGCCGCAATTGCTCGCCTATCTCACGCTGGAGGAGCTCGTTTACACGGGAAATTCGCTTCGACATAACTTAAAGGGATGGAACCTATTCAAAAAAAATCGGCGACGTGCGAGCTCGCACGTCGCCGAGTAAAAATAATTAGCGCAGGGTGGGACGAATCTCAACCACCTCGAAGCATTCGATGATATCGCCTTCTTCGTAATCGTCGTAACCCTCCACATTAATACCACACTCGAAGCCGGCACGAACTTCCTTCGCGTCGTCCTTGAAGCGCTTAAGCGTATCAATCTTACTTTCGTGGACGACTTCGCCGTTACGTAGCAAGCGTGCCTTGCGGTTGCGATTGATCGTGCCTTCGGTGACCATACAACCAGCAACATTGCGGTTCTTACCCATACTGAAGACCTGACGAATCTCTGCGGCACCAAGCTTCTTCTCGCTCAATTCCGGCTCAAGCAACTCGGCCATGCACTCTTCGACTTGGTCGAGGAGTTCGTAAATAATGTTGTGCTGAATAATGCGCACATTGTGATGCTTCGCTTGGCTCTGCACGCCATTATCTAGACGAACGTTAAAACCAACAATTGTTACATCGGTTTCTCCCGCGCTGGCCAATGCGATATCGCTCTTACTGATATGACCGACGCCATGACTGATAACACGAATGTCGACCTTATCACTCTCAATCTGCTTGAGGCTATTGACTAATGCCTCGGTCGAACCGTGCACGTCAGACTTAACAATCACGCTAAGGCAGGCCTTTTTTTGCAGCGCAATTGCAGCAAACAAATCTTCAACAGTGACGCCACCCTCAGTCTTCGCGGATTGATCTGGAGCCACATTTTCTTCGCGCTTACGCTCAGTTGTCGATTCGGCAGCGGCTTTCTTTGCAGTCTTCTCGTTTTTCACGGAAGTAAAAGTCTTACCACCACTTGGCACTTGCGACCAACCGATGACCTTCACCGGGGTCGATGGCGGCGCTTCTTTGAGCACCTTACCATTCTCATCCTCCATCGACTTCACCTTACAATAGGCTTCACCACAAATTAGTGTATCACCCCTCTTCAAGGTTCCGCGCTCGACGATGACGGACGCAGTTGCACCGCGACCTTCTTCGAGTTGTGCTTCGATGATGGTGCCGGAGGCCGAGCAATCTGGATTTGATTGAAGCTCTAACACTTCAGTTTGCAGAAGAATCATATCGAGCAAATTGTCGATATTTGTGCCTTTCAATGCCGAAACTTCGACGGCAATGGTTTCACCGCCCCAGTCTTCCGGTGCGATGCCCTTTTCTTGCATCTGCTGCTTCACGCGGTCGATATTCGCACCCTTGGCATCAATCTTATTGATCGCAACGATGATGGAATTATTCGCCTCCTTGGCAAAGCGCAGTGCCTCTTCGGTCTGCGGCTTAAACGCATCGTCCGCTGCGATTACGAGAATCGCTAGGTCAGTCACGTTGGCTCCACGCTCACGCATCAGCGAGAAAGCGGCGTGTCCTGGAGTATCGAGGAAAGTAATCTTTTGCTCCTTGTGTTCGATCTGGTAAGCACCGATGTGTTGCGTAATACCGCCGGCTTCACCAGCGGTCACATTGGCCTTACGAATCGTATCGAGCAGCGTGGTCTTACCGTGATCAACGTGGCCAAGGATACAAACAACCGGAGGACGTGGCTTGAGAAAACGAGGGTCATCGTCTGCAACTTTTGCGACCTTCTTCTTTTCAGCGACCTCGGCTTGAGTCTCACCACGGTGGTGGATCTGAAGCTTGAAGCCATGACGCTTGGCAATCTGAATCGCGATTGGTTCTTCGATGGTTTGATTCATCGAAGCGAAAATGCCCATTTCCATCAGCTCAGAAATGAGCTTGAACGGCTTCACTTCAATCTCAGTGGCGAAATCGCGCACCACAATCGGAGGCTTGGCGTGAATGATGCGCTCAGTGCCTTCAGCAGGTTCAGCTGATACTTCGCCTTCAATCGGCGCTTCCGCATCAGTCGCGGCAGGCGTCGCTTCGACTTTGCTCGCGCCCGCAGAAGGAGGTTTCGGTGGTCCAGGGGGCTTAGGTGGGCCCGCAGATATCGGCGCTTTGGCTACTGCAGGCTTGGCTGCTGGTGCTTTGGCGATCGGCGGCGTCGCTGCTGGCGGAGCCTTAGGCTCTGGCACCGGCGCACTCGCCACGATCGGCGCTTTGGCTGCCGCTGGTGCCGCAGATTTAAGACCTGCAGGAGCGACTCCTGGGGGAGTTGATTTTGGACGCGGTGCTACCGGTGGGCCTTTTGAACGAGGCGCACTTGGCGGTGCTTTACTCATCGGCGCAGGTTTTGGTGCGGCTGCCACTGGCTCCGGCGCAGCTGCCTCGGCTGCCTTCGGCTTAGCTGCTTCAGCCGCAGCCTCACGCTCAAGCTTGATTTCGGCGGCGCTCTTGACGAAGGCGCCGTCTGGCAAGATCGGTCCCTTCGGCGGTTCCGCCGCCACAGGCGCTTCGCCAGCAGGTACGTCCTCAGCTTTATGCGTTGAGGCGAACTCTTCTACGAGGGATTCGGCGGATATATTATCGACGGTACTGGAAGCGCTTTTGACTTCGAACCCGCGACTACGGAGGAGCTCAATGAGCTCTTTATTCTCCATTCCGACTTGTTTGGAAAGCTGATGTATACGAACACTCATGGAAGAGTTACTACTTGAGATCTGATAGATGGAGGAAGGCTTGGCGACTACTTGGATTATGCGTTTTGCTCCAGGTATGCGGCAACTTTAGCCAGCACGTCGCTGGCTTCTTCTTCACTAAATTCTGCGTCGACGAGATCGCCAACGGATACGCCTTCGAAGGCTTCGGGACTAATCAAGCCAATCGAAACAAGGCGTTCGCCAATCGCGGGCTCAATGCCGGGAATCATATTGATGCCCTTGAGCGCCTTCGCGACCTTTTCGTCGAAGCCCACTGCTTCCTTCTCTTCCTTGCCGATGTCGAGCTTCCAACCGATCAGGCGGGAAGTGAGCTTGGCATTGAAGCCACGGCGGCCAATTGCAATCGAAAGATCATCCTCAGCCACTTCGAAGTGGATGCGACGATCGGCTTCAATCACCTTGATGTTTTTCGGGATCGCAGGTGATAGCGCTTCTTCAAGCAATTGAATCGGATCGCTGTGGTAGCGAATGATATCGATTTTCTCGCCACCGAGTTCACGCACGATGGTTTTGACGCGGGCACCACGTGCACCGACGCATGCACCGACAGGATCCACCTTCGGGTCGGAACTATTTACAGCGATCTTGGTGCGGTAGCCAGCTTCGCGGGCCATCGCTTCGATGGACACGGTGCCATCGGCGATTTCCGTCACTTCGAGTTCGAATAGGCGGCGCACAAAATTGATGTTTGAACGTGAAAGAATGATATCTGGACCGCGATTGGTTTGCTCAATCTTCAGCAGTAGGCAGCGGATGCTTTCACCCGGCGCATAATCCTCACCCTGCACGCGCTCGCGTGGTGGCAGAATCGCCTCGGCCTTGCCTAAATCGATGATCAAATCACCGCGCTCACGGCGACGTACGATGCCGGTAACGATGTCGCCGACAGTGTCTTTGTAATCGTCGTAAATGCGGTCTTTCTCAAACTGGCGGATCCGTTGCATGATCGCCTGACGCGCAGTCTGCGCTGCGATACGGCCGAGATATGCTGGGTCGATCTCTTTTTCGATGGCGCCACCAATCTCCACATCAGGTTGAATGGCACGCGCCTTTTCAATGTGAATCTCGAGCTCCGCATCACCCACGGAGTCGACCACATTGAGGCTGGACCACGCCTTCAAGGCACCCGTTTTGGGGTTAATTTCAACACGGATATCTTGCCCAGCGGCGATGCCTTTTTGGGCAGCGGCTGCAATCGCAGAAGAGATGGCTTCGATCATATCGGCGCGATCGATGCCCTTCTCCTTCTCCATGTATTCTAAGACTGATAAAATTTCGTGACTCATTGCGGCAGAAAATAAAAAAGCGGACTTAAGCCCGCTTAAAAAAGATGTTGCTAGGTTAATTTAAGAATTCAGAAAGCTAAACGGCCACCGTCGCTTGTCAAGTGTCGGTATGCGGGCAATTGAGGATAGTTTTAGCGCATGAAATCTATGTGAAATAGGCATTTTACCCGTTGGTCTACCCCAGCAGCTAACCACACACAGGAATGCCGGTGCCACTCGGCCAATCTGGCCTCCGTCTCCAAAAGACGCGGATGGCGCCTGCAGCCAGCACGCCCACTACTTCAATGTCCCCGATCTCACGATCGAGGCTAGCATGCATACGTCGCCTCCGCCGTCAGACGAGCGAGCGGCAGACCTGCTGGTTTTACCTTGCCGTGTGCGCCAAAAACATCATTTTGCCCCCCAAACAGCTGGCCCTGCTAACGAATTCCCAGGGCCGCAGCCATTCGGCAACCACTGAATTCATGAACAGCGTCCTGATTTATTCCGGCGGGCTCGACTCGACCGTCCTGATCTACCATCTGCGTGCCGCAGGCCACACCGTGCATGCGCTCTCCGTCAACTACGGGCAACGCCATAGTTGCGAGCTCTCGCATGCCGCCGAGATCTGCAAAGCCATCGATGTGCCGCATCAAACCGCCGATCTCTCCGCGATTCAGCCCCTGCTCGCCGGCAGCAGCCTAACCTCGCCCGAAATCGACGTTGCCGAAGGCCACTACACCGAGGAGTCGATGAAGTCCACCGTGGTGCCAAATCGAAATATGATCCTGCTCGCCATCGCCGCCGGGCATGCCCTTTCGATTGGCGCTGAGCAGATCGCTTACGCTGCCCACAGCGGCGACCACGCGATCTACCCCGATTGCCGCAACGAGTTTGCCGACGCCATGGCCGAAGCCATACGTCTGTGCGACTGGAGCACGGTCGAGCTCAGCCGCCCCTTCGTCGACTGGACCAAAGCCGATATCGTGCGCCGCGGCGCAGAACTGGGCCTGCCCTTTGCGAAAACGTGGTCCTGCTACCAAGGCGGCGACCTTCACTGCGGCCGCTGCGGCACCTGCATTGAACGCCGCGAAGCCTTCGACCTCGCAGGCGTCACCGATCCAACCGCTTACGCCGCCAACGCGCCGAGCGTCAGCACCCTGCGCGCCAACGACTGGCGGCTGTAAGCTTTCAGTTTCCACTTTTCCACTTTTCCACTTTTCCACTTTTCAAAAGATGCTCACCTGTAAAAAAACCTACCGCGACATCCCGTTCGCCCACCGCCAGCACTGCCATGACGGGCACTGTGCCTTTATCCACGGCCACAACTGGGGTATCACGCTGACTTTTGCCTGCAGCAAGACCGACAGCAATGGCTTCGTCGTGGACTTCGGCAAACTCAAATACCTAAAGACCTGGATCGATCAACACCTCGACCACGCCTGCCTGTTTAACGAGGACGACCCGGAAACTGCAGCGCTGTTGGCCAACACGGGCGACCTATTCAAGCCCTACATTCTACCCAACTGCTCCTGCGAAGGCATCGCCCAACACCTGCACGGCATCTTCGACCAGATGGTGCGCGCCGAAACCAATGGCCGCGTGTGGATCACCGAAATCGAAATCATCGAAGACTCGAAAAATAGCGCCGCTTACCGCCCCGAGTAGCCAAGTCTCTCTCCTCAGCCCTCAATTCTCTAAAAATGCTCCCGATCCACGAACAGTTTTATACCTTCCAAGGCGAAGGTGCGCACGCAGGTCGAGCCGCTTACTTCATCCGCACCTTCGGCTGCCCCGTGCATTGCCCGTGGTGCGACTCGGCTGGCACCTGGCACCCGGACTACATCCCGAAGCATATTGACCGGCTCGAGCCCGCAGCCCTCGCGGCCGAGGTCGCCGACACCCGCGCCGAGTTTACCGTGATCACTGGCGGCGAACCCGCCATTCACGACCTCAGCGCACTGACCGATGCACTCCATGCCGTCGGCCAACAGACCCACCTCGAAACCAGCGGTGCCTTTCCGATCCGCGGCGCATTCGACTGGATCACGCTCAGCCCCAAGCGCTGGAAGCTGCCACTGGCCGACAACGTCGCCCGAGCCAATGAGTACAAGCTGATCATCGACCGACCCGAAGCAATCGCCGAATACGTCGACGCCCTGACCGAGCGCGGCGCCGAGCTGAGCGCCGACAATATCGTCTGGCTGCACCCCGAATGGTCGCAGCACAGCAACCCAGACGTGCTCAACGCCATCACCGAATGGATCAAGTGCCACGGCGCCCCCTACCGCGCCGGCTGGCAGCTACACAAAAACTACGCCGCCGATTGTATGGATCAACGCAGCGTCTCCGCCGCCCCACTCGGCGGTGATCCCGAGCTAGGATTTTAGGCAGCAGCAACGAATAATTTTATAAGCCAAGAATAATTTTATAAGCCTGTCCCTTAATAATTACTCATAATTACAGCCTCCGATCGCACCACACACTCATTCAGCGCGAAATAATTTTATAAGCCTGTCCCTTAATAATTATATGTCCCTTAATAATTGTAATTAGGATTTTAGGCAGCAGCAACGGGGAGGGACGAGCTCCGCCTCGTCCGCAGTGCCCATAGTCACAGCCTCCGAATAATTTTATAAATAATTTTATAAGCCTGTCCCTTAATAATTACT
>Ga0206129_10001925_pt1 | contig 26900 bp, 30 predicted proteins | sample Helgoland_Spring_8_FD_148616 | JGI IMG/M metagenome (GOLD analysis project Ga0206129, IMG submission 148616) | Pelagic subsurface seawater microbial communities from Kabeltonne, Helgoland, North Sea - Helgoland_Spring_Bloom_20160502_2 | ecosystem: Environmental > Aquatic > Marine > Epipelagic ...
AGCTGCGTCTAAAATGTGTACTACACCGTTGTCAGCCATTACATCTGCTGTGCTCACCATGGCTTGATTTACATAAACGCTACCAGCTGAGGTCTTTGTCAGTTTCAAAGTGTTTGTTGAGCTCAATGGAGTAACAACATCACCGTTTGTGATGGCGCTTGCTTCAACTTTTCGGATTCGTGCGACCGATATAGAAAAAGAGAAGCGCAAAGCCTATGTAGGTAAAGGTCAGTGCGAAAAAGACTCCTCTGTAAAGCTCGATTTGCGACATCACTTTCATGAAAGCAAGTGCTCCGATTGCGTAATGCATGAGGTTCGCTGTGGCCAAGGGTTTGGCGTAAATACCCCCAATGGCCGACCGTTTCGACATCCAGTTTAATGTTCCAAAGGCAAGGTAGAAGGCGGAGAGCAATTGCAAGCTGAGTAAGCTTAGGACATTTGCTTTGACCTTCATCAGCTCCATTATTTCCTTCGGAAAAAATGAGAATGTGATTCCAAGCGCCCCCAGAAAGAGTGCGTTGGCGGTCATGATAATTTTCGTGTTCATCGTTGTCAGCCTAAATCGACCAATGCTTATTCTTTGATGAATCTGAGTGTAGATTCATTTGTCTGTAAAAAGTAAAGGCCAGGCTCTAGGTGTTTTAGGTCAATTTCAAGTGTCCCTCGCGCGTCCTGTTTTAGTCTAGAGTTCAGAACAATTTCTTGACCAATTGAATTGAAGATGTGCACTTCTTCGAGAGTTGAATCAAAGGTCCGTATGGTTAAGAACTGGTTCACAGGATTTGGATAGACCAGCTCTTGCATTTCCATATAGGGCAAGACGTAGACCTTCTGAATGTTTGAAACGGAGGAGCCCCCATCAATGTCGGTCTGTTTCAATCTGTAGAAGGAGGTGCCCGGGTATGGCTTCTCATCTCGGAAGGAATAGGTGAGGAGTGATTTTGAATAAATCCTTCCTGGAACTTTCTTGATGGGATCCCATTTAACGCCATCTAACGAGCGTTCGACGTTGAAAAAATCGTTGTTGATTTCAGAGGCTGTTTGCCAAATCAATTGGACGGACTCGTGCTGGCTCACCTCTGCATGGAAGTAAATCAAGTCGATGGGAAGAACTATCGCTCCTGCGGTAGCTAGGATGAATTCAGTTCCAGTTTGCCCCGTTAATGTTAAGGTATTGGCTCCTGAATCAAGAGCAGCGGCTTCCTGCGACCACGTAATATCCGCGTTGTCGTCTCTTTTTGCCAACTCTAAATCACTTTCTCGATCAATTCCCGCATGGCCATCGTAATTGTAAATGGCCGTGTATTGTACACCGGTTCCTCCAAAGACTTTCACACCATAGTAGGTGTTGGGCGATAGACTGGTTTGAGTTCCTGGGGCGGTGGTCACATTAGGTGCTTCATCAACACGGTAAACATGAATTGAATTTGGGGCAGAGGTTATGGCAGTTACATCTGCAGTAAGGTCGTCTCCAGCAGCGCTGGCAAGGTTTAAGGAGGTCGAAGTGGTCACAGTGTAGCTGTGATTGCTCTCGTCGCCAAGATGAGCGCCAGAAACCACTACATCTCCCGCAGTCATATTCAGCATACTTCCATCAAAGCTATTTGTCGATTCATCCGCGACTCCGCTCGATGCTGTGGTGGCACCGTCCATGGTATAGTAGCTGTGTAAATTGCTTTCTGAACCACTTAGTTTTTGACACATATTGTCACGTAGTTCAGTCAATGTTCTTGCGTCATCCCAGATGCGCACTTCGTCCAGTTGTCCGGCGGTGTACCTGTTGAAGTGGTCCATCAACGAAATGGTAGACCCTGAGTTTACAGCTGCGGTTTGTGCTGCTGCAGTACTGACCAAAACGCCGTCGAGGTAGAGGAATGTTCCAGTAGAAGATCGTACACCTGCAAGGTGATGCCATGTTCCATCTACCACATTGCCCTTAGAAGTGGTTGCTTGACTTGAAGTTCTCGAGGCGTCACGTACCCAAAAGAAGGCATTGCTGTTGTCGAAGCCAAGCATGAAAAAAGGATTCTGTGCACCTCCGCCATAGTTCGTTACAAATGCCATGTTTGTAGAGGAGCCATCTGAAGACTTGATCCAGCATTCGACGGTAAAGTCTAGACCCGAGGCTGCAAAGCTTTGATTGTCGGTGATTTCAACAACATCATTTCCACCGTCGAAATCAATACAATCTCCAGATCCTTGACCCATTGTATATCCCCCACTAAAAAAGAGGAGCAAGAGAATTATGGTTGATTTCCAACTTTTCATAAACAGTCTAACAATGTCGCACTCTCTTCAATAGCTAGTAATAGAAGACTATTTGAACGTCCATGCAATGAATCGACTCTGCTTATTACCAAGCCCCATTTCAACCACGCGAATTTCTTTGGCTCCGGCTTTTTTTATAGAACGCTTGATGGTTTTCAGATTTTCCTTTCTTGAAACCAAAGAGGTGAACCAATGAATTTGTTCTTTGTATTGTGGACTCTCCAAAGCCATACGCTCGATGAAAGCGACTTCTCCACCTCGAAACCACAACTCGTTCGCCTTTCCCCCAAAATTCAACTTCTCTGATTCCGAGAGCTTGAGGTTTTTGAATTTGCGTTGATTCTCTTTTTGAGCCATCTGCTCGTTCTTGAAAAATGGTGGATTGCAAACAACCAAATCAAACTGGTCTTTCGCTTCAATTACATTTTCGAAAATTCGATTCTTATTCGTCTGAAGTCTTAAATCCGTATCGTCGAGCAGTTCATTTTGATCTACAATCTTCTGAGCATGGTCTAGAGAAAGCGACTCCACCTCACTGCCTGTACACTTCCAGTTGAAATGACGTTTGCCCAACATGGGATAAATCAAGTTTGCACCAGTGCCAATGTCCAGAAGCCGGATGTCTTCCTTCTCGAGCAAGTCTGAAGCATAAAGAAGATAGTCCAATCTTCCTGGAACAGGAGGGCAGAGGTAGCCTTTGGGAAGGCTCCAGTCGAGGTCGTATTGGCTTTTGAGCAAAGCGGAGTTTAAAGCTCTAACCGCCTCTTGATTCCCAAACTTGATGGTTTTGGTGCCGTGCTCGTTTACAAATACAAAGTCCTTCAACTCGGGCTTATGCTCAATGAGAAGGTCAAAGTCGTAATCTTCGGCAAAGGGATTCTTTGGATGCATTTTTTGGGCGGCTTAAGAGTGTTTATTTCGAAGCATTCTAAGATAAAGTCGCTCAACTTTTTCTCGTGCCCAAGGGGTTCTGCGTAGGAATTTTAAACTCGATTTAATGGAAGGATCGTGGGTGAAACAGCGAATTTTGATGTATTCGCCCAAAACCTCCCAGCCATAATAATCTACGAGGTCGGCAAGTAAATCAGCTAGCTTAACCCCGTGCAGCGGATTGTTTGCTTGTTCTTCCATCAAGGATTATTCAAGTAGACTGATTCGAACTTTCTTCTTCTTCAATCGGGAATTGTTTAAAGTCTCGATGAGCTCTTTGTACTTTGTACTTACTACAGATACGTAACTGCAATCTTGCTTCAATTCAATGACGCCCAATTCTTCCTGCGTCAGTTTGCCCTGCTTAAAGAACAATCCAGCAATATCGCTTTTTGAGATTTTATCTTTTCGTCCTCCAGTGATGTACAAGGTTTTCCATTTGCGCACCTTCTCTTCTTTGGTTGAACGAGGAGATATTTCTTCTGCTCCTTTGATGAACTCCGGCAATGTTTCTTGTTTCCATCGAAGTACATATGCAGTTCCTTCCGTTTTCATGCGCGCAGTCCGTCCATTTCGATGCACGAATTCATCTTCGGTGGGTGGGAGCTCATAATGCACAATGAAGTCCATTGCGGGCACGTCGATCCCCCTCGCAGCCAAATCGGTGGCCACCAAAAGCCGATGAGTGCCATTTCTAAACTTGATGAGTGCACGCTCTCGATCGAGCTGCTCCAATCCTCCGTAAAAACAGGCGTGATCAATTTTGTCTCTCGTCAAAGCGTCGCTTACTTTTTGAATGCTGTCTTTGAGGTTGCAGAAAATGATTCCATTTCCGTGCGTGTTGTACTTAAGCAGTTGAACCAAGGTGTTGAACTTGTTCCTGTCTGGAGAAACCACGCTGATGATCTGGAGCTGAACGTTGTTGTTTTTTAGAAAGTCGAGCCGTGTGGCCTTTTTAATCCCTACGAATGGGGGAATCTTGACCTTTTCTGTAGCAGAGGTGAGAATCTTCTTTTTCAATGCAGGAAGACCTACAATGATCTCTTTCATTTCGTCTTCGAAGCCTACTTCCAATGATTTGTCGAACTCGTCAAGAATCAATGTTTTTACCAAGGTCATGTCTAGGTTACCATTCCTCATGTGGTCGGCTACTCGACCCGGAGTTCCAATTAGGACCGTTGGAGGATGTTGGATTTCCATTCGATCCTTGTAGCCTGAACGGCCGCCATATACCGCATTCGCTTTATAACCACTTCCCATTTCGCGAAAGACTTGCTCAACTTGAATTGCGAGTTCTCGAGAAGGAAGCAAGATGAGCGCTTGCACTGCTTTCAGCTTTGGATCCAATTCATCTAGCAATGGTAGTAGGAAGGCAAGTGTTTTCCCTGTTCCCGTTGGGGAGAGCAGAACAACTTCAGACTCTTTTCGAATGGCTTTGTGCGCCGCTTCTTGCATTGGATTAAGAGCCTTAATTCCGAATTTATCCAGAATGGCTTTTTCGTCCTTCTTATTTCCTGCCATGCGGCAAAGGTAGAAAGTAGGGTGGTGGTGAACTGATTTAATTCGAACCAAAATAATAGAGCTGCTCAATGCTTCTATTTTAGGTCAACGAGAACTCGAGGACAAGGATTTCCTTAGATTTTGAGTTGTTTTAAATGCTCAAAGGGTTATTCCGAAGTCTATTTTTGGTGCTGACTAAGACCTAAGGCCAGTTCAATAAGGACTGTATCTCAAAGAAAGCCTCAAACCATAGTTCATCTTTCTAAGTGGCGCGGCTTCGGGAGTTTCAGAGGTGGAAGCAGAAAGATCTCTTCGCATCAAGCCTGAAAGGCGCACAGTCCAGTTTGTATTGAGGTCGCCTACGACAGAAAGTCCTGCCATTCCTTGCAAATAACTTTTGGCAACTTCCGCTTTGTAGCTCTGTTCAAGAGCCAAGGATTGAGATTCGATCTTTTGTCCGGTCAATAAATTCGCGACAAGTCCAGCGTTTACTTGAAGGCGAAGTGGCCCCGTCTTAAAGTCATGGTTTAGCATGAAGGGAAACTCGATGTACGAAATCTGGAAATCCAGTCGACCTTGGCGTGTAGAGTCCAGTTCTTGCTGTGTTATGAGAGTGTCCTGAACAATCGCGTATGTCGTATCGTAGCTTAGATCAGTGCTCGTAATGCCGAAATAGGAACTGGAACCCTGCTGAATTAGCCCGACTTTATGACTTTTAGGAATGCTATCAATCCCTTGGATACTTCTGTTTGAAACGATGTTTATGGATGTTTCAATCCAACTCACTTTTTCCGAAAGCCAGGCAGAAGATTGGATGGATCGCTGGCCTAGGCCAAGTTCAGCCGACCAAGCATTCTTGTCTACCATAGCCAATATCCCAAGTTCTCGACTTAGAAAATTTTGGGAAGTCATAGTTTCTGATATTTCCTTGGAGCCAAATGCGAGGAATCCTGAGCTGTAGAATGCGAGTCCCCAGTGAAGTTTCTTCGCTTTGAATTCAGGAAGGATAGGCTCAAGTATGCTCTTCTCTGAATTAGAAATAGGTCGAAGACAATCGATGAACCCCAGAGTTGTAAATGGGGAATTCATGAGGTCCAGAACTACCTCATCATAAGGAACAGACGCTGCAGGTGTAAGTTTTTGCGCCAAACTAGGCTCTACTGCTGTGAACAATTGAGATTCTTTGGTTTGAGCCTCAGCCTCCATTACAATTGGAACAGGATTTAAAAGTTTCTCTTTTTCAAAATTTGATTCTAAGTCTGCCAATTTCTCGGTGTTTAATGCAGGCTTTTCCAATTGAGATCGGTTAATTTTTTCAGTGATTTCATTTGTCTTTTCCACTAGCACGGCATTTTCCAGACTTTCTGTTTTTGGTGGTTTGGCATTCGAATTTTTAGAGTTCAGGCTTTTGTTCATCGCCAGCTCGCTTGGGTATTTAGCAGGAATTACAACAGCATTAGGAATTGAACTTCTGCTGATGTAATTGGTGGAGAGGTCGTAATTGTCGCCGTTTAAGAAGCTGCTGAAGATGAGGACCAGTCCCAAGGGGAGCGCCCAAAGAAATGGTCTTCTTCGATTGCCGAGATATGCCTTCTCAAAGCCATCCCAGTCACTTTGCTGGAAGCTGTGCTTAACCTTAAGAAAGGCTTGGCGGTATTGCTCGTCTATATTTTCACTCATGCGATGATGCTTTACATGTTTTGCCTAAGAAGGCTTAATGCTTTTTGTAATTTCTTTCTGGCCTCGTGCAGGTGCCATTTTGAAGTTCCTTTCGAGATGTCGAGAATTTGCCCGATTTCTTGGTGTGTATATCTTTCAAACACGTGCAGTTGGAAAACTTCATGGGCTGTTTCAGGAAGCTCGTTCAGAGCTTTCCTCATCTCTTCGATTCTCTCTTGAGAAAGCTCGGCCTCGTCGAGTTCAAACTCCAGTTCATTTTCCGCGTAATATTCTAAGTCGCTTTCGTCATCGGTGAATTGAAGAAGTTTGTCTTTCTTTTCTGACCTGAGAACAGAGAGGCAGTGGTTGATAGTGACTCGTTTGGCCCAGAACTCAAAAGGAGCGTCTTCGTTCTTTTTTTCTAATTGGGTCAGCACTTTATAGAACGCACCATTGAGCAGCGCAACTGCATCCTCTCGATTGTTTTTGTAGCGAAAACAAATGTTTAGGAGTGGGTCATAACAAAGCTTGTACAGATCGAACTGCGCCTTCCTTTCTTGCTTTATGCAGGCAGTTAATAGATCAATTGCAGGTTTCATGATGAGCCCTCGCTCTACAATTTCAAGATTTTAATGCTGTGTCGTTTTCCACTTGTCTCCATGAAGGAAAGTCGGTAAATACCAGAATTCCATTCACGCACATCAATTTTAAAGTCTGTGGTTTCTGTTGTTTGTGAAAAAACTTCTTGCCCCAATTGAGAGTGCACTAAAACTCCTTCATTGAAGGGAAGCTCTAGGTTGATCAGATCGTGGGCGGGATTCGGATAAACTCGAATTTCTGAGCGTTCCTCTTCGAGGCCAAGAAAAGAGCCGTGCGAAACACCGCCAAGATTGGCGTAAATGTCGATGTCAAAATCCGTGTTGCCAAGTCTAAGGCTCACTTTGGCAGCGTCTGTAGGAAGGCCTGGGTAATCGAGGTAAACCAAATAGTTGCCAACTGCAATGTCCTTGAAGCTATAGTTCCCCTCAGTGTCTTGCACGGCATAGCTCACAATACTTGAATCGCTATCGTTTAGAAGGTATATCGGACTTCTTCCCAAACCAAGATCCAAGTCAGCATGAACATCAACTCTTCCAGAGATTTGTCCAGGACCGAAGCTTGGTCCTATTTCATTTAAAGCCCAGGGAGCCAGTCTTTGCCCAGGAGTTAGAAAAAGGGCGGGTGAAGTCGACCAAAAAATACCACCACCAAAATAGGAGGGCGGAGCTACGGAGTCAGCACTTACAATGTTCTGCAGAGGAACACAGCGCAGTAGGTAAAAATCTTCATCAACGTTCGGAAAAGCAAAGCCACCTGAAGCGCTTGAACTGCTTTGATCTTTGAGGTACATATTTGAAAGAGAGCTGTCTAAGGCAATCAACTGAACCTGATAGTTGGTTACAGGGTAAGCATTTGATGAGAACATAGAACCTGTTACTGAAGTGGTGTCGATGAAAGGACAGGCTTCTATGTTTATTGAAACAGTATCTCCCAATTGGAAATAGATGCTGTCCTTCTCAATCAGCTGTTGATTGCAATCCGTATATCGGTAATGTAGAAAGCCAGCAAGCTGGTTGCTTATATAAAGTGGTAGGGAGAAGTTTCCTAAACTGTTTGTAAAGGTAGAGTCAAGCACATTTCTGAAACCGTCGACGGAGAACTCGAGGATTGCACCTGGGCTTGGAAGTCCTTGACTTTGTATGTTGCCCTGTACGTAGAGTAGGGAGTCGGAGCAATAGTTGAATAGGATGTTGTTGAATTGGGTGGTATTCGAATCGTAAATGAAGCTTTGATTGACTTGAAACTGCTGGCAATCGACAATCGAGACGTTTACATTTCCAGAAAGCAGACTGTCGATAATATTGAAGCTAAAGAACCCTAGACTGTCGGAAACTACGCTCGAATATGGCGCTCCATTGAGATCGTAGCTTACTGTTTTGTTTGGCACTGGAAAGCCATACTGGCTAATCTGCCCAGAAAAGGTAAGTGTAAGAGAAGAAGCAGAAAAGGCAAGGCCCACAAGGAGCCCTGCCAATGCTGTTCTAATGATATAATTCATACGTCGGATCATCTGATCATTCTTCTTTGACGAATGAAACTAGCGCTTTTATTGCGAGGCTAGTTCTTTATCACTTTAAAGGTGTTTTGTCCAAGTTCCGAGACCACCTTTAGTTGGTACGTACCTTCACTTAGAGTCTGAATATCCAACTCAATAACAGACTGATCACTGCTTCCTGAAAGAACCATGCGACCTTGAATGTCAATCATCTCGTAATCAACAAGTCCACCTTCAGAAACATTGATTTTGATGATGTCCTGAGTTGGATTTGGGAATACGCTTACTTCTTCGTTAAGCGTTGTTTGCTTGGTTCCAGTGAGATTGTTCACAGTGGCCATTTGCTCGTCGATGAGGATTTGAAGCCCGTCCAATTCCGCTCCATTGGCAAGAACCACTTCATGAAGTTCCATTTCAACTCCGATCAGGTCGATGTTGATGAAGTAAGTTCCATTGTCGAGGTCTGCAAATTCATAATTACCGTCGTTGTCGCTCCACGTTTCGGCAATCACTGTCTTCTGCGCATCATAAAGAAGTACGCGTACATTCTTTTCTACTTCAATACCGCGAGTAACTCGGGCGGTTGCGCCACCAATGTATCCGGCACCTGAAAGAGTTCCAAGAGGATTCATGATGATCGTGTTTTGGTTCTGAAAACAGGTCAAAGAATCTGCAGTAGCGAAAGTGGTTGCGCTGGTTGAATAGGTGTTGATGTACAGGCCGTAGTTCAAATCTGATGATAGAAGTCGAGCGTACAAGGAGTAGATTGTAAATGAATCGAGGTTGGCAGGAAGGAAGGTGAACATACCACTGGAGTTCAGCAAGGTGCTGTCTACAAGGGCTCCACCGGAAGTGTCATGTGCATAGAGGTATACCATGGCGTCTGTGGGCGAACCACCTCCGAGAAGTACATTTCCGCTCATGTTTGAACATGGTGGATTGCCAGATCCTCCGCCACCGGTCGTAGCACAAATTTGCATGTCTTGATTCACAAAGACATTTGACATTGCATTGTAGCTCACAGTCAAATGAATTGAATCATACACACAATCTTGAACAATGATGAGGAGATTACCTTGAGTAGAGTTGGTTACATGATATCCAGTGTAAAATCCGAAGCTGTCTGTGTATAGGGTAGTGTTTCCTGGGCCATAAAAAGACTCACCCACCCAAACTGGGAAGCCAGAAAGACCAATGACATTGGTGTCTGTAATTTGGCCAGAGACGTAAACCGTGTCGGCCTTAGAGGCTAAGCTAAGCCCGATAAATAGAATTAAAATGCTAATTTGTTTCATGGTAAATTGATTGGTTGTGAATAGGTATTTGGTTGTTGTAAATAGAGATTACTACTTACAAAGACTCCAAAATAAAATGGGGGTTGGGGAAATTTTGAAAAGAGATTAGACTAGAGGCCTAAACCCCTGAGAATCATAAGCACCTGGCCCCTTTTCAGGAGGGGCGCCTAAAATTGGATGCTGAAGTATTCCTCGAATTGAGCAGGAATAACTTCTTTGGATTCCCCAAGGTTCTGACGAAGATCGATTTCAATTCCTCTAGCGATGGTTGAGATGGGAACATCATTGGAAGTTCCTTCAAATGGATTCTCTCCTGTGCGTCCAATGCGCTCCATGGTGTGAGACATCCATGATACTGCGAGGTAGATAGGAACGGCTAACCAAACGAAGTACTTTCCGATGGTCGCATTTTCTTTCGCAATTTCTTGTCCGATTTCAAGAAACTGAGGCACAAGAGCCAAGGGAAGGAGAAGTAGAAGTAGAAGCAACCACATGAAATACTTGTTCAGAGTAGCGTATTGGCGCGGATAGGGAAAGTTTTTAATGCGTTCTGTTTTGCCTTGTAAGCTAAAGAGCTCTTGTATAATGGCCTCCAATTCAAGGAAGGAGAATTCCCAGATGACACCTTTTTCTTTCAGCCTTCGAAGATGATGCGACTGCATGTACAACAATGCTGTTTGATGATTGCTTTTACTCAAGACCTCCTTCAATTCTTCTTCAGTAATGTAGGGCTTCAAGGCTTCCTCCAAGGCTAATGTGCTTTCGGGAGTCTTCATTCCCCATTCTGTATTTGTTTTATGGCTGCTCGTCGTTTCCCAAAGCTTACGAGCACGCATAGCATACCTGAGGGCCGTCATCCATGCAATGTGCCTGTAGGTAAGTGTTTTTATTTCAGTCTTAAGTTCTTCTTCTGAGAGCTTCTGATTGGCGTGTTCATTGGTGATCATATCCTGAAGGAAGGCTCCAAAGGTTCTTGAAGTATTTACAATGCCTCCCCAAATCTTGCGCGCCTCCCAAATACGTCCATAAACCGCATTGTTTTGAAAACCTATCACAAAAGCCACCGCGGTACCGATGAGGGCCATCGGTGTCCAAGGAATCTGTAGCCAAGCAATTGGCAGAAAGAAATAGGCTGCCACCCAAGCGATGATGATCAGGCTGAGTGAGAGTGTTTCAAAGCGCGTCCAAAGCGCCATTTCACTGATCTTATAAACGTTTTTTGTATACATAGTCTATACATCTAAAGTGGAATGAAGTCGCGAATGCTTGAAGCTAAAAGGGCCGAGCAATACAAAACAAAATAAGAAAGGGAATGATTCTTTTGGAAATGGAAGATTCTCGTAAAACTACCTTGATGTCAATCTCCCAGCAATCCAAGCCATGGGAATGTATGCTCCTACAAGATCTACAAGAATGAACCAGGTAGGAGAAGGTAGCATGAACACATTCGCGGTTCCTCCAATGAGAAAGAAAACACCAATAGCCATGGCAAACTTCTTCTTATGCGTGGCGGATATAAGTCCTGCAACCACTGCGCCTACCAATGTGCCAAGAGCGTGAGCTAAAAAGGGCATGATAAAATGTTTGGGTTCCATCATGGGCATGGCTTCCAGTAAACCTTCCATGGTGGTCATGTCTGCCCCTTCTGGTGGTGCAATAATTGAACTGCTGATTAGAATAAGCCCCATGTTGACGGCACTTCCAACTACAATTCCTAAAACGACTGCGAGGATGTTTCTTAGTGTATTCATCTTTTGTTGATTGGTGATTAGGTCTCTTAAAAATTAGATGAGCTTTTCAAGATTTCAGGAAAATCACACAATATGACCGTTATTGAGAGTAAGCTCCGATGTTAAATTCAGTTGTCAGAAGCAAATAAAGTTGGACTTTTTCACTCGGAAAAAATAAATCAAGAAAGTTTAGAGTAAAATTTAAGGTGCTGCGTCTTCATGAATATGAACGCCGCAATTCCGCTCACAATGGCATAGAAATCCGAAACTTCGGTGGTGAATACCATCAAGAGGTACAGCAATCAATTATCGGGTTTTATAAAAGCCAGAGTCAACAGTGCCGATGATGCCGAAGATATCCTTCAAGATGTTTGGTATCAGCTGAGCCGACTCACCAACATCGACGAAATTGAGAGCATCAGCGGTTGGTTATACCGTGTAGCTTGAAACAGAATTACCGACACCTACCGAAAGAAGAAAGCGGAGCCCATCGGGAGTTTTGAAACAGAGAACGAGGAGGGTGATCTGCTCTTCAAGGAAATTCTCTTGGCCGACGATTCAGGTAATCCAGAGTTGGCCATGTTCAAAGAAGCTTTTTGGCAAGAAATGACCGCAGCCTTAGATGAGCTTCCGGAGAATCAGAGAGAAGTGTTTGTCCTCAATGAAATTGAAGACGAAACGCTGCAAGAAATTGCAGACAAAACAGGAACAAAATTAAAGACCGTCATCAGTAGAAAAGGCTACGCCGTGAAACACTTGCGGAAAAGGTTGAGCCACCTCTACGACGAATTGAATAATTAAGACGAAGATCATGAACAAAGGAAATTGGAAGGGAAAAAAGCCTCTACTGTTTTTACTGGTCCCGATTGGCATCGCATTAATGGTTTGGGTAGTCATGTATTTGTGGAACGCAATCCTGCCTGAGGTAGTTGGCGTAACTCCGATTACATACTGGCAGGCTTTTGGAATTTTGATCTTGAGCAAAATCCTCTTCGGTGGATTTGGTCGTGGTCATTCAAAGCACAAAAGCAACAGAGCGAATTTTAAGGAAAAGATTCGACCACTTACGGACGAGCAGAAAGAGAGCTTCAAGGAAGAATGGAAGGCACGATGTAAGTCGTAGTAGAGTGTTTAGTGTTTGTAGAAAGGCCTGTAACCATTGAGTTGCAGGCCTTTTTTTATGATTTAGAGTAAAATCTGAAGTGCTGCGTCTTCAATGGTAGAAACAAACAATTAAAATAATCGAAATGAAATATCCAATTCTTAGATCAATCCTAGTCGGCCTCCTTTTCGGTGTCTTACTCTTCGTTGCAACCAAATTCATCTTAATCCTACTCATCGTTGGAGCCAGCCATTTTCAAGCTTTCAGGAAAGGGTAGAGGAAGAAGAGAAGAGTGGAGAGCACACAAGCTTGCCTACGTCGACAAGATCAGAAATATGGGAGACGAAGACTACGCGAATTTCTAATCAAACTTTGGCAAAAGCCACTGTTACAACTAGAAACCCTCAACACAATCAATCATGAAAAAGAGATCACACATCACCATAGCAGTCGTTACTGCGGCCCTCACATTCGGAAGCTTATTCGTAGCAAAAGGAGGGATGTACATGCATCATTACCGAAACCACGAAAATGGATGCGAGAAGTTTCAAAAAGATGAAAAGGGAGGAGCTTCCTATTTCAATAAAAGTGAAGACGGAGCCTCACAGGGAGAGGAACTTTAAATTGCTTATCGAAACAATCAAACTCGAAGGGCCTTGAGAATCATCTCAGGGCCTTTTTTGATTTTCATTCGGTCCAATCGCCAATGGATCAATGATAATCAATAATTGAGAATCGAACTAATCAGGCTTTTTTCACGAACTCCGACTTCAAAGCCATGGCTCCAAATCCATCAATTTTGCAGTCGATGTTGTGGTCTCCTTCAACCAAACGAATCTTTTTGACTTTAGTACCAACCTTAATGGTTCCAGCCGTGCCTTTTATAGGTAGACCTTTAACTAGAATTACTGTGTCACCATTCTTGAGTACGTTCCCATTGGCATCCTTTACCACTAGGGCGTCTACAGAATTGGGATCCTCAGGCACCCATTCGTGTCCACAATCCGGACAGGCATACAACTCATAACGAAGGGAGTAGCCGTAAGGATTTTCACACTTTGGGCAGGGTTTCATTTCTTCTGACATAGGCAATGTTTGGTGACGCTAAGGTCAGTTTTAATCAGTTTGGTTAAACAACCCGCTAGCGCGAATCCCTGTCTGCCGACAGGCAGGGCTGATTCGGGCGAGTACCTGGAACCAACTCCAATCACAGATTAATCTACCGTCTCTGATCTTAAGTTAGGTTCGAACTATTGACAAGCTCCACTGGTGTATTCAGTGATGCCTTGACAATCGGCCTCCGAAGGATTGGCGTAGGTTTTTCCATTGCAGCCGCACACAGGATTGTACTCGTAGGTGACATAACAATCGTCTTTCGGGTTCTCCTCACATTTATCCTTGCTGCAACTCAACAGGGAAAAGAGAGAGATGAGGCCAATTGAGAGTATTGTTTTCATGTGATGTTATTTTAAAATCCTTCTTTTAACGCCATGGCCCGATGAATATTTCAATCGACTAGCCATTGGCAGAATTCCCCTTCAAGTTTATGGAAAAGCACAAACCAAAGGCTGGTCCTTTACCAAGTTTCTCATCGTAGTGAATCTTGTACTCTGCATATGGGGAAATTCTAAACTTTTTATCTGAAAAGTAGAGGTGGGTCCTTATACCCAAAGCACCGCCGAAGCTTCTTCGGTTTTCTTCAGTCGACTTGTTGCTGATGAAGTCCATCTGGAGAGGGTTGAGGTAAGGAGCAAAGCTTAGCCCATCATTGACTTGAAAGTTGTAATAAATACCTTCAGGAATAAGCATTCCTAGAATAGCGATGAAGATGCCCAGACCAATTTTATCGTTTGTGGTGTCGGTCGATTTCTTGGATGATGCAATGTGAGCCCCAAGCTGAAAGCCTAGAGCTCCAACAGCCGGCATGTGAAAATAGTCTCGGGCAAAGGAAATGTTGTAATGAAAGCCAAGATTGGATTCCAATTGAATGTCCAAATTGAGACCGCCATAGTTTCTTGGCGTGTAACCGGAGAGATTGAAGCGCCCGTAGTTGATGCCAGCATAGACCTTATCAACTTGCGATTGAGCTTGCAATCCTGAATTGATGAGTATCAGGAAGAGGAGGCAAGTTTTTATTCCATTCAATGGCTTGAGTTTAGCTTACATCGGAGTTGATGATAAACAGAGGTAGTGCTTTAATTGCTGGAATCATCGAGCACTGCAGCAATCGTTGAGTGAAACTCCTTGAAGCTCGCTAAATCCCCAACACCCGCGAGGCTGGTTCTTTAACTGAAGCCGACTTGAATGAATTGCCACTTGCCTCGTGGAAATTAGAATTCCAAGTCTAAAGTAAGCCATCGAATTTATTTAGTGAGAATAATGAACCCGCACGAATCAGGAGATTCGCGCTAGCCGTGATTCGCGCTAGCGGTTAGTTTTTTAATTCTTGGAATCATCGAGAATGGAGGCAATCGTTGAATGAAACTCCTCAAAAGTTGCCAAATCACCGTGCTTCCCGCCTTGGATGGTCGTGAAATGAACATTGGTTTTGTTTGGTATGCTCTCATAGAGTTTCATTCCTGAAGAATAGGAAACAACGGCGTCTTTGGTGCCGTGAATGATGTGGATGGGAGTTTCAACCGACTTTAAATACCGATGGCTGGGAAACGGAAAGCGTAGAATTCGGCTAGTAGGCAAAAACAACAATCGAATGGAAGTGATGTCGGCCACGCTGAAATATGGAGTTTCAAGAATGAGCGCCTTACTCTTCGTCTGAGAAGCGAGCCAACTGGCGGTACCAGTGCCAATCGAGCGTCCGTAAATCACGATCTGATTCTCCTCATAAGTTTTTTGAAGATCCTGATAGAGAAAGAGCGCGTCGTTGAAAAAACTCTGCATGCTTCGAACTCCAGTACTTTTCCCATATCCGCGGTAGTCGGGAATCAAAATACTGTAGCCAAATTGAGTGAAGTACTTGGCAATGGGTCCCCAGCGCTCCAGGCTTCCAGTATTTCCATGGAAGTAGAGTAGGACACCCCTTTCATTTTCAGCCGGGATAAAGATCGCATTGATGACCGCCCCATCTTTCATCTCGAAATTGCGCTCTTCAAAAGGAAAATCGAAGTTGAACTTATAGTCGTCGGCCAACTCTGTTGGCCTAAACAACAAGGGTTCCTGAAAGAAGTAAAAGAAGAGAGCGACGGAAATGTAGATGACTGCGACTCCAACGAGGATGATGCTATAAATTCCCAACTTCTTTCTTCTTTTTAGTCTTTCCTCGAGTGAAATTGAGGCTTGTCTCTTCTGGGTTGATGGCCTCAGGGAGTTTAGAATTCACGATTTCCTCGAGCATACGATGGTAATCTTCAAAAGTATTAAGATCGTTGTGCCCTGCGCCAATGACTGGGTAGATGCGTGTGTTCTCAGATCTAATTTCACTTAAAGCTACGCTGCTTTTAAAGGGAATCAGCTTATCGTTCGTGCCGTGAATGATCTTTATGGGGCATTCGACGTACTTCAACCAGGTGTGGGTGCGAATGGGGAATTTGAGCAGAATCGACAAGGGCATGAAGGGAGCGTAACGATGCGTTAGCCGTTTCATGCTGTAATAAGGAGATTCTAAAATTAGCATCCGAGGCTTATTGGTGGAGGCCAGCTTTGCAGCAAAGCCAGAGCCCATAGATCTTCCGTAGAGAATGATGTACTTCTCGTCCACCTGTTCCTTGATTATGTCGTACACGATTTGAAGATCCTTTTTGATGCTCTCTTCAGATCTCTTTCCGGTGCTTTTACCAAAACCGCGGTAGTCGACCATAGCCACATCATAACCCAAACGTCCGAAGTCGATGGCGAATTTCCCCCATCCTTTGATCGAACGAGAATTGCCTTTTAAGTAGAAAACGATGCCTTTAGGCTTTTCGATGTGAAAATGAATTCCGTTGATGTTCACCCCAGGTCCAACGTCAATGTTGTGCTCCTTGAATTGTTGGTTGGCGTATTTGTATTCGAAATCGGCAGGAAGTTTTTCAGGCTTAAAAAGGAGCCGTTCTTGCCAGAGGTACACACCGACATTGGCGGCTAAATAGAAAAGTAAAATCACAATGGCGATTGTCCAGGTCATTGAATGAGTGGGGCTTGAGTCAAATATAGAGAATGCATGGCCATTTGAATCACGGCGACTTATCATCACCTTTGCGATGACAAGTTCCTAATCTGCTGCAGTCTATGCCAAAATTCTCTTTATATCTTTCCGGGAAATCTTTTGAGTGCTCAAACCATTTGCCTCGAAAGGGTGTTGTGCTCTTGTAAAGTCGATCCGTATGATTCGAACTCAAGGAAATTGATGAAGTTGGCCAAACGAATACAACATTATTACCCATTCATTCCTATTGTAGGAATGATTGCCTATCTGATCGTGTTCATCATCGCTGCTTCCGGTTATCCCGGTGGCTCGGTGAATATTCCGAATGATCATTCGGGTTATAGCTTCTTCCACAATTTCCTGTGCGATGTGATGAATCCGGTCACCCAAGGAGGGATTCTCAACGATGCCCGTTCCATGGCGATTGTTTCCCATCTCATTCTGAGCATCACAATGATGGCTTTCTTCTACATTCTACCCGATATTTTCTCGGTGAAAAATAGAAACACCAAGCTTGTACGCTTTTTTGGGGTGCTCACTATGATCGGTTTCGTATTTATGTATACGGAGTACCACGATTCTATTGTCACGCTCACAGCCGTTCTCGGAACTATTGCGCTCATTCCATTTTTCATTGAAGTCAACAAGTACCCGAAGAAGGGACTCCGGCATTTGGCCTTCTTTTGCTACATCTTAAGTTTCATTGTGTTCTTCATCTTTGTGAGCAAGTTGGGCTTCTATTACCTTCCATTCTTACAGAAAATCACCTTCGTTTTTGATGCTTGGTGGGTGATTTGGGTAAGCTTAATCGTCATGAAGAAGAATCGCCTTCAGATGAGATTGAGCCAGATTTCAGCTTAGAACTTGACGTTTTTTTCATCTTGAAGATATGAGCAAGGGCAGGGGAAGGTGATGTAAGATGTGGGCAAGAGATTTGGTTTTATAGTCTTTTGAGTCGGAATTCCCCCTCTTTAACATCTCAGCTTTCTTCTTTCTTCTTTCCTCTTTATTCCTTCAGCTTTCATCTTTCCAACAATAAGTTACTTTCGTCGAACTAAATTCAAACCGACATGGCGAAAGGCACTATTCTCGGACACCCAACAGGACTTTTCATTCTCTTTTTTACAGAACTCTGGGAGCGCTTTTCCTACTATGGAATGCGTGCGATTCTCGTGCTTTACCTCACCGCCGAAACCACAGACAAGATCAATCCAGGCTTGGGGTGGACAAGTAAAGAGGCCTTGGCTCTCTATGGTTGGTATGGCATGTTCGTCTACTTCACAGGAATTTTTGGGGGTGCCATTGCCGACAACTGGCTTGGTCAGAAAAAGTCGGTGTTGCTCGGCGGAATCTTCATCATTTTAGGTCAATTCTCTTTGGCGGTGGAGAGCATGACGGCCTTCTACAGCGGATTGTTCTTGCTTGTCATTGGGGTTGGACTTCTAAAGCCTAACATCAGCACCATGGTCGGGAGTCTGTACAAATCGGGTGATGCTCGAAGAGATTCGGGATTCACCATTTTTTACATCGGCATCAACATAGGAGCGGTATTGGCGCCATTGATCATTGGCTATTATGGCGAAATGGTCGATTGGCATCTCGGCTTTTCCTTGGCTGGCTTCGGAATGATCTTAGGCCAAATAGTCTATGTGTTTGGAGGAAAGTACTTGAAGGGAATTGGAGACTTATTCAAGAAGTCGGCGGAACATGCCCATCTGGCATCTCAACCTTTGAGCAAGATTGAAAAGGACCGCATGCTGGTGATGTTCATCTCCTTTTTAATTGTGATGGTATTCTGGGCTGCCTATGAACAAGCGGGTGGTTTGATGAATTTATATGCCAGGGATAAAATCGATCGCGTAGTGTTGGGTTATGAAATCCCTACGAGCTTTTTTCAATCCTTGCATGCACTGTACGTGGTCATCCTTGGTGCTCCCATGGCCTATTTCTGGGTGAAATGGAGAAAGAGTGGGAGAGAGTCCTCATCCCTATTTAAGATGGGAATTGGTTCCATCATCATGAGCTTCGGTTTTGTTGCTCTTATGGGAGCTGCTTACGACGTTTCAGAAAGCGTGTTGAATCAGGCACCCGTTTATTGGTTGTTCCTTTCGTACTTCTTGCACGTTGTGGCAGAACTCAGCATCTCTCCAGTTGCTCTGTCGTTCATCACAAAGTTGGCTCCAATGAAGTACGCCAGTTTGATGATGGGAACCTATTTCGCTGTCACTGGCTTAGGGAATAAGCTTGCAGGAATTCTTGGGGAAGCTGCGCAAGACGCTGGTGAAATGGCCATTTTCACGGGGATTTCAGTCTTCAGCGTTTTGCTGGGATTCCTCATTCTCATCTTCGTGAAGAAGTTGAAAGCACTTACGCACGGAGCAGAAGAGGTAGAGCATCCAGCTACTTTTGTGGAACCGGAGTAGGTTTAATTACCAATTACAGGTTACGGGTTACGGGTTACAGGTTACGGGTTGCACGTAGAGGTGAATTTTGCTCGAAGCATGAGTGCAAGAGTGAAGGAGTGTAAGAGTGAAAAACTATGAGCTGACCTAAGTCAATTCCCTATTACCAAATACGGTTATTGGTTATAATCTCTTCGTTCTAGGTTATTATCTGAAGGCTTGGAGATTTACTTTTAAAACCTAAAATGGTTTCGTTGCACTCCATTCTCCATACCCATTTCTCCATTCCCAATTCTCTATTCTCCAGGCACTGGAAATCCTCGATCGCGCATCAATGCTTCGATGTTCGCATCGCGACCACGGAACTTGCGATACGCTTCCGCCGGATCCATGGCGTTTCTAGGAGCGAAAAGGAGCTCAACAGCCTTGGTGGCCAACTCTTTGTCGTAAAAGCCGTCTGGAGCTTCCGCAAAGGCTTCTGAAGCATCTGACGTCAATACATCTGCCCACATATAACCGTAGTAAGCCGTCGCATATCCTTCTCCTGAAAATACATGACCGAAGTGCGGAGTGCGGTGACGCATAGGAAGTTCCTTAGGCATCTTCAATTCATCCAAGGTCTCTCGTTCAAATTGGTCGATGTCTATATTGCTCGGGTCGGCCAAATGGAGTTTCATATCCATAAGAGCTGAAGCCAAGTATTCGGTCGTTGAGAAACCCTGATTGAAAGTAGCGGCCTTCTTAATCTTCGCAATCAGCTCGGCTGGCATAGCCTCCCCAGTTTTGTTATGTTTCAAGAAGTTGTTGATCACCTCGTCCGTCGATAACCAGCGTTCCAACAGCTGCGACTGAAACTCTGTGTAATCGCGAACACCACCGTTTAAGGTTGGGTATTTCACATCGGCAGAGAAGAAGTGCAATGCATGACCAAATTCATGGAAGAAGGTGGTTGCATCGTCCCAAGAAACTAAAAGCGCCTCTCCAGGAGCTGGCTTTACAAAGTTTGAATTGTTGGAGGCGAGCACGTTTTTGTCGCCATCGAAACTCGACTGACTTCTGTATGTTGTAGCCCAAGCTCCGGAACGTTTTCCTTGACGTGCGTATGGATCGAGATACCATAAGCCGACGTTCTCACCATTGTTTTTATTGGTCACTTCCCAAACCTTCACGTCTTCATGAAAAACAGGGACGGAACCTTCTGGAACAGGGGTGAACTCGTAATCGAACAAGCGTCCTGCAACATAATGCATGGCTTCGGTAAGCTTGTCCAGTTGCAGGTATTGTTTCACTTCATCAGAATCGAGGTCGTATTTCTCCTTTCGAACTTTTTCTGAGTAAAAGCGGTAGTCCCAAGCTTCGATGGTGATGTTGTCGCCAGCGCGGTCGGCAACTGCTTGCATGTCGGCTACTTCTTCAGCAACGCGTGCAATGGCGGCTGGCCAAACGGCTTCCATCAGTCCCATGGCATTCTCGGGTGTTTTAGCCATACGGTCCTGCAGTCTCCATTCAGCGTAATTTGAATAACCTAAGAGTTCCACGCGTTCTCTTCTAAGTCGCAAGACATTTGCAATGAGTTCGTTGTTGTTGAATTCATCTCCATTGTCGCCTCTGGAGTAGTAATTAGTCCATACTTGTTTTCGCAACTCCCTCTCAGTGGAATAGGTGAGGAAGGGGTCCATGGAAGAGCGTGAGTTTGTAATTGCATACTTACCTTCTTGTCCTTTATCTGCAGCGATTTTAGCGGCAGATTTAATGAAGCCTTCAGAGAGTCCGCCCAGTTGATCTTCGTTCAAATAGGTGACGTAGTTCTCCTCGTCGTGAAGAACATTCGATGAAAAAGTGGTGTAGAGGCTAGAGAGTTCCTTGCTGATGGCAGCGTAACGTTCTTTTTTCTCTGCGCTTAACTCAGCCCCGTTCATAGCAAAGCTTTTGTAGGTAAGATCTACAACACGCTGTTCTTGAGCTTCAAGAGGTTTTTCTTGAGAAGCATCGTAAACGGCTTTAATGCGCTGGAAGAGCTTTTCGTTCTGAGTGATCTTGGAGCTGTACTCCGATATTTTAGGTGCGAGCTCTTGTTGAATTTGTCGAAACTCAGGACTCGAGGCATTGCTGCTGAAAATGCCGTAATAGTTGAACGCACGATCCAATTCTTTTCCAGATCGTTCGAGCTCGACAATGGTGTTGTCAAAAGTTGGAGCAGCCTCTTGATTTGCAATGGCGTCGATTTCTGCAAGTCGCAGCTCCATTCCTTTAAGGATGGCAGGGGCTACATCTTCAAGTTTCATTTCATCGAATGCAGGAACACCGCCGTAAGGTCCAGTCCATTCTTGCAGCAAAATATTTTCAGGCATTGTTTCTTGTTTTACTTCTTGTTCTGCGCAGGCTACAATGAGCAATGAGGCGCTTAGGGTCAATCCGAAATGAGCTATTCTTTTCCTGTGAATCATATAACGAGAGCTTGAATGTATTCCGCTTATATATCTGGCAAAATAAACCTTCACCAAAGCAAATAAAAAAAGCCCATCGATTTCGACGGGCTTTCTTGTTACAAATAAGTTTAAAGGAAAACGACTAAACGACTTTTACGTTTACTGCGTTCAAACCTTTGCGACCTTCTTCTACATCGTAGGTCACTTTGTCTCCTTCTCTGATTTCGTCAATAAGGCCATTTGCGTGAACAAATACGTCTTTGGTTCCGTCTTCTGGAGTAATGAATCCAAATCCTTTGGCGTCATTGAAAAATTTAACTGTACCGGTGCTCATAAAAAATATATATAAATGTGGCCCGAAGGTAGGCTTTTAAGCGCTGCAAAAACAAATACCTTCAAATTACCTCTAAATGAGGATTGGAAACTTGAAATATATAGGGCTTACTTTAGCGCAGGAAGATGGCCTTAAAGGCTTGCCAAGGCAGCTTCGTAGTTGGGCTCTTCCGTTGTTTCGGCAACTTGCTCAGTATATATGATCGAACCTTCTGGGTTGATTATTACAACAGATCTAGAATTTAAACCAGCCAAAGGACCGTCTAAAATATTAAGTCTGTAGTCTTTTCCGAACTGACCAGTTTTAAAATCCGAGAGCATTACTACATTTTCAATTCCTTCCGCTCCACAAAAACGGCTTTGGGCAAAAGGGAGATCTCTTGAAATACACAAGACAAGTGTGTTGTCTAAATCAGCGGCAACTTTATTGAAGTTGCGAACTGAAGTTGCACAGGTTCCGGTATCGATGCTCGGGAAAATATTCAGGACTAAGTTCTTTCCTGCAAAGTCGTTCAACGATTTCGATGAAAGGTCTTTGGCTACGAGTTGAAAGTCTTTGGCTTTCGCGCTAATTGAAGGAAGTTCGCCAAGAGTATTGATTGGGTTTCCTTTTAAAGTTATCTGTGTCATTCTGCTTCTGTGAAATTTTGTGTGAATATGCCTGAATTACGAATGCCAATGTAACAACTAGCACAATTAAAGTTTGTAGCTGTCTGAAATGAGAATATTGAGGTCGGAAAGGGCTAGCGCAGCAGATTTTTACCTGACCTGAATCCAGTCAGTATATTGATCAACTCCCAGCTATGGGGGAATTGAAAACCCCGACGGTGAGTTCCAGCCAGATTAGAAGCAAAGCCAACACTAAGGATACGGCTAGAGCTATGCGCAAGCCTTTGTTTTTGAGTTTACTTAGAATGAGCTCAAGCAATAGGCTGGTGCCAAAAAGTAGAACCGCTGCGACTCCAAAATCCATGCGTTCCCAAACAACTTCATCGCTGAATTCCATAGCCAGTAAAGGTAAGGCGAGTAGGATGCTTGAGATTAAAATGAAAAGCCTGATTCGGTCTTTGTTCATACTGCGTCAGTTACTGCTAAGTTAAAACGAATGCCTGTAGCTTAAGCTAGTTCTATTGCGAAAGCTGACTTTCACTTATCCCAATTTCTCTTAAACACTCAACACCTTGTCCGATTCATCAATGAGTCTGTACAAGTCTTCCATGGTCGAAAGCGGACAGAGCTCAGTTCCTTCTGATTTTCGAATCTTCAAACATGTTCCGCATGCCAGAATCTGACCGCCTGCTTCAACGAATTTTTCCATTTGAGCTTGAACGTCAAACTTTTCTGAACTCAAACCTTCAGCTTCCACGCCCTTCGCAAGAAGGAAGCAGTTTACCTCATCGCCTTTGGTCAGCGATAAATTACCAAGTCGGAGGGCGTTCCAAACGGTTTCTGCATCGTTGGAGGAAATTACAATTCCTAGTTTCATAATTTGTGTGTTGTTGTGTTGCTTTGTTGTTGCCGAAATCAGACAAGACGAAAGTAGCGATCGCGATGAGTTGCCCTTTCACCTTTTCTCTTTCAACTTTTCTCTAAAGAGGGGTTCCAATGTATACAACCTTCTGCAAAAGCTCCAAAAAACTGGACCAAGTCCAATCAGGACCATCCCAGGGAGGGTGATAGACGGACATCATTCGGATGTTGATAAAAACGAGAATGCCCGATATGGTATAGAACCACTTGGATAGATGTTTTTCTTGAATTCGTTCCAGGAAAAAGGCAAAGGGCAACATGAGGAGGGCAGAGTATTCAACAAAAGCACGATGGCCATAAGCCGCTCCAAACCACCAATTCCACCAGCTGGCGAAAATGTACCAAGCAAGCAGGAGAATCAATCCTGTTAGGCCAAAGTTGGAGACTCGCTTTACCGCGCCCCAAAACAAACCAATGAGAGCAAAAACCATCAAAGGCGAATACAACAGCCAACCATTTTGATGGCTGAAGAGCACATTCCACAATTCAGGAGCAAGCCAATTGAAGCCTTCATCCTTGAAGCCGTAGGAGTATACGATCCAATCACCAGTCACTGTTTTCCAATACAAGAGCTGAGGGAAGATCGTTGTGGCGGCTAGAAGAATCATCCATGCGATTTTTAGCATATTCGATTGGAAGAAGCGAAATCGAGTCCAGAGGCCCTGTAGGTTTCTTACATCGTAAAGGAGGACATAGAACAACAGAATCCCATTGTTTGGCTTGATCAATATGATCAATGTTAAGAGGAGGGAAATGATGCTCGAATTTTTCCAATTCGGATTCGCAAGAAAGCCAGGCGTGCAATAGATGAAGGACGCAAAAAGGAAGAAAGAGTAGACGTGCGACATTCCTACATCCTTGGCGCTGTAAAAAACTAGGTTACTTCCTAAGTAGATAAGGACGACCGTTGTCAACGCAAGGCTTGGTTTAAACTGGGATTTCAGAAGTTTGTAACTGAAATAAAGCCCAAGAGCTAAGTAAAAACTCGCCGCGATAAAAAGAGCGTGAAGGTACAGCACTGAGTGGCCATCTGCTTCCAAACCAAAAGCAATAGAGGAGAGGTGAGCGACTAAAAAGAAAGGTGCTTCGAGAATTGCCACACCAATGTGGAAAAGGCTCAAATGGTTTCCGTTTTCCAAAACAGTTGCCCAGGGCAAATGCTTTAGGTCTCCCTTGATGAACAAGGCGGGCAAGAACTGGTAGTAGCCCAAACTATCCTGGCCCATTATTTTAAGGGGGTTCATTCCCGGATGCTTAAACAGAGCAAGGATGTAATTGAAAACGAAAAAAACGAGGGCCAGCAACCGATTCGATTTTCCAGAAGAAAGGAATGGACTGTTGGAAGCCATGCTAGTTTGTGGTAGTCAAAATCAATTCTGCATAGCGAATGTTGTACTCTTCAATTCGAATGCTGAATCCGCGATGACGCAAAATTTCCAACATACGTGTGTTGTGAGCAAATACAGTGCTGTACACTTTTTCATACTTCATCTCCTCGGCAACATCGATCATGTAATTCGTGAGAATGCTTCCGAGCCCTTTTCCTTGCCAATCGTCGGCAATGATCACAGCGATGTCGGCGCCTGCTTTCTGTTCTCCAGCAATTCTACCCACAGCTATGACTTCTTTCTCCTTCTTGTGCTGAACTTCAGCAACTGTAAATCGTCAGCAAAATCTGGACTGAGATAGAAGTAAAACTAAGTGATACTTTGCTGAAATTGTTGCTCCATTGTCCAGCCTGAATTTACCGACCCAGGAGGGGTTGTGATTAGCCGTGCCTATGATATTCGCATCTTCAACGAGTCCGCCTATATAGACATAAGGAGGTGATGAACTAAGGTCAACCAACATACTTTGCGGGATAAATTCCTCTGCTACCGCAGTGTTGGAAAAGCCAATATCCCAATGTGAGCCCAAGACAGGACTGGTACTGATATTATTAAAATGGGTAATGGATGGCCCGTGGAGAAAATCTTCAGAGGAAAGGAGGTACACTTTGTCTGCTGTTGGGTCGTATTCAAGATTCATTCCGATTTGGGCTCCTATTGCGAGGCTCGGATTTGGTACCTGCCCTGAAAACCCATGATCCCAAAGCGTCGCCCCATTTATATCTATGGCCATCACTCCTTGTCCAAGATACATATTTGTGTTGTCGTGATATGAGCTGTTATTTGAACCAGTAATGAAATAGTGATTTGGAGCGATCTCAACAATATGTTCTACCATATCGAAATCTTTTAATCCTCCTGGGGGAAGTGCATAACCTGAAAGTGGGGGTGTCCATGTCAGCGCCGCCCAGTCCGAGTCGAGCAATAGGCCTTTCTGCACTTGAAACAACTGATTTATTGTCATCACAAATCCATACCTATCATCAGTGAAGTCAACGGCATGCCCACTGGTCAAGTAGCCCCCAATCAAATATCCATTTGGGCTTTTTTGCGTAACAAATTGAGCGACTGCGTGTTTGTCAGCAGTGCTAAATCTCGCATTGTTGAACTGAAAGTCGAACTCTCGTTTTCGCTTGATGCTTCCGTTCAGACCATCGATTTCAAGAGCAAAAATCTCGTCGTATCCAGTGGTGGTATTGACAAAGGTTCCCACTACAACAACATCGCGGTGAGAAACGCCGAAGGGATCCAGCGTAGATCTGTCACCTGGACAGGCGTTCAAGCCATAAATGCGTCCTCCAATTTGATTGAGTTGGTAGGCGAAATCCCAAACAATCGTCCCATTGCTGTGATATCGGAACACATAAACGACCACCTTGTTGCTATCCTGATCGAATGCGCTTCCAACAGCATAATAGTCATTGGTGCCGTCATCGACGTTAACCAGATTAAAATGGTTCAAGTCGAGGTTCCGCACTTTGTAGTAGTTCGTGCTTTGCGCTGAAAGCCATAAGGCATTGAAAACAAGCACAGTCGTAGCAAGTATTAGAGCTCTAGAGGTATTCGAATAGGCGCAGCTAATCTTGCTTCGAATAGAGTGTAGTGTAGTGTAGTGTAGTGTAGTGTAGTGTCTCATCCTGCTTAGCTTAGAAATTTTGCAGTTCTAAATGTTGAATAAGGAAATGCTATGCCTTCTTGAGCACTGCTCATTTTGCTTCTCGATAGTTTGCAATAAATTCATGCATTCTAGCATTTCAAAATCTCTTTCCGTTTAGTAATGTGCTTATTAATTCAAACTAATGTGGAGTGAACTAGTGAGGTAAAATATTCCTCTCAGGAATATTCGTCTAAAGTTATTAATATTTTACACCGTTTTAGACATCGAATTTGCAATTTATGCAGCGGTCTGATTCTAAAAATCAAGCAATCAGGTTGATTCTGCGTTCTGCTCCTTTCATCTCTTTTTCTCGAGAAAAAAAAGTGCGTTCAATTTCTCGGAAAGCCTGCCTCCATATATGTAAGGCTGGTTCATTAACTCAGACAAGCTACGCAGTATCTCCAGCTCGAAAGTTTGGAAATTAAGCTTGATCAGTGAGTC
>Ga0206129_10001926_pt1 | contig 26893 bp, 24 predicted proteins | sample Helgoland_Spring_8_FD_148616 | JGI IMG/M metagenome (GOLD analysis project Ga0206129, IMG submission 148616) | Pelagic subsurface seawater microbial communities from Kabeltonne, Helgoland, North Sea - Helgoland_Spring_Bloom_20160502_2 | ecosystem: Environmental > Aquatic > Marine > Epipelagic ...
ACCCACGTGTTGCTTCGGATGCCAATAATCGTGCAACCGCTTGCGCGCTTCGGCTTGGCTTAGTTTGCCACGATAAATCGCACGGCTGTTCGCAACAACACGCGGTATGACACCAAGCCCCGAAGCAACACGTGGGTTATGCCCCACCTTCTTCACGCCATCTATCAAGGCAGGATCAAGCTCGTCGTGGCTTCGGTTTAGATCCACAAAAGCACGTGGCACGGTCGCTGTTAGCAAAGGCGCACCGAAACAAGGCGTGTCTTCAATCAACACATCAACGAAAGCGTCCTCCGAAGATCGCATCGCGAGGTCACTTAATGCTGAGCGGCGCATAAACGACCATGCATACTCGCGCCCGCTGTGCGGGGATGCGCAAACGACACTAGAGGTGAGTGTGTCCGGCCGCATGAGTTGAAAGCTGGATCGTGGCATGAATGCTCCTGTTACTCATCTTGTTATAGACCGAATGTTTGAAATACCAAAAGCTCTTGATCCTGTGTGCGACTCCTTTTATAGCCCCCCTTACCGGTGCGGGATTCTGCGTTCCAATTTTTTTTGGGCAACGGTTTCGTAACGGTTTCATGGGCGATTAGCTCAGCGGTAGAGCACTTCGTTGACATCGAAGGGGTCACAAGTTCGATCCTTGTATCGCCCACCATGAATTTCTTGCCCAATTTTGGGCGCTAACCACCGAGGCGCAATCAGCGCCGCGTAAGAGGAGAAGACCTATGAAGGTTAAAAACTCGCTCCGCTCGCTGAAGTCGCGTCACCGCGACTGTCGTATCGTGCGCCGCAAGGGCCGTGTTTATGTGATCAACAAAACACAGCCTCGCTTCAAGGCCCGTCAGGGTTAAGAGCAATTAGCTTTTAAAATTAGGATGGGCCGTCTCTTGCGAGGCGGCCTTTTCTTTTTGTGAGGTGAGTATGTACTTGATATTATATAACAGCCATTATCGGCTTTCGATCCTATCTTGACATTGCGGATATCAATCACTCTGATCCAAGAGAGCTCAATAAAGGGATATTTTCCTGAAATTCATTGTATTTGTCGTAGCATTTTCACTGGCTGGTTTGCCATCGTTTGCAGACAGTAAACTACTCGAAGTACAAAAAATTCTGGCGAGCCTTAAGCTGTAAGTTGGGCGTCCAGACGGTGCTTGGGGACCCCAAACCGAGAAGGCTTTCACATATTTCCTCAACCATAGAGATATGGATTTTGATGGTGAATTTTCGCAAAATGAATATCTCGAGGTTGTCGAGGAAGCAAAATATATTGCCCCCGAAGCGTCCGGGTTAAAGTTATGTAAAAAGGGAAGGTTCCCTAGAAAAAATTCATTTGAAAGATCATCAGAAGATACTTCAAAATTTACATTACGACTTCAGTCTGGGGACTATGATGGTGCAGACTATACATCAGAAGAAGCAAGAAATAGTGTCTTCAGTTCAACGAAGTTTATCAACTTTACTAAGCAGCGAGCGGAATTGAGACACTGCCGTAATATTGCACATGGCAAAACATACACATTAGATTTTGATATCAAGATATCTCATTTCAGCGCGGGTTCGATTTTTCAGATCCATGCAGGCGGTTCGCAAGGTTCAGCGAATTTGACCGCTTATCAAGACGCAATCAGATTGATCGCGGGGCAAGAATTCAACAATGTCGCAGTATACCGAGGGGATTGGCTAAACGAATGGCTTAGTTTCCGCATTGTGTTTCGCGCAGATCGCGCTGACAAGACATTCTTTCGCTTCTATGTAAATGGTGAAGAAACGTTCACCACTGAAGGACGAAATGCTTCTTACACCTACTCCAAGAAGGGCGCAAATCTTTCGTTTGGTCTTTATAGAGGAAAGAACCCGAACTCTGTCGAGGCGTCTTATCGGAACATTAAGTTGTCAAAAGGGGATCTGGGACAGCCATAGTGCAAGTTGGATTTTTAGGGTCTTATTCCCCTCAAACGTGCATCACATAAAACCCGTTACCCGACGTTCAACATTTGCTATTGGCAGCTATCTTGCGGAAAGGTTGACGCGTAACGGTTCAATCGTAGTGACGGCAATCTTCAATCACCAGACCATCGCGTGGCAGCTCACCAATGCCGACCACTTCAATCGCGCCCTTCATCTTCAAGATCGATTGCACGGCGCTTTCAAATGCACTCGCATCAGTTGTGGCGCTTTCAATCTGCACCTTCAGGACATCTTTTTCTGCTTCACGGCTCGCCACTACGCGCACGCGCGCGATGCCTTCATGGCTCGCTACCAGATCAGCAACCTGTTCAGGACGCACGAACATACCTTTGATCTTGGTCGTTTGATCCGCGCGACCCATCCAGCCTTTGATGCGCATATTCGTGCGGCCGCATGGCGAGGTGCCTGTCATGACAGCACTGAGATCGCCTGTCGCAAAGCGAATAAGCGTGTAGTCGGGGTTCAGCGATGTGACGATGACTTCGCCAACTTCGCCCGGCTCAACTGGGATGCCTGTGCCAGGGGTGACGATTTCTAGGATGATGCCTTCATCCACGATCATACCTTCTTGCGCTTGGCTTTCATAAGCCACGTTGCCAAGGTCTGCAGTCGCGTAATTTTGCAGGCAGAGAATACCACGGTCTGCATACTCGGCGCGCAAGCTCGGGAAGAGCGCTCCGCCGCCGACAGCAGCTTTGGTGATGCCAAGCGCAACGCCCATCTCATCGGCCTTATCGAGGATCACCTTAAGATAGTCTGGAGTACCAGCATAAGCAGTCGACCCAACGTCCTTAGCAGCGCGCACTTGCAATTCGGTTTGACCCGTTCCCGCAGGAAGTACAGTCGCGCCGACAGCGCGTGCGCCGTTCTCGAAGATAGAGCCAGCAGGGGTCAAATGATAGCCGAAGCAGTTCTGAACAATGTCACCTTTTCCAATACCAAGCGCATGCAAGAAACGACCGATACGCCACCAATCATGGGTGATGCCTCCAGGTTCATAGATAGGACCTGGAGATTGAAAGATATGCGCAACGTTAGACGTGTTGATGCCACCAAAAGGCGGCTTTTCTGCCTGCCATTTCAGCAGTTCGGACTTGCGCAAAACAGGAAGTTTCGCGAGATCGTCGATACCAGCAACACCGCTTGCATCCAGACAATTTCCGTCTGCACTGGTCGCGCACGCAAGTTGCTCCATCAACGCGGCGCTTTGCTGCGTGGCGCGCTCATCAGCGGAGCGTGTCTCAAGCGTGTCGAAATAATTGGTCATGAAGGGCAGCTCACTAATGGAAGGGATGTTAGGGGCGGATCAGCTCAGCCAACGCTTGCGACGACGGTAAGAGCGCACATCTCGGAACGACTTGCGGCCCTCATCGGACATGCCGAGATAAAACTCCTTCACATCAGGGTTTTCGCGCAGCTCTGCAGCGGGACCGTCCATGACTACGCGACCGCTCTCTAGAATATAACCGTAATGCGCATAGCGCAGAGCGACGTTGGTGTTCTGCTCCGCAAGTAAAATGGTTACGCCTTGCTCTTCGTTGATCTTTTTCACAATCTCGAAAATCTGTTCAACAAGTTGCGGTGCGAGACCCATGGAAGGCTCATCTAGTAGAACCGTTTCAGGGCGCGACATCAATGCACGACCCATCGCAACCATCTGCTGCTCACCACCAGAGGTATAGCCCGCTTGCGATTTGCGGCGTTCTTTCAAACGTGGGAAGTAATCATAAACCATCTCAAGATCAGCAACTATAGCGCCCTTGCCGTCCTTGCGTGTGTAGGCCCCTGTAAGCAAATTTTCCTCAACGGTAAGGTGCTCAAAACAGTGACGGCCCTCCATCACCTGAATAACGCCAGAGCGCACAAGATCCGCAGGATCGCGACCCGCAAGATCGGCACCGCGATAGCTGACAGAGCCTTTGGTAATATCACCGCGCTCTGATTTCAGCAGCCCGGAAATGGCTTTCAGGGTCGTGGTTTTGCCGGCGCCATTGCCGCCCAGCAAAGCAACGATGCCGCCTTTGGGCACAGACAGGCTCACGCCCTTCAACACAAGGATCACGTGGTTGTAGATCACTTCAATGTTGCTCACTTCGAGCAGTTTTTCTGTCGTCGGAGCAGAATCTAGCATGTCAAACGCCTGTCATAAATTTCGGTTAGGGTGGTCCGGCAAACGCGATGCCTGCCGGACCAAGAGGAGTTTAGTTACAACGACCTTCGATAGCGTTTTCGTCGGCATACGCCTTTGAATCAGCCATGATCAACGGCTCAATAATTGCATTGTCGGATGCCTCAAATTCGGAGACCAAAGACCAGCTCTGCGCTGCTGCATCCCACTGAGAAACCGCAGCCATGCCACCACCACCGTGGTTTTCACAAGTCACTTGGAACTCAGGGCCAAAGCCTGGCAATCCAGCTGCGGCCATGACTGCCTCATCAATCTTCAATGCTTCCATCGCATCGCGCATCATTGCTGGCGTTATGTCCTTCGTACCGTTTGCAGCTTGAGCAGCTTTCGCAGCTTCAGCGGCCAAGAATGCAGCGTAGACACCACGATTGTATAAGACTGTACCGATTTGATCACCCGCACCTGCAGCTTTGCCAGCGTCTAAAACGTGTTTCTGGATATCCGCAAAAACTGGAAAGTCGTTGCCTACGTTATGAAACTGTAGCGCCTTATAACCGTTCGCGCCGTCGCCAGCGGGAATTACGTCAAGCTCGGCTCCAGACCACCAGATGCCCATGAAGTTCTCCATTGGGAAACGGATGTTTGAGGCTTCCTGAACAGCCACTTGGTTCATAACACCCCAGCCCCAGAACAGAACGTAATCAGGACGCTCGCGTCGAATTTGAAGCCACTGCGATTTTTGTTCCTGTCCAGGATAGTCAATTGCGATGGTGTTCAGAGAGAAGCCCTCTTGCGCAGATAGTGCCTCAAGCGTCGGAATTGGTTCTTTTCCGTATGCACCATTGAAATGCAAAAGCGTGATTTTTTTGCCCTCAAGCGAACCGCCTGCTTGCTTTTTGAAGTGGTTGACACCGACTGAGGCACCATCCCAGTAATTGACGGGATAGTTGAATACATGGCTGAATACTTTACCATTTTTCGCAGAGGTACGACCGTAACCCATGGAGTGAATTGGAATGCCATCAGCAGTTGCTTTAGGAATCAACTGGTAAGTTATTCCAGTCGAAAGCGGTTGATAAACCAAAGCGCCTTCGCCCTTTGTAGACTCGTAACACTCAACGCCTTTTTCAGTGTTATAGGCTGTTTCGCATTCCAATAGTCTCGCTGGAATACCACCGATACCACCATCACGCTCGTTCAATAGTGTGAAGTAATCCGCATAGCCGTCTGCGAATGGAATTCCTCCAGCCGCGAACGGTCCTGTGCGATAAGAAAGTGATGGGAACACAAGATCTGCCATAGCAGGGCCTGCGGCCATCAGCGCTGTGAGCGCCATTGTTGTTAGTTTCATCTTCATCGGGGTTTTCCTCCCATTGTTAGTCCGATGTGTGGGGCATTCGCCCCTTATTGTTCTTTGGCCCCGCGCTTTAATGCGGGAAGGGCCAAAGGCGTAATTTCTCTTTCGCAACGCGCCAAAGTTGGGCGATGCCATGCGGCTCTGCGATCAAAAAGATAATGATAAGCGCGCCGACGATGATCAACTGAATGTGCGCAACGATGTCCGTGGGCCAGCCGAACAGATCCACGCCAACGAGCTTCAGCGCAACTGGCAGAAGCACAAGGAAGGCAGCACCAGCAAAGGAACCGAAGATAGAACCAAGGCCACCAATGATGATCATAAACAGAACAAGAAAAGACTTCTGAATGCCAAAACTATCACCTGCTTCGGCTGCGCCAAGATAGACTGCAAAGAACAGCGCGCCAGAGATGCCAATGAAGAAACCAGACACCGCAAAAGCACTCAGCTTCGCTTTCAGCGGGTTCACCCCAATAATCTCCGCCGCAATATCCATATCGCGGATCGCCATCCACTTGCGCCCTTGCATCCCACGCGTGAGATTACGCGCGATAATCGCACTGATAGCCAGAAAGACGAGGCAAAACAGATAGGTCGCCCAAGCCTCGGTGTTCGCACCCGTTACAGGCACGCCAAATACAGTGCGCTCCGGTGCGTTGATCTGACCAGAAGCAGAATAGTTGTAGAACCAGCTGACCTTATTAAATAGCCAGACGAGAAAGAACTGCGCGGCAAGGGTCGCAACAGCTAAATAGAAGCCCTTAATCCGAAGAGACGGCAAACCGAACGCAGTGCATACAATCGCAGTAATACCCCCCGCCGCAATCACATGGAAAAAGATGTTCACATCTGGAAATGCCGTCATCAACTTATAGCAAGCATAGGCACCCACGGCCATAAAGCCGCCGGTCCCCAGCGAAACTTGTCCGCAATACCCTGTCAGAATGTTCAACCCGATTGCCGCAATCGAATAGATAAGGAACGGCAATAAAAACGCGTTCGCCCAATAATCATTGATCAAGAATGGAATGACACCAAAGGCCACGCCCAAGACTACATAGTAGCGATACCGGTCAAACTTGATCGGAAAGGTCTGGCTGTCGTCTGTATAGGACGTCTTGAAATCGCCCGCTTCACGGTAAAACATTTAGACGGTTCCTTCGGAAGATTTCAGGGCGTAAGTGAGGTGATCCAGCATCGCTACACCCTCTCAATAATCTTCTCGCCAAACAGACCTTGGGGTCTGAAGACAAGAAAGATGAGAGCCAGCACATAAGCGAACCAATTCTCCGTCGCGCCGCCAACCATCGGGCCAATCGCGAACTCAAACAACTTCTCGCCAACGCCGATAATAAGACCACCGACAATCGCTCCGGGGATAGACGTAAATCCACCCAGCATAAGAACAGGGAGCGCTTTGAGTGCGATCAAGGAAAGCGAGAATTGCACCCCCGATTTCGTTCCCCACATGATCCCTGCCACCAAAGCGACAAAACCCGCGACAGACCAGACCATGATCCAGATAAAGTTGAGCGAAACACCCACGGACAAAGCCGCTTGGTGATCATCCGCGACAGCCCGCATTGCGCGGCCCTCTTTGGAGTACTGCGAGAAGATCACAAGACCACCAACCAAAAGCGCGGCAATCACGGTCGCCACGATATCAAGGTTGTCAATAAAGAAACCGTAGTCAAAGATGTTGAACGTATAGTTATCAATCGCCTCGTTGATGCCCTGCGGCAGGCCAACATCGAGCTTCTTGATCTCCGAGTTCCACATCAAATCTCCCACGCCCTCAAGGAAGTAGGCAAGGCCGATGGTCGCCATGAACAGGATAATCGGCTCCTGCCCGACCAAGTGACGAAAGATATATTTCTGCACGGCCCAAGCAAACAGCACCATGACGGCGATAGTTAACATGATCGCAAGCAGCGCAGGCACGGTCCATCCAAAGTAGTGCACATCCGTGCCAAAGATCGCGTTGATCACGTGCGCGAAAGGCACTTGGCCCTTCATGATGCCCACCAAGGTCATCGCCGAAAACAGCGCCATAACCCCTTGGGCATAGTTGAAAATACCAGATGCTTTGAAGATCAAAACAAAGCCCAAAGCGACAAGTGCATACAGCACGCCTGCCATTAAGCCATTGAGGAACACTTCCATCGCAAAGACGAGTTGTTCGGGCATCACATCGCCTCCATTTTAAGTTGCAGGCAGATAAAATCAGTCATGAGCCACCCCCAAATACGCATCAATCACAGCTTGGTTGTTGCGAATATCGCTCGGTGTGCCGTCACCAATCTTCTTGCCGTAATCCATCACAACAACGCGGTCAGAGAGGTCCATAACAACGCCCATATCGTGTTCGATCAACGCGATCGTGGTGCCAAATTCGTCGTTCACATCCAGAATAAAGCGGCTCATGTCCTCTTTCTCCTCAACGTTCATCCCTGCCATTGGCTCATCCAGGAGTAAGATTGACGGCTCTGAGACAAGCGCGCGCGCCAGCTCGACTCGCTTCTTCAGACCATAGGGCAAACGTGCGACAGGAGTTTTGCGGATGTGCTGGATCTCCAAGAAGTCGATGATCTTCTCCGCTTTCTCGCGGTTCTCAATCTCTTCCTGCTCCGCCTTGCCGCGCCAAATCGCTTGCGCCAGAAGACCCGAATTCATCTTATTCAAACGCCCAGTCATGACGTTGTCCAAAACGGTCATGCCCTCAAACAAAGCGATGTTTTGAAAGGTGCGCGCGATACCTTGCTGCGCAACCTCATAAGGCTTCATCTGCGGACGCGGTTTACCATGAAACAGAATTTCACCATCTTGCGGCACATAAAAGCCCGAGATCACATTCAGCATCGACGATTTACCAGCGCCATTCGGCCCGATAATCGCACGGATTTCGCCTTCGCGAATATCGAACGAGATATCCTTGATCGCCACAACACCGCCAAAGCGCAGCGTGATGTTCTTCATCTCCATCACAACACCGCCAATCGTGCGGCCGTCTTCTGTGACGTAGCTATCTGTTGAATCCAACATCATAAGTCCCTTATTCCGCAGCAATCTTTGACCCTGTGACAGGAACTACTGCCGCATCACGTATCTCAAGCGTCGCGCTGATTTCGCCTTTGCGGCCGTCCTCATACGTCACTTCGGTTTCTGTGTAGATTTCGGGCGAACCATCATAGAGTGCGTTCACCAGATCTTCGAACTTCTCACCAATGATCTTGCGACGCACCTTTTGTGTGCGCGTCAACTCGCCATCATCCGCATCCAATTGCTTGTGCAAAACCAAGAAGCGGTGGATCTGACAGCCCGACAACATAGGATCTTCGGCAACAGATTTATTCACTGTCTCTACATGTTCTTGGATCGTCTCAAGCACGCGGGGATGACCCGCAAGCTCTTGGTAAGAGGCATAAGCGATGTTGTTGCGCTCAGCCCAGTTACCGACGGCTGTAAGGTCAATGTTGATGAACGCAGTGCACCGATCTTTGCCAGCACCGAACACGACAGCCTCAAGAATGTTGGGGTAGAACTTCAACTTGTTCTCAACGTATTTCGGCGCAAACAGTGCGCCGTCAGACATGTTCGCCACATCCTTCGCGCGATCAATGATGCGCAGATGGCCTGTGCCTTCTTCGATGAAACCAGCGTCTCCCGTCGCGACCCAGCCTTCTGCATTTTTAGTATCCGCTGTACTTTCGGCGTTCTTGTAATACTCAACGAACGTCCCCTCAGAGCGGTAAAAGACTTCACCGTTCTCAGCGATCTTCAATTCAACGCCGGGGGAAGGAACCCCAACAGTGTCAGAGCGCACTTGCCCATCAGGTTGCTGCGTGATGAAGACAGACGCTTCGGTCTGACCATAAAGCTGTTTTAAATTAATTCCGAGCGAGCGGTAGAAATCAAAAATCTCAGGCCCAATCGCTTCACCAGCGGTGTAACCGATACGCACACGCGTGAAACCAAGCGTGTTCTTAAGCGGACCATACACCAGTAAATCACCAAGCTTATACTTCAGCTTGTCCATCGCACCGACGGTCTCGCCATCAAGGATCGCAGGGCCAACTTTCTTGGCATGTGCCATAAAATAATCGAACATGCGCTTCTTCACCGGCGACGCATCTTCCATGCGGATCATCACAGTGGTGAGCTGTGTCTCGAACACGCGTGGAGGGGCGAAATAATAAGTTGGACCAATCTCGCGCAGATCGGTCATCATCGTATCAACGCTTTCAGGGCAGTTAACGCAGAAACCAGTCCAATAGGCTTGGCCGAGGGAGAAGATGAAATCACCGACCCAAGCCATAGGGAGATAAGCGAGGATATCTTCGCCCGCGCTCAAACTATCAAACTCAGACGAATGCCGCGATGTCTCAATAATATTGCGATTGCTCAGGACAACGCCTTTGGGTTTGCCCGTGGTACCCGAGGTATAGAGCATCACGCATGTGCTGTCGTAATTGAGCGCTTCGCGGCGGCGGTTCAGCTCTGGCATCGACTCGCCCAAAGCAGCGCGTCCCGCATCTTGCACCTTGGAAAACTGATGCAAGTTCGCATGATCGTATTTGCGCAAACCACGTGGGTCGAGGTAGATCATCTGTTCGAACTGGCTCAGACCTTCTTGGACGTCAGTGACTTTATCCACCTGCTCTTGATCAGCCGCGATCACAAAACGTGCACCGCAATGATCTAGAACATAAGCCATCTCATCAGCGGAAGCATCAGAATACAAAGGCACAGGCACAGCGCCGACAGATTGAACAGCAACCATCGCCCAATACAAATACGGACGATTGCGCCCAATGATGGCGATAAAATCACCCTCAGCAGCACCAAGTGTCAGCAATCCAAGTGCAAGCGCATCGATCTCGTCGGCAGCCTCAGACCACGTCCAATTCTGCCAGATGCCCAGATCTTTTTCACGGTAGGCCGCTTTGTCACCAAACTCGGCCGCGTTGCGTTGCAATAGCGCTGGTACGGAAGTCAATCCGTTCACGCCTTCAGACGTTTGTGTCAACGATGTATCCTCCCGTTGCTCGCTGTGCGCGAACATGGCCGCTTTTTGCGACTCGCTCCGCATACCGTGCCAGACAATTCCTGAAGGTCAACTTTTTCTGCAAGTTTTCTGAAAACTAACGAATTGTAACAGCCTCGCTGCAGGGCTTTTCGCACCCCTTCAGACAATGCTACGCAAAAGCCTATGAAACGCACAGATAGCCATGACACGATGATTGCAGCTGGATTGAACCTGATCCAACAAGCTATGTCGATTTTCGATTCAGATCTGCGTTTGGTGCTGATCAATCGACCAATGCAGCAGATGTTCAATCTGCCTGACAAGCTGATCGAAACTGGTGTGAACTTTGAATCAGTTATCCACTTTCTCGCTGAGGCTGGTGAATACGGTGAGATTGACGACCTCGAGGAGTTCGTCGCCGTACGCGCTAAGCTCGCCCTCGCGTTCGAGCCGCATTATATGGAACGCACCCGCGCCAATGGCCGCGTGATCAGCGTTGAAGGCGCACCTTTGCCCGAAGGTGGTTGGGTGACAGTCTACACAGACATCACGGAGACAAAGCAACAAGAAGCGCTGCTGAGAACCCGTTCTGAAGCACTCAGCGAACAGGTCTTGGCCCGCTCTGAAGAGCTCGCATCGACCAACCGCGCGCTCGCCTCTAGCAATGCCGCTCTGGAGGAGACCAAGCACCAACTTACGCAAATGGAGGCGCACACACGTCTCACAACACAAATGATGCCCGCTCATATAGCGCACGTAGATCTTGAACAGCGCTACACGTTTTCCAACCGCCGTCTCAATGATGTGATGCCGGGCAGTTCCGATGATTTGGTTGGCCGCACCGCGCGGGAGGTGTTAGGCGACGCAAACCACACAAGTATCGCGCCTTTCTTGAGGCGCGCTTTCGATGGCACGCCTTCGGTCTTTGAATTCACACATAATCCCAGTTCGCGCCGTATCCGCGTTGCGTTCACACCGGAAACGACGCAAGACAAGGTCGCAGGTGTCTATGTTCTATCCATGGACGTCACCGAAGAAACCCAAGCGCGCGTCGCGTTGCAACAAACCCGCAGGCGCGAAATGGCGGCACAACTGACCAGCGGTTTGGCGCATGATTTCTCCAATCTGCTCACCATCATTCTTGGCATGCAAGGCAAATTGGAGCGGATGGATAACCTGCCCCCTGAAGCTGATCATCTCATCACGGCGACCCTTGCCGCTGCGCGTCGTGGGGCTGGATTGCTGCACCGGATCGCCGACATGACAAGTCCACGCATCTTTCGTCCAGTGCCCACGCAGCTCTCAACGTTTCTATCTGAACTGCACACGATGGCAACGCCAACCTTGGGGCAGGGTCACCACCTTGATATCCAATGCGACACAGCTGACGGCAGCTTCAATCTGGACTCAGGGATGCTGCAAGACAGCCTCTTGAACCTGATCCTGAACGCGCGCGATGCTGCGCCAGAGGGCACAACAATTACCCTAACCGCGCGCGCTGTGCGCGACACTTGGCTAGATCTGGAAATTGCAGACAAAGGCCTAGGGTTTTCCGAACAAGCACTCGATCAAGCCTTGCAGCCATTCTTTACGACCAAGGGCGGCGAAGGATCGGGCCTAGGTCTTGCGATGGTCTATGACATGACTAAGCTCGCAGGCGGCGATCTGAGGCTGTTCAACAAAGAGGGCGCACATGTCGTAATACGCCTTCCGCTTAGACCTGCGGATCAACAGATTCCCCCCGGCCTTGTGCTACTTGTTGAGGATAGCGAGGACCTCCGAATGTCGATTCGTGACATGTTGATTGCGCAGGGGCATTTGGTGCTGGAAGCAACCTCTGTTCATGAGGCCGAAACGCTTCTAAGCACCGTTCCTGATATTGCCTATGTACTCTCTGATATTCATCTGAGCGGTGCGCGAACAGGGCTGGATCTGGCGCAAACCACAGGGCAGCCTATAACATTGATGACGTCCCTCCCCGCCAGCGATCCACTGCATCAAGCCGCAGCCAAGAACGGCGCATTTTTGCACAAACCCTTCACAGAAGACACCTTGCGCGCTGCCTTAGCCTCCGCGTTTCTCAAAGGAACACCAGATGAGTGATATGCCCCTTGTGACAATTCTGGACGACGAACCAGAGATCCGCGAAATTCTGTCCGACAGGCTGGAAGACGCAGGCTTTCGCACGATGAGCTTTGGCCGTGCGCGCGAATTCGAAGCAGCGCTTAAAACGCTGACACCAGACGTGTGCTTGGTGGACCTTTCCTTACCTGACACAGACGGGCTGACCCTCGTGCACCGGCTGGCGTTGGAGCTGGGCGCGATTGTCATCATCATCTCTGGCCGCTCACAAGTTCAAGACAAGGTGACAGGGCTTGAGCTGGGCGCGGACGACTACATCATTAAGCCATTCGATCCCTCCGAGGTGGTCGCCCGAATCCGCGTGCGCTTGCGTAAAATCAGGCCTACCGAAACCACGTCCACCACAGCGCGTTTCTCTGGTTGGACTGCCTCCTTTGATCGCTATATTCTAGAGGATGATACGGGCGAGCAAATCACATTCAGCCACGCAGAAGGCGAGGTGCTACGCCTGTTTCTCGAAAGCCCCAAGCGATTGATTTCACGCGCTCATATGCAAGACATGCTGGGTGGAGGCGCAGGCGACAGCTTTGATCGCGCGATGGACGTCCGCATCTCTCGCCTACGGACTAAACTGAAAGAAGATCCGAAGAACCCTCAGTTGATCAAAACTATCTACGGCGCTGGGTACATTTTCTTAGGGGACGTTAAATGGCAATAGTGCTGTCACAAATGGAGGATCGTGGTGGCTTCGAACTATCGAGCTACTCATTAAATGTACGCCCAGACGCGTTTTCGCCCAATTTCTCAAAACTACGCTCGGTTGACAAAATATTTTAGAAACAATGTATTAATTTGAAGTGAGCTTCACGTGCCTCGCTTGTTTCTTGTCACTGAGAATTCTCTAGTACTTAGCCAGACACTTAGTAGATCAACCTAAACCTCTCCACAAACGCAGGTGAGTTGAGCCAGAAGCAGCCAGCTACACAACGCGATTACCATTCTAATTGGACCGGCCTACTTGAGCCAAAGTTCGGCAACGTATTAGTTCAAGAGCTAACGACCCAAGCATAGAACGACTTCATCCATCACTTTCGAATACTCCTTATCGTGCAAATCTCACGCTGGCGCTCCTTTCCAAACTTATGACGCTCGCTGAGATCTGGGAATGACGAGATCAGGGCACCAGCCCATACAGTTACATCAAGAAGTACTGGGAACAATCGAGAGAGCGTTATCTTATCCGAGAAGAACTTGGACGTTTGGGTGCCGCAATGTCCAAGCTTGTTGATGAAGGTGCCCTCTGGCCAGATATGGCTCACGCGATATCTCTACTTTTACTGACAGGAGCTAGAAGGGGCGAAGTTTTGAGCCTTGAGTGGGAGTGGGTATCACTGGACCAAAATGTCATTCGACTGCCAGACAGTAAGACCGGCATAAAGCCCCTACAATTGAGCAATGCCACAGTTTCTTTGTTAGAAATACCAAAGAAAGAAAACTGCTACACAAAGTCCAGTATTTGTTTCCAGGCCGCGATGGCAACAAGCCACTCGTCAACATCTCCAAACCCTGGGTAGCAGTTTATGAACTTGCCGAACTCCAAGGTATTCAGGTTCACGACCTTCGGCACACAGCAGCCAGCATCGCAGTAGGGCAAGGAGCCGGGCTACCGATCATCGGTCGCCTTTTGTGGGGCATTCTCAAACGCAAAAAACGGCACAATATGCGCACGTTGATAGTGACCCAGCATTGATAGCAGCCAACCCGATTGGCGAAGTGATGGAAGGAGCGATGCAGGGGAAAACCTAATTTGGCGAAGCAGCCATTCATTGGAACAGGATCAAATAACCACAATGCGGACGAAGTGAGCACTCGCTGCGGGCACACTCACGGCTGCTTTGGCCAATACGCAATCGCATTGAAAAACAGCATGGGCGAAAGCTTGACATTCGCAGCATGCCAGGAGCTTCAGCTCCAAACAAGAACAAATGGACATTCAAACTAGAGACTTATTTAGGTGCTTGCGCGAAAGATTGTTCTTTAGCCATTTAGAAGAGGAGCCCTTAGTTTGGTTCCCTAAAATTCGCGAAAAAGTACATCTCCCACAAATTCCGAATAAACCTATCATCTCGCCAACCTTTGACACTCAAAAATGCTAGCGAAAAAATCGGTAATTTCACCAGGCTCTGATATGCTCGCAATCATACTTACATATTGATCTGGCCTCGCTATTACGACAGCGCCTTGGGAGCGATCGATGCCTCGCATGTCAAATATGTCGCTTCCATTTTGCACGGGGCAAAACACTTTTTCGTAGTCTGTAAGCCCCATAGATCCTTTTTGAGGCAGCAATAGACGTGGCAGTCGCCCAACATCCAAGTCCCACATCGTTCGTTGGAAGACAGCCCGTATATCGATAACGGAGTCGATATCCGCATCAGTAGGCGTAACACTATGGATCAATCTTGCCAGATTGTTGCACAACGTGCCAATAGCGCCATTCGCGGTCCCATCGTCGTCATTTGGAGCAAAAGCAAAAATCCTCCACCGTCCATCAGCGCGCATGACATGACCAAGCTCCATACGTTTGGCATCTGCCAGCCTAATGACGGGCGCGGAGTGGAACCGCTTGCCAACAAGAAAACCTTCAGCCAGCAACTGATTTGCCGCACTTCCTGTTATCAGTGAGCGATCATAGCAGGTTTCAACTCCAGCTGTGTAACGCCCGTGCTTTTTGAAGTAGGACTGAAACTGCGCAGCTTCTTCATCTGTTTTTGGCTTTTCACTAAACAGCCGCGCCATGTCGCGATCAAAGTCAATGAGCTCCTTAGCTTTGGCGCGCCGTTCTTCGGAATAGGTATCCAGAAGCGCAGACGGTGATTGACCACGCAAAACACCTGCTAGCTTCCAACCCAGATTATACGCGTCAGCCATCGAAACGTTCATACCCTGGCCTGCCTTTGGGCTATGCGTATGACAAGCATCGCCCACAATAAATATTCTTGGCGTAATCGTTCCTCGTTCATCAAGAGCCACGTCATCGAAGGCGTCACAAACCCGCTGGCCGATTTCATAAGCGGACCACCATGCGATTTGAGCGGCTTCAAACTCATAGGGTGCCAAAATTGTCTGTGCTTTTTCTATCAATTGATCAGATGTGACACCTCTGTCCGCGGCGCGTTCCCCTTCCCTTAACACATCAAGCTCGATGTAGAGCCGAACCATGTAGCCGCCTTCACGCGGGATGATCAGGATACTGCCCTGATCTTCGGATTGAATAGCGCATTTGCGTCGGATATCTGGAAAATTGGTCTTTTGTAAAACGTCCATCACACCCCATATCTGTCGAGCCGATGTGCCTTTCAGCTCATGGCCCATTTCGGAGCGCACTTTACTGCGCGCTCCATCACAGCCAACTAGATATTTAGCGCGAATGGCCTCTGTTTTGCCCTCGTTGCATAAGCAAGCAAATGTTGCTTCAATCGGGAATTCATGATTGTCGTCGCGGGTAACCGAGATCAATTCGCGGCTGTAATCGGGCGTCAAACGATTAGGTGAATTGGCCATCGTTTCAAGGAAAAAGTCATGAACGCGCGCTTGGCTTAAAATGACATGGGGCATTTCGGAAAGCCCATCTTCCACGTCCTGGATTCGATCAGCGCGCACAAGAGGCATTCCATCGGCACCAGGCCGCCAAAAGCTTACTTCACTGACGTGGTAGCCCTCTTTGATCACGCGTTCTGCAAAGCCGAACGCTTGAAACATTTCTATTGAGCGACAGGCGATTCCATCTGCTTGGCCAAACTCCAATGCACCTGATTTACGCTCAAATATTCGCACGGAAATATCATCCATTGCGCTGAGTTGAGCCGCGAGGGTTAGGCCAGCCGGACCACAACCCACGATGATAACATCAACCTCAGAACTGGTTTTTTTTTCGTTGCTAGCGGGGGCAATTGAGGGATCGCCAGAGCGAAAACCTTCCAAGTGGTATTGCATGACAAACCTCCCATTTTGAACTTTTTCAAATTTCTCTGGACTCAAGTAGATATAGATCATAACAATGATGAACAATAAAAAAATAGAATTGGTTGTCACCGGGAGGGTAACATGACCTTATTTCGCAGAAAATTACTGAAACTCACAGCCGCGGCTGCGCTTATTCTTGGTGCATCGACAACGATGTCTTTTGCACAGGACGTGACGTTGCGTTTGCATCAGTTCTTGCCGCCGCAAGCCAACGTGCCAAAGAACATCATAATCCCGTGGATTGAGAAAATCCAAGATGCCTCAGAGGGGCGCATCAAGATTGACCACTTCCCTGCGATGCAATTGGGTGGCAAGCCACCTGAGCTAATCGATCAAGCCATCGATGGTATTGCGGACATCGTTTGGACAGTATCTGGATATTCGGCTGGTCGTTTCCCGCATACCGAAGTCTTTGAGCTTCCGTTTATGATGACCAACGCCGAAGCGACCAGCAGCGCCTATTGGGAGATGGCGCAGAAATATATGGTTGATGGCGAGTTCAATGACTTCCACTTGCTGGGCGCATGGGTTCACGGTCCAGGCCTCATCCATTCCAGCGATCCGATTATGACGCCAGACGATCTGAACGGCGTGAAATTGCGCGCCCCGACGCGCGTGACCAACATGATGTTCTCTGGTATGGGCGCGACGGCCGTTGGCATGCCCGTGCCTGCGGTTCCTGAGGCTCTGTCTAAAGGCGTAATCGACGCGACTGTGATCCCTTGGGAAGTCACTGGCGCATTGAAAGTGCCAGAGTTGGTTTCCAATCACTTAGAGTTCGGCGATGCCTCGCTATATACTGCAACGTTCTTGTTCGCGATGAACAAGGACAAGTATAATGCGATGCCCGACGATTTGAAGGCTATTATCGACGCAAATTCTGGCGCGGCCTTCTCTGCGTTTGCAGGTAAGCAAATGCAAATTGACGATGCCCCTGGACGTGAGCAGGCTTTGGACCTTGGCAACGAGGTAACAACGCTGACACCAGAGCAAGTCGCCGTCTGGCGCGCCGCGGCAGCCCCTACGGTTGATAAGTGGATCGAAGACGTTAAAGCCCAAGGCCTAGATGGCGCAGCTCTTATCGAAGAAGCGGCAGCTTTGATCGAAAAGTATAGCAACTAATCGCGACGCGGCCCCTCCTGTCACGGGCGGGGCCGCACTCCACATTCGCTAGGTTTTAGCATGCTCAAATTCATTACCAACTTAGCGCAAATGATGGCCATCCTTGGTGGCCTCGTTTTGACGGCGCTTGTCTTGCTCATCTGCGTGAGTGTTCTTGGGCGCGGTGGCAACACCTTTGCCCATTGGGATGCTTTGCAAGCTGCCGCCCCCGGCGTGTCCAATTTTTTGCTTGGCGTTGGCATCGCGCCCGTACCGGGTGACTTCGAAATCGTAGAGGCCACAATCGCCTTTTCCATCTTCGCGTTTTTACCGCTGTGCCAACTCAGAAGTGCTCACGCAACCGTAGACGTTTTTACATCGTCTTTGCCCACGCGCAGCAACATCGCGCTCAAGGCCTTCTGGGAGGTCATGTTGACCCTTGCAATCCTGCTGATCACTTGGCGTCTTGGGGTTGGACTGGTTAGCAAAATCAGCAACGGCGAAGTCACACTCTTGTTAGGATTTCCCAAGTGGTGGGCATTCGCAGCAAGCTTCGTTGCCGCACTCGCCGCCTCACTCGTCGCGCTTTATTGCGCATACACTCGCGGTCTGGCCGCATTAAGCGGTACAGATGTCAACCTTGGCCAACACGAGGGCCTATAGATGACAATGTTAGAGCTAGGATTTTGGTCCTTTCCCGTCTTATTGCTGATAATTTTCCTTCGGGCCCCAATCGGTCTGGCCATGTTCGGTATGGGTATCGCAGGCATTTGGCTCGCGCTCGGAGACCCTTCTGTGTTCTTGGCTAAGCTCAAGACCGAGACTTTTTCCACTTTCTCCAGCTATTCACTGACAATCATTCCGATGTTCTTGCTAATGGGGCAATTCGCGACGCTTTCGGGCATGTCGTCAGCCCTGTTCAAAGCAGCCGAAAGCATGCTTGGCCATCGCAAAGGCGGCGTCGCGATGGCATCCGTGGGTGCCTGCGCTGGCTTTGGTGCAATCTGCGGATCATCCCTAGCGACCGCTGCCACAATGAGCAAAGTCGCTTTGCCCGAATTAAAGCGCTACGGTTATTCAGGTGGTTTCTCCACTGCCACACTCGCCGCTGGCGGTACTTTAGGGATTTTGATCCCGCCCTCTGTTATCCTCGTGATCTACGCGATCTTGACCGAGCAGAACATCGCCAAGCTTTTCCTCGCTGCCTTCGTGCCGGGCATATTGGCTGCCCTGGGTTACATGCTCACGATTTCGATTTACGTGCGACTCTTTCCAAAAGCTGCGGGTACACGCCCACCGGTGCCCTATAGCGAACGCATGGCCGCGCTGTTGAATGTTTGGCCTGTGGTTTTGGTCTTTGGCCTTGTTGTTGGGGGCATTTATTTGGGATGGTTCACACCAACCGAGGGTGCAGCCATTGGTGCATTTGGCACAGGTTTTTTGGCCTTTGCCTCGGGCAATCTGAACTGGACTTTGCTTCGTGACGCCATTCTCGCGACAGCGACCACAACGGGAATGATCTTCTTCATCATCCTAGGCGCAGGCTTTTACAACTCGTTCCTCGCGCTCACGCAGGTGCCCCAAGAGCTTGCGACGTATGTTCTGTCACTGGGCCTCACGCCATGGATGGTCCTAACGTTGATTCTTGTGTTCTATCTGGTCTTCGGGTGCTTGATGGATTCACTTTCGATGATCCTTCTGACAATCCCTATCTTCTTCCCTGTGATCTCTGCGATGGACTTTGGCTTAGTCTCTTTAGCGGAACTGCAAGCAACTAAAGCGCTGGAGGTTTTGGCAATCGGTGTGCCAGAGGGCATGGCAGGCGGAATGCTGGACAGTATCCAAACCGCAATCGCCAATGGTGCAGAGCTAACCCGCGAGCAAATGAAAGCCCTCGACATTCGCATGACCCAAGGCATGGCAGATCGGATTGAGGCCGAATATCTTGCCATTTGGTTCGGCATCTTGGTCCTGATCGTTGTCGAAGTTGGCTTGATCACACCGCCCGTGGGCATGAACCTCTTCATCATAAACGCGATGGATCGCGAAACACCGATGGTGGAAACCTACAAAGCTGTCATGTTCTTCGTCGGATCAGACATCGTTCGCGTGATCCTGCTGCTGCTTTTCCCCTCGATTACACTCTTCGTTCTGACGCTGTAAAAGGAATATTGAATTGAATTTGAATGGAACCGTAGCATTGGTCACAGGTGCAGGCAGCGGCCTTGGCGCGGCTACTGCGCGTCATTTTGCAGCCGAGGGCGCAAAAGTTGCTGTCTTGGACATGAACCTAAGTGCAGCCGATGCCGTTGCGACAGAAATCGGTGGGTTCGCCTTCGCGGCGGATGTTAGCAATGAAGTCGCTGTTGATCGCGCGTTCGACGCCGCAACCGAAACCTTTGGGTCTGCTCCGCGCGTCGCGGTCAGCTGCGCGGGTATCGGCATGGCCGCTCGTATCGTTGCACGTGACGGATCTCCATCGTTCGACGTATTTGAAAAAACGCTCAGAGTGAACCTATTCGGTACATACAACGTTATGAGCCACGCCGCGCGACGCATGATGGCGATGGGACCTGATGAGAACGGCGAAAGCGGTGTGCTTATCAACACCGCCTCTGTCGCTTGGCAAGATGGGCAACTTGGACAAGCCGCCTATGCAGCCTCTAAAGGGGCGATTGCATCGATGTGCTTGCCCGCAGCGCGTGAATTCGCCCGTTCAGGAATCCGCGTTATGGCTATCGCACCGGGTCTGTTTAAGACCCCAATGATGGAAGGCCTGCCGGAAGAAGTCGCGGGAAAAATTACAGCGAATATTCCATTCCCTGCGCGTCTTGGTGCGCCTGATGAGTATGCGCTAACAGCTGCTCAGATCGTCGCGAACACCTATCTAAATGGCACGACTATTCGCCTTGACGGCGCTGTCCGTTTGCCCCCTAAATAAATTCAATAGGACAGTTCATGTCACAAACATCCCCAACGCTACAAATCGACGTTCAGGGCACCATCGCCACACTAACAATGACTCGCCCGGACAAGCGCAACGCCATGTGCGAAGAGCTATTAGAAGCACTTGAAACATTCTATTTCTCACCGCCGAAAGATGTACGGGTCGTGATCTTGACCGGAACTGCTGGTCATTTCTGTTCGGGCCTTGATCTGTCTGAGCATATTCACCGATCCGCCGAAGAAAATCTCTATCACTCTCGTGCGTGGCATAAGGTCATGGACGAAATCCAATTCGGCGGGTTAATCACCGTGTCTGCGATGTTTGGAGCTATCATAGGCGGGGGCCTCGAGTTGGCCGCAGCAAGCCATGTGCGGATCGCCGAAAGGTCGGCGATTTTCCAACTCCCAGAGGGGCGTCGCGGGATTTTTGTGGGCGGCGGGGCAACGGCGCGCATTGGGCGCATTCTGGGTGCAGATCGCATGACCGAAATGATGTTGACAGGTCGAAAGTATGATGCCGATAAAGGCCTCGCATTGGGGCTTGCACATTACTCTGTCGACGACGGTGCCGCCATGGAATTGGCCGCATCGCTTGCAGGCAAAATTTCCCGCAACGCGCCCCTGTCGAACTACCTGATGGTGCAATCTATTGCTCGAATAAATGACATGTCGCAATCCGACGGTCTCTTCGTTGAATCGCTGGCTGCGGCCATGTCTCAGACAACACCTGACGCAGAAGAAGGGCTGAAAGCCTTTCTCGAAAAGCGCGCTCCGAAGTTTAGGTAACCGCATGAAACAGCCTCAACCTAAAACGGATACGCCTCACAAAGTTACCCATGTTTCGGACGGCTCGCTCAAGCAGTTTGTCGGGTATCATCTCAAGCGAGCATCCAACGCAGTCTTGTTGGATCTGGCACTTGTCTTGAAGCCGCTTGAGCTGCGTATGATCACCTATACGGCCTTAGTACTTATCGTTGACAATCCGGGTATGCGCCAGTCGCAATTGGCTACTGCGATGGATGTAGAACGACCCAATCTGGTCGTCATTATCGATGAGTTAGAGCGACGTGAATTGATTGTCCGTGACAAAGTTCCAACGGACCGGCGTGCTTATGCTCTGCGCGCGACTCTGGCAGGCCATCAGCTTTATGAGCGCGCTCTTAAAGACGTCAACGCACATGAAGTGGCTTTGCTGGATGGCATTGATCCTAAAGATTTGGAAACGCTGACAAGTGTCGCACTTCAGATCCAGAAGAACGCATTGAGGAATGGCAAATGAAACGGACTAAGAGATTTCAACCCCATGATGTCAAACGTGAAAAGCGTGCCGATGGGTCATTCCTACTAACTTCGCAGCACGTCTTGCCGGATCATGCCGAAAAGACAGGCCAATGGCTACATACTTGGGCCAAAGATGCGCCAGAGCGGGTGTTTATAGCAGAACGCAGCGGTGAAGGTTGGCGCGGCGAAACTTATGCGTCGGCCCTGCAAAAAGTTCTGAACCTAGCACAAAGCTTGCTTGCGCGTGGTATGGGGGCCAGCACTCCTCTCTTGATCATGTCAGGTAACTCCGTTGATCACGGCTTGCTCAACTTAGCGGCGCAGTATGTCGGCGTGCCCGTGGTGCCAATTGCAGAGCAATATTCACTGATCACGGCCGCGCATCCGCGCTTGGTCCACGCAATTGAGCTGGTACGCCCGAAAATGGCCTATGTCAGTGATGCATTGCATTATGCCGCCGCGCTTGGAGTAGACGCAATGAAGGAGATTGAAGTCGTCGCCAGCGAAACAGCCGGCAACACGAAGGTAACATCGTTTGAATCGCTCCTTGCGGGGTCCAGCGACGTTGAACTTGAGGCAGCGCATAGTGCAGTTAACGGCAATACTGTCGCAAAAATTCTAATGACCAGCGGTTCTATGTCGGCTCCGAAAGGTGTCCTAACGACGCAAAAGATGATGTGTGTAAATCAAGTACAATTGGTCGATGCGCTGCCGTTCTTGCAAGATCGCCCGCCGAGGTTGCTCGACTGGCTGCCGTGGAACCATGTGTTTGGCGGATCGCACAATTTCAATATGATCCTTTCAAATGGAGGAACGCTGCATATTGACGATGGGAAGCCTGCGGGACCCGCATTTGAGCGAACGCTAGAAAACCTTGCGATGGCCCCCGGAACGCTCAGTTTCAACGTACCAGTTGGGTATGCTCTGCTTGCCAAAGCGCTTGGCGAGAACAAAGATCTACGTCAGAAGTTTTTTGCAGACCTCGATTTGATATTTTACGCAGGTGCATCGCTTCCGCAAGATGTGTGGCATGCGCTTGAGGCAATGGCTGTTGATATCAAGGGCGAGGTTCCTTTGATGACTTCATCTTGGGGCCTTACGGAAACGGCCCCAGCCGTTCTGTTGCAAAGCGAACCTATAGATCGCTCGGGTATCATTGGCGCGCCTTTGCCGGGCATTTCAATCAAATTGATCCCAGATGATGACATGCGCTGCGAGGCGCGTGTGAAAGGGCCAAATATTATGCCCGGATACTTCGAGAACGATGCGCAAACCAAAGACGCGTTTGATGAAGAAGGCTTCTTTATCACAGGTGACGCGATGGTCTTTATCGATCCGAATGACCCCAACAAAGGGATGCGTTTTGACGGGCGGATTTCTGAGGATTTCAAACTGCTCACGGGAACATGGGTGCGCGCCGCGCAAATTCGCATAGATGCGCTGGAATGTCTTTCCCCCCTCGCAAGCGATCTTGTTGTAACGGGCGCTGATTGCAAGCATATCGGGCTAATGATTTTCCCCAATTTAGCAGAGCTGTTACTACTTGGATACTCAACCGAAGAAGTAAAGGGCGCAATGACTTGTCCAGAACTTCTAGCCGATATTGAGGCGCGCCTGTCTGCGCGCTCTAAAGAATATGCCACCAGTTCAACCCGTATTACCAGCGCCATTGTCTTGTCTGAGCCGCCTTCCATGCCCGATGGCGAGAGCACGGCCAAAGGCAACCTGAACTTCCGCAAGGTGCTCACGCGCCGCGCCAATTTGCTCGCGCGGCTTTACACAGACACAGACGCCGCCGTCGTCAAAGTTTAAGGAGACCACACATGGTCGATATTGCCAAAGTCCACGCCATCGATATTCACACTCACGCCGAGGAACCTTGTGGTTGCCACGCAGATGACGGGTACGATGATTTGCAATCAACGATGGCGGCATATTTTCGAGCACCGTGGAAGCACCCTCCAACGATCTCTGAAACAGCGGCGCACTACCGCGAGCAAAACATTGCTGCCGTGATTTTCCCAGTCGATGCAGAACGCGAAACTGGGTATCGACGCTACTCGAACGATGAGGTCGCACAGCAGGTTGCAGAGAACTCTGATGTGCTCTTACAGTTTGCCTCAATCGATCCGTGGAAGGGAAAGATGGGCGTTCGTGAAGCGCGTCGTTTGATCCGTGAATACAAAGTCAAAGGCTTCAAATTCCACCCAACTATGCAGGGCTTTTTCGCCAATGATCGAATGGCCTATCCGCTCTATGAGGTGTTGCAAGAAGAGGGTTGTGTCGCGCTGTTCCACACCGGACAAACCGGAGTCGGCTCAGGGATGCCCGGTGGCAACGGGATGCGTTTGAAGTACTCTAACCCTATGTACATGGACGATGTAGCGGTGGACTTTCCCGATCTCAAAATCGTTCTCGCACACCCGTCCTTCCCTTGGCAGGAAGAGGCCCTTTCCGTCGCACAGCACAAACCAAACGTCTACATTGATCTCAGTGGTTGGTCGCCCAAATACTTCCCCGAAATCTTGGTGCGTTACTGCAATTCAATCCTGCGCAAGAAGGTCCTATTTGGCTCGGACTGGCCGATGATCACGCCTGAGCGTTGGATTTCCGACTTCGAGAAAATCGCGATCAAAGAAGAGTTGCACGAAGACATCACCAAGAACAACGCAGCACGACTTCTGGGCTTGATGGAATGATTCCAACCCCGTCACTGGAGCTTTGCTTTACTTTGGTCGTTGAGTTAGGAGAACCCATCGAACTCGGTCAGGGACGCGCAGGACAGCGGCGTATCATTCCAATCATTGGGGGGAGCGCGACCGGCAAGATTACCGGCCGCGTTCTAAACCTTGGAGCAGATTGGCAGACCGTCTACGGCGACGGCGCAGCGCATCTCGACACGCGGTATGGCGTGGAAACAATTGAAGGCGCAGTGATCGAAGTGGTCAATGTTGGCGCGCGTCACGGCCCGCCTGATGTGATCGCCAAACTTGCTGCTGGGCAAGACGTAAATCCGAGCGAATATTATATGCGCACCGCCGCACGGCTTGAAACTGGGCATGAAGGCTATGCTTGGGTCAATCACACCCTTTTCCTCTGCGCAGGCATTCGGCACGCATCATCCGTTGAAATTGCATTTTACGAGGTACTGTGATGATCCATTTTGAGGCTCCAGTAGAAGATATTCTTTTTTCTTTGACCAAAGTCGCTGGTGCGTCTTCGTTGGAAGGTTGGAATGAAGATCTTGCGCGCGATGTCATCGGGCATTTCGCGAGCCTTGCCGAAGGCAAGATTGCTCCGCTTAACGAGATTGGCGATCAGCAGGGGTGCAAGTTTGTTGATGGCGCAGTTAAGATGCCTGCCGGGTTTTGCGACGCTTTCAGAGACCTCGCCGAGGGCGGTTGGCAGGGCCTCACTGCACCGGAAGAGTTTGGCGGTATGGAACAATCAGCTGTGTTGGCAGCCGCTGTGTCTGAGATTTTCTCAGGTGCAAATCATTCCATGCAAATGGTCTGTAATCTGGTCCCCGGTGCGATAACAACGCTCCTGCGATTTGGCACGCAAGAACAACAAAAGACTTGGATTACTAAGCTGGCATCTGGTGAAGCCCTCTCGAGCATGTGCCTCACTGAACCTGCCGCAGGCTCTGATCTATCGAATATCCGAACAAAGGCTGTTCAGAACGGCAACGACTGGGCCATCACTGGGGAAAAAAATATTCATTTCCGGCGGCGATCAAGACATGTCGAAAGACATTCTTCATCTCGTTCTTGCGCGTAGCGATCCAGACAAAAAAGATATCAAAGGACTATCGCTGTTTTTGTGCAGCAAATTAGATGCCAAAGACGCTATTAAAGTCACCAGAATCGAGGAGAAATTAGGGCTTCACGCTTCGCCAACGTGCCACATGGTATTTGACAACACGCCCGCACAGCTGATCGGAGAACAAGGGGGCGGTTTGGCCGCGATGTTCACGCTGATGAACCACGCGCGCATTGACGTTTCCTTACAAGGCGTGGCGCATGCCGCCAGCGCTTACGCGATCTCGAGAGCCTACGCGGATGAACGCTCGCAGGGCCGCAAAGCAGATGGTTCTACTGCAAAACTTTCCGATCATGCTGACGTTCACCGTATGCTTGCTGAGCAACGTACCCTTGCTACGACAGCCCGTGCCATGGCCCACATTGCGTTGGTCGAAATGGAAAAGAGAATGCGCCCCGAACTGGCCGAATTTTTGACGCCGCTTTGTAAATTCTATTGCACCGAAGCGGGTATTCGGGCCGCTGATCTTGGAATACAGATCCTGGGCGGTTATGGTTATCTTAACGAATATCAAATCTCGCAAACATGGCGCGATGCGCGGATCACATCGATCTACGAGGGTGCAAATGGCATTCATTATCTCTCGTTAGCGACACGCGGCTTGCGGTTCAACGGCGGGACAGCGGCTGATGCATTTGAAGCACTCGTTCTAGAATTGGCACCAACAGTAAAAGTGTCAGCACAGTTAATGCACTGGAGACAGTGCCGCGAAACAGTTCTCGCCGCTGAAGATCCAACTCAGCACGCTTTCGACTTTGCTCGGTCAAGCGCAGCACTTATGAAAATGGCATTGTTGATAAAAATTGCTAGTGTACGGTGCGATGTGTCTCTGAAAGCACCCACTTAAAGACCCATTCCTATCACCGCTGCTCCACTTAATTTTACAGCGATCAATGCAATCGATTAAAATCACCTCTCTAGAGTTTTTTTGAGCTTGCCGCGAAGGTCCGCTCCGACGAGATGAATTATCGCGCATTTAGAAGGCTTCCAAAGTCTGGTTGGTTAGGGAAAAAGTCGAAAACAACTGTAGATATTTGCGGGCTCTCGGGACACTTTCTGTAAATTCCCTGATTTGGGATGGAGGAAGTATTCCTGACGAACGAAGAACGCAACATTCAGCGCAAACTTAGAGTGCTCTAGCACGCCGAGA
>Ga0206129_10001927_pt1 | contig 26882 bp, 28 predicted proteins | sample Helgoland_Spring_8_FD_148616 | JGI IMG/M metagenome (GOLD analysis project Ga0206129, IMG submission 148616) | Pelagic subsurface seawater microbial communities from Kabeltonne, Helgoland, North Sea - Helgoland_Spring_Bloom_20160502_2 | ecosystem: Environmental > Aquatic > Marine > Epipelagic ...
CAAAACTAGTTCTTCCTATAGAGCCGTGGTAGACCACCACGTTGATAGGCTGGATGTGGAAGCGCAGTAATGCGTGTAGCTGACCAGTACTAATAGCTCAATTGGCTTGATTTATGCACTGAAAAAATTTTTATCAAAATGTAGTAAACACAATTTGAACTTATAATATTGATATTTTTTAATCGACAATTACAACCTCAATGAAAAAAGTATTAGCACTAATTCCTGCAAGAGGTGGATCTAAGGGAATACCCAATAAAAATATCAAACTATTTAATAGAAGACCTTTGATAGAATGGTCTATTAAATTAGCATTAAAAAGTAAATTGATAGATAAAGTTGTAGTGAGCTCAGATTCACAAAAAATACTAAGTATTTCTAAAGAATTAGGTGCAGAAGTTATTTTGCGCCCAAAAAATATTAGTGTAGATAACGCTACTACAGAAAGTGCCATAAGCCATTGTATCAAATATTTTAATAATAATTATGAAACAATTATTTTGCTTTCACCAACAAGTCCTTTAAGAAAAAAAAATGATCTTGATAATGCTATTAAATTTTTCTATTCAAATAAACTCGATAGTTGTTTTTCAGGCTCAAAACTTATAGATTTTTTAATATGGAATTATGATAAAATTGATAAAAAATATAAAAGTATAAATTATGATTTCAAAAATAGAGGAAATCGACAAAATAGAAAATTAGGCTATGTCGAGAACGGTTCAATTTATATATTTAAACCAAGCCTGATAATTAAAAAGAACAATAGAATTGGTGGAAAATTTGATATTTTTAATATGGATTTTTGGCAAAGTTTTGAAATAGATGAAAAAGATGATTGGAAACTATTAGAAACAATTCATAAAACTTATATAATGAATAAATATGAAAAATAATAATTCAATGAAACTTGATGAAGGAAGAGTTGTTTATATGAATGGAATATATGTTCCAGAAAATGAAGCAAAGATTTCTATATTTGACTCAGCACTGATGTTTGGAGATATGGTTTTTGAGATGACCAGATCTTTTAATAAGAAGCAGTTTAAGTTAAAAGAGCATTTAGAAAGACTTCTTTATGGAGTAAAAATTTATAGAATACCTTTAAACCTTAACATAGATGATTTAGAAAAAATTTGTTTAGAAACTGTAGAGAGGAACGAAATTTTTTTTGAATCAACAGATGAACACAGATTAATGATAAATATAAGTAGAGGTCCTCTTGGAATTTATGCCCCAGTTTTTGATAATATAATTGAACCAACAGTTGTAGTGGCCGATTTTCCGCTTAAATGGACAGTTGCAAGTATGGGTAAACTATATGATGAGGGTGTGAACGCAGTTTTGGTAAGTCAAAGAGCCATACCATCACATTTAATGGATCCTAAAATAAAAAATAGAAGCAGAGTTTTTTACCAAATGGCCAACATCGAGGCATCAATGTTTAGAGGAAAAAATAATTGGGCATTAATGATGGATACAGATGGTTTTATAGCTGAAGGAAGTGGGGATAATTTTTTTATAATAAAAAATGGTACCGTCATAACACCCGAAGGAAGAAACTGTTTAGTGGGTATTTCTAGAAATTATATTTTTGAAATCTGTAAAGAACTTGGAATACAATGTGTTGAGAAAAACATTGAACCTTATGACATATATACAGCAGATGAGGCATTTATGACTGGAACACCATTTTGTGTTTTACCTGTATTTAGGTTTAATGAAACAGAAGTTGGAAACGGTAAGTTTGGTAAAATAACTAAAGAGATTATTAAAAAATGGGGTGAAAATGTTGGTGTAGATATAATTGAACAAATTAAAAACTTTGAAAAAGAATGCAAGAATCTAAATAAAATTAGTTCAACTACACCTTATCAATTTACATCAAAAGCATAATATTTATAGTAGAGCTTACTTCAATAGATTAATTCTGTTTAAAAGATTTAATCAAATAATATTAAAAAAATTATGATTAAAAAAATTGGTTTTATGCAAGGAAGATTAGTTAATTCTGAAAAAAAAAACTCAATACAATATTTTCCTGAAAAAAATTGGCCAATAGAATTTAAGATTGGAAATAAAATAAACCTCAAGATTGTAGAATGGACAATTAATAATGAAAATATAAAAAAAAATCCAATTTATAATGGTGATTTAAAGATTTTAAAAAAAATGATTAAAGAATATAAGATTAAAGTACCATCAATTACAAATGATTACTTTATGCAAAAACCATTTTTCAAAAAAAAAAATTTTAAAACAAAAGATAAGATAATAGATAAATTAAAGAAGATGATTTTAAATGGGAATAAAATTGGTGTTAAATATCATATTTTTCCATTAGTTGATAATGGAAGTATAGCTTCTATAAGTGAGGAAAAAATATTAATCAAAGAAATAAAAAAATTATCAAAGTTGTTAAAAAAAGGTTCTCAAATACTATTTGAAACAGACTATAAACCAGAGACAATAATTAGATTTATGAAAAAATTTAAAACTAAAAAAGTTGGAATAAATTATGACACAGGAAACAGTGCTGGATTAAATTATGATTTAGATGATGAAATTAAGTATTTTAAGTATGTAAAAAATATTCATATTAAGGATAGAATTTTAAATGGAAAGACTGTTCGATTAGGTAAAGGAAATTGGGACTATAAAAAGTTTTTTAAATTGATAAAAGGTAAATATAAAGGCAACTTTATATTACAAACAGCAAGAAGCCTAAATAACAAACATGTAGAAGAAATTACAATAAATAAAAAATTTTTTGAAAATGAGTACAAATAAGACAGTTTTAATAACAGGTGCTTCAAAAAACTTAGGTGACTATTTAACAGGATTTTATTTAGAAAAAAAATTTAACGTCATCGGTGTCACTAAAAAAAGTAAATCAAATATTAATAAAAATACCTATTTTTGTGATTTAAGTAATGCAATAAAAACAGATACTCTTTTTAAAAAAATAAAAAAAAAATATAAAGAAATTGACCTTATTATTTCATGTGCAGGTGCAAGCAAAAAAACTTACAAGATAAATGAAACTATCAAAGACTGGAATTTTGCTTTTGATAATAATTTTTTTTGTTTCACCAATCTATTGGACTCCTACATTAAGATTTATAAAAAAAAACCTACAAAGATAATTGTCATATCATCCATAGCATCAAAGAAAATAACAAAAGCACCAATCACATACTCTGTAGCAAAATCTGCTTTAAATTTTTATGCTCAAATGAAAGCAAAAGATTTAGCTAAAAATAATATTAAAATTAATATATTATTACCTGGTAATATTTTGATGAAAAATAATAATTGGAGTAAAAAACTTAGAGCAAATCAGGGTAAGGTTAAAAAGTATATTAAAGCAAATGTCCCTTTAAATGCATTTTGTAGACCACAGCAAATAGCAGAAATGTGTGATTATTTACTTAGTGAATCAGGCAATAATATAACAGGTTCAAAATTTATCATTGATGGTGGAGAGAGCTTGTGAAACAAAAAGTTTGTTTAATTACCGGAGGGGCAGGTTTTTTAGGTAGAAAATATTGTGAATTTTTTTTGAAAAAAAAGTATGTAGTCTTGTGTGTTGATAATAGTAAAAAAAATTTAAAATCTCTTAAATCCCTTAAATTTGCCAATTCAAAAAATTTATTTACTTATGAGTGTGATATTACAAAAGACAACAAAGTTAAAAAGTTATTTAAATTAATTAATAAACCTTTTTTAGTTGACGTATTGATTAATAATGCAGCCATAGATGCTGTACCCTTTAAAAAAAAAGGTGCTCTTCAAAAGTTTCCTACAAATAAAATGTGGGATGATGAAATTAATGTTAGTTTAAAAGGATCTTTTTTTATGATTAAGTTTTTTGGAGAAGAGATGGCAAGAAGAAAAAGTGGTTCAATTATTAATATTGGATCAGACTTATCCGTCATAGCTCCAAATCAAAACATATATAAATCTTCTTACGACAATTACATTAAACCTGTGACTTATTCAGTAATAAAACATGGCATGTTGGGACTTACAAAATATTTTGCATCTTTGTACGGTAAAAGTAATGTTAGAGTAAATATGGTTTCACCTGGACCCATTCACAATAACCAAAGTAAAAAACTTTTAAACGAGTTAAATAATATAATACCAATGGAAAGATTGGGTAGTCCAAAAGAAATTTTAGGATTATTACTTTTTTTATCAAGCCCTGATTCATCTTATATTACTGGTCAAAACATTTTGATAGATGGAGGAAGAACAATTATTTAGATAATATTATTTTTAAATAATTTAATTTGTAATATATTATTATTAATATAGTTATACATACATGATAAATAAACCATATTTAATTGCAGAAATTGGCATTAACCACAATGGAAGTTTAGATATTGCAAAAAAACTTATTAATGCAGCTATAGAATCTGGTTTTAATGCTGTGAAATTTCAAAAAAGAGACATTAAATTAGTGTACTCAAAAGAAGTCCTCGACTCACCTAGAGAGAGTCAGTGGGGGACAACTCAAAGAGAGCAAAAACTGGGATTGGAATTCGAAAAAAAAGAGTATGATGCAATAGCTGAGTATTGCAAATCAAATAAGATAGAATGGTTTGCATCAGCTTGGGATATTAATAGTTTAAATTTTTTAGATAACTATGATTTGAAATTTCATAAAATTGCATCAGCAATGATTGTGGACTCTAATTTTTTAACAGAAGTTGCGAAAAGAAAAAAACATACTTTTATCTCAACAGGAATGTCTACACTCGAAAATATTGATAATGCAGTAAGAATTTTTAGAAAAAATGATTGTAGTTTTGAATTAATGCATTGTGTATCCACATATCCAATGAAAGTTGAAGATGCAAACTTGCTAACAATAAATGCTTTAAAAAAAAAATACAATTGTAATGTAGGATATAGTGGACATGAAAACGGTGTAGCTGTATCTTTGGCAGCATTTAGTTTGGATATTAGCTCTTTAGAAAGACACATTACTCTTGATCGAACAATGTATGGTAGCGACCAGGCCGCATCTTTAGAACTTCAAGGAATGAAAGATTTAACCAGTTCAATACAAAAAATGTTAATAGCTTATGGTACTGAAAAAATAGGCCATATTACAGAGGAAGAAATTCCAATTGGTAGGAAGCTCAGAGCACACATAAAAAACAATTAGGTTATTTTGATAAAATTAAAACCATTAGAACAATCAATAAAAGACTCAATTGATGCAAAAAAAAATCTTATTAAAATAGAAAATGAAATTAATAAGTCTATAACAGCGATTCATAAAAGCCTAAAAAAAGGAGGAAAAATTTTCTTTTGTGGCAATGGTGGATCAGCAGCAGATGCACAGCATTTAGCAGCAGAGCTTTTAATAAGGCTAAGACCTAAAGTTAATAGAAATCCAATTCCAGCTATTTCACTTTGTATGGATAGCTCCACATTAACTGCATGTGGAAATGATTATAGTTTTGAAAAAATTTTTTCTAGACCGTTTGAGGCACTAGTAAATAAAAATGATATTTTAGTGATTATTAGCACATCTGGTAATTCAAAAAACATTATAGAAATATTAAAAGTAGCAAAAAAAAAAAAAATATTGAGTGTAGGGTTTTTAGGACAAAGTGGTGGATTAGCTAAAAAATACTGTAATATAAAATTATTAGTAAATAGCCCTGTAGTTGCTAGAGTTCAAGAGTCTCATATTTTCTTAGGTCATTATATTTTAGAAACAGTAGAAAATTTATTTTTAAAAAATAAAAGATAACATTTAAATATCTTCACAAGTAATTGGATTGTCTTTACTAATCTTATACTTTTATTTTTTTTCACCAATATATTTAAATATTTAGATAAAATTCCACTCGCTGATCTCTTAACACATACATTTTTATTACTAAAAATCTCACCTACTCTTATATCATTTTTTGCATATGGTAATTTTTTTTTGACTATTAATAACTTCATACTTACTTAACTGTATTTTTTTATTTCACTCGGTTCTGAAGATAAAATATGATCAGGTCTCCCAAGGTTTTGTCTAAAGTAAAATATCTTTAAACGACATTTGCTCATATTCCAAACGCCGTTACAGTTATTTCATTTCCCAAAAAATGATCAGACAAGTCAGCTTGAATTTTTGTATACTTTTTTAATGAATTAGTTGCATTTAAATTCATTTCATTTTCGTTAGCTGGATATGAAGATAAATAAAGTAATAAAATTAGATTGTTATATTCTTATTTTTAAATACATTTTTTTTTGGATTAAATAACATACGAAAATATTTTATATTTTTATTTATTTTAAAAGATTTAGATATTGTCCATTCATATTTTTCATAAAATTTAACTAATTGTTTTTTACAAACTAATATTGCTAAACTAAAATCATTATTTATTATCTTCATATTAAATTTCATTAAAATATCAGAATATTTTTTTTTATTAATAATTTTTGACCTGAATTTTTTACCTATTATAAGTGTATCAAAATAATAAATTTCTTTGTTTACTCTTTTATATGTAAATTGTTTTACACGTAGGCAAGTATAACCACAAATAATATCATTTATAATTAGTAAGTTATGTAAATCGTCATCATTAAGTTTGGCATTCATCCATTTAAATTGAAGTTTTTTGTTATAATCCCATTCTTCAATTTTTAAATTAACTATCTTATTTAAAATTTTTTTGTCAATTTTTTTATGCTTAATAGACTTCAGAATTATTTTCATAAATATCTTTTCTATTATTGTTAAAAAGTTTTTTAGAATTTGTGGATATTTTTTTTAATACATTATTCTTTTTAATTGTATTCACAATATTAATTGCGTTGTAATTTATTTCCTTAGTACCTATTTTTTTAATTATTTTTTTAATAAGACTTAAATCTTCTTTATAATCTAAAGAATATTTATACTGGGATATATTGATTGTATTTTTATAATTTAAAGTATTATATTTTCTTGTTTTCCAAAATAAATTAGTTACATGCTCTCTATCAATCATTCTTAATTTCTTTTTATTCATTAAATTAAGTGTTTTAAATTTAAAAATTTCAATGTCACTACCATCTGGAAAAGTAGATTCTTTTGGTGGTAGTGTGTTTGAAATATAGTCTAATTTTTTGTTTTTATATAATTTCCATATTTTGGAAATTATTGAAGCATCTAAAAGCGGGCAATCTGATGTTATGCGAACTATATTTTTTACATTATAGGCCTCACAACACTTAACATACCTATCCATAACATTTGTCTCAGATCCTCTAAATAATTTTAATTTTTTGTTTTTAGCGTATGTTGCTATTTTATTATCTTTTTTATTTAAAGTTGTTGCAATAATTATTCTATCTTTAGGGTAATGTTTTAAAAGCCTGGTTATTAAAAAATCAATTACAGTTCTCTTATTAATGATTTTAAAAATTTTATTACTTAATCTTTTTGAGCCAGTTCTAGCTTGAATGATTATATGATATTGCATTAATTTAATCTCTTAAAGCCATCAGATCTTGAAGGTAGTTTAGAAATTTTTTTTTTTGAAAGCTTTGAAATTTTTTTAAAAATAATATCACAGGCTTTTAAGTAATTATCTATAATTTTTTTGTTGTGAGAGTAAGAAACATAGATACTATTTGATGCTAAATAATTATATTTTAGCATCTCTTTTGAAAAAAAATAGTTAAGTTTAGAATTTACATCTATTTCATAGTTAAAATTAAACGTTGCTAATGGAACATACTCGTTTGTTTTAATATTAAGTTTATTTTTTTTTGCTAATTTTTTCCATCCATTGAGGATTAATTTGCCATTTTTTAAAATAGTTTTATGTACTTTGTTTTTAATAAAAAAATCAATAGTGGCCTTGGCTGCTACTAAGCCTGTGCCTTCAGTCCAAGCAGTACTACTTATAAAAGATTTATTTGATAAATTCATATACTTTTTTTTCCCAACAATACAAGAAATTGGATAACCATTACCTAACCCTTTCCCATAAACAACAATATCAGGTTTAAATCCAACTTCTTTATATATGCCTCCTATCGTAGATCTCCATCCAGAAGTAATCTCGTCTACGATTAAACAAATTTTTTTTTTCTTACAAATTTTATTAATTAATTTTACAAAATTTTTTTTTGGCTTGTTAAATCTGCAACCCTCAACAATAATTGCTGAAATATTTTTATTACGATCAATTAATTTATTTAATTCACTTATATTATTATATTCAAGTGGTAGTGCTGTTCCCTTAAGTTCTTTAGGGACACCGAGTGGTGTTAAGCCAATTAATAAGTGCTTATTTAAATTTTTTTTACTTTGTAGGTTTGTAGACAGATACCAATCATGCCAACCGTGATATCCACTAAATATAACCTTAGATTTTTTAGAGTAAGCTCTAGCTATTCTTACTGCAATAGACATGGCCTCGCCACCACTCTTTGAAAATTTAACTTGATCTGCAAATTTATCAATCTTTAAGATGGTTTTAGCTAGCTCAATTTCTGCAGTTGAATTTAGAGTCGATGCTATTCCATTTTTAATTCTTTTAATTACAGACTGATCTACATATTCATTTTTGTAACCCAATATAAAAGCACCAACCCCCATTTGAGCCATATCAATATACTTTTTACCATCTAAATCGTAAACATTAACACCTTTTGCTTTAGAAAAAAAAATAGGCCACTGATCCTTACAATATCTTTCAGGTCTTTTTGATATTAACCCATTTCCACCAGGAATTATTTTTTGTGCATATTTCCATAGACTCTGATACTTTTTCATTTGGTTTTAATTCTTTTAAACACCCTTGTATGTTGTTCTTCTGGTCTAATACCAAATTTTACTTTTCCCAATATATCTTTATAGTTATTGATATTTTCAACCAAGTTACCGAATTGTGATGGAGTAATTGAAACTTTTGCATCAACACATTTATGATTCTCTCCTAATTTAAAATGTTTTTCAATAATTTTAGCTCCAAGAATATTTGCAATTAATGCTGTTTTAATGTCATTAGTATGATCAGAATATCCCACTGGACACTTTAAAATACTTTGTAAATATCTTATATTTTCTAAGTAGCAACTTTTGTCCTCATTAGGGTATTTAGAGACACAATGTAATAAAGCATGATTGATTTTTTTATTTGTTAATTTTTTATGAACTTTAAATATTTCATGAAGCGACGCCATACCAGTTGAAAGTATAATTTCTTTTTTTGTTTTGATTATCTCATTAATTATTTCATAATTAGAGATATCAAATGAAGAAACTTTAAAAATTTTAACATTTATTTTATTTAAAAAATGAACTGCTTCCTTATCAAATGGAGTTGAAAAAAAAATTATTTTTTTCTTATCACAATAATTTTTTAATTTATAAAAATCTTCATACTGCAATTCACATTTTTTAAGAATATCAAAGATTGGACTATTAGAAGAAACTCTTTTTTCGGTAGTGTACGTTTGGAATTTAACAGCATTAGCCCCAGATTTTTTAGCAGCATCAATTAATTTTATTGCTTCAGAAAAATTTCCATTATGATTTATTCCAACCTCGGCAATTATAAAATTTTTTTTATGAGTGATCATTTTTACCATGACGACATCCCCCCATCTAAAATTAAATTTTGACCAGTTAAATATCTATTTTCATCAGCAATTAAAAAATTTAAAACAGAAAAAATATCTGATAAGCTTGTCATTCTTCCCAAGGGAACATTATGTAAGTATTTTTTGATGAATTTAGTATTTTGTTTTTTTTTATTTTCCACACCACCAGGAGAAATACAGTTAACTAAAATATTTCTTTTTGCAAGAAATGTAGCATAATATTTTGTTAGTTGAATTAAACCTGCTTTTGATGCGCCATATATCTCAGAATTTATTCTATCTCCTTTATTATAGATTCTATAGTCAGGGCTGATAACGCCATAAATTGAAGCTATGTTAATAATTTTGCCTAACTTCAAATGCATAGCATCAAAATTTTTAACAAATAGATTAGTCAAATGAATTGCGGCATAAACATTAGTCTCTAAAGTTTTTGTTACGTCTTTTTTTTCTCTTTTTAGAAAAGGAGTAAATACTGATACTGCTGCATTATTGATAAGTATATCAATCTTAATTTTTTTTTTTTTGAAAAATACAAATAAATTTTTTAATCCATCTTCATCAGTGATGTCTTGATTGTAAAATATAAAATTTTTGTTTACAATTTTTGGTTTAGATTTATCAAGACCAATAATTCTAAATTTATCTTTTAGAAGTTTTTTGGTTAAAAATATTCCAATTTCACCAGAACACCCAGTTAACATGATAGTTTTCATTTTTTTATAAGTTTGTGAATTGTTTAATAATAATTTGTATTTTATAAAATAAATCTGGCTTTAGCCAGTTTTTTATATATAAATTTTCGATTATGAAAGTGTTAATCATAGGTGGGTCTGGTTTTATTGGATCATTCGCTACAATAAAGTTTATAGAAAACAAGCATCAGGTAGTGAATGTGGACTCTCTAACTTATGCTGGTGATAATTCAAGACTGTCTGAAATTAAAAATCATAAAAATTATAAATTTTATAAGTTAGATTTAAATAGTAAAAATATAAAAAAAATTTTTACTATTTTTAAGCCTGATTGTTTGATTAATTTTGCTGCTGAGTCACATGTTGACAATTCGATAGATAACCCAAGTAAATTTATAACCACAAATATAAATGGTGTATTTAATTTGCTCAGAATAAGTAATGATTTTTATAAAAAAAATAAAAATTTTTTTTTTTATCAAATTTCAACTGATGAAGTTTTTGGTAGTATAAAGAATAAATCATTTAATGATAAGAGTTCATATTTACCAAATTCTCCTTATGCAGCAAGTAAAGCAGCAGCAGATCTATTGGTTAGATCCTGGAATAAAACTTATGGATTACCTGTAATCATATCTTATTGTACAAACAATTATGGACCAAAACAACATCCTGAAAAATTTATTCCCAAAATTATTTCTAATATATTTTCTAATACAAAAATTCCAGTATATGGAAATGGAAAAAATGTGAGAGATTGGATTTATGTTGAGGATCATGTTAGTGCGGTATATAAAATAGCAATAGCTAAAAAGATTAATAATAGATATTTTATTGGTGGTAATAATACTAAAACAAATTTACAAATGATAAACGAAATAGTTGCAATTATTGGTGATAAAAAATTAAACAAATTAATTAAATTTACTAAAGATAGATTAGGTCATGATCTAAGATATTCTATTTCAGTTTCTGATAATTTAAAGAAACTTGGGTGGAAAAAAACAATATCGTTAAAGCAAGGACTTAAAAAAACTATAGAATGGCAAAGAAGAAATCAAAAAAAATAAAGGGATTAATATTGGCTGGTGGCTCAGGTAAAAGACTTTCTCCGCTTACATCAGTATTAAATAAACATCTAATAAATGTTTATGATAAACCTATGATCTATTATCCATTGTCAATTTTAATGCTAACTGGATCAAAGGACATTGCCATTGTTTGTAATCAAGAAGATAAGGAAAAATTTTCCAAATTATTGGGTGATGGAAGTAAATTAGGCATAAAACTTAAATATTTAATACAAGATAAACCTGATGGTATTTGTGGAGGTATAAAAATAGCTAAAAATTATATTGGTAAGGACCCAATTTTTTTAATTCTAGGTGATAATTTTTTTTATGGAAATACTTTAATTGAAAAAATTAAGACTGAAATTAAGATTCTAAAACATTGCACAATTTTTTCACATTCAGTTGATGATCACAAAAACTATGGAATTATTGAATATGATAAAAAAAAACAAATAAAAAAAATTCACGAAAAGCCAGTAAAAAAATTTTCAGGAACTGCTGTTACAGGTATGTATTTATTTGATAATACTATCATTGATAAAATTGATAAAGTTACTCCTTCGAAAAGAAATGAATTAGAAATCACTGATCTCATAAATCAATATATAGGAAATAAAATAAGAGAAGTAAGATTAGCGAGGGGCGTAACGTGGTTTGACACAGGAAGTTTTGATGACTTGTTAAGTGCATCAAACTTCATAAAAATTGTAGAAAAAAAACAAGCACAAAAAATTGGATGTATTGAAGAATCTGCTTATGATGCTAAATTAATAGATAAAAAAAAATTTGAAGATTTGATTAAAGATACTGTGAATACAGATTTAAAATATTACTTAAAAGCAATATTGAGTGGAAGGTTTGACCAGTAGTGAGCTTTAAAGTCTTAGGATTAAATTCTGAAGGTCATGATACCTCTGCATGTATTACAATAAATGGAAAATTAATAGCTGCATGCGAACAGGAAAGATACGACAAAGTTAAACATTCAAGAAATTTTCCTTTAGATGCTATAAATGATTGTTTAAAAATTGCCAAATTAAAGATTGAAGATATTGATGTAATTTCATCTGGTTTTGACCCACAAAAATTAATAACAGACTTGTATTTAAAGCCAGCAATAAATAATAGAGAAAGAATAAATTTCTTAATTAATGATATTGAAAAAATTAAAAATTTTCATTTTCTTGAGAAAACAATACAAAAGAAATTAAAAGTAAAAAAAAAAATAGAATTTAACAATCATCATCTTTGCCATTTAGCTAGCGCATATTATCCCAGCGGTTTTCAAAAAAGTATAGTTGTCTCATATGATGGCACAGGTGAAAGTGAAAGTGGAGCATTTGCAATTGCAAATAAAGGGAAAATTAAAGTATTGGATTGTAAGAATGCATATCCAAATTCTTTTGGTTTAATATATTCTGCAATTACATTTTACCTAGGGTGGAAGCCTTTTTGTGATGAAGGAATTATTATGGGATTAGCATCATACGGTGACTCTAGTAAAAAAGTAAAAGGTACAAATAAAACTTATTATGATTTTTTTAAAGACATAATTTGTTTCAATAAAAAAAATCCTCTCAATTATGAAATTAATAAAGAATGGATTGCATATCACATTAAAAGAGATGTTTGGGTCAGCAATAAATTTATAAAATTTTTTGGAAAACCTAAAAAATACTCAAGTAAATTAACAGAACATCATATGAATATTGCAAAAGCTCTTCAAGACAGACTGGAATATGTTATTTGTGAACAACTCAAGTACTTAAAGAAAAAATATAAAACTGAAAACTTGTGTTTGGCAGGTGGCGTTGCTTTGAACTGCTCATTAAATGGGAGAATTAAAAGTGAAAAAATATTTAAAAACGTATTTATACAACCAGCAAGTGGAGATGCTGGAATATCTTATGGATCTTGTTTAGTTACAACTTTAAAAAAAAGAAAACTTAATACAAAAAAATTAGATAATTTTTATTCTGGATTAAGAGAAAATAAAAAAATTATAAAAAAAAATTTAATTAAAAATAATGTTAAATATGTAAAATTTAATAATAATAGTATTTATGATGAAATTAGAAAAAGACTTTTAGATGGTAAGATTATTGCTATATGTAGAGGGGCTGCTGAATTTGGACCTAGGGCCTTAGGAAATAGAAGTATAATTGCAAAACCATATCCATCAAAAATGAGAGATCATTTAAATAAAAATGTTAAATTTAGAGAATTCTTTAGACCTTTTGCACCCATGGTTTTGAATGAGAATAGAGAAGAATATTTTGATCTAAATCAAGAAAGTCCCCATATGCTAATTGCATGTAAAGCAAAAAATAAAAATAAAAATAAAATTCCTGCAGTAGTTCATGTTGACAATTCTTGTAGAGTTCAAACAGTAACAAATAAATCAAATCCCTTTTTTTATAAATTGATTAAAAATTTTTATAAGCACTCTGGTATACCTGTTATTTTAAATACATCTTTTAATATTAAGGGACAACCGATAGTAAACGACTCATTAGACGCAATTAAATGTTTTAAAAAATATAATATAGATGTCTTAATCCTAGAAAATTTTTTTATTGAAAAATGAAAAATATAACTTTTGGAAAACCTTCTATTACAAATAAAGAGCTGAGTTCTGTTATATCAGTTTTAAAATCAACTTGGCTAGGCACAGGACCTGTAACTAAAAAATTTGAGAATAATTTTAGAAAATATAAAAAAACAAATTATGCAATATCAGTCAATTCTTGTACATCAGCGCTTTATTTATCTTTAAAATTATTAAATATTAAAAAAGGAGATGAGGTAATAACAACATCTTTAACTTTCTGCTCAACAGTTAATTCAATAATACATGCTGGAGCAACACCAGTTTTAGTGGATATAGATAAAGATACTCTGAATATCAATTATAAAGAGATACAAAAAAAAATTAATAGGAAAACAAAAGCAATAATAGCTGTTCATTTTGCAGGCATACCTTGTGATATGGATAAAATATTAAAAATTACAAATCAATATAAAATTAATTTAATTGAGGATTGTGCTCATGCAATAGAGAGTGAATATAAAGGAAAGAAAATTGGAAATTTTGGAACAACAGGGTGTTTTAGTTTTTATGTAAATAAGAATATCTGCACTGCTGAAGGTGGAATGATTATTACAAAAAATAAAAAATTTAATGATAAATTACTAAGTTTGAGATTACATGGAATGACAAAAGATGCATGGAAGAGATATTTGCCCAGAAATAGCATAAAAGATAAGTCTTATTATTATGATGTAACTAATCCAGGTTACAAAATGAATCTTAGTGATTTGCAGTCTAGTTTAGGATTAGTTCAATTAGGCAGAGTACAAGAAATGTGGTTAAAGAGAAAAGAGTTATATAAAATCTACGAAGAAAAACTTAAAAATTTACCATTAAATTTTCAAAAAACACCAAAATATAAATTTAAACATGCGTATCATCTTTTTATAATTATCATAGATAAGAACAAAACAAAAAAAACAAGAGACGAATTGGTTCAGTTTTTAAAAAAAAATAAGATAGGATTTGGTATACACTATAGATCGATTAGTGATTTATCATTTTACAAAAAAAAATATAAATTAAATTCAAAAGATTTTCCTGAGTCACATAATGTGGGCACTAACTCAATTACACTACCTCTGTATCCAGATCTAAAATATAATGAAATTAATAAAATTTGCAGGTGCTTGAGGTCTTTTTTTAAAGATTGATGGCAAAAATTCTCTTTAGATGTGATGCAGGAAATATAAAGAATCTAGGTACTGGTCATTTAATGAGATCAATTTTTATACTTAATTATTTGAAAAAAAGAATAAAAAAATTAGATTATATTTTTCTATGCAAAACTAAAAATAAGTACGCAATAAGTAAAAAAATTTTACTATCAAAAAAAATAAAATATCAAAGCATAGGACATGAAATAAAAATTTTTTCATATCAAGAGAGTAAAATTATTAACAAAATTAAACCAGACATAATAATTTTTGATCAACTAGATAAACCTAAAAAAACTTTTTTTAATGAAATCGATAAGAAAACCAAAATTATTACAATTGATAGTCAAGTAGAAAAATTTGAAGGGCTAGATTTAATGATTAATCCCATGAATCACATTATTAGAAAACAAAAAAATATTTTGAGTGGCTTCCAGTACAATATCATTTCTGAACAAATTTATAAACCATCAAAAAAAAATAAAAAATATAAAAATATTTTTATTTCATTTGGTGGTTTTGATTATAAAAATATAGTTAGTTTTGTTAAACCTATTGTACTAAAAAATAAACATCTAAATTTTTTTATTAATTCAAAGTTTAAAAAAAAATTTTCTGATTTAGATAATGTTAATTTTTTTGATCATAATAATTATTATAAAATAAAATCAAAATGTTGTATTGCGATCATTTCTGGAGGTATTACTTTAATTGAAGCTATATATTTTGGTATATTTACTATTTCTATACCTCAATATAAACATCAATTAGAAAATATTAGAAATTTAGAAAAAAGAAGTTTAACAAAACTATTAACTATAAATAAGTCTAGTTTAGATTTTATCAACAATTTTTTTGAAAATGACTATAGCAAAAATAAATTAATAAAAAAATTTAAACACGCACAAATAAAATTTAAAAAAAATTATAAAGGGAAAGTAGTATTAAATAAAATTTATAAACTAATAAAAAAAAAATAAAAAAATAATTTTGCTATTGAAACAAATGACCTGATAAAGTCAGACCTAGCTATAATTAATACTTACATATAAAAATATTTAATATATAAGACTGTTTAATGTTAGATTAATTTTATGGACAAATTAAAGAAATTATTTTACATAATCCCGAATACTCAATGGAACAACCTTATTCTGTTAGTATTTTTAGTATTGTTAATAACAATATTAGAATTAGCAAGCATCACTTTTATTTACCCTTTGGTAGATGCAATAATTAATAATAAAGAGATACTTTTTTTAAAAAAATACCTTGTTACATTCCAGTTATATTTTTTTTCAATAGACTACAAATTATTTACTATATTTATATTTTTAGGAATTGTTATAATTAAGAATTTATTTTTATATATCTTTATAAATAGGCAATTTAATTTTATTTATAATTGTGAAAAGCAAATTTCTGAAAATTTAATTAAAAAATATACAAATTTAAATTATAATTTTTTTTTAAGAACTCCATCATCTCTATTAATTAGAAATTTAACTCATGAAGTTCATTTATTTAATGATGTATTATTGAACTATATTATATTAATATCTGAAATATTAGTGGCAGTCTGTCTTTTAACTGTCTTATTTCTTGTTAATCCCTCAATTACAATGTTTTTAATTTTTAATTTTTTATTAATAGCAGTTTTATTTAATCAATTTTTTAAAAAAAAAACTAAAAAGTTAAGTGAAAGTCTACAAAAATTTGAAGGAGTAAGACTACAAAAATTATCAGAAGGTTTCGCAAATATAAAAGAAATATTAATATATAGACTAAATAATTTCTTCATTAGATCTTATGGAGAGGTGCATGAAAAAACTTTAGAATCAAGGAAGTATTCAAGTAAACTAAGACAATACCCTAGGCTAGTAGTAGAAACATTTGCAATTACAATTGTGTGCATTGCGTTGATAATTTTATTCTCATCGTCTTTAAACGTAAGCGAAATCTTGCCAATATTATCTTTATTCACACTAGCTCTTTTAAGAACAATACCAACTCAAAATAAATTGATTTATTCTTTTCAAGTAATTAAATTTGGTGAAAAAACAATTAATCTTTTATTTGATAACTTAAATATCATAGAGGACAAAACTCCAAACACTATAAAAAAAAAATTATTTACAGATTTTATAAAATTTGAAAATGTAAATTTTAAATATGATGACACACAAAATCTTATTATTAAAAATTTTAATTTTGAGTTTAAGAAAAATAAGAGTTATGTTGTATATGGTGATAATGGTGCTGGCAAATCAACACTATTATCCATAATTGCAGGTCTCATTAAGCCCACGAAAGGATTAATAAATGTAGATGGGCAGGATATACATGAAGATAAAGGAAGTTTGTTATCTTGGCAAAAAAATATAGGTTACGTTCCTCAATCAATTTTTATATCTGATTCAACCCTAGCTAGCAATATAGCAATAGGAATTCCAAGAAATGAAATAAATAAATCAAAAATATTAGAATTATCTGAACTTTGCCAACTTACAAAATTTATTAATGTAAATGAATATTTTGATGAAAAATTTACACTAGGAGAAAAAGGAAATAAATTTTCAGGTGGACAATTGCAAAGGATAGCAATTGCTAGGTCTCTTTATAGGAATCCAAGTATTTTATTATTAGATGAAGCGATGACAGGAATAGACAATACTTCAGAAAATGAATTAATAGAAATAATCAAGAAATTAACAAATAAAATGACAATAATAATGATATCTCACAACACAAAACATTTAGAAATGTTTGATGAAAGTATTCAAATTAAAAAATAAATTATGATAAATAAAATTAAATACTTTCTAATTAATTTAGATTATTTGATTGCAAAATCTTTTTTTTATTATCAATGCAAATTTAAAGATATAATTGTAGATATTGTCCAATCACTCTTAAGAAATCAAAAAATAGATTTTGATATTATAAATGGTAATGCGAAAATAATCGATGAAAATTTAATTTTTGATTTAAATTTAGCTGATGATAGGGGTGGGTCAGACTATTCTAAATCATACGAACTTGATTATGTACCAAAAATATTTAAAAGTATAATAGATAAAAATTATAAGAATATAACAAGTTATCTAGGTAGCGACTTTATTTTTGAAAATCCTTTAATATTTAGGACATTAAGTTTTCCCAAATATTTAAATCAGTACGATATATACTCAAATATATGGCATCAAGATTCTCATGATGGTTTTAAATTGTTAAAAATTTTTATTTTATTGGATACCATTTCAGAAAGAGATGGACCATTATGTTATTTAGAGCGAAAGGAAACAAAAGATAATTGGCCTTTATTAAGAGATAGATGGACATTTGATAGAAAAATGTCTGACAAAAATATTATTACCCAAAAATATTGTACAGGGAAAAAATTCGACTATTATATAATTAATACAGCATCTTGTTTGCATCGAGCACAAAACCCCCAAACAAAAAGAGACATGGCACAAATAACCCTGTATCCGGCGTGGAGAATTAATAAAAAAAGATTCATATATGATCAAAAAAAATAATATAATTTTTTTCTCTCCAAGTGAAAATGTAAAAAAAATTTTCTTTAATAAAAAAAATATTATATTTCTTAAAGAAAATTATTTTGATTATTTTGATTTGAAAACAAATAAAAGAAAAAAAATTTCTTTAAACAGTATAAATATTGAAATTAAAAATACCAAACTTAATATTAACGATATAATTACAGAGATAAGATCTTGGGGCCCAGTATGGTCACGTTGGAATGATCAGGGCGATCAGTTTGAAAGATACTATCGGCAAAGTTTATTGAATATATTAAGGTATTATAATTACTTAAATAAACTAAATATTAAAAAAGTATTTTTTTTTACTTCATCAAGTCATCATATAGACTCCCTAGAACTAGAATTAAGTTTGAGACTTGCAAAAATAGATCAAATTTACTTTCATTATGATGATTGGACTAGATATTTAATTCCTAGTATTTATAGAAGGTCACATAAAGATAAAAAAATGATTAACTCTGGACTAAGACATTCATTTCTAAATAAAATATTAAAAAAAACAAAAAAAGATAAATTGTCACAAAAACTTAATATATTTGAAAATAAAAAATCAAATTCATATTATTTTGCACTCTATCAATTATTACGACGATTTGCAGTAGATATTATTAAAAAAATTTTTATTTCAAAAAAAATAAATTACAATCAGGGTGGTTTTTCAGTGTTAACTTTGTTGAAACTAATTAATATACAAAAAGAAGCAATCACTTTTTATAAAAAAAATACAATAGATAAAAAAATTTTTTATGAAATATTAAAGAAAAAAAATTGTCTTGTGTATGTTGCTCACAATGAACCAGAAGCTAGCATGTATCCAGAAGGAGGTGAGTATAATAATGTTATTGATATTATACTAAACATAAAAAAAACATTTAATGGAGATATTTTTTATAAAGAGCATCCAATTACAACTCAATATTATGCAGATTATATTCATTTTACAAGAGTAGGCGTGGCAAGATCAAAAAAATATTATTCTGATCTTTTAGACTTAGGATGTAAATTTATTGATTACTCAGTATACTTAAACGATAATAGGATTATAGGAAATCTTTTACCAGTAACTGTCACTGGATCAATTGCTGTTGAGAGAGCTGTTAAGGGATACGAAACAATTGTTTGTGGCTATCCTTGGTATAAAAATATTCCTGGTGTCATAAAACTTAATAAAATAAAAAATTTGAATAAAATAATTGATGAAAAAATCAGAATGAATAAAGAAATTCAAAAAAGATCGATAAGCTTTTTAGATAAAATATACACAAATTCTACTACACCAAATTTCCCTGGTATAGGAGATCCAATTCCAGATTTAACAATTAAATCAAAAAATAATTTTAAAAAAACAGTTGAAAATTTAATAAAGAACGCCTGATATGATAGAGTATCTGAATTGTTGCCCAATATGTAAAAATAAAAAAATAGAAGAATTTGAAAAAATTAAAATTAAGAATGAAGAAAAGTTATTTGAATTATTAAAGCACAATCAATTAGCATCTAACTGGTCTATCTGTAACAATTGCAATCATATTTTTTTAAATCCATGTTTTGACGAAGAAGTAGAAAAAAAACTTTATGGGCAAGAAAGTGTATATCGAAAATATTCAATTAATGAAAAAACAGACTTAGAGTATGCAAAAACTATAGACTATACAATAGGTAAGACCATACCACACAAATCACATTATAATTTAATTAGGAAAATCATGCAATTTGGAAAATTAAAAAAAGGTAAAGTTCTTGATTTTGGTGCTGGTTTTGCAGCAGCTACAGGTGCATTCAAAAGTTTAGATTTTGATTATGAGGGTTTTGAAACAGATAAATGGTGTAATGATTTTGCAAAAAAAATTGGAAGAAATAAAATTTTTTCAGACAATTCTCTTATCAAAAAAAATTGGTATGATTTGATATACACGTATCAGGTATTTGAGCATATTAAAAACCCACTACCCGTTATCAGAAATCTTAAAGATAATTTAAAAGAGAATGGTATTTTATTCATAAATGTTCCAACATTAGAATTTAGTATTTTAAAGTTTATTAATTTAAATAATAAAGGAATTAGTTGTCTAAACTGGGGACATTATCATTCTTATACTAAAAATTCGTTAAGATATATTTTTGATCAACTTAATTTTAAAATAGAAAAGATATGGATTGGCAACGGAGATATAAATATTATAGCAAGAAAAACGATAAACAAACAAAAAAAAGAAACTCAATACAAAAATAAATTTATTTCATGGAAGCTGAGATTAAAAATATTAAAATTTGTTTTAATACCTATTTGTCAACCATTGTTTTATACACCATCTAATATAATAAAAAAATATATAATATTAATTAAATCAAAACTAATCAAATGAAGAATTTTTTTAGAAAAAAAAAAAAATTATTTACAGAATTATTAAATAAAATAATTAATATAAAAAATAATTATTATGAATCCAATCCAATATATATAAAAAATTTTAATAAAGGACCAAGAATTCACCTTGGAGCTGGAGATATTAATATTCAAGGTTGGATCAATATAGACTCTAGAAATTTTAAACATATACACATAGTTGATCAAGATTTTAAGTTAAAAGAATTTACGGATGAAAGTGTTTCTGAAATATATTTATGTCATGTATTAGAACATTTTTCATTTAAGGAATCCTTATCTTTGATAGAAAAATTATACAAAAAACTATGTAAAGGAGGTGTAATTAGAATTTCTGTGCCAGACTTTTCAAAGTTACAAGAAATTTATGAAAAATCAAAAAACTTGGATCAAATTAAATATGCAATAATGGGTGGCCAAAATTATGAAAATGATTTTCATAAGTCAATTTACGATTTTAAAATTTTATCTGAGTTATTGAATAAAGCAAATTTTAAAGATGTCATTGTTTGGAATTCTAAGAAAGATTTTGGGATAGAATTAAATGATTGGTCAAATGGTGCTTACAATGTAAATAACAAAAAAATTAAAATTAGTTTAAATGTAAAAGCTATAAAATGATCTATAATAAGGTTTTTTTTGTAGCATCAACATTGCCATTAAAATATATTTTAGCAAATAATCAAAATAAAAAAACTCTAATTATAGTAAAAAATCATGAAATTCATAAATCATATCAATTTCTTGAAAAAGAGAAAAAGAACATTGAACTAGAGTTATTACCTAAGAATTTTATTTTAAGGTTATTGAATATTTTTTTTCTTATTATTTATTATAAATTAAAAATATTAAATTCAATTTTTTTTCATGAATGTTGTTGGCCTGAATTTGATATAATCGTCAAGATTTTTAATCCAAAATCTTTTTATATCCCAATAGTAAAAATGAGTGGTTTTAATAAATTTAATAATAAATTTGAACAAGTAGGTTATAAAACTATATTGAAATTAAAACTTTTTGATTTTTTTTTCTATAATTTATTTACTATTTATTATCGAAAAGAAAAAAAGTATACATTTTATTTCTCATTAAAAAAATATCCATATAAAGTCATAGTTAAGAAATTTAAAATATTAATTAAAAACATTAAGGTTAAGAATAAAAAAATTTTATTTGTCTTAAGCCGTGAGTTTTGTGACAATTCTGAAACAGTTGAAATATATAAAAAAATTTCAACTATATTTAAAAAAAAAGGTTATAAGACTTATTTTAAAGATCATCCAAATGAGAACTCCAGACTCAATGTTAATTTGTCAAAAATAACCAAAATTAACCCTAATAAACCTTTTGAATTAATAGAAAATAATTTTGATTATCTGGTAGGCTGTGGTTCCACACCACTATCGTATAAAGGTAGTAGATCGATATCAATAATACGATTAATAAAAAGTTATAAAAAAAGGGAAGCAAAATCAAGAATAGATCATATGAAGAGTATTTATGATGGTAAAAAAATCAATTTTCCTGTTAAAATAAGAGATATAATTAATATTATTAAATAAAATCAATTGCATTGTATAAAGATAAATTAAAAAATAAAAATATAGTCTTTCTTGGGCTAATTCAGAACTCTGAAGAAACTTTAAAATATTTTTTAAAATTTTACACTAAGATTAAAAAAAATTATAAAAATTGTTACTTAATTATAGGAGAAAATGGATCAAAAGATAATACCTTAAGATTATTAAAAAATTTTAAAAGAAAAGAAAAAAACTTCATTATTGTAGACACAAGTTTTTCTGAAAAATATGAATATAGGTTGGAAAAAATGTCTAATCTTCGTCAATCTTTAAAGGATAAAATTAAAACCTTTAAAAAAAAAATGGACTTTGTTTGTTGGTTTGATTTAGATGATGTAATAAAAAATAGTCTTTCCCCAAAAAAATTTTCTAACTCAAACTTAAAATTAATAAACAAATCAAATTTATTTGGAATTTCATCTGGGTCAAAACCGTATTATTACGATATTTTAAGTTTTAGAAAAAAAAATTTTTTTACTAAAAATATATATCCTATATCATTAGAAAAAAATATTTTTACTGGTTATAGATTAAGAAAAGAGTACATTTATGATATACAAAAAAAAATTACACACTCAAATAATTTAGAAACAATCTCATCTTTCAATGGAATGTGTATTTATTATTTTAAATATTTTAAACTTGGTTCTTATCTTGATAAAAAAAGAATTATAAGATCCCAAGTAGAGCATGTAACATTTAATAAAAAAATTAATGCATTAGTAAATAAATATATTCTAATAGATAATGATTTTTGCATGAATCTACCTTATGAGCATAAGCCTTATAATAATTTTTTAGGTTTTTGCTTTGGTAAGAGTTATTTATACTTTTCTAACTTTATTAAAAATCTAATTTGAAAATTTTACCATAATTTTCTTTATTTTCTTCTTGAAAACCATAGTAAATTTCTGTTTTTTTATAAATAGGTTTTATATTTAATGCACAACCAAGCACTAATCTTACACTATTAATATTATCTAATTTTAAAGGTGCATCTTTTAGACATTCAGATTTAACTTTAATAGAGTTGTATATTTTTGTTCTTTCATTCACTAAATCTTCAATTGTCTGAGTATTGTTTTTATCTATATTCCAACCATGATCTGCTGTTATTATTATTAATCCTTCAGGATCATTAATTTTAAGATAATCTATTAGTCGTTCTATTTTTTTTAGAGAACATAAATACGCATCTTTATAACCATCATTTTCATTTGAGGCTATAGATGTATTCAGCTCTTCTTTTATTGAGCAATCTTTATTAAATATATATGGTGGATGAGGAGAAAGATGATGTATTAAAGTAAAATAGTTTTTATTATAATTTTTTTTTAAATCGTTTGTATTTATAAAGTTTGCGATTGAGTCAATTCTATCACCATAAAAATTAAGCATTAATTCAGGTAAAAATTTTCTTAATATAGTTATAAGTGGTGTGTTAGCATAAAAAGAATTAAAAACATAATATGTTGAATTAAATTCTTTGCTAGAACAAAAATCTTTATTATAAGAATAATTTTTACATGAAGCCGTCATATTTCCATGCCATTGAAACTTATAATTATTTTTTTCTAATAAATTTATTAAGTTTGGTTTTTTATTTATTTTACTTAAAAGATATGGCCAGAAGTTATTTCTATCATAATATTTTGGACTAGTTGGCCTTACAACATAATCAAGTTGAATTATTGATGCCAAAGAAAGGTATGTAGTATTATAGTTTGAACGAGAAGGAACAATATTGAAGTCATTTTTCTCTAGATACGCCTTGTGATTTGTAAAGTTTATATTAAGTATTTTTGATGCATGCTCCAAAGAAGTCATTCCATCCATAATTATAAAATATATATTTGGCGACGAAGAATCTCCATTTCTTTCAAAAATTTTTTCATTTTCAAAAAAAAAATTATCATGATTAACTTTTATTTCATTTTTTTCATAAGTATTTATTGAAATAGAAAATATGATGATATTTACATAATTAAGTATTATAAAAAAAAAAAGAAATCTATTGAATATTTTTTTTTTAATCAAAAATGTTGAAAGAAGACAAATTACTATTATTAAACCTAAAGAAAAATAAGATGCCAAGGAAGTAAATTCTAAAAAAAACATTTTTAGTTTACTAAAATAAAAAATTCCATTGTAAGAAATTAGTAAAAAAAACAAAGTATCATAAAAATCTAACGTTTTATTTATAAAGTAAATAAGAAAGCTAATAAGTATTATTAAAATTAAACATGTAATATTTATTAATATTAGATTACCAAAAGTATTAAAATCAAGTAATTTTGAATTTTCTTCAGTAAATTGAGCTAAAGGTAACAAAAATAATGTAAGTGAAAATGCTAAACTTTTAAAATTAATTTTCATATATTAGTATTAAATTGTTATATAACCATATCTTCAATCTATGAGAAGTATAAATTTTAAAAATATAGGAATAATTTTTTATGAGAACCCTATTAGTAGAGCGTATTTAAAATTTTTAGAAAATGAGAATATTGAGATAAAAAATTTTTTTTATTTAAATAATAGGTCATTTTTACCAAATAAAATCAACGCTTATAAATTTTTTAGAAAAAATAACTTTTACGCTATAAATTTTCTTAATGATAGAAATATAATAAAACTTATATCACAGTTTGAAGAATTTTTTGAATTACAAAATAATTTTTGTGTTGATATGTATAAGTTTGCAAATTTTGGAAAGAATAATTCTATAAATTATATTTCTAATAAAAGTATTAATAGTGATGAAATGAGAAATGTATTATCAGATAAAAAATTTGAGGATATTTACTTTTTAAATACTGGAAATGAAATTTTAAAAAATATTTTGAAACTTAAAATTAACTTTTTTCATATACATCCTGGCTATTTACCAGAAGTTAGAGGGGCTGATGGTAGTTTAAATAGTATACTTAAACATAACTCTCTTGGTGTCTCATCTTTTGTTATGACAAATAAGATTGATGAAGGTGATCTAATAATGAGAGAGAAATTAAATATACCAAAGTTTAAATTTGATAATTATAAAGAATATAGTTTAAAAGATATTTACAGGATTTGGTATAGTTTTTTTGATCCATTATTAAGGGTGAGCCATTTAAAAAAATTATATGAAGTTAATACTTTTGATCTTGAACCGCTTAATATCAGCCAAGATAGTAATTATTATAGTTTTTTAGACGACAATAGTCTTAGAAATGTTTTCAATAAAATTTTTAATTAATTTTTTCAAGAATATAAAACTCTCTACCATCATCAGCATAATTATTAAAATTATAATTACCAGCATCTTTTATTATAAAAAATTTTTTAAGATAATCCATTATTTCAGATATTTGTTCCTTTTTTTCTATTTCAGGATGATGTGTTTCAAAAACTAAAATAGAGTTTGTATTCATATGATCAATTAAGTGTAAAAAATATTCTTTATAATTTTTTATTCCACCATCATAAGTAGTATGATTTGCTAATGACATAACAACATCAAATTTTTTATCTGTGTTCAATTTTAAAAAATCTTCACAGATAAAATCTATATTATCAATCTGTAGTTTTTTTTTACAACTATTTGCTACTTCAATATTTGATTTATCCCAATCAATAGCGACACATTTTTTAAAAGCTAAATTAGTTTGCATAATTAAAAACCCAGTATTTGTTCCAACGTCTAGGACATTTTTATTATATAATAAAGAGTCTAAATTTAAAGCCTTAACCCTATCTTTAGTTTTTCTAAGTCCTGATAAATTAATCTTTTCAAAACTTTGATAAAAGTAACCATTTCCATAATCATGATTTAATGACAAATTATGATTTTTTAAATCTAAAACTTTTTTTCTGAAAGTTCTAAACTTATCAAATTTAAGAGAATCAAAAAATTTATTCAACTTTGAGTTAGAGCTCATTAAAAAAAATTTTCTCTATGGAAATTGTTAATAATTTTTACTTCTTCGCTTTGATTGAATAGAGAAGAGTTTTTAAACTTATTAAAATTGAAATTATCTATATTATCCATTTTAAAATTATGGGTTATTGTTCTTCTTGCAAACTCTTCAATCGTTTCATATTCATCTACAAAGGTATTATTTAAGATTTTTTTACTTGTATCCACATGATAAGGCATTTTTTTATTAACTAAAGCAAATTCAATAAATATTCCAGACCAATTTGATATTAGGTTTTCATAGTTTTCAATT
>Ga0206129_10001929_pt1 | contig 26874 bp, 26 predicted proteins | sample Helgoland_Spring_8_FD_148616 | JGI IMG/M metagenome (GOLD analysis project Ga0206129, IMG submission 148616) | Pelagic subsurface seawater microbial communities from Kabeltonne, Helgoland, North Sea - Helgoland_Spring_Bloom_20160502_2 | ecosystem: Environmental > Aquatic > Marine > Epipelagic ...
AGAGGGTGATCCGATTGTGATCACACCTTTGATGGAAAGCTAAATGGTCGCGGAAATGACTTGGGTGAAGGAAATACGTCGCTGGGAAGATGCGGGACAAAACAGTTGGGCGCTCGCGCTGAGTGCGTGTTTGCCTGACGTGCCTAAAGGGCTTTGGATCGAGCAGATGGAAATTTCCGCCATTGTGCGACACTTCATCGACGACACATATCCAAGTGCACATCTGCGCGGCATTGGCCTGATATTGGGGGCTCAGCGCATGATCAAATCCCCGCTTGAATTCGAAGTGATGAAGGAAGCAGGTGAGATTGCCGGCGCAATTATGGCCGCCGCGCATGGGTCTTTGCGGGTCGGGGCGCATGAATACGAAAGCGCGCTTGCTGTGATCGATGCAGGGAAGCGAAAGGCCGCTGGCTTTCTTACAGATCTGGGCTGGGAGCGCTTCGTGTCGCCAATGATCCAAGGCTTGCAAATCATGCAAAGTGGGCGCGACACTTCCATGGTGCATCGCCGCACTTCGGTGAAAACCTATGAAAAAGCAGACCCCGTCTATTTCTGTTTCTGCAATATGGCGCAGTTCAAGCAATACAAACTTGGCTTTGATCGCATGTTTCATGTGGCTGACATCACCGATGATGCAGCAAAGGTGCAAATGGCAGCGATTGACGCGTAAAAAGCCGCGATTGCTGCGATCAAACCGGGGATAAAGGCAGAAGACGTCGCTGCTGCTGCGAATGAAGTCTATCAGGACCGCGGCTATTAAACAGGATATCGCACGGGACGCTCGATTAGTGTGGCTTACCTCGAAGGGCCGGTGTTGAAAGCAGGGGATGAGACTATTCTTCAAGCAGGCATGACTTTTGCCGTTGACGGTGGGATCTCAGTGGATGGCGTCACTGCCGGGTGGATCGGCGACAGTATTGTGGTGACGGAGACGGGCGCAGACTATCTAACACAATATCCGCGCGAAGTGCTTGTGACGGATCGTTAAAGCATTGGTGATTTCCATTTGGTGCTGGCGCAAGCCCCGTCGGATCTGACCAGCAAATCAGCACGTCTGAAGTGGCTTGAAGCACAATTGCCGGATATCGCGGCGAGTGGTGCGGATTTGGTTATTTTGCCTGAATTTTTTGCCTGCGGGTATGCCATTGGCAATCAAATCCGTAGCTCGGCAGAGCTGCGTGGGGGCGAAACGGTGCAAGCTTTGGCATGTTTGGCGTGGCAGTTTAGCATTGCAATCCACTGTGGTTATGTCGAACGCGATGGCGATAAGCTTTATAATAGCGCCACTTGAATTGGTCCTGACGGGGGCGAGTTGGTGCATCAACGCAAGCTTGCGATTCCTCCAGGATTTGAGTGGGACTATTTTAGTCCAGGGCAGGGCTGCTATCTATTCACCTACAAATGCTTCAAAATCACAACATTGATTTGCTATGATGCCGAATTTTCCGAAACCGTACGTCATGTTGCCGCACAAGGTGCAGATTTGGTGCTGGTGCCGACAGCGCTTGGCACCGATTGGGATTGGGCCGGAGAAAAGATGATGCCCACGCGCGCATTTGAGAACGGTGTTTTCTTTGCGTATGCGAATGGGGTGGGCACGCAGGATGGCATAACCTTTCTTAGCAAAAGCGTTATTGTGGGCCGGCAAGAACAGAACTGGCACGCGCAGGCAATGATCCAGAAATTTTACACGCGGCTCTTGATTTGTCTTTGGTCGCAAAAGCACAGGCGCTGCTGCCGTATTTGACGGATCGCGGGCGACTAAAGCTCGATTGCCAATAGGCCAACTAAAAAAACGAAAAAACGACGATGTGTGGGAGGACACATCGTCGTTCTATGTAAGCACGCCGCTCTAAGGGAGGAGAAAGCGTCGTGCTATGAGTGGTCCGTTCTAGACCGTTGTTAGTAGCGGCAGTAAAATGGGAGGACTTTACTGCCGCCATGTTCTGCCAAGCCCTTCTGGGAGGAGTGAGCTGGCCAGATTCTTGAGTTCTTTAGTTCTTGTACGCTGCGTCCAGAGCAAGACGGCGGATCATTGAGCGGTGGATGCCCAAGTCAGCTAATTCGCGACCTGAAAGTGCATTCAATTCACGCACTGTTGTGTTGTAAACGACGCACTTTGCGTTCGCTTCTTTGATCTCTGTCCAAAGTGCTGCGATCTTGTCTCCGAATGTGCCGTGAGCGGAGAATGTATCTGTGAGGAATGCCATGTGCATCTTCCTTTTCTTCTGTTTATGTCGGTCGCGCGGGTATTTGACCTGCCGTTGAAAACGAATATGGAGTTTATGCTGCGACTGCACAATGTTTATTTCCTCAATGCTGCTATGCAGCAATTGCATGGGAGGCATAGGGCTAACTAACGGTAACCATTTGTTTATTTTTTGACCATTTGGATAACTTTATGATTTCGAAGGTTTTTCCCCATATTTTTTGTTCGCGCCAGCATTCATCTTGTCAGTCCTGTCTGCACTTGCGCTCGGGCGTAAAGCTGCCAGTTATGACAAAACGCAGGTTAGGAGTTTGAAATGAGCCAAATAGAGACAGACATCCGTGATGCTTTAGCACGTTTAGCTCTGCCTGATGGTGGTGATCTGATCAGCCGCGATATGATTCGAGCGCTTTCTGTGGACGACGTTACGGTGCGATTTGTGATCGAGGCCCCAAGCCCCGCGATTGCGCAGCAAATGGAACCTTTGCGCAAAGCTGCTGAAACTGCGGTTGCGGATGTGGTCGGTGCGCGCACAGTCAATGCGGCATTAACAGCGCATGGACCTGCACTTGCAAAACCTGCGCCGCCCAGTTTGAAGATTGGTGGGCATCCCAAACCACAAGAGGGCGGGCCAGCGCCTGTCTCTGGTGTGGACCGCATTCTCGCGATTGGCTCTGGAAAAGGCGGCGTTGGTAAATCGACTGTCTCGTCCAACCTTGCGGTTGCATTGGCGAAGCAAGGCCGCCGCGTTGGCTTGCTCGATGCAGATATATATGGACCATCCCAGCCACGAATGATGGGCGTAAACAAACGTCCTGCCAGCCCTGACGGAAAAACCATCATTCCATTGAAGGCGCATGGCGTCACGATGATGTCGATTGGCCTGATGATGGATCCTGACAAAGCCATCGTGTGGCGTGGTCCTATGCTCATGGGTGCATTGCAGCAAATGCTGGGGCAAGTGGAGTGGGGCGAGCTTGATGTGCTCATCGTTGACTTGCCACCGGGCACGGGCGATGTGCAGCTCACGCTTTGTCAGAAAAGTCAGGTCACCGGCGCGATTGTTGTCAGCACCCCTCAAGACGTCGCTCTTCTAGATGCACGCAAAGCGCTGGATATGTTCGCGACGCTCAAAACGCCTGTGTTGGGCCTGATCGAGAACATGTCGATGTTCAAATGTCCTGATTGTGGATCAGAACATGCGATCTTTGGCCAAGGGGGCGTCGCAACAGAAGCTGAGCGCTTAAAAGTGCCACTACTTGGTGCTTTGCCGATTGACCTTGATACGCGTCTTGCAGGGGACGGTGGTACGCCTATTGCAGCGGGTGAAGGAGATATGGCGCAAGCCTATGCTGAGCTTGCCAAAGGCTTAGTCGAAGGCGGTATGGCGTAAGCGCGAACTCTATATAGAGCCCGCTTCGACCATGTAGTTGCACGCGCTGCACATTGCGGCATCGTCAGAAGCGAGAAATAAGACCATGCGCGCCACGTAAACCGGATCAATCAGATCAGGCAAGCATTGACGTGCACGATGCGCCTCAAGCGCTTCTGGCGTCGCCCAAAGCTCTTTTTGCCGCTCTGTCATGATCCAGCCGGGCACGACTGTATTGACGCGAATGCGGTGATCGCCGAGATCGCGCGCCATTGTGCGGGTCATTCCGTGTACTGCCGCTTTGGCCGTGGCGTAGGCTGGAAAACCGCCACCGGCCTCCCACCATGAGTTCGATCCCATATTGATAATGGAGCCACCGCCCGCCGCGATCATCCCCGGCGCAATCGTTTGGATCGCAAAGAACATGTGACGCAGATTGGTGTTTTGACGCTCGTCCCAATAGTCTGGCGTAACGTCCCGCCAATCGTGACGATCATCGCGTGCGGCATTGTTCACCAAGACATGTGCTGGCCCTAATTTGTCCGTTAGTGTCTTGAGGGCAGCTTGAAGCGCGGAGATATCGCGTAGGTCGCAAATTTTGTAGCTGACGTTGTCTAATTCCGCCGCCAGATCGGCGCTTGCGGCTTCATGAAGATCCAGAAACCCGACGCGTGCGCCCTGAGCAGCAAAGGCTTTCACCATCTCAGCGCCAATGCCCTGTGCGCCACCCGATACGATGACGGTCTTGTTTTTGAGGCTAGGATAGTTGGCGAAGTCTGGCATGGGCTGTCCTGTCTTGGGCAAAATGAGAGCTCGCAGCAGGGTTGCAGGTAATTTCCGCGAACTCAATGTGCAGTTACGACAAGAGTTTGTGAAAAGCGGAGGCGCTTTGGGTATTCATGGGTCATGTGGGATTTAATGGCATAGCGCTGTCAAATCACACCCATAATGGGGTGTCGCTACAAAGACTCACCAACGAATCCTGGCGTTGAGGACGATTTACACGGTGAATCAGATGTGATGCTTAGGGTTGGGGCGTGATATTGCATTGAAAATTCGTCCCGAACTGAACTGTTGTGCTTCGAATTGGGAAAATATGGGAAAAAATTCAAGAATTGCTCTTGATCTACATATAGTAGTCGCTGCGAATTTTTTCACTATCAATGGTTTTTGTTCTTGAGGTGTTCTTACTAAATGTTGTGCGTACAAGTCGCCGAAGGCGACATTCAACAAGCTGCACTCAATATTTCCTATTGATTACCATTAATTCCCATGTCATCCCTAATAGTAGAAGAGGAGAGCGGGTAACTCAACAACGGGACGCTACACGATCCCAGCTAACAAGAACCACTAAGTCAGGTTTCATACAGGCGCCCGCCATAATCCTCCCAACCAGATCCGGCGCGCGAGCGAGCAGACATCCCCCCAGGTGGTGCGCGCGATCGGACACTCCCGGCAGCGGGACGTTGGCGGATCAAGCAGTGGCAGCAGCTTGATCCGCCCTTTATATTTTTAGGCCCTAGTTTTTGGGCAAGGTTTCGGGGGCAGGGCAAAGGGACGAACTGGCGTGTCACGCAGATTCAGAGGCGAAAGCCACCATAAGGTGGATACAAAGGGGCGGGTCTCAATCCCAGCCTCTTTTCGTCGTGTAATCGAAGCGGCTGACCCCAATTTGACCGATGGTCTTCCTCCTGAATTGGTCATTGTGTACGGCGATCATCGTCGCAATTACCTCGAGTGTTACACTATGGAAGCGATCGAGGAGGTGGACGCCAAGATTGACGCCCTCCCACGTGGATCTATGCAGCGTAAAATGCTTCAGCGTCTCTTCCATGGCCAGTCTTTCCCGACTACAATTGATGAGACAGGTCGTCTGGTTTTGCCTGCCAAGCTGCGTCAGAAAATCGAGCTGGATAAAGAAGCGTTCTTTATCGCTGCGGGTGACACTTTCCAGATTTGGAAAACCGAGACCTATGAGGCTGAAGAGTTGGCCAAAACCGAAGAGTGGCTTGAAGAGCTGCCCGACGATTTCGACCCGCTCGAGTTTCTTGATGGCGCACCAACATCCAGTCCTGCGGAGTGATTCATGACGCAGGCTGCCATCTCTGCCTCTCACATTCCGGTTCTTTTAGAGCCTATCTTAAAAGCGGCCGACCCTATATCTGGCCGTTGGTTGGATGGCACATTTGGGGCAGGTGGCTATACGCGCGCACTTTTGGATGCGGGTGCGGATAGCGTCATTGCGGTAGATCGCGATCCATTGGCCTTTGAAATGGCGCAGCCTTGGGCCGATCAATACGGTGCGCGCTTGATCCAGCAACGGGGCGTGTTTTCGGACATGGCCGAGTTCGCTCAAGATTTGGACGGTGTTGTCCTCGACCTTGGGGTCTCTTCTATGCAACTCGATCTTGCAGAGCGTGGCTTTTCTTTCATGCGGGACGGTCCCTTGGATATGCGCATGGGACAAGAAGGGCAAAGTGCTGCTGATATCGTCAACGACTATGACGCCGAAGAAATTGCTGAAATCCTTTATAATTTTGGTGAAGAACGCGCCTCTCGCCGAATTGCGCGCGCAATTATTGAGCTGCGCGCAGAGACACCTATCACCACGACTTTGCAGCTTGCAGGGTTGATCGAGAAATGTATGCCCCGCAAGAAGCCGGGGCAAAGCCACCCTGCAACGCGAAGCTTCCAAGCACTACGCATTGCGGTGAATGATGAGTACGGTGAACTTTATCGCGGCCTTATGGCTGCAGAACGCGCTCTTGCGCCAGGTGGTTTGCTGGCCATTGTGACGTTCCATTCAGTGGAAGATCGCATGGCGAAACGCTTTTTACAGTCGCGCGCGGGCACGACGGGTAATGCCAATCGTTTTGCGCCCCAACTTGATGTCGAAAAACCAGCGTTTGAACTGCTTGGCCGTAAAGTCATCACCGCGTCTGAGTTTGAATTAGAAAACAACGTGCGTGCACGTTCCGCCAAGCTGCGTCTTGCATGCCGCACCGATGCAGCTGCGGGCGATATCGCGCCGAAAACGCTTGGCATGCCAATGTTACGAAGGGATCGTTAAATGCGTTCATTGTTATATATCGTAACTGCCCTTGCCGTGATTGGTCTCGCCTTTTGGGCATATCAAGAGAACTATCAAACGCAGGCGGAGATCGCCAAAACGGAACAAATCAACCGCGAAATCGGCCAAGCTCGCGCGCGTTTGACGGTGTTGCGTGCGGAATGGGCTTACTTGAACCGACCTGATCGTTTGCGTGACCTTGCTGATGTGAATTTCGACCGTTTGGGCTTGTCCTCTTTGCGCCCTGATCAATTTGGCAAGGTCGATCAAGTTGCTTTCCCCCGCCCGCCCGAGAGTGAGTTGGTTATGACCAATCCAGTTGACGTCTCTAGCATGACCGGCGGCGAAACCGTGACACGCGGCGATGGTGTCTTCCCATGATACGCACGCCGCTTCGCCCACTTGCACGCATTCTGGAAGCGCGTGCCAGTGGTGAAAATCCCGACGCGATCGAGCGTGAAAACCTGCGTATTCGCCACGAACAGATGCGCGACAAATCTCGCACGCGCGCCGAAGGGCGTTTACTGATCCTCTCGGTGATGTTCTTTTGCGCGTTCGGCGTTATTGGCACACGTATGGGCGTGTTGGCTTCGACGGAACCGAGCGAGCCACGCGCGACGGCAGCGGGCAGCATCATACAAGCGCAACGCGCTGATATCACAGACCGACACGGCCGCATTCTTGCGATGAACTTTGAAACCCATGCGCTTTATGCGCAGCCTTTGCAGATGGTTGATAAGAAGCGTGTTGCGGCTGAATTGGCGGCTATCTTTCCTGATTTGAAGCAGGAGAAACTGCTGAAGGATTTTACGGGCAAGCGTAAGTTCTTGTGGATCAAGAAGAAACTCAGCCCCGAGCAAAAACAAATGGTGCATAACATTGGCGATCCTGGCCTGTTGTTTGGCCCGCGCGAAATGCGCCTTTATCCCAACGGCAAGCTTGCAGCGCATGTTCTGGGCGGTGCAAGTTTTGGGCGTGAAGGCGTACATGCTGCTGAAGTCATCGGTGTTGCTGGCGTTGAAAAATACTTCGATGATGAGTTGCGCGATCCGGCTCGCAGGGGCGCACCCCTCGCTTTGTCACTTGATCTTACGGTGCAAGCTGCAGTAGAGCGCGTGCTTTATGGTGGTATGAAGCTGATGAACGCCAAAGGTGCGGCGTCGGTTTTGATGGACGTGAACACGGGCGAAATCATCTCGATTGTCAGCCTGCCTGACTTTGATCCCAACGCGCGTCCAAGCCCGCTGATTGAAGGCGATGCCTCAGACAGTCCTTTGTTCAATCGTGCGGTGCAGGGGGTGTATGAACTCGGTTCCGCCTATAAGATCTTCACCGCCGCGCAGGCGATGGATCTTAACCTTGTGAACCATCAAACTATGATCGACACGGGTAAGGCTTTGCGCGTCGGTGGGTTCAACATTGGTGAGTTTAAGAAGAGGAATTATGGTGTTTTGAGTGTTGCGGACATCATTGTCAAAAGCTCGAACCGTGGCACGGGTCGTTTGGCGTTGCAGATCGGTGCGAAGCGTCAAAAAGAGTTCATGAAGCTGATGGGTTTCATGGATTACACCCCGCTTGAAATCATTGAGGCGAAAGGTGGTAAGCCGCTTTATCCAGAGCGTTGGACGGATCTGAGCGCGGTTACGATTTCTTATGGCCACGGCATATCGAACTCGCCGCTGCATTTGGCCGCGGGCTATGCTGCGTTGGCAAATGGTGGCACCTATATTAAACCAACAATCGTCAAACGCACGGGAGCTCCGCAAGGCACGCGCGTTGTGCGCGAAGACACTGCTCGCTATGCGCGTCAGATGCTGCGTAAAGTGGTGACTGAGGGTACGGCAAGCTTTGGCGAAGTGCAGGGCTATGCGGTGGGCGGTAAAACTGGCACCGCCGATAAACCCAAGCCACGCGGCGGGTATTATAAAGATAAGGTCATCGCGACGTTTGCGTCACTCTTTCCCGCGCACAATCCAAAATATGTGCTGGTCGTGACCTTGGATGAGCCGAGCGAAACATCTGGCAAAAAACCGCGCAGAACTGCAGGATGGACGGCAGTTCCCGTCGCTGCAGAGATGATTGGCCGTGTCGCGCCGCTTTTGGGGTTAAGACCAGAGATTGAACCGGGTGAATTGGCTGGTATAACGCTTACATCGAATTAAGGGGCGCGCGTACCCCTGAACCGCAAGATGTAGGGGCAGCCCATGGCAGCATCAGTGACTTTGCAACAACTCGGTTTGACCGCGGCGGAGGGGCGTAATCCCACCATTACAGGTATTGCGGTGGATAGCCGTGAAGTGCAGGCAGGCTTCTTGTTTGCGGCCTTGCCAGGCTCCAAAGAACATGGTGGTGAGTTCATTCAATACGCTTTGCGTATGGACGCGGGCGCGATCCTCACTGATGTGGTTGGTGCCGAAATCGCAGCGGATGGGCTTGCCAATTCCGATGCTGCCATCATTGTCACAGACGATCCGCGCAGCGCTTTGGCCTTTGCGTCGGCGCTTTATTTTGGTGCGCAGCCACAGATTGTGACGGCTGTAACAGGCACCAACGGCAAGACATCGGTGAGCACATTTGTGCGCCAAATTTGGAATCTTCTGGATCTTGATGCAGTGAACCTTGGCACCACGGGTGTCGAGGGAAGTCTGCATCTCCCGCTCGCGCACACAACACCAGAACCGATAACACTACATCGCACCCTTGCGACCTTGGCACGCGAAGGGATTTCGCATGCGGCGATGGAAGCTTCGTCCCACGGGTTGGATCAACGTCGCCTTGATGGTGTGAACCTCGCTGCCGCTGGCTTTACCAACTTCACGCAGGACCACCTTGATTATCACGGCACGTTTGAGGCGTATTTCGATGCGAAGATGGGCCTGTTTATGCGGGTCTTGCAAGATGATGGCGTGGCTGTCGTCAACCTTGACGATCCCAAAGGGGCAGAGGTGGCGATGATCGCTCAAGCTCACGGGCACGAGTTGATCGGCGTGGGTCGGGACCTCGAAGCGGACCTATGTTTGCAGGGGCAACGCTATGATGGCACGGGGCAGGATCTGTTGTTCAAATGGCATGATCGCCCGTTCCAAGTGCGGCTCAATTTGATTGGTGGCTTTCAGGCAGAGAATGTTTTGCTTGCCGCTGGTCTCGTTATTGCGTGCGGTGAAGACCCTGCGCGGGTGTTTGACACGCTGGGTGATCTCGAAACGGTGCATGGTCGTATGCAACTGGCCGCGACGCACAGTAATGGCGCTTTGGTTTTTGTGGATTACGCGCATACGCCAGACGCCATCGAAACCGCTCTGAAAGCGATGCGCCCGCATGTGATGGGGCGGCTTGTCGCCTTGATCGGTGCGGGTGGGGATCGTGATGCGGGCAAACGCCCTTTAATGGGACAAGCGGCCACCGAAAACGCCGATCTGGTGTTTGTGACGGATGACAATCCGCGCTCTGAAGACCCGGCGCTAATACGGGCCGCCGTGATGGGCGGCGCACCAGAGGCAATCGAGGTCGCAGATCGCGCCGAAGCCATTCTGCGCGCGGTTGACGCGCTTGGGCCGGGTGATGCGTTGTTGATCGCGGGGAAAGGCCATGAGACGGGACAAACCGTCGGCGACACGGTGTTTCCGTTTGATGATTGTGAACAGGCCAGCGTTGCGGTTGCCGCTTTAGGGGGAGATCGCGCATGACACTATGGACAGCTGCAGACGCGGTGAACGCCACAGGTGGCAAGGCGGTTGGCGACTGGTCGGTGAGTGGCATTTCCATTGACACACGCAGCATCGAGGTGGGCGATTTGTTCGTCGCTTTGAAAGCCGCGCGCGATGGGCATGAGTTTGTTGCGCAAGCGTTGGCCAAAGGGGCAGGGGCTGCCTTGGTTACCCATGTGCCGGAGGGGGTGGCGGAGAAAGCGCCTTTGCTGGTGGTCGAGGATGTGCTTAGTGCACTCGAAGATCTGGGCCGCGCAGGTCGCGCCCGCACAGAGGCACTCATTGTAGCGATCACAGGCTCTGTCGGGAAGACATCCACCAAAGAAATGCTGCGCGATATTCTGTCAGCACAAGGGCGCACACATGCCTCCGTGGCGAGCTACAACAACCATTGGGGCGTGCCTTTGACCTTGGCGCGAATGCCGCAAGAGACCGAATTCGCGGTGATCGAGATCGGTATGAACCACCCCGGTGAAATCGCGCCTTTGGCCAAGATGGCGCGTCCACATGTGAGCTTAATCACTACAGTCGCCGCTGCGCACCTTGAAGCGTTCGACAATATCGACGGCATTGCCGCTGAAAAAGCAGCCATCATGAATGGTCTGGAGCCTGACGGGGTTGTAATCCTCAACGCTGATATTGAGACTGCGCCTGTTTTGAAGGCTAAGGCTGAGGCTATGCACATAAACGCAGTTTGGTTTGGCGCATCGGCGGATGAATACTGCTTAGAAACATGCGTGTTAAGCGGCAACACGACAGTCGTCGAAGCCAATATTCTGGGCGCACCGCTGTTGTTCAAAATACAAAGCGCGGGACAGCATTTCGCGATGAATGGGTTGGGGGCTTTGGCGAGTGCAGAAGCGCTTGGCGCTGACCTCGCGCTCGCGGCGCAATCTATCGCGAAGTGGACGCCGATTACAGGACGCGGCGCACGTGAAGTGATCGCGCTTGACCCTGCAGACAGCCGTATGACCCTCGAGCTGATTGATGACGCCTATAACGCAAATCCAACGTCGCTGAGTGCTTCTTTGGAGGTGCTCGCCGCAGCTGAGGTGACCCATGATATTGGGCGTGTCTACAAGGGGCGGCGCATTGCATACTTGGGGGATATGAAAGAACTGGGCGACGATGAAAACGCGATGCACAAAGCCGTCGCATGGCTTTCTAGTATTGAGCATTTGGATATGATCCATTGCGTCGGCCCTTTGATGCGCCATTGCTATGAGGCCTTGCCCGACGCTAAGCGCGGCCACTGGTTTGAAACCAGCGATGAGATGGCATCCACAGTGGGGCACGATCTTGATGCGGGCGATGTGGTGTTGGCAAAGGGATCTTTGTCTGTGGGGTTGGCCCGCGTAGTAGACGCGGTTCGCAAATTGGGCCATACGGCCAAGAAAGACGCTATGACTACGCGTAAAAAGGACGATTTTTAATGTTATATTGGTTAACAGCCCTCTCTGACGGAGGCGATTTTTTTAACCTCTTTCGCTACATCACTTTTCGTGCGGGCGGTGCGTTTTTGACAGCGCTTATTTTCGGATTTGTGTTTGGCAAACCTTTGATCAATGTGTTGCGCCGCCGCCAAGGCAAGGGCCAACCGATCCGCGATGATGGTCCCGAAGGGCATTTCGTGAAGGCGGGCACGCCCACGATGGGCGGGCTTTTAATTGTGGGAGCTTTGCTAACATCGACGCTGTTGTGGGCACGTTTGGACAATCCGTTCGTTCTTATTTGCCTATTTGTTACAATGTCTTATGGTGCAATCGGGTTTGCAGATGATTACGCGAAAGTGTCCAAGCAAACCACCGCCGGCGTTTCCGGTAAGATCCGTTTGCTGCTTGGCTTTGCCATCGCCGCGATTGCAGGATTTTGGGCGGCGCAGTATCATCCAGAAGGCTTGCAAAACCAACTCGCCTTGCCAATTTTCAAAGATACTCTGATCAATTTGGGGTATCTGTTTATCCCATTCTCCGTGATTGTGATCGTTGGCGCGGCCAATTCCGTTAACCTAACCGACGGTCTCGACGGTCTCGCAATCATGCCCGTGATGATTGCCTCTGGCACATTGGGCGTCATCGCCTATGCGGTGGGGCGCGTCGATTTCACCGAGTATCTCGACGTTCACTACGTTCCTGGCACAGGCGAAATCCTGATCTTCACGGCAGGTATCTTCGGCGGTGGCCTTGGCTTCTTGTGGTACAATGCTCCCCCAGCGGCGGTCTTTATGGGCGATACCGGTTCTCTCGCGCTTGGCGGCGCTTTGGGCGCAATCGCGGTGTCCACTAAACACGAACTGGTGCTTGCGATTGTTGGCGGTCTATTCGTGGTGGAGGCGCTTTCGGTCATCATTCAAGTGCTCTACTTCAAGCGCACAGGCAAACGCGTCTTCCTAATGGCGCCGATCCATCACCACTATGAGAAAAAGGGTTGGGCAGAACCGACGATTGTGATCCGCTTCTGGATTATATCCCTGATCTTAGCGATGATTGGTTTGGCGTCGTTGAAGGTACGATAACGATTTCGGTTGCCTCTTGTGCTGCAGCACGCGAAGCCACTTCACTACCTCAGACCATTTTGAAAGAAGGTTTCCACAGATCTTTTAGAGCGCTTTATCTTGCAGTATTGAACGGTGTAAGCCTTCCCAAACGGGGCTATTTCATTTAGCCAGATCGTAAGAATTGGGAGGCTGACCATGATTCCAGTGCAAGGTTATAAAGGCGCACGGGTGGGTGTGCTGGGGCTCGGACGGTCCGGCTTATCTGCTGCGCGTTCTTTGCGCGCGGGTGGCGCGATCCCAATCTGTTGGGATGATAATGAAGCAGCCCGTGCAATCGCGGAGGGCAAGGGCTTTGAGACGGCGAAACTCACAGGTCAAACGCTTGCCAATCTCGCGCTGCTCATCATATCGCCCGGCATTCCACATCTCTTCCCGACGCCTAATCCTGTGATCCAAGAGGCACTGCAAATGGGCGTGCCTGTGGATAATGACATATCGCTCTTCTTCCGCTCTTTTGCGAGGCAAAGCTGGGATAATTTCGATGTCACCCCCTGTGTGGTTGCGGTGACGGGATCGAACGGGAAATCCACAACATCGGCTTTGATCCATCATGTTTTGGAGCACACTGGCCGCGCCACGCAATTGGCGGGGAACATCGGGCGCGGTGTTTTGGACATCGACCCTGCGATAGACGGTGAGGTCGTAGTGCTTGAACTCTCCTCCTATCAAACCGACCTTGCGCGTGCGTTAACGCCTGATGTTGCGGTCTTCACCAACCTTTCGCCAGATCACTTGGATCGCCATCAGGGCATTGGTGGCTATTTTGCGGCTAAACGACGTTTGTTCGCCGAAGGTGGACCAGAGCGTGCGATCATCGGCATCGACGAGGATGAGGGACTGTACTTGGCTGGGCAAATGGCTGAAGGGCCACAGGATGATCGGGTCATCCGCATCTCTGTTGAGCGCAAACTGACCGATTTCGGCTGGACCGTATTTGCCAAGAAGGGCTTTTTGTCAGAGTACCGTAAGGGGCGACAGATCGGTTCTATCGATCTACGTGCGATCAAGGGTTTGCCGGGTTCGCACAACCACCAGAACGCCTGCTGTGCCTATGCTGTGTGCCGCACCTTGGGGTTAGCACCACGCGTGATTGAAGCTGCGTTTGCGAGTTATCCGGGCTTGCCACACCGCAGTCAGATTGTGGCGGATGTCGCTGGTGTGACCTACGTGAACGATAGCAAAGCAACCAATGTAGACAGTGCTGCGAAGGCTTTGGGCGCGTTCAAAAAGATCCGCTGGATCTGTGGTGGATTGGAAAAAGAAGGTGGCGTTGAGGCTTTGGTGAACGCGGCGGACGAAGTGCTGAAAGCCTATGTGATCGGGCGCGAAGCCTCCGGATTTGCGATGCAATTGGCAGGGGTTAAGACGGAGGTCTGTACCTCGATGGAGCAAGCTGTGGCGCGCGCGATGGAAGATGCGAGCGAGGACGAAACGGTGTTGCTGGCCCCTGCGGCGGCGAGCTTTGATCAGTATGATAGTTTCGAGAAACGCGGTGAGCATTTCGCACAGTTAGTGCTGGGTGAACTGGCCAAATGAAACACACTCCATTGAGGACTAAGACATGATCCAACCGACGCTTTCCTTCAAAGAAAACCTGAAGCTTTTGCCATCAATCAACACGCTCGCGCGTATCGAGCTTATTGGTGCCACTGGCGATGTGATGGCGAGCATCGAAAACCAGCCGGGCAAACAGGGCTCACTGGTGGTGTATCAATATCTTTCCCAAGAATTCGGAGAGATTAACGCGGAGGCTGCAAAGCACGGTCTGGAAGTTTTTGCGGAACACACAGCAGATGCCAAAGCACGTCCTGGTGCGCATCCGAATATCGATCATTTGTTGAGCATTCTTGATGGGTCTGACACGCTTCAAGTGAGTTTAGTTCAGGCCTGATCTTGCGAGGCTTGGTGCAGTGAAATCGCTCGCAACATGTTAGCTGATCGCGTTCGCCGCCACCTGACCGAAATTGCGGCGCAAGGCCAGTCCGTTACCTACCGCGCGCTTGCGCAACAGCTCGATCTTGAACCGCCCAACACCATTCAACAAGTGACGCAAGCACTTGAACAGCTGATGCAAGAGGATGCTGCGGCAGGTCATCCGTTGATCGCGGCACTTGTCGTTAGCAAGGCGACGGGTGGCATCCCGCGACAAGGGTTCTTTGAGTGCGCGCAGCGCATTGGGTGCTTTCACGGGGATGCGTTTGGGGTGGAGGCGATCAGCTTTCATGACGCGGAATTTAAGCGGGCCGTTGCTTATTGGCCGTCTGCTGCACTGCGGTGAACCAGGTTAGGTTGGCTTAAGGCGTCTTACTTCAGGGTCCGCGCCAAAAACTGTTGGGTGTCTTCGTTTTGGGGACGTTCGAAAATCTCTTCTGGCTTGCCTTCTTCAAGGACGCGACCATCCTTCAGAAAACAGACCTTATCCGCGGCTTCACGGGCAAAGCCCATTTCGTGCGTTGCAAGGATCATCGTCATGCCATCTGCCTTTAGAGCGCGCAATGCGTCCAGAACGTCGCCCACGAGCTGAGGGTCGAGGGCGGATGTGATCTCGTCAAACAGCATCACCTCAGGGCGCATAGCTAACGCACGCACGATGGCGACGCGTTGTTGTTGGCCACCTGACAGTTGGTCTGGATATTTGCCCATGTGTTCGGCCAACCCGAAGCGCGCAAATAGGGCTGTGACTTCGGGCATCAGTTCTGCACGGGATTTTTTGTGGTTGCGGCGCGGGGCGAGCAGGACGTTTTCAACAGCTGTCATGTGCGGGAAAAGATTATAGCTTTGGAACACCATACCAATGCGGCGACGCACAGGTTCAGGGTCCAGACCGGGAATGGAGATGTCCGCGCCATCCAGAAAGATCTCTCCGTCCTCAACGGGTTCCAGCAGGTTGATGCAGCGCAGAAGTGTCGATTTACCCGCACCGGATGCGCCGATCAGGCAGACCATTTCGCCCGCATTCACGTCCAGATTAATACCATCACAAACCGTATTGTCACCAAAGCGTTTCACCACGCCGCGCAGGGAGAGTTTGGGCATTAGCTGCGCTCTCTGTTTTGTTTGTTCATCAGATAATCAGCATAGCGCGTGGCGGGGATTGTCACGCACAGAAAGATCACTGCAGCGCCCACATAGGGTGTGAAATTGGCTAGCAAGGATTTGAACACGCCCGCTTGGCGGAAGATCTCAACGGGGCCGATAAAGCTGAGGAGGGCCACGTCTTTTTGCAAAGCGATCAACATGTTCATTTGCGCAGGCACCACGCGGCGGATTGCTTGGGGTAGGACCACGAACCGCATGACATCGCGCTCTGCAAGGCCCAGTGATTGCGCGGCCGCGCGTTGGCTTTGATGCACGGAGGTGATGCCAGAGCGGAAGATTTCGGCCACATAAGCGGAGTATGTGAGGATAAGCGCGAGACTGCCCCAAATGTAGGGTGAATTCCACGGGCGCGGGAGGCCTAGACCGGGAATGCCAAAGCCGATGAGGTAGACCGTAAGGACCACAGGCACGCCGCGGAAGATGTCGGTGTAAAGTGCGCCAAAGATGCGCAGCGGGAAGAGCGCGGGGGAACGCACATCTCGCATCAATGCTACGGCGAGGCCGAGGAGCGCTATGAGGGGCGCACACCAAGCGAAGATGGCGACGTCGAGCAGGAATGCGTCGAGCAATTTGGGAAAGGTTTTTAGGAAAACGTCTTTGTTGAAGAAGCTTTTTTGTACTTTCTCCCAACCTGGAGCCATGGGCACAAGCACAACAATCGCACCGACGACCAGCGCGGTTGAAAGGGCCGCAATGCGTAAAGACCGGCGACGAAGCCGGTCCTCGTAAATTTGGCGACGGGTTTTGCCGCCTGTCTCTTTGGTGCTCATCAGCGCTTACTTAACCAGTGGAACGCCTGTTGTTTCTTGTAGCCATTCGGCTTCGATCGCAGCTAGTTTGCCGCTCTTGCCCATTGAGGCAAGCGCTTCGTCAACGCAGGTTTTCAAAGGGTTGCCGTCTTCCATCAACATGCCGAACTCGTCCCCGTCGCCACTTGCGCTGGCATCGAACTGGCCGATAACTTTGGAGCCTTCGATAACCACAGCGGATAGATATAGCGCGGTTGGCAGATCATAAAGCGCGGCGTCGATCTGGTTGGCTTGGATCGCTGCGTTCACGTCGGCATTGTCACCGTAGAGCAATAGATCAGAACTGGGTTGGATCACATCTTGCAGCACGGAAACGGCGGTTGTTGTGCCGACAGCCCCCCATTTGAGCGCTTTCAAGGCTTCTAACGTTGGCATTGTTTCAACTGCGCCCGGGCCTGCAAGAACGGCCATTGGGGCTGCATAGTAGGGGGAGGAGAAGTCGACGACTTCATCGCGCTCTGGAGTGATCGAATACTGCTGCATGTTTAGGTCGAAGTTCTTCACGCCCGGTTGGATCGCTTCGTCGAAAGAGGAGCGTACCCAGACGACATCGTCTGCGGCAAAACCCATTTCTTCGGCGACGGCATAGGCGACGGCGGCTTCAAAGCCTTTTCCGCTTTCGGGCGCATCGTCCATGACCCAAGGGTAGTAGGCGGGGTTGCCTGTGGCGAAGGTGATTTTGCCATCTGTGAGTGTCTTGCCAGCGGCGCAATGACCTGCGGCAAATGCGGATGTTGCGGAGAGGGCTAGGGCTAGCCCGGTTGTGAGAAATAGAGTTTTCATATGTAATGTCCTTTGTTCGGGTGTTGGGTGGCCCTGCGTGTTGAGCACGCAGGGGTATGTTCGCTCAGCGCCCTCGAATGCGCGGATCAAGCGCATCACGTAGCCCGTCGCCAAGGTAGTTCACCGAAAGCACTGTTAGGGAAATGGCGATGCCAGGCAGCATCACGCGTTCTGGGTATTCGGTCATGCGTGGCACACTATCGGCAAGCATTTTTCCCCATGTGGGGAAGTCGGATGGGAAGCCCACGCCAAGGAAACTGAGCGCGCTTTCCGTGATGATCGCAGTCGCAAGACCCAGCGTCGCGGAGACCATGATGGGCGACATGATGTTGGGCAGTAAATGGCGAGTGATAATTTTATAAGGAGTCGTGCCGATCGAGCGGGCCGCGAGGATGAATTCGCGCTCTTTCAGTGCGAGAATTTCACCACGCACGATGCGTGCGGTTTGCATCCATGAGGTGATCGCGATGATGCCAACAATCAGCACGAACATGCCTTGCTCTGGCCCAAAGGCCGCGCGCAGGGGTTGGCGGAAAAGAGTTACAGCAACTAACAACAAGGGCAACAGCGGCAAAGACAGTACGAGATCCGTGAAGCGCATCAAAATGCCATCGAGGCGTTTGAAGTAGCCCGAGAGCACGCCGATTAGCGTGCCGACGAACAACGCCAGCACCATCGCGGCCCAACCCACCGCGAGCGATGTGCGCCCACCTTTGATCATATTGGCCAGCATATCACGCCCTAGATTGTCTGTACCAAAGGGGCGGGCCCACGACACTTTTGCATCGCTGTCCCACAGCCATGTGTAGATCGGGCGAATATCTTTGTTGCGTATGTCCAGTTTTTGCGGATCAAGTTGCCAAACGTAGGGGCCAAAGATCACAAATAGAGTGATGAACACCAAAAAACCACCACCAAAGAGCGCACCTTTGTGTTTGCGGAACTGGTCCCACACATCTTTCCACTGGCTACGCGGTGGCTTGGACGGTTCCTTGTCCTTGAGGGCGGCAATCGGGTCAAGCTGGGCTGTATCAGTCATAGCGGATCCTCGGATCAAGCACGCCGTAGAGGATATCGGCAATCAGGTTAAAGACCACGATCAGGATCGCGAAGATGAAGGTGAGCGTGAGAACCATCGGGATGTCATTGGCAAATAGCGCGGTCAGCAAGAGCTGGCCAATGCCGTTCACTTTGAAAACGTTCTCAGTAATGATCGCGCCACCAAAGATCGCAGGCATACCCAGCGCAATGACAGTGATCACGGGGATCATCGAATTCCGGAGGACATGCACCATGACAACCACCGCCTCGGAAAGGCCTTTAGCACGGGCCGTACGCACATAATCTTGGTTGAGATTCTCGAGCATCGACGCACGCATATAACGGCTGATTTGCGCAGTGGTTTGCAGCGCAAGCACCATGACCGGCATGATCATTTGCAAGAACTGTACTTTGAAGCTGGCCCAGTCTGTCACAACATGTGTGGTGTCATAGATCGAGGGGAACCAGCCAAGCTGCACCGAGAAGAGTACGATCAGCAAAGGCCCCGTAAAAAACGGAGGAATAGAGAAACCGATCATCGACACGAATGTGCCCGCTTGGTCAAACACTGAATACTGGCGATAGGCAGAGTAAACGCCAATCGGTAGCGCAATCAGGATGCCCACAATATACGCCATTCCAACCACCCAAAGCGTTTGCGGCATACGCTGGATCACGATGTCCATTACTGGGCTGCGGGTCTGCCATGAAATGACGCGCTGCACGCCTTCTGTGTGGGCGGTACCCCACAAATAGTCCCAAAACACCATCGGCTCGATAACGAAGAACTGATAGAGCCACTTGAGATAGCGAATATAGCCGGGTTGACCGAGACCAAGTGCTTCGCGCATTTTCTCTTTGACCTCGGGTGGTACCGTTAAGGGCACCTGCGCCATCGGATCACCGGGGGCGAGTTCCATCAGCAGGAAAATCACGAGGCTGATAAAGAGCAACGTCGGAATGGACAGGATCAGACGTCTAATCGTGAATGTCAGCATGAGGATCCAGACTTGAGATCGGGTTTATTAGCGACTGCGCCTTGAGAGTATGGCGTCGGGCGAAGCGGCAAACAAACCAGTGTGTTGGGGGAAATACGCCCCGCCAGTGAATAACCAGCGGGGCGCGAAAGCGAACGGTTTAGCTTATTTTACACGGTGCCAATCTGCGATGTTCCACAGTTCGCTGTCCCAAACATTCAGAACAACGCCACCAAGAGAGTTTGCATGCGCGGAAACGCGTGCACGGTTCACCAATGGGATGATCGTGTTTGTGTCTTTCGTCACCATATCGTTCATCTTGCGCGCGATTTCACCACGCTTGTCGATGTCACCTGTACGGCCAAGCTCATCAATCATCTCGTCATATGCGGGATCGCAGAAACGGTTGATGTTTTCACCCTGCCACTGGCTGGATGGCTTTGGCTCTGCGCCACAACGATACGCTGCAAGGTACTGCTGCGGATCTGTGCCGTTGAAAGTATTCGCATACATTTCTACGTCAGCGTAGAACTTTTGGTACGTGTCAGGCGAGCCTGGGTCACCACCGAAGAAGACAGACGCGTCGAGGTTACGAAGTTCTGTTTCGACACCGATCTGGCTCCACCAGTCTTTGATCAACGCTTGGAAGTCCTGACGAACCGCGTTTGTGGATGTCTGGTAGAGGATGGAAAGCTTTACGCCGTCCTTCTCACGCACACCGTCGCCGTCGCTATCAACCCAGCCAGCACCATCGAGCAGCGCTTTTGCGCCATCGAGATCTTGCGTTAAGCAGGCAGTGTTGTCGGATGCATAGATCGCAGGAGCAGGCACGAGGTTACAGGTTGGTGTACCCGCTTTGCCGTAGCCAACTTCTGTCAGAAGTGCGCGGTCGATGGAGATAGACAGAGCTTCGCGTACCGCAGGATCGCTGAGGAACGGGTGAGGTTCCGCAACCGTGGAGCGCGTCTCTGCAGGCAGATCAGGGCTTGGGTTGGTCATGTTCATCTCAAGACGCTCAACCAACGGGCCGAAACCTGCGATTGCTTTGCCTTTGCCTGCTTCTTCCATCTTCGCGATGACGTCTGGCGCCAACTGAAGGTTCCAAGCGTAATCGAATTCGCCTGTCTCAAGAACAGAACGACCCGCACCATTCGCGTCGCCGCCACCTTTGAAGTTCACTTTCGCGAACGCAGGCTTTGCAGGGTCACGGTAGTTCGGGTTCGCGGACATTTGGATCACGTCGTTTGGACGGAAATCGTCAACCACGAAGGGACCTGTGCCGATTGGGCCAAAGTTTGCCTCTGTGCATTCTGGTGCTTTTGCTCCAAGGCAATCCGCGAATTGTGCCGCTTGGATGATCGGGGACTGACCGCCAACGAAGGGGCCATATGGGTTTGGCTTAGGCTCGCTGAAGGTGATTTTGACAGTCAGATCATCAACCGCTTCCACGTTTTCAACACCATCAAAGAACGCCAATTGTGCACAGCCGCCTTCTGGGTGCATGCAATATTCAGCAGTGAATTTCACGTCCGCGGAGGTCAGGGCCGTACCGTCAGACCAGAGCAAACCCGGCGCGATTTTCCAAGTAATCGTTGTCAAATCCCCTGATACGCCGCCATTGGCAACCGTCGGGATTTGTGACGCAAGGAACGGAACCATTTCACCGGTTTCATTGTAACGCGCCAGCGGCTCAATCACGAGGGATGCTGATTCGACGTCCTTTGTGCCGCCAGATAGGAACGGGTTCAGGATGGAAGGCGCCTGCCAATAAATGATGTTCACAGTGCCGTCTGAACCGCGCTCAGCCATGGCCATTGGGGCCATCGCAAAACTCGCCGCAGCACCCAACATGAGTGTACGAAGCTTCATAAAAGTCTCTCCTTGTTGTGCAAAAACAGCGCTATATCAGCAGCACCACCTTGCGTTCATTGCGGATCGGTTTCGGCCGATCTCGTCCTCACAGCTCGGGAAGATAACGCAGCGTTAATGCGTCAAAAGACGCAAAGTGCACGCAGAAGTCCCCCAGCCAATAGAGCTATCGAAACAGAGTTTAAGAAAATTGCAAGCAACTTGCGGGACTGATTTCGTATTGCTTAACAATTTGTTGGTCCCCGTCTTGCGGTGGGGCACCGCGAAGTGTCTAAGCTGTTTGACATCGCGCGCGATGTGCCTCTAGCGTGTCGAAAGACACGTCGGATGTTGCCGGCTGGGGAACCTCATATGCTCGACCAACCAATTGCACAGATTGAAAACCTAAGGGTTGAATTTCAAACTAAAGACGGACCCGTGGTCGGGGTAGAGGATGTCTCCTTCTCGATAAATCCTGGCGAAACGGTCTGCGTGGTTGGAGAATCAGGGTCTGGCAAATCGGTGTCTTCGCTGTCGTTGATGCGCCTTGTGGAATACGGCGGCGGCGAAATTGCGGGTGGGCGCATGATCTTTGATCGCAAAGACAGTGGCGTGATGGATCTGCGCGACGCGGACCCCGATCTGATGCGCACCATTCGTGGCAATGAAATCGGAATGATCTTTCAAGAGCCGATGACCGCATTGAACCCAGTGTTCACAGTGGGTCGTCAGTTGACCGAAGGCCTGCGGGTGCATCGTGGCATGAGCAAGAAACAAGCAGAAGAACGCGCGTTAGAGCTGATGCGCCAAGTGCGAATTCCTGAACCTGAAACACGTCTTGACCAATATCCACATGAATTGTCCGGCGGTATGCGCCAGCGCGTGGTGATTGCGATTGCACTGGCGTGCGAGCCGCGTTTGCTGATCGCGGACGAGCCAACGACGGCTTTGGATGTGACCATTCAAGCGGAAATATTAGCGCTGATGGATCGACTCAAGCGCGAGACTGGCACGGCCGTGATGTTCATCACCCATGATATGGCCGTCGTCGCGCAGATGGCGGATCGTGTTGTGGTGATGTTCCGGGGCAATAAGGTCGAAGAGGGCACCGTCGAAGAGATTTTCGAAAATCCGCAGCATCCCTACACCAAGGCGCTCTTGGCAGCGGTCCCGAAGCTCGGCGAAATGCGCGGCAAAGCTGCGCCGGAACCGATGAAATTGCTGGGCAGCGATCAGGGCGAGATCAAGCCCATCCTTGGCACGGATGAGCCGCTTTTGACCGTAAAGGGCCTCACGACACGGTTTCCTGTAACGGGCGGTTTGCTGCGCCGTGTCGTCGCGAATGTGCATGCCTCGGAGGATATTTCGTTCACCGTCAACAAGGGTCAAACGCTGTCTTTGGTGGGCGAGTCGGGCTGTGGCAAGTCTACAGTCGGGCGGTCATTACTGCGTTTAGTTGAGCCTTTGAGCGGGCAGATCACGCTCGATGGCAAAGGAATTATGGAGATGAACCAATCCGAGCTACGAGAAAGCCGTTTGGATATGCAGATGATTTTCCAGGATCCCTTCGCATCGCTGAACCCGCAGATGCAATTGATTGATCAAGTCGCCGAACCCATGCGCAACTATGGAACGGAAATTGGCCAAGCGCTGACGGATCGCGTTGAAATGCTGTTTGATCGTGTGGAACTGCCGCGCTCTTTCTTGCGCCGCTTCCCGCATGAGCTATCGGGCGGTCAACGCCAGCGTGTCGCGATTGCGCGTGCTCTAGCGCTGAACCCCAAGTTGATTGTCGCTGATGAAGCGGTCTCTGCGTTAGACGTGTCGGTGCAGGCGCAGGTGGTCAATTTGATGATGGAGCTTCAGGCAGAAATGGGTCTGAGCTATTTGTTTATTAGTCACGATATGGCTGTGGTGGAACGTGTCAGCCATTATGTCGGGGTTATGTATTTGGGTCGTATTGTTGAAATGGGCCCACGTGCGGCGGTGTTCGAAGGCCCACGCCATGCTTATACGCAGGCTTTGATGAAGGCGGTGCCAATCGCTGATCCGCGCAAACGCAAGGATGAGAAAGATTTGAGTTTCAAACCGATCCCGTCGCCGATGCACCCAGTTGGTTACTCGCCTGAGCCGTCGATGTATGAAGAGGTGTCGCCAGAGCATTTCGTGTTGTTGACCGATAGTGGGTATTGAGATGGTTGAAACGCTTACGCCTTTAGAGTTGATGACCAAGCTCATCAGCTTTACGACCGTCTCGCGCGATAGCAACCTGCCATTGATTGATTGGGTGGAGGAATATCTCACGTCGCACGGTATCACTTGCCACCGCTACTACGATGACGATGAGAACCGCACCGTCGAAAAGGCCGCGTTGTTTGCTCATGTGGGACCTGATCAAGAGGGCGCTATCGTACTGTCTGGTCACACCGACGTGGTGCCGATTGATGGCCAAGCTTGGGACACGGATCCTTGGTTCGTCACCGAAAAAGACGGCAAATACTACGGGCGTGGGACCTGCGACATGAAGGGTTTTGACGCCCTCGCGATCTGGGCCTTGGTTGAGGCGCACAAGCGTGGTGTAAAGCGGCCTTTGCAGATTGCGCTTAGCTTTGACGAGGAAATCGGCTGCAGAGGTGCGCCGCCTATGATCAATCGCATGCTTGACGTCCTGCCCAAGGCGAGCGCGGTGATCGTGGGTGAGCCCAGCATGATGCAAGCGGTTACGGGTCACAAAGGCGGGCGCGGTTACATGACGCATGTGAAGGGCTTCGAGGTGCACTCATCCTTACTGCACACGGGCGTCAACGCGATCATGTATGGATCAAAGTTGATCGATTGGGCCAATGATGTGAACGCCGCGAATATGGCGCAAGAGCCAACAGACGTCGCCGCACAATTTGATCCGCCGTTCACCAGCGCACATGTCGGCGTTATCGAGGGTGGCACTGCACATAATATTACGGCCAAGGACTGCCACTTCGGCCTAGATTTTCGCGTTGTCCCTGGCGAAGATCCCCTTGATTGGCGCGACCGCTATTTCGCGAAAGTCCGCGATGTCGAAGCGATGATGCAAGCTGTGGTGCCCGAGACGTCGATTGAGCTGACCGAGCGGTTTAACGTGCCCCCTTTGGTGCCCGAAGAAAACGGCGAAGCAGAAACACTGGTGCGCCAGATTACGGGCGACAATGCGAGCCACAAGGTGAGTTACGGCACCGAAGCAGGCCAGTTCCAAGAGCGCGGCTATTCCGCTGTGATCTGTGGTCCTGGTGATATAGCGCAAGCGCATCAACCGAATGAGTTTTGCACCGTTGCGCAGTTCAATGCAGGACACGCCTTTATGGAGAAGCTGCTTGAGCGCCTGATGTAATGGCGTTTCCGATCACTGATCAAACCCCGATCGAGCATGACGCGCCACTGCCAAGTGACGCGGATGCTGTGGTGATTGGTGGCGGGATTATTGGGGTCATGACCGCTTGGGAATTGGCCAAAGTGGGTCTGAAACCTGTGCTTTTGGAGAAAGGCCGCATTGCGGGGGAGCAATCTTCGCGCAATTGGGGCTGGATCCGTGCGCAAGGGCGCGACCTTGCAGAAATCCCCATCATGCTTGAGGCGCAATCCATGTGGCGCGACTTGGACGCGCGTGTTGGTGGGTTAGGCTTGGCAAAGACGGGCACGCTTTTCATGGCCGCTAAGGATGACGATATGGCGGGTTTTCAGGAGTGGCTGGATCTCGCCGCCCCGTATCAGCTCAGCTCGAAACTACTCAACGCGCATGAACTGACAGATCACATTCCGCATGCAAACGCGCGCTGGGCGGGGGCGCTTTACACGCCGAACGATCTGCGAGCGGAACCTTGGGTGGCTGTGCCCGCATTGGCGCGTGCGGCGGTAGAGGATGGCGTCACAATCATCGAGGATTGCGCGGTGCGGATGCTTGATATCGAAGGCGGCGCTGTCACAGGGGTGATCACCGAAAAGGGCCGTATTAAGTCGGAGCGCGTGGCGCTGGCGGGCGGGTCGTGGTCCTCTCTTTTGCTTCGTCGCCATGGCGTGTCGATCCCACAATTGTCCGTGCGCGCGACTGTGGCCGCGACCGATGCTTTGCCCGAGGTGGTCAGCGATAGTGGCGTGGATGATCGCCTTGCGTGGCGGCGGCGCGCGGATGGGGGCTATTCGCTGGCACCCTCAGGATTTCACGAATTGTTCATTGGCCCTGATGCGTTTCGCGCGGCAATGGGATTTTTGCCGCAGTTGCTCCAAGACCCGATTGGCACGCGCTATTTGCCAGCTGCCCCTATGGGGTTTCCTGATGCCTGGGGGACAAAGCGACGGTGGAGCGCGGATAAGCAAAGCCCGTTCGAGAAGATGCGCATCCTCAATCCCAAGCCCAATGCGCGAAAGGTTGAAAAACTCGCACGCGAGTTTGCGGGTACTTTCCCCAGCCTTGGTGCGGTGACGATCAAAGACGCATGGGCCGGCATGATCGACGTTATGCCTGATGTTGTGCCTGTGGTGGATGCCTGTGCGGCCCTACCCAACCTTACGATTTGCACAGGTATGTGCGGACACGGCTTTGGGATTGGGCCTGCGTTTGGGCGGATCACTGCTAAGCTGATGCAGGGCAAAGAGCCTGGGCATCACTTGAGCCGATTTCGCCTCAGTCGGTTTTCTGATGGCAGCACGTTGGAGTTGGGTCCGAACCTATAGCGCTTGCCCAATGCGGCGAGATAGGACAGGCTGCTGCCAAACAGGGGGAGAGCGCGTATGCCAATTCACAATCGTTTCGCAGATTTACACGCTGAAATCATCGAGTGGCGCAGACATCTGCATACGATCCCTGAGTTGAATTTCGACCTGCCTAAAACCGCCGCTTACGTCGAAGAACGCCTGCGCGAGATTGGTGTCGATAGCCTTGAGACGGGTGTCGCACAGACAGGAATGGTCGCGGTGATCAAAGGTAAGACCGACACCTGTGGCCGCGTCATTGGGTTGCGTGCGGATATGGATGCGCTGCCGATCCATGAAACGGCTGAAGTTGATTATAAATCCACGCACGCCGGAAAAATGCACGCTTGTGGCCATGATGGTCACACGGCGATGCTACTCGGAGCCGCTAAATATCTAGTGGAGACGCGTAATTTTGATGGCACTGCAGTGCTGTTGTTCCAACCCGCAGAAGAGGGCGGTGGCGGTGGCAAAGTCATGGTCGATGAGGGCGTGATGGATACATACGGCGTGCAAGAGGTCTATGGCCTGCACAATATGCCCGGCGGTGCCGTGGGTGAATTTGCGATTCGTGCGGGCGGATTGCTCGCGGCAACGGATGAGTTCGCGATCACCATCACTGGCAAAGGCGGGCACGGCGCTGCTCCGCACGAGGCGATTGCTCCAAATATCGC
>Ga0206129_10001939_pt1 | contig 26821 bp, 48 predicted proteins | sample Helgoland_Spring_8_FD_148616 | JGI IMG/M metagenome (GOLD analysis project Ga0206129, IMG submission 148616) | Pelagic subsurface seawater microbial communities from Kabeltonne, Helgoland, North Sea - Helgoland_Spring_Bloom_20160502_2 | ecosystem: Environmental > Aquatic > Marine > Epipelagic ...
TTAGTTAATCAGATATATAAAAAAATAAAAACAATATAAAAATGGCTTTACCACATTATTCACAAGATCAAACTAGCAGAAGCGGTAGACAATTCGAACCAGTTCAAGCGAACTTATTTGAAGTAACAGTTTTACCTCCAGCAGGAGTAACGGATGCACCGTTAATGATTCAACATGTAAACTCTATTTCAGGTTTAGAATTGTATAAAGAAGTTGCTGCAGTTGAGCAAAAATACAAATTTTCAACACGTTCATTCGCAGGAATGCCAGATGCAACGACATTGGATGTTGCTATCAATTTCTCATTAAACTTAAACGATGCTAATCAAGCATACCTTTACAAATCAATGAGACAATGGTATAACAACCAATACGATCCGCAAACGGGAGCAATGGGTCTTAAAAAAGATTACGTAGGTACTATCGTTGTTGTACAGTTCAATAGAGCTGGAGACATTTATAGAACAGTAACTTTAGAAGACTGCTTTATTACGTCTGGATTACCTTTCACGACTGAATTAAGTTATGAAACTACAGAGGCTCAGGCTTTAGAGGTTACATGGAGATGTGATACTTTTAAGGAAGTTTTAGCTTAATAGAATATTTTATAATAGGGGATTCCCAGAGGTTTCCCCTATTTTTATGAAACAAAAACATAATATGTTGATATAATAATAACAAATGGATAAACTGACAAAAAAGTTACAAGTTCTTCTCTCTGAGTCGGAAGTAACAGCAATTAACAGGATTATCCTAAATGAGGCAATTGAAAGTGGCGAGAGACCAGTATCGATATCAGCTTTTATTAGGGATATAATCCGCAAAGAAATTGAATTGAAAGCCGATTCAATACTAGAATGGAATAAAGATAATATTAAGAAACTTAAAAAGAAGTAATAAATGAGCGATCAACACCAAGACGACGTAAACTTAGACGATGCATACAAGAACATCGTAGAAAATCAGGAAAATCCTAAGCCTGTCGATTTAGGATCAATAAACATGGACAAGTTTAAACAACCAGAGGCAAAAGAAGCTGATGTTGTTTTAGGTTACCACGCAATCCCAGTTAATTCTTTACCATCAGCTGGTATGTTTTACCCTAATGGAACTGAACTACATATCAGATCTGCAAAGGTTGCTGAGATTAGACATTTTTCAACAATGGATGAGAATAATATTCTAGACGTTGATGAAAAATTAAACTCTATTCTAGAAACATGTACTAGAGTTACTAATAATAATAAAAGAATGTCTTATAAAGATCTTCTAGAAGAAGATAGATTCTTTTTAATTCTTTCAATTAGAGATTTAACATTCCCAGAACCAGAATCTCAATTATCAACAGACCACGTCGATAAAAAAGGAGAAACTCATAAAATTGAAATATCTAAGGATAATTTTACATACTTTAAAGTTCCAGAAAATCTAGACAAATATTACGATAGAGCAGAAAGAACTTTCTTGATTGAAACAAAGTCTTTTGGAATATTAAGATTGGCTCCACCGACAATCGGTATCATGCAAAGAATGACAGCATACATTAAAGATAGACAAGAGAAAAACTTAAAAGTTGATCAATCTGTTTTACAAATTATGCCATACATGGTTACTGAATGGAGAGGTTTTACAGATAAAGAAATTTTCAAGTTTGAAATTGAAATGAATAGCTGGTCGAACAAGAAATATAGTTTAATTTATAAATTAGCAGAACAAATGAAGGTTGGTATTAAACCTGACATGAATGTTCAAATAGGGGATGATTGGGAGGACGTCCCTATTGGGTTTCGCGACGGAATCAAGTCTCTTTTCATTGTTCAAGATATCGCTGGAGAACTTCTTTAAAACGAAGTTTTATATTTATAAACACTTACATCTGCAACCAAGTGAATTGGAAGCAATGGAGTACTATGAATTCCACTATCTGGTTAAAGATCTCTTAGAGTTCTTACAGAGGGAGAATGACACAAACACAGATCAACAAGATCAAACAGGTAAGGCGATGTCAGGTATGAAACTACCTAACATAAAGATGCCTAACATAAAGATGCCAAAGATGTAGATATATACTCTATATTTTAAAACATATAGTATATTAAGATTAATGAAATTATTATTCGCACCGCTACAAAGGCTAGCAAATTTAATGGAAGGACAGGTCGCAGAAAGTAAACAACTGCGATCCGTTCTTACCCTTTCTATAGAAGACGCAAGTAAAGCACAGATATCAGAGCTACAAATACAAACTAGCCTTCTAGATGATATTAAAGGAATATTAAAGATGCAAATGACTCAAAATGCCATGTCCTCTAAAGGATCAGGCAAGCCTGGATTACTAGGCGGTGTCAAAGATAAAATGCCAAAATTTAAAGGAGCTAAATCAGTTGCAATTGCGGTTGGTTTATTCGCAGGTGCTATATTAGCATCTACGGTTTTCTTTGCTTTAATGCCAACATTATCAGTTAGAACACTTTTAACTACAATGGCAGTCGCTGGTATAATGACGCTTATTGTTCCAAGATTTATGGAATTAACAAAGCTGTATAGGTTTAAAATGAAAAATATTTTAAAAGCCGCGGCAATATTACCAATAATTTCAATGGCAATATTAGCATCTGCATTACCATTAATGTTAATGCCGGCGGTAAGCCCTATGGCTTTAATATCTGCGTTTTTTATAGGTGCAGCGTTAACCTTATTTGCACCTGCATTTATAAAGTTAGTACAGGGATTAAAGGGTACTAAATTAAAAGATCAAATAAGTACAGTTGCAGCTATGGCGATAATGGCAGGTGGTATTGTTGCAGTATCATTGGTATTTGCACTCTTAGGAGGTGTGTCAGGCTGGTCTGCTCCGCCTCTATGGTGGACTATAACAGCAGGATTGGCTATGTTTTTATTTTCTTTAGCATTTGTACAAATATTAAAAACTATTAAGGGAAGATCAGTTAAAGAGATTGCATTTGCAGGTCTTGCAGTACCTGTAATGGCTGCCGCTATTGTTGGTGTTGCATATATATTTAAACTCTTTCCTAAGGAAGCAGTAGCTCCTGGATTAGGTTGGACAATTAAGGCTGGATTAGCTATATTTTTATTTTCTTTAGGGTTTGTACAGGTATTAAAAGCTATTAAAGGAAGATCACTTAAAGACATCGTATTCGCAAGTCTTGCGGTACCTATGATTGCAGCTGCTGTTGTTGGTGTTGCATTTATATTTCAAGCACTTTCGTTTGTTGAAGGTTATGAAAAATTTGCACCGGACCCGATATGGTCACTTAAGTCAGGATTAGCTATGTTAGCATTTACTGTTCCTTATTTACTAATATCTTTGGCCGCTAAAAGAATAGGAGCAAAAGGTCTTGTATTAGGAGCTCTTGCTATGATAGCAGTTGCTGGAGCTATTTTAGCATCTGCTTGGATATTCTCGGTTTTACCTGATACTTTCATAGCACCGCCTATGGATTGGGCAATCGGAGCTGCAATCGCAATTACCGCATTTACAATTCCATTAGCAATCGTTGGTTTATTAGCAACAGTATTAACCCCAGTTACTTTATTATTAGGAGCAGCTGGTATTATATTAATTGCAGGAACAATGTGGGTTGTTGCTTGGATTTTTAGTAAATTGCCAGATTTAAGTGCAATTTCTAAAAACATCACAGATGCGATAATGTACCCTGTTGATTCAATGATCAATGCATTAGGAAGATTCAAAAATGAAATTGGAATTGAAAATATGGTACCGCTTGCTGGTGGTATTTTAGCTATTGCAGGTTCTTGGTTAGTTTTAACAGCAGCAATGGCAGGTCAAGGAATTGGAGGAGCTATTGGCGCAATTGGTAATGCAATAGGAGAAGGGATTAATAAATTAACTGAATGGTTCGGTGGAAAAAAAGCAATGGGACCTAAGGATTTATTAGAACTATTAATAAACAAGGCAGATGGTCTTAGGAAGATCGCAAGACCTATGAAGAACATAGGAATGGGATTTAAAGGAATAGGATTACACGCTGCTTCTGTTCAAAGGGCATTAGGAGCTTTAATTCCGTTCACACAAGAAGATGAAGTTGAAGAATTATCAAGTGCTGCAACCTCTATTATGCTGCTTGCAGGAGGATATCGTTCGATAGCAGAATCAACAAAGTTAATGAATATTGATGCTCTTAACGCATCTGCTAGTATGTTTAACGCAATTGCCAGAGTCGCAGAGTCAGATGGAGAAGATTTAATAACAAAAATATCTGAAGACTTAATGGAAGCTGTTAGACAACTTTCCGAAACAGTTAAAAATCTAGAAGCATCTAATAGTCAAAATTCTGAATCTATGGGAGATTCTATATCTAACACATTAACAGGATTTATCGATAAGATTAAAGGTAAAAAAGACGAAGCAGGAGGATCAGAATCAGGCTTAGTAGATATGTCCGCTGTAATTTCAGCAATACAAGAACTTGAAGGTAGATTTGATAGACCTATTAAAGTTAAAGAAATCTAAAATCTAGTTTTTGAAACTTTTTTAAAATATTGAATATAAATTTAAACATTTATTATTTTCAATATGATATTTAACTCAATCTTAATATTTTTAATATGTGTAAACTTTTACATAGATAATAAAAATAGAAAAATACACCAGGATAGGATAAAACTTTTAGAATCCAATCTTGATACAATGTCTCGTGTTCTTTACGAAACATCAAATCAATTAAAAGATCAATCAATAAGCCCAATCGCAATTACAGAAGACGATTTTCAAATCGTTTCATCTAACCTGGAGTCGGCGCAGGATAGATTGGCAGAATTAGATCTAATCATACAGAATATACAAATTAAAATTAACAAAGAAATCAATGACTAAGGCAAGTGTTGTACAAAGACTATTAGAGCAAAAGCAGATTACCGCAGAAGAGGCAGTGGTTTTATTACAGGGTGAAGTTGTAAATATTCCAATGTATACTCCTAATCCATATTATGATAACCCAAACTACACAACACCGCCAGTATGGTGTTCAACCCCAGATACAACATCATGAGTAATTCTTACGAAAAATATTTAGATTTAAAAGAACAAGGTGCCTTTGAGTTTGATCCAACCAACATGGGAGATGTTTTAAATTTAGCATATTCTAAAGGGCTAAGACAAGAAATTATGTTTGATGCAATGGATATTCTTAGAGAAAATCCTAAAATGACAAACGAAGAGGTTGTTATCCTATCTGCTAAAAAATGGAATTTAATATGAAAATAAAACAAGAATATACGATTGATCTAGCAAGAGAAAAGGCTATTGTAGATATCTTAAATAAGAACGAAGCGAAGGTTGGTGTTGAGATTGGAGTTTTTAAAGGTGAATTTTCTAAAACAATACTAAGTGGATGGGGAGGTAGATTATATATGGTTGATCCTTGGCGAGGTCTTGGAAATGACTACATAGACCGAACTAACCACAAACACCACTCTTCAATTTACGAAGATGCCATGAAATCCATTGATGGTTATGAAGATCGTGGAATTATGATCAGGGCCCTGAGTTCTGAGGCCGTAGATCTATTTGAAGATAATACTTTAGATTTCGTATATATTGACGGCAATCACGCATATAATAGTGTTAAACAAGATCTTGAATTATGGTGGCCTAAATTAAAAAAAAGTGGCATTATGTCAGGCCATGATTTTCTTTTAGTAGACTGGGAATCAATATCAAAAGTACCACATGGTAAAGATACTCATGTATATTCTGAAGGTACGACATGGCAAATCAAAGGATATTACGATCCTAATAATGAAATACCACATGGAGGAGTTTTCGGAGTAAATCCAGCAGTTCATGAGTTTTGTGAAAAATATGATGTTGATTATGATTTGACCCGAGATTGGGCTTCTACTTTTATAATACAAAAACCACACTTATAATGTATACATATAAAGCAAAAGTAAATAGAATAATAGACGGCGATAGTGTTGTCCTAGATATTGATTTAGGATTTGATACTTGGATTAATAACCAATCAATCCGATTAGTTGGAGTTGACGCTCCAGAATCTAGAACCCGAGACCTTGTTGAAAAACAATTCGGTAATTTAGCAAAGGAAAGAGTTAGTGGTTTATTGAAAATAGGATCTGACGTAATTATTAGAACTTATAAAGATCAAGGAGGTAAGTTCGGGAGAATCCTAGGTGAAATCATTACAGATGAAGAAATTAATATAAATGATTTGTTAATTGAAGAGAGGTTAGCTGTGTATTACCAAGGACAATCTAAAGACGAGGTTAAACAGCTGCATTTAGCAAATAGAAAATATTTAATCAAAGAAGGCAAAATAGTATTAGATGAAGATAAATAAGGATTTTAAGATCAAGGGTCTTTTAGAATTTCAACCAAACGTATATGGTGACGATAGAGGCCAATTCATTGAAACTTTCAACGAGGACGTTCTAAGGTCACTCGGGTTTAACGAACACTTTAAACAGGATAATCAAAGTATCTCGCAGCGCGGGGTCTTTAGAGGGATCCATTTACAATCAGAACCACATGGTCAAGGAAAATTAGTTCGTGTTGCAAAAGGATCTGTTATCGATTATGCTGTAGATTTAAGATTAGGTTCTCCAACTTATGGAGAATGGGAATCTGTGAAATTAACAGCGGAACAAGGAAATCAATTCTGGATTCCAAATGGATTTGGACATGCATTCCTAGCACTCGAGGAAGACACTATCTTTTGTTATAAATGTACTGATGTTTATGCGCCGGATCACCAAGTGTCTATCATGTGGGACGATACAGATATTAATTTAGATGTTAGTTCACAAATAGATATTCCACTTTTAATTTCAGACAAAGATTTAAAAGGTTTATATTTACCAGAATACACATATCAAATTAACGAACAATTACAATGATTAAAAGAGCACCAAGTAGAGGCTATTTCGGAGGAGTTTGCCAAGGATTAGCAGAAGAAACAGACACTAACCCACTAGCATGGAGGATAATATTCTTATTAGCGCCATCAAGTCTTTGGGTATACATTGCATTATGGATCTTATTAAAAAAAGAAGATGAACAGTATAATTAAAATATTTGCAATCATATTAGTCGTTTTCTTTTACTGTTTAGTATTAGCAACTCCAGTTCAATTTCTATGGAACTTTGCCCTAGTACCTGCAGTTGATGGACTTAACCCTATTGGATTTTTTCAAGCACTTGGAATAAATCTATTGTGTATGATATTATTTAAGAACCCAAGTGAAATCCAAACACCTAGTAAAGAAGATGAATAAGGTAACTGAAATATTTAAAGCCTGGAAAATTGCATACGACCCAGATGACAGACAAGCGGAGTTAGCATCAGCTAGAATTAAAATATGCGATGGATGTGAAAATAAAAGTCTTGTACCTATAGCACACTGTACCCTATGTGGATGTGCCCTTAAAGGAAAGATACACACTCCACGAAAAAATGGATGTCCAGCAGGTAAATGGAATGATGTAGATAATAAATTTTTAAAATAATTAAAAGTTTTTTCACCAGGATTTTTTTATCCCAATAAAAAGGTTTATATTTACATATAACAAATAATAATAAGTATGAAAACAGTAATTTTTGATTTAGACGGGACCTTAGCACTTATCGATGATCGTCGTGCTATGTCTACAAAACCAGATGGTAAAATGGACTGGGACACTTTCTTTGACCCAGCTAATATACAATTAGATAAACCAAATTGGCCCGTTATCCACATGGCAAAACTTCTTAAGAAAGACGGCCATCGTGTTGTAATTTTTAGTGGAAGATCTAAAGCAACTAAGGACGCAACGAAAGATTGGTTAAACGATCTTGATATTCCATTTGATGTTTTAAAGATGCGACCAACTGATGGCGGTTTTAAATGGATGAAAGATGATGTGTTAAAAAAGAAATGGCTTGATGATTTGTTTCCAAACACGGATGATATAACGTGTGTATTTGACGACCGAGATAAAGTTGTTCAAATGTGGAGAGACAATGGTATCACATGTTTTCAGGTAGCTGAAGGTAACTTTTAAATTTAAAACTATGGTAGAATATAAAAATAGATACGGAGACGTTTTTACGTTTACAAAACAAGAAGATGGTTCAGTCCTATGGGAAGGTTCATTTAAACACTGTAGGTTTGGAAGTTCTAATGATTATAAATTAGCATATCAGAATTACTGTAAAGATAGTTCAGGTATGGGAATTACACCAATGCATATTGAAGATTTCAAAGAAGCAATTCATGAAGCAGTGTATGATGAAAACGATCGATACGTAGGACCTAGTGTTATTGGAAAACAATATCAAAAAATGGTAAAGTCAAATCCATGGATTAGCATGGTAGATCCAAGCGGAGGTCCTTACCTAAATGAACACATGGACTTAGGTAACTTCTTTAGCGATGAGTTTGATGGACTATGTATTAGATCATTTGAACCGATAGAAACAGGATATAAAATTAATACTTACGGTAAATTCGATCATTTAAGAGAACGAACTGACGATTAACCTTTAACACCAAAGAGAAATGAAAAAGTATTGGAATAAATTTCTTAATTGGCTAATACCAAGCAGAAGAGGGAGGTTACTTGCTGAAATAATGAAACGAGACCAAGAGTTAGGTCTTTATGATGAAACCTTTAACACCAAAGAGAGATGAAAAAACTATTAGTACTTCTAGCTTTAATTAGCACGTTAACATTGCAAGCTTCTCATTTTATGGGAGGTATTATTCAAGTGGCTCAAACTAGCCCAGATTCTGTTTCAATTGGAATGTATGTTGTTGGTGATCAGTTCCCAACACTTCCACAATATGTAACTTTAGAAAGATGGGAAATGAATTCTCAAGGCTGGTATGACTTAGATGGTTATATCACACTTACTAAGATTAATAGTAGTACACACCAAGGATTTAATACGGCAAATTACGGAAGTGATTACATTAATTTAGATTCAAACAAATACAGGTTTATCTATACTAATTGCTGCTGGCCTATCCTAAACAACTCAACTAATTCTAATACTTCAGAATTTGTTATCTCAACAGATTACTGGCACGTTCCAAATAACACTACACCATTTGCTGAAAACCCAATGTGGATTAACATGGCGAAAGACTCTACTAATAATGTTATGAAACCAATATGGGGAATCTACAATTGTTTCTTTACAAATCCAGATGGTGATTCGGTTAATTTCTATAAAACAGAATTGTACTCATCATACTCAAACGGAGTGTTTGTACCGCAGGTCCAATCTACTACATGTGTTGCCGCTAATAACGATTCAATTATATTTGTTAGTTCTCATTTAGGCGCACATGCATTTGGATTTCAAATAGACAAATATAGAAGCGGCTACTTATTAACAACTCAGAGAATCCAATGGACATTTATTTCTCGTAGTTCTACACTTAATGTTACAGAATTAGAATTAGAGAAAGATCCAATAGGAGTATGGGACTGGCAGGGTCGCTACATTCAAGGAGGGGTGGAAGGACTTCCGACAAATAAACTATACTTAATTAGATACAATGATGGATCCTATAAAAAAATAAAAACACTCTAATTCTTCTGATTAATTCCACCGATATTTCTCAAAGGTTATGAGACTCTCATTCCCAGGGAAATTTTAAAATTTTAGGAAATTTTATATTTTATATTAACTAAAGTACTATAACGTGAGCACTGACCGCAAACACTACAAGCAACAGGCAACACTTTCAAATTTAAAAAATATCCGATATCGTGCAGGGGCCTGGCTCCGCTACTATTTTGGCGCCCAGGGGAACCGAATGGCACACCCCCCAGAGGACTATAAATTAGTATTAGACTCCCAGACCCCGGTCGGAGGGGACAACAATTGGCGAACGGGCCACCCGTGGGGACGGGTACACGCAGATCAGTTATGGCGATATTGGCCTCAGGAAACTGTAGTCTGGAATCAGAATGAAATACTCAAATTAGGTCTACAGCAGATTCCTCGTAGGTTTAAGAGGGCAGAACAACCTCGTTGGCTACAAGGACGCCTACCTGCAGAATGGACCCCAAAATGGGCGACGGGTTTGGTTAGTAGTAAGGACTCATATACCTATGGTTGGTTTGAGGCCCAAATAAAACTTCCTACCCAAAGGTGGATGTGGAGCGCGTTTTGGTTGATGGGTCGCGATGGATGGCCACCGGAAATAGATGTCTTTGAGGCACTAACTGGCGAGGATGCAGAGGACATCAGCATGCTACCTAATATACATTGGGGAGGCAAGGGGTCGATCATATTTCCTAAAGGGGATTGGGGAGCACCTCGTATAAAATTAAAATCTCCAAACCAACGTTGGATTCAGTATGCTTGTCATTGGACGCCCCAATTTATTAGAATTTATATGGACGGTCATTTGGTACAAGAGTGTACTATTCCAAGAGTGTTAGAGCAGTTCAGCGTTCCACAGTATGTTATATTGAATAACGGATGTCAGAACCCTAAAGTGACTGGTGGTGAACCGAGTGAAGGGATTATGCAAGTACGTGGAGTTAAAGTATATCAAAAGAATTAAATATATAATTAACAATTAAAATAATAAGCTATGGCAGGATTAGGAATTGGAGTATTTATAGTAGTATGGATTGGTATCATTCGTGATATTAGAAGGGCTCCACTTGTAGATGAGAACTTTAATATTATTAAAGAAAACAAAGAACAAGAGGATTAATGCTAACTTGGTTACTAATTCCCCTTGCTATTGGGGTTTGTGTTCTTTGTTTTTGGCAAGGCCAACTAAAGGGCAGATCGGAAACGATGACTAAGATCTTTAGTGCAATTCAAAGACAAGATCGTTTATTTAGTCTAGGTAAATTTAATGATGCCATCGCCACATGGGAAAGGCATCAAGTCCGACAAAGAAAAAACAATCCTAGCTGGATTCAGAAAATTGTTAATAAGTTTTTGAAATAAAAACACCTTAGATTTTTTTATATCAATAATTAGTGTTATATTTACTATATAATAATAACAAACAGATATGGACATTCACACACAAACACGCATTGAAATTGATTTTAGTAGAGGAAAAGAGTTTACACCTAACATAGTTTTTGACGGGGTAGAACTAGACTCAAAAACATTTAGCAACAAGACTCATCAAGTTGAGGAGTTACTTGATTATATTGCATACAATGAAAACGGAGGATGTGATGTATACCTATAATAATAAAAACAAATAAATATGCCAACATTTTATCCTGAAAGTATCGACATCGACGTCGAAGAATTTGTAGATGACTGTAGTTCATCTGAAATCGAACAACTAGTAAACTATTTAAAAGAAAACGGACTCTATCCTGGACTCATAGGTACGCCTGGTGATGTTACCTGGAACGAAGAAGTATCAAAACTTGTAGATTCTAAGTGGAAGTTATCAACCGAAGACGAGGCTACAATTCTTAGAATCTGTAACAAATTAATCTAAACTTTTTCTAATTAATCTATATAATAATAAAATGAAAACTATCAAATCATTTATTAAAAAAATCGACAGCGTAGATGTTGTATTAATTACAGCAACACTCTTATACGTTAGTTTTTTAGCCGTAACCCTTTTAAAAATTACTGAATAATGGATCCACATGTAGATTCAGACAACGATGATTACGACTCTTATACAATAATAAACCCACCAGCATATAACGACGATGAATACGACTACTAATATGGAATTAATTTCAACACACCCAGTAAAAAAATCAGATTTAGGATTTCATGGAAATCTATTTGGTGGAAAACTACTGGCATGGGTCGACGCCGCCGGAGCAGCATACGCTACTCAAGTATGTGATAGTCCAAGAATGGTAACAGTTCTTATTGATGAGTGTTTATTTAAACGCCCTGCAAAAGAAGGACATCTTCTAAAGATCTACGGATCGGTTGCAGCAATTGGTAGAACATCAATTACACTGAACGTAGAAGCAAGAAGCCATAATGTATATGACGGTCGCCAATCTATTATCCTATCAACAAATATTAAATTCGTAAGAATTGACGAACAAGGAGAGGCTATACCAGTCAGTCAACGAGTTAAAGATAAATTTAAAAACAAATAATATGATAACGTTTAAAGTATTAGAACCAGCTCGAGTTAGATATGAATTGACCACGTGGGAAGGTAAGATTGAATACGAAGGAGAAGCAATAACCTATAGATATTCAGAAGATAACCACGGAGCTGAACTTTATGTTTTAGTAGATGGAGAATGGGATGAGGTAGATACTGATGAACCACCGTACGAAGATTTATTTAATGCAATTATGGAATATGGATCACCGGCTGAGTTTGGTGAAATTGGAGAAGAATTTAACATTAATGATTAAATAAAGATATCTATGCCAGAATTAGCAGAATTAAAGTTAACAGCTCAATTTATTAATGAAAATGCAGGAAATCTTAAGTTCACAAATATTGAAAAGAATCCAGTACATAAAGGAGCAGAAGTAATTTCACCTTTTAAAAAATTCAAAATCACTTCAAAGAGTCGCGGTAAAGAATTAGTACTTTATTTACATGACGCAGAATCTTCTGATGTATTACCTATTAGAATGACGATGGGAATGTCAGGTCACTTTAGAATGACTAACACTGGAGGTGAAGATAAACATGCACATCTTAAGTTTTATAACACAGACGGAACTGTATTAAGTTTTGTAGATGTAAGACGGTTTGGAAAATGGAAACAAGGATTTGAATGGTCAGATAATAGAGGACCAGATCCAACGGTAGAATACGATGAATTTGTAGAAAACATTAAAAGTAATTTACATAAGATAGCATTTGATAAGCCAATTATGGAGGCCTTAATGAACCAGCAGTATTTTAACGGTATTGGTAATTACTTAAGAGCTGAGATCTTATATAGACTACCACACGTAAATCCTTTTATCTCAGCCCGAGATGCGATTCAACAAGAGCCTAAAATTCTTGAATTATGTAAAGCAATTCCAGATCTAGCATTTATGTTAGGAGGAGGCCGTATCAAAAGCTGGGAAAATCCACTAGGAGAAATGGCTGCAACTCCAGAAACTAGAAGAGATCTTTTCCAATGTTATAATAGAAAAGGTATGTCTACCATCAAAGATCGTAATGGTCGAAGATTTTGGTTTGATCCAAAATGGAATTCTGAAAGAATTCTGAATTAGTTTAATGAAACAAAACGAAAACAGTATATAAAATAAAATATAAACACTTACACATGAAAAATATATTAGTAACCGGAGGAGCTGGTTTTGTCGGCTCAAACTTAATCAAAAGATTAAAGCATGATTATCCAGAAGCTTCGATCGTTTCACTAGATAATTATTTTACTGGAAAAGAAGAAAACCATATCCCAGGAGTTGAATATTATAGAGGACATACAGCAGACGCTAGAAAGATATTAAAGAAACATACATTTGATACAGTATTCCATTTTGGAGAATATTCTAGAATTGTACAATCTTTTAATGATATTAAAATCGTTAATGATTCTATATTAACTGGAACTCCAGTAATCTTAGAATTATGTCGAGAGTGGGGAGCTAAGATTATATATTCAGCAAGCTCGAGCAAGTTTGGTAACAATGGAGCAGATGAAAACTTAAGCCCTTATTCTTGGATGAAATCTAAGATGGTGGAATTAATTAAGAATTATGGAGAATGGTTCGATCTACAATATGAGATTTGTTATTTCTTTAATGTATACGGTCCTAACCAAATCACAACAGGAGACTATGCGACAGTCGTTGGTATTTTTGAAAGACAATTAAAAGCCGGTAAAAAATTAACCGTGGTGAGTCCTGGAACACAGAGCAGAGACTTTACTCATGTTGATGATGTTACTAAAGCATTAATATTAACAACTCAACAAAATGCGAATCATGAATGGCACTTACGTAGTGGTATTAATGTCACGATGATAGAATTAGCGGATATGTTTGATGTGGAATATGATTTTATTCCAGAACGCAGAGGAGAAAGATTCACAAGTGAAGATTTTCCATCTGACACTAATGAAAGATTAGGATGGACTCCTCAAGAGAATTTACAGGAGTGGATAACATTTGTAACTAACACAATTAATGCATAGCAAAATAGCACTAGTAGGTCCTGGAGCATCTGGAAAAGATTATCTAAGACAAAAATTCCAAGATCGAGGATTTGAATTTGGAATTTCAACGACAACAAGACCTCCTCGAGAAGGAGAAGTAGATGGAAAGGATTATTATTTCGTAAGTGATTATGAATTTACAGAAATGATAGGACAGGATCAGTTTGCAGAGTGGCAAGAATTTAACAACTGGAAATATGGTTTAATTAAAACTGAATTCGAAAGATGTGATGTTATGATTCTTAATGCAGAAGCTGTAGATTTATTAAAACCAGAATACAGAGATAGATTATTTGTAATGTATATGAATATTGATCGAGAAACTAGATTAGAAAGATTAAAAGCTAGAGAAGATTTTGATAATCCAGAGAGAAGAATTTCAGAAGATGATAAACAATTTCGAAACTTTTCTAATTTCGACTGTAAAATAACTAACAAAGACTTTTAACAATAAATAAATTAAGATAGAAATGGCAAAAGAATTAACAAAGGATCAGGTAATTGAATTACGTGTAAACTTAGAAAACGAAGTAAACGAAGCACAGCAAGCCCTTGCTGATGGATCTTACTCAATCGATTTAGAGAACATGTCTAATATCAATGCATTACTTAAACAAATTGATAAAACTTATAATTGGAACATCAAGAATGCTGCATTAGTAATTAACTTATATGATAATTTAAAATCAGCAAAAGCGGCAATCACCGCTTCACAAGATTCAAACTTTAATGTTGAAATCTCATCAATGAATTTAGGTACATTGTATCAAATTCTTACAAGTATTGAAGGAGTTGGTATTGAATCAGCTCGTACTTTCACGAGATTATTAGCGAACGTTGGTTCTCAAATAAGTACTTCAATGGAACAAATGTCAGAATCTAACAAAGCTATTCAAAGAATGCACATTGAACTTGCAGAATTAGACGCAAAGGTAAAAGAACTTAGCGAAGAAACAATTTCAGCAGACGAGATTGTTTAATTAGAATACCAAACCAATTGTACAATGAAACTAGCTAGTAAAAGTAAAAACAGAATATCGATACTTGAGATGATCCAGGATGGCATCTCAACGCATGAGATCTTTGAGACGATTGATTATAAGAATCAGTCCGAAGATAAAATCAAACAATTTATTTACCCAAACCTATTAAACAAAGTTACTGAATATGTAATGGAGAAAAAAGGATTTAGTCGCGGATTAGCTCGTGAAAAAGCTAAGACTATGATCAAGTGGGAAGGTAATAAACAAACAACCGTTAAAAATATCCATTTCATGGGTACTGACAATCGACCCGATATGTCATTAGATATTGGAGGAGTAAAAGTTGCAGTAGAGTTTAAAAAAGGAAATCGTGGATCTGGTTTAAGAGAAGGATTCGGACAGTCTTTAATTTACTCAACAGTTTTTGATTTTGTAATCTATATGTTTATTGATACTAGCGATGATCGTAAGATTGTAAATGGTGCAACAGCAGTAACTGAACAAGATTTCTTAGAAAACATCTGGGATAATTTTAATGTTAAATTTGTAATAGTTTAAAAATTAATGAAGATATTCGTAACATCAAACCAACAGTTCGGTAGACCCGGATCTATTAATGCGTATAAAAGACCTTTCACAGATGTGGAGGAGATGGATGAATATCTAGTAAAACAATGGAATTCCGTTGTTAATAAGCAAGATACTGTATTTGTACTAGGGAACTTTGCATGGGATCCAGAGAGTGGAGAAAGATTGGCTAAATTATTAAATGGAACCATCTATGTAATGCCAGGAGAATGGGACAGAGCAGCTAAAGATATATCAGACGTTTCAGGTACGACATTAACGTATCACGGAGTAGGAATTAAAGAACTACTGTCTTTGAAGGCGGTATTAAGTTATTGGCCACTAACAGATTGGCCTAAAAAGAAAAAAGGTTTTATATCTTTTGTTGGTCACCCTAATAAAAGATATAAATCTGATCATAAAAAACATATAGTAAATACTCGATGTGATGATTGGGATTTTAAACCAATTGAAGTATCGAAATTAGTTAAACTATATAATGATCCAGATTTAATTTCATAACGCACTAGACGGCATAATTTATTATGTCGTTTCGGTGTCTTATTTGGAATCATTATAAATAGGACTTTTATTGAAAATAAATGCACAAAAGTTTTTTTGTTCCAATAAAAAGTGTTATATTTAACTATAATTAAAACCGAACAAGATATGTTAAAAGAATTTAGAGAACGAATGAAAAAAGAAATCACATCACAGGGATATATCCCACAAGCAGAATTTAAACCAACTTTCAAACTAAGTCAATTAGTAGATATTGAAGTAGAAGGAATTGATACTTCGGATTTTCCAGATTTCTGTGACGCATTCATTAGTAGTGCAGCAGTAGAAACATGGGATGGAGAATACAGAGAATTAACAGATGGAGAACTAGACTGGATTAACAGTGAGTGTTTAGACTTTGTCCACGAGGAAGTTTATAAAACAATTTACTAATACTAATTGTTAATAACTTTGTGAAAATAAATGCAAAAAAGTTTTCATATACCAATAAAAAGTATTATATTTAACTATAATTAAAAACTAATCAATAAAACAATGAGAAAATTACAAGAAATTCAAGAACTAGGCCAAGATTCAGGAGCAACTCCTTCGATCTATGGTAAAATCAAAGAAGTAATGCCAGTTAAAGATGGTAGATTTTTTATCGTATCATCAACAGCTCTTAATGCTAGAAATGCAAATGTTACCTATATAACAATACTAGATAGCGATTTAAACTCAATATCAGGTATCGATAATAAAGGTATCTTTAATCATGTGATTAGAAAGGATATTAGTAAACCAACTGGATTTGTTACAAGTCATTTTACAATTGACTCAAACTACAAAGATATCTATGCAGCGACTGATGTTATTAAATCAATCTTCGGATATGATTTTAAAGTAAAACCATCAGATATGGAGAATGTAAATGAAGGAAAGTGGAGTAATGAAGATGCACTAGTAGATCTAATTTAATTTAAAATAATTGCAAAATAAATGGTATAAAGTTTTTTTATATCGTTTATTTTGCTTATATTTAACTATAATTAAAAACAAAAAAGATGAGTAAGACTATAGAAACCAAAGACTACGGTAAAGTAGAAATAAGAAATACTATGTTTGACATAGATGGGACTAATTTAGAAGAAGGCGTAGAGATAAAGGGAGATGATATAGGCCTTATTGAATTATATGGTTGGAGAGATATAGAAGAATTATCGTGTGATGAAATTAATGAATTAATAGAACAAACAATATGACCTACTAAAAATGGCTAAGCGTACTGTAAAATAATTTGAAAATAAACCACTCCAGATTTTTTTATGTCGTAGAAAATGCTTATATTTAACTATAATTAAAAACAAACAAACAAAACACAAATTTATGGCAAGTTACAGAGAAATGACAGAGAATTACGTTGCATCAAGATCAGAAGCAGATTTCACCACTTTATTCTATCGAATCAAACCGGGACTCACTTCATACGTTGGCAAAATAGTCAAAGATCGAGATGTCGCTGAAGATATCGCTGTCAATACTCTAACTAAGTTGTGGACTAAGATCGATCAATACGATCCTAAATATCAAATCACAACTTGGTTATATAGAATTGCATTTAACGAAGCTTTAGGATATATCGCTAAGCGTAACAAGAAAACTTCATTAGATCAATTAGCAGAATTCGGCGTAGAAGTCAATGATAACGGAGGTATTAACGCCGCACTTGAGGAATCATACGAAATGACTGAGCAAGACTTTCTTGACGAAGACACAGAATTAATGGAAAGATATCAAAGTGCCTTACATGCAATGCAAGATCTTAAAGAAATGTATCGTGATATTGTTGTAGATCGTCTAGTTAACAATATGAAATACGATGATATTGCAGAAAAGCACGGAATTAGCCTACAAACGGTTAAAAATCGTATTCGTAGAGGTAAAGCACTAATCGCAGAAAAAATCACAGCATAATGATTGTAGTTGTATATAAAAAATCAAAGACGGCAGTTAAAAGATATATGACTGTTTTCGAAAACGAAGCAACTCCAGATAGAATTATAAATCTAAATGCACGTAAACCATTGATTCCAAATAATTATATAATTGAAGAGATTGGGGTCGGCGAATCATTTATTGAATATTATAAACAAAAACACAAAGTAAAAAGATATGAGACTGCGTAATTTTAATTTAGAAGATGAAGATTTTCTTTACGAACCTCAAAAGGGCCTTAAGGTCAAGAAGATGCGAAATTTAAAAACAAATAATAAAAGTGAAATTTCAAGTACAAGTATGTCCTCTCGCAAAAGAAGTTAATCTGAAAAATAAACCTATCATCTATTTCGATATGGATGGGGTTTTAGCAGATTTTCATCGAGCGATTAGAGAAAAAGTAACTCCAGAGTTAGCTGTTAAATATGGCACGGATATCGATCAGATTCCAGGAATATTTAACGATTTACAGCCAATTCCTGGGGCTATTTTCGCATTCCAAGAATTAAGTCGAGCATATGACTGTTATATTCTATCAACGGCACCGTGGGGAAATCCAGAGGCTTGGATGGAAAAAAGACTTTGGGTGGAAAAGCACTTAGGGGCATTAGGTCATAAAAGACTAATATTGTCACACAACAAACACCTAAACAGGGGAGATTATCTAATTGATGATCGATTGGCAAACGGCGCAGACCGATTTGAAGGTGAACATATTTTATTTGGTGGAGATCAATTTCCAACATGGTATGAGGTTTTGAAATATCTAGCATAATTAAAGGTTATATAGTACTTAAAAATAATTTAAATGGTGACACAAATACTCACAGCAGCTCTTACAATGTTCGCAGTCATAGATATGGTTGGGAATATTCCTCTTATTATCAGACTTAGAAAACAGTATGGAGAAATAGATTCGCTTAAAGCATCTATTATATCTGGCTTGATTATGATTGCCACGCTCTTTGTAGGTGAAACCTTATTTAGATTGTTAGGTATTGAAACATTCCATTTTGGATTGGCCGGTGCTTTTCTAATTCTCTATTTTGGGGTTAAGATGGTATTAGGCATAGAAGATTCAGGATCAAATACTAAATTGCCAATTAAGGCTACCATATTTCCAGTAGCTTTTCCACTAATATCAGGGCCAGGTACTTTAACAACTATCATGTCTCTTCAAGGGGAGTACTCAACTCTTATTGTAATTTATGCAATCTTGTTAAATCTAATTGTAATTTACGCTGTTCTAAAATCAGCAAGCTGGATTCAGGCCAAGGTTGGTTTGATGGGAATTACTATAATGGAAAGGGTCTTTGGAATTATTTTAATAGCGATCGGTATGAAATTGTTAATGCAGAATCTTGTTTTAACATATAACTTTGCGCTCCAACAATTGTAAATAAATTTATTGAAACTTTTCTAATTGGCTAGGTATAAGTCTAAAGAAATAATTTAAAACTATATTTAATGAATATACTCGGATTACATAGTGGGCATGATGCTTCACTTGCACTCGTAACAGATGGTAAATTAGTATCATCGATCTCGGTCGAACGTTTCTCAAGAAACAAAAAGGATCAGGTTCTAAGTAGAGAGGCTACTGAACGATTTTTATCGGAAAACGGTATCACCTGGGATGATGTTGATGTGATTACAATGGGGTACTGGAACAAAGGTACTAGCGATTGGATTAGCATTTACTCACCGTTCGAAGATAATTATCCTTTCTCAACAATGGGAACTTATAATAAGGAAAGCTTAATTATGAATCATTTAGATTCGTACCAAAATAAAGTTAAAGAAACTGAGTTTGGATATACCCTTCCTTATTATATTGATCGAATTCAGCCACCTTATTCAAGCGCAATTATTACAGCAGGTTATACGCTTAGATTAAATTGTGTAATTGATGGATATGATCGCGTTATCCCTGGTTTCTTTGTAGATCATCATATGTCACATGCGGCCTCAGCATATTACACTTCACCATTTGAACAATCAGCTATTATGACGGTCGATGCATCAATGCATGATCCAGAAAATTGTAGTGGATATTTTATTGGTAATGGTAATGTGTTAGAAAACTTTAGAGAGCCAGGTCTAATGATCGGAACTTTCTATGATGCTGCGACAGAATTCTTAGGTCTTGGACCAGGTACAACTAAAGCTGGGGTACTTATGGGATTAGCTGCTTACGGTAAAGTATCAGGTCACGTGAAAGAAAATGCAGAAGAATGGTTGAAACCAATTTGGCATCGAGATTCTCCGGTACAAGATCACCAATATATTAGTTGGTTATTTTCACAAGTAACTGGTAAATTTCCACACATCGGTCCTTTACGAAAAGAAATTGTAGAAGGAGATGCAGACGCACATTTCTTCCAAAGATCTTATCAAACGGTTTATAACAAAGGAGACTATAACAAACAAGAGGTTATGGATCATGCAGCCGGGATTCAATACTTATGTGAGAGAGCAATGGTTATCTATACTGATAAACTATACAAAGAAACTAAGGAATTCAACAGCGGGAACCTATGTCTTTCTGGTGGTGTAGCACTTAACTGTAACGCAAACTTCGCTGTAAAAACAGAAAATGATTTTGAAAACATTCACTTCTTCCCAGCATGTGGAGATGATGGAATTTCAGTAGGATCAGCATTGTATGTTAATCATATGGTTTTTGGAAACCCTCGAGTAGAATACAAACCAAAGGATATTGCATATCTAGGAATGGACTATACACACCAGCCAAAATCTGAATATGTAGCACATGACGTTGATTTAAAAGTACTAGCACAAAGATTAAGTGAAGGTGAAATTCTATGTTGGTATCAAGGTCGTTCAGAATTAGGGCCAAGAGCTTTAGGAAACCGTTCATTTATTACGGATCCAAGTAATCCTAAAATGAAAGATATCTTAAATGCCAAAGTTAAAATGCGAGAATGGTTCCGTCCTTTTGCACCGGTAGTTCTTAATGAAAAGAGAGAAGAATGGTTCGATATGGATTTTGAATCTCCATACATGTTATATACAGTTCCATGTAAGAGACCTCAAGAAATTCCATCAGCAGTTCATATTGATAACACAGCACGTACTCAGACTCTAACCAGAGAAACTAACCCTAGATTTTATGATCTAATTAGTGAATTTGATCAGATCACAGGATGTCCTGTAGTGATGAATACTTCATTGAACATTAAAGGCCAACCAATCGTTGAAACTCCAGAAGATGCAATGAAATTATTCGTAGAATCTGAAACCAATATTTTGGTGATAAACGATAAGATGTATTTTAAAAATTAAGAAGATTCATATGAAACCGAACCCAACAATCGGGTTCGGTTTCGGAATCATTGATAGTTATACACAGATTATAGATTAACATGGAGAATAAAAGAATAGGAATTACATGTTCCACATTTGACTTGTTTCATGCAGGGCATATTAAAATGCTAGAAGAGGCAAAAAAAGAATGTGATTATTTAATAGTTGCACTTCAAGTAGATCCTACAATTGATCGCCCGGATTCTAAAAACAAACCAATACAGACTATTGTTGAACGATATATACAGGTAAATGCATGCTCCCATGTAGATCAAATTGTTCCTTATGTTACGGAACAAGATCTTGAAGATATTTTTGCATCTTTTGATTTAGATGTTAGAATTATTGGAGTTGAATACGAAGGGAGAGATTTTACTGGAAAAGAAACATGTAAAGAACGTGGAATTGCAATTCACTATAACAAAAGGGACCATAGATTCTCAACAACTGCTCTTAGAAATATAACATACGAACAAGAGCATCAAAAAAGAAACAAACAAAAATGATAGGATCAACATTACTTATTATCTCACTCACAATTCTTTTAATAGCACAGACTTATAGATATTCAGTATTACAAGGAGAGAGTGATAGTCACTTTGAATCACAGGAAGAATACATTAAAGAAATCTTAAAAGATCTTGGAGAATTAAAAGCGACTTTACCTCCGGGTGTTCAAAATCCATTATGCGACCGATGGAATCCATTTCATAACACAGCGACATGGTATTTAGAAGAATGTGAAAAAGACATCACGCAATTTACATTGCAAGAACATGCACATTATCGTAATATTGTTAAGACTGAGGAGAAGTACCAGTTATATCGCAGACAAGAACTTCAGCAAACTAGAAACAAATCTACGATTTGGCTTAAAGGATGGTGTGATAAATGGTTTGATGGAATAGGACCATATGGACTAGGACACGATCACTGGTCACCGGGAAGATTTCAATATGAGTATGAAACTAATAAAGAATTTTCAGCCTGGTTAGATACGAGGAAATAAAATACAAATTGTTAATAACTTTTGAAAAATAAGTGAGTCAGGATTTTCCTGGTTCACTTTTTTTGTTTATATTAGTAGTATAATTAAAAAACAAACAACATGAAAACGGTTTTAACATTCGTATTAAGAAATTCACTAGGAGATTGCACGAACAACGGTTTAACTTCTAAAGAAGATTCAATCATCTTACATTATGGTGAAGGACTAGATCTTGAGATGATTCCAGATGATGAATTAGTATTAATTGAAAGAGTCTTATGGGGACAGCAAAAGAATTATGCAGTTCCAGCGTCTATCGCAAAATCAGGTCGTCATTCAATGGCCGGTGGAAATTGGATCCACACAAGCGATTCACGCTTTCCTAGTGATGCTCCTATTTCTGTTCATGATAGATTAGAAGATTAAGATGAAAAAGAAAAAAACAAAATTAGAGGAAGTTCAATTAACCTGGCACGAATGGTTAGATGCCTTAAAGGTTCCAACTCCTCATAAGAATAAAAAGAAGTATAATCGAACGAAAAAACACCGCAATAATGGAGAAGATTAAGATCCCACGCCACCCTGTATTTAGAGACTTTGGAATAGTAAAAACAATTGGTAAAACATATGTATGTCCCGGTTGGCATGAGGTACCTGAGGGAACTACTCGGGATCAAATAGAACTGGTAGATGATTATTCAATCCCCAAAAAAGAAAGTGTAGTAGAGGTTCCCGAGAAGACTCAAACGAATCTAAGATTCGAGGCGCTCTCATCTAAAGGAGACAAGAAATATATAGTTACGTATCAGAATGGAGCATGGGATTGTACGTGTCCCGCTCGCACATTCTTCAAAGGACATTGTAAACACATAAAAAAGTTTGAAGAAGTTGAAACAAAAGCAGCGATATGATTATAAGATATGGTTTAAAGCTGAAAGTTAAACTAACTACGTGGATGTGGGGCCGATTTGTGGGAATTTGGCTTAAAATCAAGTCCCCGAGAATCTGGAACAAACTTTAACATAGATATATAAAAAAAAGAAGATTGAATGTATAATAGACTGGAGATAGAAAGAGCTGTAAAGGCAAAAGGATACAAGTGGTTTACTGGGTTAGATTTTGACGTTAATATAGTTGGAATTAGAAATTCAGAAACATATGATCACATAACCAATAAGTTTGATGATTTAATTACAGTATCATATATATAGATTGCTTGATGGCGAATGGGAATATTTTGAATTTGAATGCACAACAGACCCTGGAAAGTATTGGTCTGAAAATATCATGAATGAATCTGGAGTTGCGATCTTAAAAGAAGGTCAATATAGAGGATCTCATAAGATTAGAAAGCACCGAGGACAATATGACGCCTTATGTCAGAAAGCTCCCTTACAAGTTTATCGAGATAATAATTTAGATGAGTGTTTTGATCTTATTGAAGAAAACATTAGTGAAGGTATCTATGGAATTAACATTCATAAAGCCGGTCGAGATTCTAAACAAATAGACAAATGGTCAGCCGGATGTCAGGTTATTGCAAACGAATCTGATTGGAACGCATTTATGTCAATTATGTATATTGCTCGAAAGAATTGGGGAAATTCATTCACATATACTTTGATAAATAGTAATGATATAACTAAAATAAATTAACACACTATGAAATTACTTAAATTGATTTGGGAGAAATTCCTAGGATTATTCAAAAAAGAAGCAAAAACTCCGGTAAGGCCTGTTAAGGTTTTAGACCCAGTTGAATTAGAGCCAGGGCGTCCAACAAAACCGACTGATTTATCATCTAGAGGTTCTGAACCAACAGGTGCACCAAAATACAAAAGAAAACCAAAACCTACAAAACTTAAATATACAAAGTAATAATTATGAAATGTACTTGTAAAGTTTGTAACTGCGGATCTCAATGCGAATGCTCGTGTTGTGATTGTAATAAATAATAGGATTAATAGTCAATTAGCTCAGCTGGTTAGAGCGCCTCGCTGATACCGAGGAGGTCACTGGTTCGAGTCCAGTATTGACTACTTTATTTTTGAAAATTACCTTAATATTTTTGAAACTATTGCAGATTAATTGGTATAAATAACATAACAAAAGAAAAGTTCTTTACATTATTAATACCAAGTAAAATAAGCGAAAGTAGCTCAGTTGGTAGAGCGACAGCCTTCCACGCTGTAGGTCGCCGGTTCGAACCCGGTCTTTCGCTCTAAAAAGACTATGAACAGAGCATCTATATACCTGCAGGCACTATACGAATAAGACTCAGGTTCTAAGTCTTTTTTTTTGCCTCCATAGCTCAGTTGGTAGAGCAGCTCACTTGTAATGAGCAGGTCATCCGTTCGAGTCGGATTGGAGGCTCAGTAATTGTTCCATGGTGTAATGGTAACACTACGGTTTTTGGTACCGTCATTCTAGGTTCGAGTCCTAGTGGGACAACTAAATAATACGTTATTTGAAATATTGGAAAATTATTAATGATGCCTTAGTGGTGGAATTGGTAGACACGTCGGACTTATTAATTTGAGCCTCATAGCCGAAAGGTTATGTTGCATACACTCTTAAATTCGGGGAAACCTTTTAAATGGCAATCCCGAGCCAAGCTTAACTAGAAATAGTTTTGAAGGTGTAGAGACTAAACAGGAGTGGCCTAACCCAGAAATGGTATGGTTGAGAGATAGTCCAGACTACAAACAACGAGAGTTGGCAGTGAAAACTGTAGTTAGTATGAAAATCCGATGGGCAGTAATGTCCGTGGCGGTTCGAGCCCGCCCTGAGGTACTACTTTTATCATAATAATGGGATGACACATAGGAAGATTGGCAGAGTGGTCGAATGCACCAGTCTTGAAAACTGGCGAACTGCAAGGTTCCGTAGGTTCGAATCCTACATCTTCCGCTGCATAAGAAACAAAAAAGCGTAGAACAACAGGCTGGGAGAACATTGTCGCAAGGGTACACACTAAGCACAAATCTCTAATGGTGTGTGAAGGTTAATTCCGAGATTCCTGATAAAGTTGTTTATGTTTCTTATATTTGATCTGGTAGTTCAGTTGGTTAGAATGCCTGCCTGTCACGCAGGAGGTCGTGGGTTCGAGTCCCATCCAGATCGCCGGGACTGTTTGTGACATTTCACGAAATTTCTATAGATATATAGTATATATGGAAACAAAAAGAAATAGAGCAGACAGAAGGAAATATCATATCCTATATAAAACTACATGTTTAATTACAAATAAGTTTTATATAGGTATGCATTCCACGGATAGCCTAGAAGATGGTTATATTGGATCAGGAAAACAATTATGGAGATCTGTAAATAAACATGGTAAGGAAAATCATGTCACAGAGATCTTAGAATTATTACCCAATAGGCGTTCTTTGAAAGAAAGAGAAAAACAGATTGTTAATGAGGAATTCATCAAAGACAAAATGTGTATGAATTTAATGATTGGTGGTCAAGGTGGTTTTATATCTGAAGAACAGCAGAGAACAAGATCTATAGCTGCTGGTAAAGCATTTAGTAATAGGTTAAAAAATGATCCAGAATTTAGAAAAATTCATGCAAATCGCACTTCTAAAATGAATAAAGAATTGCACGCTAAAGGTATTTTAAAAGCACCTGATTGGACTGGTAAAAAACATAGTAAAGAAACTAAAGAAAAAATAGGAAAATCTAATTCTATTAAACAAAAAGGATCTAACAATTCTCAATTTGGAAAGTGTTGGATAACGAATGGTGTTGAATCTAAGAAAATCATGAAAGGAGATCAAATTCCTGAAGGATGGAAATTAGGTAGAAAGATGAAATAAGACAAGCTATTAAAGTCTATAAAATATTAGCACGGTCTAGTAGTTCAGCTGGTTAGAATACTTGTCTGTCACGCAGAAGTAGAGGGATCGAAACCCTCATAGACCACAAACAGTACTTATCACGCTTTAACGGATTGAGGATTTCTCGGTCGAGCGTACCAGGATAAGTCTTTTACGAGAGTATGTCGTTGCAAAGGCATACTCTCATTATTTTAAGAGAGACAGTGAAGCTGTTAGGTCGACACCATTGAAAAAGGGTTTATAGTAAGGTCGGCAAACCAGAAACCCCGAAAGACCCGAAGTCTCTCTTATATATAGTTTGAATGGGGAATTAGCTCAGCTGGCTAGAGCACTACCCTTGCAAGGTAGGGGTCATCGGTTCGACTCCGATATTCTCCACATTAAAGACTCACATTAACTTGTGGGTCTTTTTTTGTTTAGTAAGATCTCTTATTTATAATCATTATAAATAGGACTTTTTATGAAAATAAAT